>Ga0307978_1002346_pt1 | contig 13416 bp, 22 predicted proteins | sample OrgLakmetage1056_FD_203151 | JGI IMG/M metagenome (GOLD analysis project Ga0307978, IMG submission 203151) | Saline water microbial communities from Organic Lake, Antarctica - #1056 | ecosystem: Environmental > Aquatic > Non-marine Saline and Alkaline > Saline | place: Antarctica: Organic Lake...
GCATTCAAGGAAGAAGATGGCATGATTTTTGTGCAATCTGGCGAAGTGATTGCTGGCGCTGACGGCGTCACACACACCGGCGTCACTTGTTTCCGTTGCGAGCATAAAGGACATTACGCCGACAAGTTTGGATTCTGAAGGAAATCAAGGGCATCACGTATTGTTTTGAGGGTCAGCGTTACATCTACCTTTCCCTCGACAACGCGCGCACCTCCTACTACGCCTACACTCAAGGCGCCGAAGACTCAATTTCCTCGTATCTCGAGCATTTCCGTTCTCTCGTCAAGGTCCTGGAGCACTATGGCGGCGCCGTTGGCGAAGACCCAGGTTTACTAGACGCGACTGCCACTGTCTCGTCCAACACAGACAACACAACGCAACGCCTCAAGATTGCACGTGACCGCACTCTCGCTTTGGCTTTCCTGAAGCGAGCCGACCGTCGTTGTTTTGGTACACTTTGGGCCGACCTTGAGAACCAGTTCTCCCGAGGAAACCACCAGTATCCCATCGATTTGACCGCAGCCTACAGCCTGCTTGTCAATTTCAAGCCTCCTCACAGGGACGGACAATTGTGGGACTTTATCCGTCAAGCAAGCATTTGTAGGCATTGGTTGCAGAGTAGTTGGGTCTGTTGGGGCTGGGGCAAAGCGAGGAGTCTTCCTGTCGGCCACAGCACCTCTTGTTTGTCTAAAATGTTGACGCCAAGCCATAGACACACTTTGCGCTTTCTCGCTCATGTCAGCACGCTGCGCTGTTGCGAGGTCATGACAGTGTTGCAAGGACAACGCAAAGGCAAGCTCGAATATCTCCCCAGCACCATTGCCCAAGCAATTCTTCATCAGCGGGTAGAGTTTTAAAAATTTATCTTGCTGCTTTTGGCATTGTCCCATGACGTGCCAAGTAGCTTGATGTGAACAACATCACTTGCCGATCGTCTTCCCAGAATGTCGAGAGAGCACTGTTCACGGCAAGTTGGTGTCCCTCGATGTATAGTGTCAGTATCCAACCTCTTCAATAATCGTCCTGCATTCCTTCTTGATGCATTGCATAGGAAGATTGAAAAACCATTGGGCGTTGATCCCAGAGAAATAGAACTTGGCGTCCACCAGACTCTCCGCCGTCTCTTTCGATGCATCCTTGACTTCGAGTGTACTGCGTACTCTATCTCCCAGTATCTTATCTACTACAGCTTCGACAAAGTCTTGTCGTGTCCACGTTCGCATGCAAATCTCCCGCACATGGAAGTTGTCAGCAATTGTGCTCTTGTTGGTAAATGCACCGAGTGACGACACATGAATCACACGTCAATATCCGATCCTCATGCTATCTTTAGTGGCCCACTCGAATGCAGCAATACCATCAATACTCGTTGTGTCAGTCGATTTGGTGGGCGCATCAAGAGTGAGCACATCCACGTTTGCCACGTCGAGCTCGAGAATATCGGATAGCAGTATAGGGCAGCCAGTAATTCCGAAAACTCCCTTTTCTGGAATGAAGCGACGCACTGTCCATTTTTCGCCAAACACGCGATGACTCACCCACAACGCACTTTTACCTTGCTTGCTTGCGAGATGATCAGCCACGGCCCAGACCAAGTTGCTCTTGCCGACCCCGGGGGGTCCAACCAGCGCCAAATTATAACGCTAATCCGTCTCTTGGTTTTCAACGAGTATATCAAAAACATCGGACAAGCCATCACGGCCATAGTATCGGACAGTGTTCGTAGAGATAGGTGTTAGGATTGACTCTTCTTTAACGGTAGATCGAGGAATGACCCAGTCTTCAATTTTGAATCCGCTAATGTGTTTCTGATTTTCTTCACCGTAAGAGCTTGGGACAAATCTTCACCACCCCGCTTTTTCGGCTCTGCTGCTGTTGGAAAGGCACGTCTTCAGAGAGAGCGCTGAATTCACATAAAGATTTCAAACCGGGTTTGTGCGTCGCCGACTTACCGGTGGTATAGAACAAGACGTTAGAAAAGGAGTCTTACACACGCTCCATCGCCATCTTGCTTCTGTTGTTCATCACTCGTCACCCACAATAAAATTGGAATCGAATCACTCGAGTTCTCGTATTCCAAGAACAGAGCATTTCCGTATTCCCACTGCACACTACAATACAAGAATATTAATTACGACGACAACGACACCGCAACTAACAACAACAACGACGTACTGCAGCTCACCGTTCTGCTGTTGCGTTACCGCATCGCCCAGCGTGTAAATGGCACCATCTTCAAGTGATTTGAAGCCGTTGAATTCACAGTTGTCTTTGTTGTCAATCAAGTACGACACACCAACCCGCTGAAGCAAGCTCGCGAACTCTTCACTATCGCTCACCTTCGCCTGGTAATCTCGACCAGATTTATCTCGATATGTTATCTTCTTCATTGTTTGTTGAGTTATTATTGTCGGCGCTCAAGTATTTGTGTGTGTGTTGATTCAAGGCATCATAGACTCTAGGAAGCAAGGAAGGGCGGTTTAGTTTGTGGTGTCGCCGGGAGAACTTGCGCTGAGGCAACAAGCGAGAAAAGCAAAAGCGTACGTAGGCAACACTTATGATCGTTGTTGCTAGTGTCGTGGTTGCTAGTGTCGACGGACACATGGCAGACGACGAGTTCAATGGTTGCGCGAGGGACTCCAAAAGGGAGGTCATTGTGACCCGTTGGTACATTAGTTTGGAGCAACATCTGTTGTTGCTCACTCTCTAAACGTGTCTCTACGTAGCTCATCAATCCAAAAACAAAGTAACGAATAACTCCGATAGCGGGTATCCTGGCGCTCCCCCACCACCTGTGCCCCCTTCTAGTAGCAAGAAGATCAGCCCATTGAAAGTAGCTCAGAAAATGAAGCAGAAACAAGTGAGTCGTAACAAAGTGAAAAAAGGTCCTAATGCAGAAGGTGCTGCAGCGGCAGAACTTTCCGTTATGTCGATGCAGGATGAGTCAATTGGACTCCTTTCTCAATTCAAAAGACAACTTCCTGGTACCAGAAGCGATGAATTTGAATCTTTCAACAATTTCCGCCGTTGAGGACCCCCTTTCCGACAGTCTGCCCGTGATGGAGACTTCACTTGTGAAAGATGACAAAAACACTGCCAAGGTGCTTATTAAGCCAAGTAAGAAGGCAGCTACTGTTGCTGTGGTTGCCAACATCCACCGGCATTGCGACTTGCGGCTTGACCAAGCGCTACCATCTGAAATTTTGGTTCCGCCTTCCGACGATGCCTTCAAGGCTTTGTGGGACGTGCTCTAACTGTTGATCACCAAGCTCCGAGCGGTTGACAAAACCCTCATTGCTTATCCATGGGAAGAAAGTGACCTCTTGGATAAGGAGTTGACAAATGCCAATATCCCCAAAACGGTCGTGGAACTCAAACAGTTTTTTTCCAGAGCGATTCCTCGCTCCAAAGGTGGCATGCTGTACATCTTGGCATATCTTGGCCACAACAATGAGATGAGCGCGATCATGAAAAAGATTGGCTACTGGCTCAAGGAGCAGTCCTCCGGCCTCTGGATGCGCCAACTCGGGTTGAACTCATCTAGTGGGATGGGCCTGACAGAATTACAGACAGAAATTATGTCAATGTAACACTGGGTGATGTACGACAAGTCGATACAACACACAAGAATAAACGAGGTCAGATGGAGGAGCAATTCACACGACAATGGATGATAACACTGAGAGTGTTGGAAGTAGACAACCACAAGCAAGATAACCAAAAGCCACTTCAAGATCTGTTTTACAGACTCGAGAAGGCGATACAAAAGTACGGAAGCGAAGATGATATAAAGTAGAACTTTGAGCTTATTTTGTGTTGCGCAAATCCGTAGATTTGTCACTGGTTGTCTAAACTAAACCTACTGCTCTCACAGGTAACAGGTAGGATGGGCACAATCACGCAATCGTGAACTCATCAAGGGTCATATGCCCTCATGATGCAACCCGCTTGCCGGGGGAACAAACAACAATGACTCTCCTGGTCATTGTATACAGACACTGAAAATATCGATATAGGTACTCACGATTGACCAATTGCATAGGTATTGGTCCAAGCTGGCACATGAAATCTGGAAGATGACTTTCGCGTCGGCCTCTATTATTGTCTCATGAGGCAACAGTCCAACACAAAACTCCTGGAATCTTGTCTCTCCCCTCCATGGCACCAGATAAAGTTGTCGGGACATGAAGTGGCTCCTGGCTTCGTTATTAGACGGACCCCAAGATCGCCTCAATAGGCACCACTTCCTTGCCCTTAGACGTTGGGCTCCCCTTTCTTACGGGGAATCACTTCACCCCGCAGAGGTGGAGCACCTTGCCAAAATAGCAGCCACTTGAGACGCGGCCACGCGTCAATGTGTCCACAATGCTTGCTGAGAACATCGGCAGGATTCTTCTTCCTGTTAATATGATGGAAGTCAAGAATCTTTGCCGCAATGGCCTGTTGCACCCGATGGTACAAGAAAGCAATGTGCCGTTTTTTAACTTGGAGTGCGGAATAGTCGAACTGGTGACCACTGATTGGTTATCACCAAATATGTACGACTTGCCTTTGATAGGAACACCAAGGTACCGTAAAGTCATACGCATATCAATGATCCGGTCTGTGGCAATCCTTGCTGCAACAAACTCAGAACCGTATGTGGCGGTCTCTACTGTGTTCTGGCGATTGGAAAACCAGTCAATAGGAGTACCGTTCAGGAAGTCAAGAGTACCACTTACAGCGCAGCCGGTGGTCCAGTTGTGGTACAGGTTAGCGTCCACATAGGTTGTAATTACAACCTCCTTGCCAAGTGAAGTTGGAGCATCGTTTGGAAGCTCTTCCGTGACGTTACCGTACACTGAGCTCATCCAGTCGTACTGTGGTGTCTCCCCTAGACTTGAGTAGTTAGGTACGCTCGTACAAATGCGAATGGCACATGTCTTGTACTTGCGGAGGTAACCAATCATCCGCTTAGTGGCGAGACGACTCCAGATTATACGCTATCAACAGGAACATCCGCGAGGTGTCCTCCAGCCACAAGACTTGCCTTGTGACAACCGTTGTGCTTGACGTCGTAAACGAATTGTACACGTATCTTCTTGTATCCATCTGGACCAGGGCTCCCCTTTCCAAGGCTTTTAAAAGTGGAGTATTTGGCAGACATTTTGAGCTTCTCGGCATCCCGGTACTTCGTGTTGCCGTTCTTCTCATCCAAGGTCAGGCCTTCTTTGTGATTGCGAGGCATTTGGTATCCAAACTTGAACAGTGGAGATGATCGGAAGGAATTCAACTTGGCTTGCTTTAGCTGCCTATCCAAGAGCTTGGGGCGTTTCGCTAGCCGTCAAATCTGTTTCTTGACTCTAGTCAGTCTATAAGTCGAACAACTCGAACGATTTGCCGCTGGGAATCAAGCTTCGTATTGTTCCGGAAATGAAGCTGCTGACCAACACAACCACTCGCGGTAAAGTCGAACGCCTACGCCTACGCCAAGCCGCCTTCACTATGAAAATTGAAGGAGAGACAAGCCGCGAAGTTTCGATCCTGGATTATTTTGATCCAGCCTTGGGACAGTCACTCCGCTCGCTTATCATGACGATAAAGAGTACGGCACACCCGGCAATCCCTCTTTTTCATTCAGTAGACCCACGCTGGGACAGGAACGGTTGGGTTTTCAGCTTCCTGCCCCAGTTGACGGCAGAAGCTAACGCTTGCGTGGCAGGCTTGCTCCCGTACCTGCGCTATCTGGTAGGACCCAAACTACACGCCTAAATGGGAAAAATTGTTTACTGCTGAAGCAATGGAACGGTTGGCCCAGTCGCTTTGGGATGCCAAAGCTGGCAAAGTAGTCTCTCCAACGGACGCTTTGGTGGATCATACATTGGACGCTGACCCAGACTATGATTTCACTGCCCTGGCGCTCCTCAATCCAGATGGGACAACCCAAGCGGTCGTGAGCGCAGTTCCCGTACGCCCAGGTGCTTCAGGCACTCCTGTCCGGTTGCCAGCCCTCTGTGAAGATCCTGTTTCTACCTTTGGCACACAAGGTAACCCTGCGGCTACCAATCGCACTACAGCTTCCCTTTCGCTACTGAGTCTCAACTCTCCAAGCTCTTCTCGCGTTTAAGGACAATGGAAACGAGCATCATTTCTTTCATCAAAGCCATGAAGACAAAAACCTCCAACACCTCTTCCACTGACGGTCCACGGGCCGCCGGCGCCTTATTGTGAGTCTTGAAGACATTACAGCTGGCGGAAGGCCCCAGTTGCAACATGGTCTACCTCTCAGCCTTCCACAAACCGCGCCTATACCTAACGCTTCTCACGACGACGCAAGTGATGACAAGCAGCCGGCCTGGCGCGACCCCTGGGGTGATATACTAATCTCCTCAGTTGAAAAACTTTCCGATACTTTCCCAGTGGGCTTCCTGAACATCAACGGCTAGCCCAAAGATCCATTTGACCCAAAAAACAAGCAACTTCAGTCTATTATCAACGACCACGACTTTGACGCGTTTTCCATGACGGAGATGAACCGGTACTGGCCCGCCCTACCTATGCAAGACAGGCTGTACAAACGCACGTTCAAATGGTGGCAGTCATTACAAATTTCTCAGGCATTCAACAAGAATTCCAAGCCTCTTACGGACTTTCTCCCTGCCGGCACAGCGGTATTCAGCCGCAATCATGCTGCAAGCCGCGCAATGAAGAGTGGCCAGGATCAATCAGGCTTAGGACGCTGGACATGGACCCAATACCGGGCTTGCAAAGGGATAAACCTACATATCGTATCGGCCTATTGTCCTGTGCTCAACAAAGGTGGTCCGTTATCTGTGTATAATCAACACAAAATATACTTGGACAATCACAACGATGACCGGGACCCTCGGCTTGCGTTTACAGCTGAATTTCGCAAAGAAATTCTCCTCTGGCAACTCGCCGGTGATCAAATTCTGATTGGGATGGATGCCAACAAAGATGAACGCGACAGGACGCTTCATCAGGCAATGACGGCTTTATATTTGCGCGAAGCGGTCACGTCACGACACGGTCTAACAGGTCCTCTAACTTATCAAGGAGGATCTAAATCTACTGACGCTCTCTGGATCACTCCGACTCTACTGGGTCTTCAATGCGGATATCTTAAGTTTGTCCCGTGGTTCAATCATTGCTGTCTTTGGATCGACATCCCCACCGCCGTCGCTTTCGGACACGATTTACCTCCGATTGTCTCCGCTCGCGCGCGACGTCTCAAATGTCAGGACCCAAGAGTCATGGACCGCTAGACGAAAATATACTCGAACTATTTGCAACAGCATCGTCTGGTTCAACGAGCCTTCTGTCTCCCCCGAGTTTAAGTATGACCAACTAGTAGGAAGCCATCGACAAACTCCGAGTGACTGGCATGCAGCAAGCAGAACGTGGGTGCCGAATGTTTTGTACCGGAGCGATTGCGTGGAGTCCAACATTGCAGCTGATCAGAATAGAATTGAAGTCTGGGCTTTGGTTCGAAGACATAGAGGAGGAAAGAAAGTATCCAGTCGGTTTTTAAGCAGAAAAATCAAGTCGGCTGGTATAGAGAATGCCAATACTTCAACTCTAGCGGAAGCTTGCGACGAACTCACCAGCGCACATACCAAATGGAAAATTCACAAACAAACGGCTATCATGTTTTGGAGTTCATAGATTGAGGAACTAGCTACCGTCCGCGCTATGGAAGGAAAGAATGCCGTTGCCACAGAAGTAAAACAGCTCCTCCAACGAGAAAGTCAGCGAAGAGACGCTCGCTTGATACGCCGCCTCAACGGACGTCCTCGCTCAGGCGGAATTTCATTCGTTATTGCTCCCGTTGGCAACAACGGCGAGTGGATAGAAGTCTCTGATAAAGAAGGGATTGAACGGGCTCTACTCGATGAGAACCAAAGGCGTTTTTACCAAGCCAGTGGGACTTCCTTTATGACGACCTCCCCGCTATACGATGCAGTTGGCCCCTTGGGTATAAGCAAGGGCGCACAGGAGATACTGGCTGGTACCTTTGTAATCCCGGAAGGTACCGATCCATACGCCGCTAAGCTGATCAAACATTCAAAAGCACCGGCGCGAGTTCTACAGTCAGCTCCACTCTCGGTTCATATCTCCACCGACGACCATGTGAAGGGCTGGCAGCGCGCTAAGGAGAGGACGCCGTCGGGCCCTGAAGGACTTCATTTCGGACTTTTATTGCCGGGACTAGAGATCCATGGATCAGTCAATTTGAAGCCACCATGACAAACTTCCCTTACGTTACGGGTTATTCACCACAGCGATGGCGCTTTGGAACTGACGTTATGCTCGAGAGAAAGCCAGGTAATTTTTGCGTCGACAAATTACGGTTAATCGTGCTCTACGAAGCGGATTTTACCAGAACAACAAATTTTTGGGACGCGCTATGATGCTTAAAGCGGAACTGCGGAAACTTCTAGCTCCTGAACAGTATGGAAGTTGGAAGAAGATGTCGGCTATCCACCAATGCCTGCATAAACGCCTGGCATTTGATCTTTTGCGGCAATCACGTCGCCCAGCAGCGATGTGCTCGAACGATGCAAAGTCGTGTTACGATCAAATTGTCCATTTGATTGCTCCTCTCTGCATGCAACGCAATGGTGTGCCAGAAGCGCCGGTGGTTTGTATGTTCACCACGATCCAAAACCTTTCCCACTATATTTGAACCATTTTTGGCGACTCCAAGCTAGTTTTGGTGGCGATATGTGGACCGTCCCAGTACAAGGTGTTGGCCAAGGCAATGGAGCAGAAACTCAAATCTAGGCGTATCTCAACACCAGTGCTGAATATGCTGCGTGAGAGAAGATTTGGTGCATTCTTTAAAGCGTCGATCTCTGGTGACGAACTTAGTTTCGTTGGTTATGCATTTGTGGACACAACGGACTTATGCGAAACAGCGGGAACAGGACACGCAACTGGCCCAGCGGTAGCTCTAAAAATGCAAAGCTCTTTGGATCATTAGGAAGGCGGCATTTGGGCAACAGGTGATGCCATTGTTCAGGAAAAGAGCCACTGGTGCCTCATTGATTTCTGCTGGCACCACGGGTCTTGGAGTTATGCGTCCGAGGAACAGTCACCCGGCTCGCTTACTATTCTCAACAGCCTAGGTCAACGTCAAACCTTGGAAAGACTATCACCAGATGACGCGTGATGTACCTTGGGCGTGCAACTTGCCCCGGACTGCAACAACCACGCCGAGGTAACATATTTACGCTCGTGCGCATTGGAGGGAAAGAGCGGATTCGGACCGGGTATCTCCCACGCCACCTGGCTTGGCAGGCTCTGACTACTACTATTCTTCCGAAACTACATTATCCGTTGGCCGCCACCACCATGACAGAGAAAGAGTGCAATTTCATCATGTCACCAGTCCTGCAAGGAGGTTTACCCTGCTCTGGTATTGTTCGAACCCTACCACATACTTTGGTTTATGGCACGACAAAATATCAAGGTCTGCGAATACCGTCTCTATATACGGAACAAGGGATCGCGCACATTTTCATACTCCTTCAACACGGTCATCAACCTCCCCTTACCGGCAACCTCCTTCGCGCATCTCTACAGGCTCTACAAGTGGAATTGGGTGTTGTGGGTTTTCCGTTGGAACAAAAAATTTCACCAGTGGTTTTTTTGGCAACCGACTGCTGGGTAAAACATGCATGGAAGTTCATGTTGTCCAGTGGATTTACGATTCAGCCATCCGCATCGGACCCAAGCCTTACGTTACGACAAGATAACGACTCCTTCTTGATGGAATCGGTTTTATCATCAAATTTTGGCTCGGACGTGTTACGCCGCCTCAGTCGCTGTCGCTTATTTCTAAAAGTGACTACGCCCTCGGATATTACAATGGGCGACGGAAACAAAATTACAACATCTGCATGGCAAGGGGCTCAGGATAACACGCAACCCAGCCACTATGAATGGCCAGCCCAATCTATTCCTCCAGCGGCAGACTGGGAGATCTGGCGGTCCGCACTACAGTCGACCGTGTGTTCAAATTCCAGAATTCTCCGCTCTCCAGTCGGAGCCTGGACTGATACGAAGCTTCTTGACCATTGGATGTGGTACTTTTCTCCGTCTTTGGAAAGGCTGTACCAACAACAGCCACACGTAGCACCCGGCACCTGGAGTTTTTACCCTCGAGCCCCAGGACGACCCAGCCGCGACGCCCTGATGTCATTCATTTACGAAACTTCCACAAACTCGAATGATGTGCCCCACAATATATACCCTGCTACCATTGACTCCCAAGGGACGCGATACAGCCTGACTGGCTACACAACAGCCCCTATCCGACACGGGCAGGAGACTGCTTCTTTTGTCCTACGCTTCAGCAAGAGATTGACTCACTCGACCCATCGGCTAAATGGGCTCTTCAAAATTTCTCGTGTGTTGACAACGGTTAGACAATTGCGCGAGCAATCCAAGACTCTTCAGCCTTGGCAATTAGCGAAGGATAGTACGAAGACTCACATGGCACGGCGTCTCTGGTCATTGAAGGTGCTGGCAAGATTGGACGTCTACGCGCAGATAATGTTATTCCCGGCAGCCTAGAGGATCAAAGCGCGTATAGAAGTGAATTGTCAGGATTATACGGTATTGTCCTGGCAGTTTCCTTGGTCTGTAAGGTTCATGGGGCAACTGGTGGCCAAGTTGAGATCAGATACGATGGTTTGTCGGCTCGGACAGCATTCGCAATGCTCCCACAGCTCCTCAATTTGACTTGATATGCGCCATTCGTCGAGTCGCGAAGCAATGTCCGGTTGTATGGCTTCCTCGTCACTTCGACGGACATCAAGACAACCATTTGACCGCCATCCTTGACCGGCATGCTCTATCGAATATTGAGATGGACGTAGGAGCCAAAGCTCTTATGTTTTTCGCTTCCACAGATTCTCGTTCCAGAAGTTCAGTACAAGACTTTTGGAGAACCATGGTCAATTTGGCTCGGACCCAAGAAATTGAGTAAAGACTTCCAACCCGCTAATCAAGAGATTTGTCACTGTATTCCCCTCCGTCAGTACTGGGAGTCCAAGGAACGCTTTGGATTAGCCTCAGCAAACAACATCGACTGGCAAGCAAACCATACGGCGATCAAAACCTTGATTGTATCCCGGCGTCATTGGGTCACGAAACATGTTTCGGGTCATTGCGGGACCGGAAAAATGATGGTCCGCTGGAAACAACGCGAGTCGGACGCGTGCCCTCGATGCAATGAACCGGAAGATGCCTCCCACATTTGGTTGTGCAAGAACCCAGAATTGATTACCGTTTGGAATGAGTCAATTGAAACACGCCGCTCATGGTTGATAGCCCAACAATCTCATCCAAGTATCACAGCAATCATCTGCTCCCGTCTCTTGGAGTGAAAAACAGGGATCCCGTACTCTCCCCTCAACTCGTCCTTTTTGGGTTTGCCCGCAACAGTTGCACTCCAGGATCTGGTTGGATGGCAAGCCTTTTTGGAAGGATGCCCACTTCTTGGTTGGCAAGAGACTCAGCAACGATTCTACAGCTGGATCGGCAGTTACCGCACCGGTGCTAGGTGGCTATCCCAAGTGATTTGCAAAGCTTGGGACGCCGCCTGGGACCAGTTGGAACATAAGAATGGAATCCTACACGGGGTGTCGACGAAGGCATTCTCACGCAAGGTACTGACCTCCAAATACGCGCCCAGTACTCACAAGGCTCAGCATTTCTCCCTCGTGACGTCCAATTTTTTTTCCGGATCTCACTCCCAAACCTCCTTCTAGCGGCTTTAGCCACACGCAATGCGTGGCTAAAACAAGTTTGTGCAGCGCGCGAACGCCAGTCACAACTCGGAAATGGAGTGTATCAACAAGAACGTCAAGCCATTGCTGCTTGGCTTTAAAATTGATGACGATCTCCGGATCGCATCACCGAAGTCACAATTTTTCTTTAAAGGGGAGTCAGGAACGGTCAGGGTGGACCATTTTTTACCTGCCCTTGATTCGTCAAGACTATCTATTTTTACATGCTACATGTTCGCTCCCTGATGGATGTCCAGCCTCAGAATCCATAACCCCTTCGTTCTGCTCCGGTAGTGCAAACTCCGCGACAGCAGACAAATTAAAAGCCTTTCAGGCGCTAATCTAAAACTAGTAATCTATGAGTTATTATTATCCAAGATATGACTGACCTGACAGAAAAGGATATCACTGAGTTGCAGGAGTCATATGCTAAGCGTACGCAGAACGTATGTATTTCGGACATCAGCGCACCAAAAGACATAAGGCAACATTTCATTGGGTACAGGACTTTGCTTGAGTCAGCGAAGTTCCGACACTTGACTCAACAGTCACTCAAAGCAGTTTTTCCGTAGCAGCCCAGAGAGCGGACATCCGAAAGAAGGAGGCGAAAGACGCCAGCTCCGTTTCCAGTAAAGTGTTGCCAGGAAAGCTTAAGGACAATAAAAAGTGGCAAGAATTGATCTCGGGATTTGAGAACATGTTGCTGACTTTGCTTGGTGTGAATGGTGTATCTCTTTTGTATGTCATTCAAGAAAAGGAAGAGGCTGAATTAGGCGGCCACACAATGTGCAGAAGTGCATAGCGTGTGCCCCTTTGACTGGTCCTCACCTTGAGGCTGATGCAAGGAAAGTTCATTAGTTGGCCACATATTTCACTCAAGGTGAAACACTCGAGCAATGGATCAAGATGCACGTGAAGAAGCAAAATGCTTGCTGAGTTAACCTGAAAGCGCTTTGTGCGCACTATCAAGGAGCAGGTCGGAACAGCACTCGCAGGATTGCAGAAGCAACTCGCTTGCGCGAGACGTTGCATTACAAGAACGAGTGGTCGTTATCCGTTGCCATCTTTCTATCCAAGGTCCAACACATGTTTAATCTTTTCGAAGAAGAGGAGGAACCTCTCACTTTGTTTGTCAAAGTTCCGATTCTTGATGGAGAAATTTCAGAACCCTCAGTTGGAGAGCAACATTAGCGCTTTGAAAGTGAAAAGCGGTCTCGTAGGAACAACTCTTTTGTTCACAGACGCAGCAATTCTTATCGCAGCGTTGGTTGCTACCTTGCTTAAATCAATTTCAAAGAGTAGGATTTCTTTGATGAACCAGACGGACGCAAGCAATGGCGCTGAGTCTATTCATTGCAACGGAAAAGTGTAAACAGGGTACTACACAAAATTCCATGCTCTGTCTCAAGCTGATTGTGATATGATTATGGCAGAACGCAGGCATCAAGAAGGGTCCTCAGAAGAAGACAGGTTGGCAAGTCTCATTTGCCAAGACTACTGAGAAGGAGCTTACCGCTACGAAACGTAAGCTGAAGACGGCAAATCACAAGATTTCCTCGCTTCAGACAAAGGACGATTCCGAGAGCAACAATTCAAGTAGTGGTGGTGAGAGCCTTCTAAC
>Ga0307978_1002347_pt1 | contig 13409 bp, 9 predicted proteins | sample OrgLakmetage1056_FD_203151 | JGI IMG/M metagenome (GOLD analysis project Ga0307978, IMG submission 203151) | Saline water microbial communities from Organic Lake, Antarctica - #1056 | ecosystem: Environmental > Aquatic > Non-marine Saline and Alkaline > Saline | place: Antarctica: Organic Lake...
TCTTTTGTTCCATTGTTGTTTTTACTTTCCAAGGCATGATGATTTGATTTTAAGCTCAAATTACCTCCTAAAAAAGTGTAAACCATGTCCCTTTAACTTTGTAAACTATGTCCCTTTAACGTACCTTACCGCTACCAACACCTGCTCAAGATTAAGTACTACAGAAAGTATTCAGGTAACGATAACCAATTGATCGCTAAAACAACTTACCCGGAAGTAGCTGGTACAATCTTGACCAGTCTGCTTCTGGGGATTTTGCAAAAGAAAAGTCAGTTATGAAATTCAAAGATATTTTGGGGATAGTTGTAACACTCACTACCTTGATGATAACCACAACAGGCTGCAAAAAAGAGAACCCTTTACCAGGTTCATTACAGGAAATCGAATACACCTGCCCGGAAGGGGAGGCAGCGTCCTACTTCGAAGGCATTATTGAGGAGCAGCTGGCTTGTTTTAAAGCAGGTATCAACAACTATCAGTTACGCACAGGCTTACAGTCTAGTTTCACTACCTATGGCCCGACCTTGGAGTTAGGAGGCCCGAATGATTCTTTAGACAACTTTAGAATAAGAGCTTATATTGCATTACAACCAATAGATACGGTTGGCTTCAAAACATTCATTCCCACACATACTCCTCGGATAAACATCCTATCTCCAGCCGAAGAGCAGATCGATTCAGAAATATACTTCTTTGAAAAATATTTTGGGGAAGAAGGAGAGTTGTCACTCGATGAAAGTGGCTATATCATTCAGCTACATTACAATCAAGCTTATCGTAATAGAGGAATTTACTTTTCAACAGACGGCGCCAACCAGGAAGGCTCCTACTTACTACTGAACAAAGTAGAAAAAACACCTGTAGATGATGGGCTTCAGTACGATTTGGAATTTGAATTTTCCTGTAAACTGTACTACACCCGCACCGGCAGCCACTATCCGGAGAAGGTGTATTATACCACCATCGAGGATGGGAGGATGAAGGTGTCGTTTGTGCTGTAGGCTATTGATTACGGTGTGTAAATGATAGGTGTTGAGCCACAATGCTGCAAAAGTGGCGTTCCAAAAGGCTTGGTGCGCCTCGAAATGCATAATGAGACCTAATAATGCAGGTTCTCTGACAATTTTTTGCGGACTTAAAGCCAGTCGAAAGTCGAAAGCACAACTTCTATCGGCGTTTTAGCTTCCGACTTTAGCCTGCCCCGCAAAAATTGTCAGAGAAGGTTAATGCAGAGGGTTAGGATTGGAAATATTGGGAGGGCGAGCTGCCGGTATGGCTTTTGAAGGCGCGGTTGAAGGATGCTTTGGAATTGAAGCCGGATTCGAAGGCGATAGCGAGGAGGGTCAGGTGTTCGTGTTGCCCTTCCCGGACCAGGCGGATAAATTCTTCCACCCGGTACCGGTTGACCAATCCCCCTAAAGGATTCGCCGCGGCTGCTCAGTACTTTGGATACGGTGTTGCGGTGCACACCTAATAGCCTGGCGAAGGCGTCCAGGCTAAGCTCAGGATCAAGATGAGGCTTATGAAGCTCGAAAAAATCATCGATCCGTGCGGAAAGTTCCGGTTCTTTAGTCGCTATCTGGGGAGATTTGGGAAGGATTAAGCTTTGGTTTTGGTGCAGATAAGCATGGTACCCGATCAGTAAGCTGATACCGGCGTAGGCCAACTTCAAGGGGAATGCCAGCCAGGGCGTATTGAACAAGTTGTACTCGAAAAAGCCATACAGCACCCAATCCAGAATTTCGTAGCCGGAGCTAATCAGGAAGAGGAGCCCCAGAGAGAGGGTAAACCGCCGAAGCCATAGGTAGACCGGGCCTTTCCAGAATAATTCCGGGACCCCCCTCAGTATGCGGTAAGCTGCCCCCAGGTACCCGAGTGCAAGTAAAATAACCAATCCCTCCTCTACAAATTGCCCGCAGGGAGCGATCACTTCCCGCCAAATCCAGCTTTTATACGCCACGCTTCTAAATCCAATCGACAAATAAAAAAGGAATTGTGCTACCGGGAGCATAAAGTGGGGCAGGTGCCGACGTTGCAGTATGAAGGAAGGCTGTACCCTTGACCGAACGAAAAAGTAAAAGATAGGCCCCAGGCTCAGGCTGAAGTTGATGGGGAGGAAATACAGAAAGGGATACTGAGCATAGATGCCTGCCATGGCAAACAGGCTGTTGCTGAGCGTGAGGGCATAGAGAATCAGTAGCGCTCCAAGCAGCAAATTAGACTGCCGCATCCCTTCTTTGCGCACCAACAACTGAACACCCACCACCAGACAGAGAAGTATGCCAAACCCGGACAGGAAAATGGCGATCAGGTCAGGTATTGCGATGTTCATGTATCCACCAGATTATCCTTCTTATGCCTTCGGCAGTAAATCCGGCAACAAACCCGACAAAATCTTCCGCATTTTCGGCTCTGCCCCCTGCGCTACTGCAATGACCTCATCCACGGTCGTCTCGGTCAGCTCCTCTATAGGGTAGCATTTGTTGGTGGCTACGGACAAGACCAGGACGGGCAGGTTGGCGTGGCGGGCAACGAGTACCTCCGGGACGGTGGACATCCCGACCATATCTGCCCCGATTACATGAGCAAATTTGTACTCCGCCGGGGTTTCCAGGTTAGGGCCCTGCAGACCGAGGTAGACCCCCTCGTGTGCGCGGATACCCAGCTTTTTGGCAACTGCCAGCCCCTTAGCATTCAGGCTGCGGTCGTAAGCCTTGAGCATGTCCGGGAAACGTGGCCCAAGGCGCTCGTCGTTCTCACCCCGTAGCGGGTTCTCAGGGTGAAGATTGATGTGGTCATGCACGAAGACGATATCGCCGGCTTCAATATTGGCGTTCACACTGCCCGCTGCGTTGGAGACCACAAGGCGTTGAATATTCATAGCAGCCATCACGCGCACCGGGAAGGTGATCTGCCGGGCGGTATAACCCTCGTAGTAGTGGAAACGACCTGCCATCGCCATCACGGGCATGCCTTCGAACTGCCCGAAAACGAGCTTGCCCTTATGGCTCTGCACAGTGGAGACTGGAAAGTGGGGAATATCGGCGTAAGAGATTTCTACCTCGGTATCGATGTAGTCCACGAGATTATTAAGCCCGGTACCTAAAATAATGCCCGCCTGAGGGGCGATGGCGGTCTTGCTTTTGATGAAGGCGACGGCTTCCTGAATTTGATCGTAAAGTGTGGTTGGCATGGAAATGGGCTGAGGGAGTGGTGAATATATTGGATTGGATGCGCCGGAAAGCGTTCCCGGCGCATCAGGCTTCTAATCTACAATCATTTTCTCCTGGTCGAGTTCTTGTTGCAGGATGTTCTCCGGCAGGTCGACATGCCCGTATTCCTGATTACGGAGTTGCGGTATATATCCAGCCTCGCGGATAGACTCCTGTATGCCATCTGCGGTGAAGCGGAACCGCGCACCGGCAGCGGAAACCACGTTTTCTTCAATCATGATGGAGCCAAAGTCATTGGCGCCGGCGTGGAGGCATAACTGCGCGACCTGCTTACCCACTGTAAGCCAGGAAGCCTGTATATTGGTAATATTCGGCAGCATAATACGGCTCATGGCGATCATACGCACGTATTCATCACCGGTACAAGTGTTCCGGGCTCGCTTGAGGCGCTTGAGAATCGTATCCTCATCCTGAAATGGCCAGGGGATGAATGCGATAAAGCCTTTTGCACCTTCCGGCTTCATATCCTGTACTTCACGTATGCGCACCAGGTGGTCTATGCGTTCCCAGTTGGTTTCAATATGCCCGAACATCATGGTGGCGGAAGTGGTCAGGCCTACGTTGTGGGCAGCGTGCATAATGTCCAGCCACTCCTGTCCGCCACACTTGCCTTTGGAGATCAGGCGGCGTACCCGGTCGGCAAGGATTTCTGCACCTGCGCCCGGAAGGGAGTCAAGTCCGGCATCCTTAAGCGCCTGCAGCACTTCGGTATGTGAACTGCCCTCCAGCTTAGCAATGTGGGCAATCTCGGGAGGCCCCAGGGCATGCAGCTTAAGGTCTGGATAAAGCGCTTTCAGCTGTTTGAACAAGTCGACGTAAAAGCTCAGGCCAAGGTCGGGGTGATGCCCGCCCTGCAGCAGGAGCTGACGTCCACCGTAGGTGTACAGCTCATCAATTTTCTTTTTGTACTCCTCAATACTCGTTATATAGGACTCCTCGTGGCCCGGACGCCGGTAGAAATTACAGAATTTGCAATTGGCGATACAAACGTTGGTGGTGTTGGAGTTCCGGTCAATAATCCAGGTGACCCGGTTGTGCGGTACCTGGCGCTGACGCAGCTTGTGGGCAACGTACATGAGCTCGGCAGTGGAGGCGTTTTCAAAGAGGAACACGCCTTCCTCAGTAGAGAGGGGCTCTAGATTAAGTGCCCGGTGCAGCAATTCGTCGACTTTCATAGTTTTCTTTTTCCAGTCTCAATGAATATTGATTCAACAAATATAGAGCAGCGTGGTTTGGCCGCGGCTATAATCGCTTCAAAAATTACTAAAAACACGTGTACAGATAAATAAACTCTAATTATACTGTACTGTGTTGCTTTTCAAATAATAAGGTCGTATATTTGCACCAATCGACTGAAGTAATCGGAAGAGGGAACGCCAAAACGTTCCCTCTTTTTGTTGCCGGTACTTCAGGTATCATTGTCAAAACCCGAAATATTTTGGTAGAAGACAAAATTACCGCCCTGTTGGAAGAGAAATTCAGAGAAGATGCTTTCTCTGATTGCTTTCTGGTTGACCTGAAGCTGCATGCGCACAACAAGCTTGACGTGTTCCTCGATAGCGACTTCGGCATATCCTTCGAGCAATGCCAGCGGATCAGCCGTTATCTGGAGCAATACCTGGATGAAGAGCAGTGGCTGGGCGAAAAGTATGTACTTGAAGTCTCCTCTCCGGGAGTAACCAGGCCCTTGAAAATGCATCGGCAATACCCCCGAAACATTGGCCGCAAGGTAGAAGTAAAGCTGAAAGACGGAGATGAGCGTACCGGTATTCTCAAAGAGGTAGAGGAAGACACCATCACGCTGGAAGAGAAAGTGCGCATCAAGGAAGGTAAGCGCAAAAAGACAGAAGTGATTGAGACCGAAATCTCTTTCAGCAGCATTGAGCAAACGAAAGTGAAGACTACATTCTAAATATTATAAGCAGGCAGCACTATTAGGTGCCGCCACCAAATAGCATATCATCATGATGAACCTGGTGGAAACCTTTTCGGACTTTAAGACCGGAAAGAACATCGATCGCCCCACGATGGTCCGTGTACTGGAAGATGTCTTTCGGACACTCATTCGCAAAAAGTATGGAACGGACGAAAACTTCGACGTTATTGTCAACACAACAAAGGGAGACCTTGAGCTCTGGCGGGTACGCGAAATCGTGCCCGATGGAGAGGTAACGGATGACCGCAGCCAAATTTCTATTTCTGAAGCGCTTTCCATCGACGAGGACTACGAAATTGGCGAAGAATGTTACGAGCAGCTCCACCTGGAAGACTTCGGCCGCCGTGCGATCATGGCCGCCCGGCAGACGCTGATCTCCCGTATCATGGAGCTGGAGAAAGATGAAATTTACCGCAGCTACAGCGAGCGTATCGGTGAGATAATTGTTGGAGAAGTCCACCAGATCCTGAAGCGGGAATTCCTGGTATTGGACGACGCCACCGGCAACGAACTGGTGCTGCCACGTACCGAGACCATCCGTGGCGACTTTTTCCGCAAAGGAGATATGGTGCGCGGTGTGATCAAGGCCGTAGAGATGCGCAACAACAACCCGGCTGTAGTCATGTCCCGTACAGATGCCCTTTTCCTGGAGAAACTCCTCGAGCAGGAAGTGCCGGAAATTGAAGACGGGCTGATTACCGTCCGCCGTATTGAGCGTATCCCCGGCGACCGGGCGAAGGTTGCTGTAGAGTCTTACGACGACCGCATCGATCCGGTAGGTGCATGTGTGGGCATGAAAGGCTCCCGTATCCACGGTATCGTCCGCGAGTTGCGCAATGAGAATATCGATATCGTTAACTTTACGAATAACGAGACCCTCTTTATTCAGCGGGCGCTTACGCCTGCCAAGATTACGAGGATTGCCCTGGACCAGGAAAAGAAAAGAGCTGAGGTATTCCTTGAGGCAGATCAGGTATCCCTGGCCATTGGCAAAGGCGGCACCAATATCAAATTGGCCAGCCGTCTGGTCGGCTATGAAATAGATGTATACCGTAATCAGGTTGAAGAAATCGAAATCGACGATGTCGATCTGGACGAATTTGCAGATGAAATCGATAGCTGGGTGATTACTGCCCTCAAAGGCATTGGTTGTGATACGGCCCGCTCTGTATTGGAGCTGAGCAAAGACGAATTACTGCGCCGTACGGATCTGGAGGATGAAACGGTTACAGAAATTCTGAGTATCTTTGCAGCTGAATTTGAAGATTAATTCAAAATATTGGGAACTCGTACGTGGTTTTCAATGTTCGGGTTCTAGAACAAACGGCATAAAAGCCTTCAAACTGAAGGCTTTTTGCTGTTTTACCACCTATATTTTTACAGATTAGAGGTTAATACTCTTATCTTTGCGGTCAGATCAGGTCATTCTGAATGAGAAAGCCCTTTTGTTGAGCCTGATTATTGTAGTAGAGTAGGTTGAAAGCTTTTGGTATATTACTTTCTATTTTATTCATCCAAAAAGATAAGTAAGATATGTAAAGGAGAAGAGAAGCTCTTGCCTGTGTATACAGACGTTGCAAAAAGTACTAAAACTTTATAATGGCGAAACGCTTAATTAAGATAGCTAAAGAATTAAATGTCGGAACCTCTACGATTGTAGAGCACCTCACTAGTAATGGGTTTGAGATTGAGAATAAGCCTACTGCTAAGATCTCGGACGACATGTATACTGAGCTCCTCAAGGAGTTTCAAAAGTCCATTGCTATCAAAGAAAAAGCTGATCAATTGGTGATCGGCAACCGTCCCGCCTCGGAAGAACCTGACAAAGGGGATAGAAAGGCTTCCCAAGCACCGACTTTCAAACCTAAGGAGCAGGCTAAGCAGCCTGCTGCAAGGGTGCAGCCGCCTGCTGAAAAAGCAACCCCTCCCGCTCAGGAGTCACCTGCTTCCAAGCAACCACCAACAAAAGAAGAAGAAAAACCGCAAGCTGAAGCGCCAAAGCAAGCAGCGCCGGAAGAGAAGGTCGAAAAGCCTGGTGGCTTGAAAGTACTAGGTAAAATCGACCTGGATGCTAACAAGAGAGGCAGAAAGAAACCGGAGGAAAAGAAAGAAGAAACCTCCAAAGCGGAAGCGCCAAAGCCAGAAAAGGTTGAAGCACCAAAGGCTAAGCCTGAACCTAAGAAGGAGGAAGAAAAGCAATCTCCGAAAACTGCCCCGGCTGCTAAGGGTGATGTTCCTGCGAAGCCAGACAAAGCTGGCAATGCTCCGGAACAGGCGCCCGAACAAGAGCAGGCTGCCAGTTCAGATGAGAAATCTAAACCGGCTGCAGCAGAAGAGAAAGAAAGTAAAGAAAAGCCGAAGACTGCTGATGGTGAAGCTGCCACTGGTGACGACACCGATAAACGCAAAGAATTGGTAAAAGCGGAGGCCCCGGAATTACGTGGCTTGAAAATACTTGGCAAAATTGATGTTACGAAGGTCGACCGCTCTAACCGTAAAAAGAAGAAAAAAGACGATAAGAAAGAAGGCACCCCTGGTTCCAGTTCTGGCGATGAGCCACGCAAAAAGCGCCGCAGGAAACGCAAAAAGGTAGCTGCCCCATCTGATAGTGGCTCTGGAAAGTCCGGAACCGCTCGTACCGGCACCAGCAGCCGTCGCAGCAATAATAAGCGGGGTCGCAGAAAAGATGATGAAGTAAAAGAAGTCTCTCAAAAAGAGATTGAAGATAAGATCAAGGCTACAATGGCCCGGATTTCCGGGGGTGGCAGTAAACGAAAGCGGCAGAAGCTACGTCGTGACAACCGGGAACGCCACAGAGAGCGTCAGGAAGAGCGCGAGCAGGAAATGGAGAGCAAATTCCTGGAAGTTACAGAGTTTATCTCTGTACAGGAACTTGCCAACATGATGGATGTCGGGGTTACAGATGTTATAATGACCTGTATGAACCTTGGCGTGATTGTGTCTATCAATCAGCGCCTTGATGCAGAAATCATCGAACTCGTTACCGAAGAGTTTGGTCACGAAGTTAAGTTCATCAACGCTGGTGAAGAGGATGAGGAGGAAGAAGAAATCATCGACGATCCTGAAGATCTCCTACCAAGAGGGCCTATCGTTACGGTGATGGGTCACGTTGACCACGGTAAGACCTCTTTACTGGACTATATTCGTGAAGAGAAGGTGGCTGATGATGAGGCTGGTGGTATTACCCAGCACATTGGTGCCTATGAGGTTAATCTCGGCGATGAAGACGACATTGCCAAGAAGATTACTTTCCTGGATACTCCGGGTCACGAAGCCTTTACCGCGATGAGGGCCCGTGGTGCTAAAGTCACTGATATTGCAGTCATTATCATTTCTGCTGACGATAACATTATGCCGCAAACCAAAGAGGCCATCAGCCACGCTCAGGCAGCTGGTGTTCCAATGGTGTTTGCAATCAACAAAGTAGATAAGCCTGGTGCACAGCCAGAGCGGATTAAGCAGGAGCTGGCCTCTATGGACTTTTTGGTAGAAGAATGGGGTGGTAAATACCAATCTCAGGATATTTCAGCCAAGACGGGCCAGGGTATAGATAACCTTTTAGAGAAGATTCTCCTGGAAGCAGAGCTGCTTGAGCTCAAGGCAAACCCGGACCGCGACGCAATAGGCGCTGTTATTGAAGCCTCGCTGGATAAAGGCCGTGGTTATGTAACTAAGATTCTCGTGCAGACGGGTACGCTTAAAATCGGAGACCCGATGCTCGCTGGCGAGCATTCCGGTAAAGTGAAGGCGATGTTCAACGAACGTGGCCAAAGGGTACAGGTAGCTGGCCCTTCCAGCCCGGTGCTCGTACTCGGACTGAGCGGTGCCCCACAGGCTGGTGAGCGCTTTAGGGTCATGGAAAGTGAACAGGAAACCCGTAACCTCGCTACCAAGCGTGCTCAAATATCAAGGGAGCAGGCCAACCGGGCAACCAAGCGAATTAGCCTGGATGAAATCGGCCGTCGTTTGGCACTGGGTAACTTTAAGGAACTTAACCTGATTGTCAAGGGTGATGTAGATGGTTCAGTTGAAGCACTTGCAGATTCCCTGATCAAGCAGTCTATCGAGACCATTCAGGTGAACGTGATACACAAGGCTGTTGGTCAGATCATTGAATCTGATGTTCTCCTGGCCTCGGCTTCGGATGCGATCATCATCGGCTTCCAGGTGCGCCCATCCATGGGAGCCCGTAAGCTGGCAGAGCGCGAAGGTGTTGAAATCAATACCTACTCTATCATCTACGAAGCCATTGAGGAAGTTCGCGCTGCTATTGAAGGCATGCTCGAACCGACCAAGGAAGAGAAGATCAATGCGCAGGTGGAAGTCCGGGAAACCTTCAAGATCAGCAAAGTGGGTACCGTTGCCGGATGTTTTGTACAAGAAGGCAAAATCACCCGTAACTCCATGATTCGGATTATTCGGGACGGAATTGTTATCTATCCGGTGAAAGAAGGACAAACCGCTGAACTTTCTTCCCTGAAGCGTTATAAAGATGACGTTCGAGAGGTGAAGTTCGGCGTGGAATGCGGTCTTTCCGTAAAGAATTACAACGATATCAAGGTCGGTGACATCATCGAAGGTTACGAGATTATAGAGATCAAGCAGACGCTGGATTAATAGTATGTTTTGAGCAACCTTTACGTTGCAAATCCAGTTAGTATGCGCTTTTGAAATACAAGAAAGGCGCTTTCAGTGTAATTGCTGAAGGCGCCTTTTTTATTTAGAGATGCTATGTTAGCATCTCTAAAGCCCTTTCTCCAAAAATGCTCTTACTTCTCAGCGAACATCATATCGCTGTAAGAGACTTCAATGAGGTCTTCAGCTCTGATTTTGAAGAGGTCCAAATAGTACTGGCACTGCTCGCGCAACTGCTCTTCACCTATTGTACCATCTTTATCAATGGCTTCGATTTCTACAAAAGAACCGAGTTCTTCAACCTCATCTACGTGGAACTTTACATTCTCAATGAAGTAGATGGAGCGGCGTTTAATGACAACCGTCAGAATCGGGAGGGCATTTTCTAAAACGTCTCTTAACTCTTCACCGTCTTCGGTTTTATACAGGGAAACATCGGAGCGCTTGGGGCCGGGCTGATTATCCCGAAAATAGTGGATCAAAGCATTCTCAATATTGCCCTGACGCAGCTTCAGACGTCCCTTACCAACTTGAAAGTAAGTATCAGTCTGCTTGTCCGTACCGAGAAATTCTGCTTGCTGATCGGCGAGCAGCGAATGTATCTCAGTGGGGTTCCGGGACTTTGCTTTTATCTCAACATTAATTCTTTGCATGGGTTCTTAGTCTTTTCGATCTGATTAAGCCGCCCAAAATTACGAATAGCCCCAATAGGAACAGGCATATCCACCATAGAAAATCTCCGGAAGAAAGATAAAGTGGCGCCATATCGCCTTGTGCTACATAGCCGGCCCAAAAGAAAGGATGAGCAGCCTTGTCAGATGCATTGTTTAGGTAGTTGAGCTTAGCCGTTCTCAATGCTGCATCCTTAGTAGCACCTTTGTGGAGCTGCTCGTAGAAGCTGTCCATCAGCTTGGCAGAAGCCTGATCGCTTACCCGCCAAAGAGTGGTAATCAGGCTCTGGGCCCCGGCCTTAGCAAAGGCTTGTGAGAGGCTTATGACCCCTTCTCCTTTGGACAGTTCGCCAAGCCCCGTCTCACAGGCACTCAGCACTACCATATCCGCAGACAAGTCCATGAGGTATAATTCACGGGCATACAGGCGATTGCTTTTTGTCGTATCGCCGGGTGTCTCCGCGAAGCATAGATAAGAGTATTCTCCTTTTTTATCATTGGCCTTAGCATGGGTAGCCAGGTGTATAACCTGGTACCTGGGCGCATCTTTCAGGAAGTTCTCCTTTGTGGCGGCCTGATCTTCAAGCGTCTTGGCAGAAAAGTAGTTGGAAATTGCATTTATCTCCTTCTTATTGGCAAGCAGCGGGCCAAATTCCCGCCTTCGATTTGCAATAGTCTCCGTAGAAGTGCTGCTTTGTCCGAATGAAGGGGCAAACCCCAGTACTGCTGATTTCCGGGCTCTTTCGTGACTGTCGCCTCGAACAAAGTCGTACGGAGAGTAAGCGTAGCTGATTTGATGATCTCGTATCAGATAGGGGTAGTCCCGGAAGGGCAACGCCGAGTCGGGCAACGCTTTGAGCAATACATCAAAAGGGATGTAGGCTACACAGTTATCTGGCACAATCAGTAGCCGGGCGGGGAGCAGGCTATCGACAGGTGACAGAAGTTTTTGGTAGAGCCAATGCGCACTTTTGGCATAGTCCTCCACCAGCTCAGGAGATGGCTCAATCGCCCATTCGTAAAGGGCATCCCGCATGGTATTGACTTGCGTTGAGAGCCCTTCAGGTATCTTTGAATCCTGCAGGGCAATATTTTCCCCATCCAATAGGAAAGTAAAAACATATTGGTACCCGATAAAGTACTGTAGCATTGCCCGGTCATCTTGCCTGAGTTGCGCCTGGATCATTTGCAGAGAAGGCGGCTTTGGGATATCCCACATTTGCTGCATCTTAGGAAAAGCCTCTTCCAGGCTATCCATGAAGGCAAAGTATTGGTTTTTAGCAATCAGGGCAGAGTCAGTCAGTATCTTTGCATCCAGGTTTTTCTCCCGTTGTTCGAACAGCCTGTTCTCTAATCTAACATAGGCCTCCCGGAGGTCATAACGCCGCTGTAGTAGCTCAGAGGGGAAAACCTGCTCGGCAGCAGCATTGTGAGCGGCTTCCTTTACATGAATAGCTTTGCCACGCCCTGCCACCTCAAATGCCTCGTGCAGGTATTCGATATCTCCGGTTTCCTCATAGAGCTTGGACCGGACATAAATCGCCTCTTCGTACATATAATAGAACCGATCGACAAAGTAACGGGAAGAGGTGTGGCTGAGGTTTTTACTCATGTGCTCCAGCAGGTCCAGGTACTGCTCCTGATATTTGTGGGAAGCCAGTAGGTTGTCTACCGTACCGCCATTAGCGTAGTGGAATTGTTCGTTTTGGGCGAGGAAGTAGAGGGTGATTAATAACCCTTGAAAGTTGGACTCAGGATGATCGAAAGGAAAGGGTGAATTAGGAAGGTAGCCTGTTTGAAAAAGGGCTTTTTTTAGGTACTCTTCTGCTTTTTGATACTTGCCTTGCCAAGAGTAAGCAGTTCCTAGATTAGAAAGGGCATTGAATTTCTGTTGTTTTTTTATTCCAGGTATCTTTAAGGCTTTCTGGTACCACCCTATTGTTTTTTTTATATTGACCATCATAATAATATACATGTGCTAATCTTTCTATAACATTGAATTTATCAATGGAGTTATAGTAGGAAGGCGCATTATCTATGTCTTCTATTAATTTTATTATCAAGTTGGCTGCCTTTTGCTTTTGGTTTATTCTTTCATAATATCTTGCCATGTTCATCACGTAAGATTCGTAGCAGCGTATATCAGGAGAAGTGCAGTAAAGTTTGGCACTGTCAAGAAGTGCTTTTGCCTCTAATAGTTGCCTATTGTTTATTTTCAAAGTTGCCAAAGAAGCAAATAAATCTCCCCGAAGCCCGCCTTCATCCGGCAAATCATTATTATCGAGGAGGCTAAAACCGTTTTCAATGAGGTTTTGGCACTTAACCGTTTCTGATAGTGACCGATACGCTATAGCCGTTCTCCAGAGGACTTGGAATTTATCCTCCGGAATGGACCAGTCCGGATGCTGTCTTTCTATGGATAAGTATAATTCGCCGAGACGTACAGATTGTGGACTATAGCTTTTTGAGTTAGAGAATAGGAAATTAGCCCATACTAAGGGTTTTAAGAGGTGCCTGGGGTGCTGCTCTTCTAATGAGGCGATCTGAGGCAGAAAAAAGCGTTCTACATGATTTATGGCTTCCTGTAGTTTTTCAGCCTGCATCATTTCTTTGAGGTCTTGCCCATATTGTGCCAGGTTATCCTCGTTTAATGAAGTCCCCATCGGGTATTTTTGCGCTAAGGCTCCATTCGGCAGCTCTTGAGCCGAAAGCTGCAGGCAAAATAAAGGGGATAAGATGATTACTATCCGGATAATAACAGTGCGCATATCTCAAAGATTGGTTGTTAAGGGTCCAGCGAAGAATAACTTCCCCATTTGATACGGCTATTTTCACCCCAGCCTTCGTTGCTCATCACTTACGTAGCTAGGCTATGCTCGTTCTTCGCGCCTTGCCTGGTGCAAAAATAGCTCG
>Ga0307978_1002350_pt1 | contig 13400 bp, 12 predicted proteins | sample OrgLakmetage1056_FD_203151 | JGI IMG/M metagenome (GOLD analysis project Ga0307978, IMG submission 203151) | Saline water microbial communities from Organic Lake, Antarctica - #1056 | ecosystem: Environmental > Aquatic > Non-marine Saline and Alkaline > Saline | place: Antarctica: Organic Lake...
CCCACTTCATTTTGCTGTGGTACTGTACTTACTGTACAATGGCACAGTACTTACTACAGGGCTCCCAGGCGGTGCTGGTGGATTGAAATCTAAAATCGGGGAATAGGAGGAGGGAGAGGAAGAAAATGTCACAGAAAAGAAGAGAGAGAAAAGGAGAAAGAGAGGGGGGAGGAGGAAGAAAAAGTACAGTAAGCCTGTACAGCCTGTTGCGGGTGAAAAGTAAGAATTTGAGGGGTCAAATTTAGTGATTTTCTATAGAACCTGAGGGTTTTCTCAGAGACGAGGGTCTTCCTGCCCTGAATGTCTGCCCGGTCGCATGTGAAACTAAGGGGGGCTTACGTAGGAATCCAAGAAACGGCCTAAGAAACTAAAAAACAAGGGGGCTGGCCGTTTTCCTGCTTTTCTTATCACCGCAGCTGGCTGTAGTGTGTGCACCAGTTGTACGACAGGATATTTCGTGAATTTCACAAAATGAAAAATGAAGCATTCGATTTTATAAAAAAAAATGGCTGAATTGTATTATGATTGTCAGGTTGTTAGACACAAGTGAATATCGCTTTAAGCATGCGGCAGAGGCATCACAAAAGCAATTAAAACCTGGTAAAAGGAGTCGATACAGCAACATTTAACCTTCTTCATCTACAACACTGTAGACCAAATCGAAGGACAACGAATTAACTCATAATTCTCATTTTTTTCCTTTCACTTTTACAATGCAAGACTTGACAAAAGAGATCCCTTTGTCACTGCTAAGATAATTAAAGTCACGATCACTGGTCAGGTTTTATCAACAGAATTGTTTACAACTATGATATCACGAGTATCGATCCTGGCAGCTACAAGCGCAGTTGCTGCCAGGCAATACATCAAATCAAGGTCGACAGAGACGACTTGCGCTTCACTGGCGACGAAAGACGGTCGCTTCAAAGGGAAAACAGTTGTGATAACAGGCGGAGGCGGAGCATTTGGGAAAGAAGGTGCTGCATATTTCTGTGCTCAAGGCGCAAATGTTGTACTCATTGACTCATCTCAATCAAGCCTTGATTCAGCCGCCGAAAGAGTCGCGAAAGACTTGATGTTAGAGAATAATGCCAAAAGTCCAGAGGACGCAATGGAGATTGAACAGAGTGAATTTACAGAAATTGACAATCTTTCAGTATGTACATGTGATGTACAAGACGAAATGATGGTGAGTTCTCATAGACTTATTCATTTGAGTGGGCTCATCATTTGACATTAAGGATGCAAAAATGCAAAATATATGCTTCTCGGTGGTGTTTTATAGGTGAAACAAGTATTCGACTACATAGAGGCGAAGCATGGCCGAATTGATTGTCTATGGAATAACGCAGGCTATCAAGGACTTCTCAAGCCTATAATTGATTATCCAACTGACGACTTTCGAATGGTTCAGGAAATCAACCTTGTGGGCGCATTCAATGTTTTGAAGCACTGCGCTAAGAAGATGGCAGGGCAAGAATCAGGAGGCGCAATAGTTCAATCTGGAAGCATCGCTGCCACAGATGGTACGCCTGCGATGTGTGCTTATGTTGCCTCAAAAGCTGGTCTGCATGCCCTTGGCCTGACCGCAGCTAAAGATGTGGCGCCATTTAACATTAGAGTGAATACAATTTTACCTGGATACATCGGCCCATCGGATGGACATCTATGGACGAGACAAATCGACCTGCGAACGAAGTCGGGCTCTCCATACTATAAGACAGAGTACAATGAAGAGGCAGATCGTTCCATTCAAACAGTCCCTCTAAAGCGCCTAGGCAACGTTGATGAAGTCATACGAGCTGTGGCGTTTTTGCTTAGCGATGAAACTCCTTACATTACTGGAGCAAACCTGATTATTACCGGAGGATCTTGAATAACACCATTGATGAGATCGGTAAACAGTCGAAAAGCGACCTTGAAATAGCAGCAGCTTCCATGAGGCCGCACGCGAGGAAAAGTCCATGCTAGAGCACTTTAAGAGATGAGAAGTGCCCTTACTATCGCACCACAAAGAAATGTTGTATCTCATGAACACCTCTAGGGATCGATATGAACTACTAAGAGGAAACTAGCACAATTCTCAAACGCTTAATTTAGTCAATAATTGACCTTAGTACGTATGTCTTATGTATTCCCTAGTTCCCAAATCCTAATGAAATTTCGGCGTCGCCGATCGCCGAAGTCTTATTCCTCTCTTGATTCCCGTATGCCTCCCGCTTTCTGTGGATATCTCCATGTGCTAGTGGGCAGAACATCCGGCTTTGTATACTATATTTTTGAAATGAGAATGACTGCTTGTTGTGCGTAATAATTCTTGTTTGTAAGAAGAGGCTTAGTATTTAGATATCCGAGCCCAGTTTTATGTTTTATTCCTAACATACGCCTCTCCGCAGCGCCCAATTGCCACGGCCCATGTTCGCGCCATAGCGGAAACACCTAATTATGAGAATTTCTTTTAATTCCTCTGGTGTATCCACCTCATCTTCCGCATTGGATATCACTAGAATCAGATGTGGGGTTCAAGGCGACTTATATGCAGAGCACCGATTAAGTTCCAATTTCAACTGAAGCCTTCCCACGGAAAATCTTTGCCCTGAGCATCAGCACCGACGCACCGCACCGCGTTGGCGTTAGCAACAGTGCCGTCCGGTTTGATGGTCACGAGCCATGGCACGCCCCGGGCTCCGAAGAAAGTCTGCAGGCGCCTGCCCCAATCCTGGGCGACATCGTAGGGGAGCGCAGGCCAGGGCATGTGCCCGTGGTATTCTTTGAAGAAGGCTTTGTCGCTATCGAGCGACACGAAGATGAACTCTACGTCGCCATCAGGGTGGGCCTGCTGGAGGGCCTCGTAAGTCTCAACGAGCTTGGGCGTGAACCGCTTGCAAGGTGGGCACCAACTCGCACTGAAGTACAGGGCCAAGGTTTTGCCCACGAGCGACGCGACCGGCACAGCTTTACCGTCTGCACCCACCAGAGTTTTGCAGGCCAAAAATCCTTCCAAGTCTGACGCCGTCATCACGCGGGTTGGGCGTGCGTCACAGTCGGCTGGTCGGTTTGAGAGCGGCCACCACTTCCACCATCGAGACAGGGCAGGCGCTACGGCGCCACTTTCGTGTTGCGAAGTGGTTGCTTCCGAAACGACGAAAGCTTGTGGCGAAGGTTTGGTGGGCTCAACAGGGGCTGCTGTCGAGGGCAAGCCAGGACGAAGGCACTTGGATTCGTCAGGCTCCACGAATTGGCTAGGAAAGGTCGAGCGAAAAGGGCACTGACGGGCAGGAGCAGCACTGGGCAGTGGGTCGGGGGTTTTGGGTGTCGGTGGTGGCACCGAGACAGGTATTGCTTGCGGGGCTGCTTCATTCACAGGCACAACAACCGTTGGATCCACTGGGGCACTATTTTCGGTATCACTGATTGACTCTTCGAGTTCGCGCTCTTCGCGCCACAGCTTCCAGGTGAGCCAAGTGTGCCATCCAAAGGAACCAATGTTGCCGCCCAGCACACGGTATTGCAGCGGCACGAAGAGGTTGTTGATGGTGTGGAGTGGAGGCCACACCATGAAACACATGGTCATTTTGTCTTGGAAGCCACTTTGTAACTGAGCAAGAACGAAAGTGAAATCTCAGCACGGGACAGGTACAACCTCCAACCAGAAACGGAGTACGCACCTTCGTCATGCCGGTAGCAAGAGCTTCGCTGGGAGAAGTGCCTTCGACAGCATACGCCTTGTTTGTACCGTTTATCAGAAGAGCTGCGGCGACGTTGATAGGGTCCATGACCAGCAACTGTTACGCGAGGCATGGAATATGAATATCACAGCAAACAAATCACATCACCAAGGAGCTGGCCTCGTCCATCTTACATTGGTCGCTATGCGACTTCCAACTGCCCATGTCCGTGTAAGCGTGTAATACGTATGCATCAATGGCCTGGGACAACGTGACAAGTGACCACATTAGCTGCGCCAACTAATGAGTGTATGCATTACAACAGAGTGCATATCACGTGTTAAAGAGCGAAAATGAAACGTAACCGAGCACTTGTTTGTAGTCAATCGAGTCTAGACGCTCATCGAAATTCTTGGGAGCTTTCCCGTCTTTGCCTTTCGCCGTCATGAGTTGACTATTCCATTCGCAAAATCCAAAAATGATTACTGATGATGAGAGCTTCGTTGAGAAGGGTGCGGCTCTAATCCAACCGTCGTACGCTCGCAGGAAATTCATAACTTAGCTTCAAGACCTTGAAGTTTCGACGAGAAGTACCTATGAAGCCTAGTATCTAGTGCGGATACGTGCTTGGTAATAGCGATGATTTCTATTGATCGGGACCTCTCTGCGTTGAAGCAGGTGTGATAACGCCGTGCTTATCGCTTTACGCTGCGTTGAGTTGTGCCTCGAGAAATGAGGAAGGAAGAGGTTGTCGTGCTGTCGTGCTGTCGTCGAAGGTTTTCGAGTGTCGAGTTGTTTTGTCGAGTTGTGGACTGTCGACCTCATCAGATACTACTGCGTATCATATTAGAACATTTCGAAGCTGGTTTGATGAGTCATCAGTCATCAGTCATCAGCGGTCGGGCAAATTCGTCTCATCTGTAGCTTTGTAGAGGGTAGAGTCATTAGGAGTTGTGGGGAGGTTAGGAGTTACAAGACAAGATACACCACCATCGTATTCTCTTGCAATTCTCTTAAGAGCTGAGCGTGGATTTCTTCCGCGCACTCAGGGCCTCCTATAAAGCCTACGTAAACCCATTTTGAAACGTTAAGCTCTTTCTGAAGTAGCATCTCCTCTTTTCATCTTGTTTCTTGTTCGACTTTCTGAATTTATTCTGGGTTGGCGTTGGAGTGGGTTGAAATGCCACCGCCGTCGCTTTCGCGTGAATATACTTTGTATTTTCATATCAGGCATCCTTCGAAAGTTCATATTACGCATTATGTATCTATACAATATGTAGGCTTGGGCGCACCATGGTCTCTTCGGGCCGCCTTGCCGTGATTGTTTTTGCCGTGCCAGTTCGAGCCTTTGCGCCCTTGCGGAGCTACGCATTAGTGTCTCGGTCCACTCAAGTGCGAGCATCGAGCTTCGGATTCGGCGGCCGCGACCCTCAAAAGCTCGCTCAAGAAGGCCAAAAGGTGCTCGAGGAAGCGGCCACCATCGTTCTAGACATTGGGCTGCAGGCGACAATTCGGAGGACGGTGCGAGGTCAGCGCGCGCTCTTTGAAACGTCACTGGAATTATTGCGCGACTTGCCTAGCGCGAGTGGGGGTTCTCCGGCTGAGGCCTTGCAGAGTTCAGTGCGTATTGGGCAGCAGCTTTTGAATGGCGATGCCTCGGGGCTTGAGAATTACTTGAATTCGCTGCCACCTGAGCTCGCGCCACGCACCCTTCGCAAACTCTTCGAACGACTTGGCGCGACCTACATCAAACTGGTAACGTGCTAAGAGCTCTGATGTGCCTCCTCTTTATCCATCATTGACTAGCGATCACACCTATGGTCTTAACTTCACTTGACTTATGCATTTCTTTTGAAACCATCCCAGGGCCAATTCATCGCTTCGAGCCCTACGCTTTTCCCGAAAGAATACGTCCTCGAATTCCAGAAATGCCTCGACCAGAGCCCGACCATTCCTTTTCAGCAGGTAATTAGTTTTTTGCCAGGTTCTTCTCTCTCGAAGCCACTTTATGGTTTGCCCTAGCTAGCACTTCGTTTGCATTACGTCCACGTTTACATTTCTGTCCGCGCGTGCGTTTTCTGCCTGCATCCAATGTTCATCCTGCTCTTTCCCCTTTTTCTTTTACATATCAATGTGTTTTAGGTCCGTGCCGTGGTAGAAGCAGATCTTGGGCGCCCTTTGTCCGAAGTCTACGAATACTTCGACGAGAAACCAATGGCGTCGGCCTCTGTGGCTCAAGTAAGAGCGGGGTAGTGCGGTCTTGGTCTTAAATTGAGTCACTAGCAAGAGGAAAAGAATACAACACAGCCTACTAAGTACTTCGATTTTTGTATGCGTGAGAAAGTTTGTGTACGTCTGATTTCTAGTATGTGTATTCCTTAAATTTGATGTCATTTTCTCTTACCTAGTAATACTTCTCTACCCTCACAGCGTTAATGTTCCTCATCCTAACAGGTGCACGGCGCGCGCCTCAAGTCCAACGGCATGGATGTGGTGGTGAAAGTCCAAAAGCCAGGCGTGGCCGACACCCTCAAAGCTGACTTGGGTTTTCTCGCCGTGTCCTCGAAAGTCCTTGAGTTGCTGGCTCCCTCCCTGGGGAGGCTGAGCCTCGCCAATGTGGTGTCTGACCTTCGCCTCAGCATGCTTGGTATGCTGGCTATAGTTTTACGTCTTCGCTGACTATATATATATATATATTGTAGTGCTATCTTTACTAACCTCATTATATGTGTTATCCTCGCGTGCCTGTTTCAATAGCTACCCTTCTTTCATGAGCCTTTGCTTCCTTTCTTATCTCCCCCCTCCTCGAATGTAGGCGAGCTGGACTTCAAGCTAGAGGCCGCCAACTTGAACGAGTTCCGCGACTTTCTGGTGACCAACGAGCTCACCGACATTGCCACCGCGCCGCGCCCTTATCCGGAAGCCTCCGGCACGCGCACCCTCACGATGGAGCGCCTCAACGGAGTAGCGCTCGTGGACCTGGAGGGGATCAAATCCTACGCCGCCAACCCCGAGCAAACCTTGATCAACGCCCTCAACACCTGGGCGCTCTCGGTCTACGCCTGCCCTTCCTTCCACGCTGACGTGCACGCGGGGAACCTCCTGGTGCTGCAAGGGGGGAAAGTGGGCTTCATTGACTTCGGGATCGTCGGCCGCGTCCCGTCTTCCATTTGGGCCTCCCTTCAAGCCCTTGCTTTGAGCCTCGCTGGGGCAGGAGGCGGTGGCAGTGGTGGAGGGCCCAACTTTGTGATGGCCGCAGAGGCGCTGGTCACCATGGGCGCCGCAGAAAGCACGGTAGATGTCGCCGCCTTCGCGCGGGATCTGGAAGCTGTCTACGTGAAGTTGGACAGCGTCGCCGCAGACCTCGAGGCCAGCGATGGGCGGCTCGAGTTTGACGTGAACGGAGAGCTGGACGAGTCGTCAAGCCAAGTCGCGGGCTTGGCGGTGGAAATTGTCGGAGTGGCGAACCGCAACGGGGTTAAGTTGCCGCGGGAGTTTGGGATCTTACTCAAGCAAGTGCTCTACTTCGACCGCTACACTAGGCTCCTGGCGCCAGAGCTGGATTTCATGGAGGACGACCGGCTGGAGTCCTTGCGAAGTGCCTCCACGGAAGGGAGCGTCCTGCGTTAACGGCATTTAAGAAAATGCACGCGCCACTTTGTTGTGAATTCTATTGCCCTCTTCTTATCTTTACTTATGCACTATCAACTACCCTCTTAGCACATCAATACCAGAACACCTTTACCATCTAGTTCCTAGTTAGAGTTCTCTGGCTTCGAACTTCGAAGTGCCCCCTGTTTACGTTTTTTGGCGACTGGGACGTCAGAGCATGATCTAATTCAATCCACTCCTATAATTGCAGTGAATTCGGCGTCTGCGTCTAATTTACTATTCAAAAACCACCCGTTAGCCGCTATCGTCTAGGAAGGGCCCTCTCTCGAAATTCGAGGCGCATTAGGGGACTGATGAAGCAGTTCTAAACTCGTCGCCTCAATTCTGCGCATCACACCGACCGCTTCTTGGCCTTGCTGTCTTTGCTCTGTCTTGCGCTGCGTTGAGTCGCATCTGACGGCGCAACCCGGTGTTTCTTGCGTGGGTGCTCTTCCGGGCAGCACAAGATTGAGGGCCCTGTTTTACCGTCCCCCACTGCCAGATGAATCCAATCTACGGCCAAGGAATGATTTGACATGGTGCCCTTTTTAGGGTCTCTACCATCACCTGCTGCACTTTTCCCACGGGGAATTACCTTCTTATGAGTTCCCGGAGTAGCACGAATAGAGTGGGCGTGCTTCTGCCATAAAGCATGCTCGGGCCGAACTAAGTCGTGCAAATAACCGTCGAGCAACATCTCGTCGCAGCCTCGGATCCTACACAAAAGCAATCCCGATTAGAAAATGAGAACTTGATTGTTATCTACAATAGAAGTAACATGGGAGATGATTGTAGTCGCTCAATTACTTGTCATGGTTGCAAGCTTGCATCGACTCCTCTACAAACGTCACGAAGCCGGTCCCTGCGTGTTCCATCACTGCGCGTCGTGCCCCGTGACTCGTTTCACCATTCAATTTTGGTGCCTGGACTCCTTCTCTTAATTCCTCTTCTTGAGCACTACTCGATGCCTCGATGGGAACCTTGCCGCCATTGCTGTAAAAACTTTTCGGCTTGCTGGTTTTGTGCTCGTCGGAGCGCCATAAGAGCAACCCACCATCGGTGTGCGCGTGTGCTCCGCCTACTCCCAGCCGCACCGGCAAGGCGCTGCCGTTTTCGCACTCTTTGCCACTCGCGCGCCAATAAGTGAACCCCACCTGGAGAAGATAAAGGTGAGTGCGAGGCATGAGTATCCACATATTACCTTGCTTGAAAGGGAGTCTTCTTTAAAGTGTCCATGGCCTCACCTGTTTGTGCTCGTCATCCAAACGATTCTCCAGCCGCGCGATGAGCTTCAATTGCATGGCACTGTCATCGTGGATGTCCAGGCTCACCTGAAATTGCAACAGGCGTGTGTCAAGCGTGTGTTGGTGCGCATGTGGACAGGAGAACGTACACTTAACGGTATTCTCACCGCCGTCTCGCTGGTTTTGGTCTCCCAAAGTGTGCGATATCGCATGGCGCTGATGAGCCAACAAGTCTTGCTATATTGACGGGACGTTGTCGTGTATCGGACCTGCAGATGTAGGCACCAGATATGGGAGAGAAGAGACACGTACATCATGCACTGAAAACATTGTCCAAGAAGTAATGAAATCAAGACAGAAAAAACTATAGTCTTCCTCTTGCAGAAGGCAAATCTGAAAGATTGCCAGACATTCCTTACCGCAGTAAGTCGCCCTCGCGCAGCAGCGGACAGTGCTACAAGGGTTGAGTCATCTACGAGATGGTCGCAGTGCACCACAAACCGCACACGCCGAATTTCAGAGCTTCCATTCGTAACGTCAACGCTGTCATCCGTGCTGCTACTACTATCGGTGTCAACTCCAGATGTAGGTAAGCCATCAGCTAGGGCAGCAACGCCTCTCAGAGCACACAAGCGATAGTACGGGTATGCTGTGCCGCCAGAATCGAACAGTGAAAAGCTCACGACTAAGTCTTCACGCTGCCGCTTTCCCACCGCACCTGCTGCAGCGACAACTTCGGTATCGATGCCATCGAGTTCGTCAGTTTCTTCGGGTTCCTTTTCTTCGGATGTACTCATATTTCTTGACGACCGTGCACGCTTTGCATCATCCTCGGTATCAATGTCGTCTAGTTCATCAATTTCTTCGGGTTCCTTTTCTTCGGATGTTCCTACGTTTCTTGACGACCGTGCACGCTTTGCATCATCCTCGGTATCAATGTCGTCTAGTTCATCAATTTCTTCGGGTTCCTTTTCTTCGGATGTTCCTACGTTTCTTGACGACCGTGCACGCTTCAGATCTCCTCCATGTGCCAAGTGTCCACCAACGTAGTAATCCCACTTTCTACCTTCCTTTCGAAGCGCTTGCTGCTCTCGTCTGCGCGCTTGATAGGCCGCTTTAGCTGCCGCCAGAGCTGCTACCTGAGATTCTCTCTTGGCTGCGGCTGCCCTCGTTGATTCGTCACTTTTTCGATGGCCACACCGAAAACAGGCCGAACTGCGCGCTTTATTGACTACTGCGCATTCCACACATTTCCACCGTATCAACTCGCTGTGGCTGCTGCTCTCATCCTCACTTGGCTTTCTATCCGTTGCAACACGTCGAGAGCGGGAAGTGGCATCAGTTCTTAACTTAGCCGAAACTTCGAGCAACTGAAATTCCTCCTCCCATGTCAATGGCTTTCGATCTACTATATCAGTCGACTCATTGTAGGTCTGCAGCTGATCTATTGGTAGACTCAATTCGAGTGAATCGGCGACGCCACTTGCCACCATACTCTCATCTGCGTCTCTATTGTCCATTAAATCGATTTCACCTGTTGATGCTTCCATCTGATTCTCGTCCCACTCTTGAGAATCCCATGATTCCTCTGGCGCTTCGCAACGTTGGTGCACTGAGTCACTATTCAGAGTGCACACCCACACTTCGCTGCTGTTCACTTCGCCTTCTTTAACTTTACGCCACTTGCTGCAAGCATCGCACTGCACCCACTCATCTAACGCTTCGGAACTTGCTTCCTCTAACGCTACAGCTGGAGTCGAAAGAAACTCACTTTCAGGCGACGGCTTCAGTAAGACAGACACTCCTGCCGCTGCGATGGTTGCATGGGGCTGCAAACTATCATCTGAGGCAGAGAAAGTTTCCTCAGTGGCGTCGCACGATGCCATGTCCGGTGCCCAATAGTTCATGGCACATAACCACTTCTCAGTGTCCACCTGTAGATCAGAAGGCAGTCTACGCCACTTTTCACACGCTTCACACTGCACCCACTCGTCCAGGTCTCCGGTGTCCGTCTCAACTTCCATACTTGCCGTGGTCTCCGCTTCAACGCTGACTGAAGCTTTCGTGCTCGTGGCAATGGTGTTGACAGTACTAGCCTCATCGTCAGTCGCAGCTTCATCATCGTCTGCGTCTTCTTGCAGCCACGGAGGAACCCAGTTTACGTCGCCACGTGCAGCGGCAGCTGCTATCATTTCAAGCCGCTCAAACTCCTCTTCTTGGCTCAGTCGCTTTCTGCTGACCTTGACTCCACTGAGCTGTTTGCTGCTTGCTTTCTTCCAGCCGTACAAAGTACTACTACGCTTCTGAAAGGCACTCCCATCGTTACTCGATCCGTGTTTTTTAGATACATCAAGGTCCTCTTCTTCTTTCGAAGTGATATTGCAATCAAGTGGAATGAGGTACCCAGTGGCCGTGGGAGGGCGCTCTGATTGGCACTTGGCTATTTCGAACCATTGGAACTGTTCCTCAGTACCGTCCGTAAAACTTACCTTGGAAGGGCAAGCAAACAACGAAAGGCAACTTTAGATATAAATGCTATATTTCATACTTAAAGCGCTGGCATTTGGCTAATGGGAGAGTAAATACCATAAAGCAGCCAGGTGCTGAGCGAATGACGTCACCCACGATGCCCAAGTCGAGGCCGTCATCACCGTAATCGACCACCACCTGAAAGAGTTATGACACTGAAATCAGCTCAGATTCAATCATAGAATGCACGTGAGCAATTCTATTTAGGTGTTGAGGCAGTGTGGTCGTGCTTGCGCACCCGAGTGCCAGGCAAAGCTGATCCAGCGGCAGCCGAACCTCGGGTCACTCTGGTGCGCACTGGAGCGCTGTTGGCTGACCCAGCAGCATTAGCAGAGGCACAATCGGCAGCGGTCGGTAGTAAAGAGGGCGAGCGGAGACGTTTTGGGCAGACATCTAGCTCACCATCCGCCCATGATTCGTTCTCTGAAGTCCTAACAGTCGACTGCTCCTCGAATACAACGTCATAGCCTGAAACCACTTCCAAGCCAGTCCGAGCGTCAACCTCAGTTCGATGGCGCACAACAGTCGCTGCCAACCACGTAGGTTCAGAAAGAGCAACATTTGCCATAGGCGCGATGCTGGGTTGGAGACCACGACTATCTCGCATTTCTAACGTAGAGGCAGCGTTGTCGGCGACGGTGAGGACTCCAGTTGACATCGGCGAAAGGCTCGCTGTCGCTGAAAGATCAGCTATGGTAACAACCTCATTCGCTGAGTATTTCGTCATCAAGAGATTGACTTCTGTGCTATTTTCAAATTTGTCAAAGTCAGCAAGATTTGATCCCCTCTTGAAATGCGCTTCATCTTGTGCGGCTACCGAGGGACTGGCGAATCGGTAGTAAGAGTTGACGAGGGCAGAGGCGATTGCGGCAGTACTACAGCCTATAGTCGCGCCAGAATCCGGCAAAGGTGCCGTTGAAGTTGGAACCGCGGTTGATGACGGTGCCTTTGAGAAGGCATTAGTGGCTGACAAACTAGCTGAACTTGCACCACTCGTCGAGTGATTAAGATGTTTCCTGCTAGGATCTGATACATCAATCGAAACGTCCACGCGAGTCCCGACGGCGATTGAAACCACTCCAAAAGTATCAAATAGAGTACTTGATGGAGAGCCTCGCGTACGCCGAGGGCTCTGAGCCATAACGCTAGCACTTCATATGAATTGAAAGGGCTACTGTGCGCTACTGGCTACTGGTCTGTACTTACTACGCTAGCTACAGATACGACACTCGAATGCTCGAAAAGGACATAAGGAGGGACGAAGTACTGTTTAACCCCGTACGGGCGCACAAGAGTTGCTTGGTTGTTGGTTGATGTGGTTGTGGTGGTGTTGTGTATCATTCAAATCGTTACAGGATTCATCCGCTTGCAGGCAGGCGAAAAGCACAGCACGGAGAACGGAGAACGGAGCGTTTCGATTGGCGCCAAGGCTAGTTTCGTTTCGGGGCGCTGTGCCTATATCATCTGTATTTCATCATTTGAGATCAAGGGATGAATGGAAGAGGTGCATCAGCTGTGAGGTACGATGGTCGTTGATGGGAGACTTGCTCGCGATGAAATTGGATCTCTCAATAAGTGCTACGGCAATGCAATAGGCTCACCGTACATTGACTTCATATTTCTTCATTAGGAACGAGGTGCCGCCTCCACCGGCACATGGATCCAATCCAGCAGCCGCTTCACAGGCGTATTCTTTCCCCGTTACAACTGCTCAAGCGCCTTATCGCAACCGCAGTAGTTATACCAGCGGCGGAGTGGATGTCGGCGGCAGTAGCCTAGGAGAAGAACCGATGCCGCCGTCGCCTTCTTCGCCCCACACACAGTCGTCTAGCTCGAATTTTAAAGTAGTGATTCGGGCGCGGCCTCCGCTGCATCGGGAGCTCAACGGAGAGCGGCCATTTGTGAATGTGGTTAGTGCTCGTAAAGCTTGATCCTGCCTCTAGACAACAACAACTAGATAAAATTGGTACAAGCATAAGCCCCACTCATTCTTCAACATTCATATTAGGTTTCGGTGCGGCCTGACCAAGCCCAGCAGATCACAGTAAGCGAGGACTTGTCATCGGCGTTGGACGAGGATGGCGACTTTCGAGCCACGGGCGGCGCCCCAGCTCACACCTTCACTTTCGATTACGTTTACGACCAGGTTTCGTCAGATCATAATAAAATTAACCGCAGCACTTCGAGTTAATTCAGAAGATGGTTTAGCTATTCTTTCGTATCGATGGGAGGAGGAACATCATTTGACTTTTGAGTGTGCACTTGCGTGCTTGTCATTTTGGCAGGACTCCACCCAACAATCGGTGTA
>Ga0307978_1002353_pt1 | contig 13385 bp, 8 predicted proteins | sample OrgLakmetage1056_FD_203151 | JGI IMG/M metagenome (GOLD analysis project Ga0307978, IMG submission 203151) | Saline water microbial communities from Organic Lake, Antarctica - #1056 | ecosystem: Environmental > Aquatic > Non-marine Saline and Alkaline > Saline | place: Antarctica: Organic Lake...
CCGTTGCGTCGTCTGTGTTGGACGAGACAGCAGCAGTAGCATCCAGTAAACCTGGGTCTTCGCCAATGGCGCCGCCATAGTGCTCCAGGACCTCGATGAGGGAACGGAAATGCTCGAGGTAGGAGGAAATCGAGCCTTCGGCGCCTTGAGTGTAGGCGTAGTAGGAGGTGCGCGCGTTGTCGAGGGAAAGGTAGATGTAACGCTGACCCTCGAAACGATACGTGATGCCCTTGATTTCCTTCAGACTCCAAACGCAATCACTTTCGTGACTCTTCGTCTCGAAATCATAGAGAGAAGTGAGTTTCGCTTTCATCGCCTCGCTGCACTGGCCCCAAATGACCGCGTGAGCGGTCTTTAAATTACTATCGAGATAGTCAGTGCGCGTGCAATAAGCAGACACCTTCTTTTCCCAGATAGCGATAACAAGCCTGTTGGTCTCAGAAACTTCGAGTTCCGTGGGCTTCGGAATTTTGGGCCTGACGAAGTCTTTTGAAAGGAAACCATGTCGCCCGGGTACTTGAGCTTCTTGGCGATGTATTCTCCGAGGGCTTCTACAGTCTTCGAGAAATGCTTTTTGTCTTCGCGTTCGTTGAAACACTGGAAAGCGTGGCCGTTCATCTCTTCGGTATTGCCCTTAAAAGTAGAGCAAACACGGGGTGTAGTAGTTGCGCGGCTGCCGTGACGGTTTCCGCGATTGCGGCTACCGCTTCGTCCGCGTCCTCGTCCGCCGCCACGTCCACTAGCAGTGCCGCTGCTGGGGACAATTGGAGGATATGTGACAGTCTCACTCATGATGGAGTGCTGTAGATTCAGAAAAGTGGATCAGAACAAACGCTGTTTTTTGACGAGCGTTTAGAAAACGAAGTAGTTTTCTTTTTGATTAATGTTGATTCTAGGAAATTGTGATCACGCCTTGAACCTTCAATTCTCAGCTGTAGTGTGTCAGGACTCTCGATAGTCTATCTATAAGAAAAGTCAATCAAACTGTTCTTACAATGGGATTAATCAAAAAGAATGAACAGTCACCGGTGCCCACTTGAGGCCCTTTTTGAGAATTGACGCGTACGTGGGAGAAGATGCGACCTCCATCTGTTCGGACACTTTTTTCTTGGCTGGCAACGCGAACGTCTGTCCGCTAGCTCCAGATCGAATTTTCTCCAATATCGGATTCTCAACACAGTATACACAGCTTTGGGGAAAAAGCCTCAAGAAATACGAGTCCTCCAAGACTTGAAAATACATATGAGTGAAATTACTACAAATGTTCCCAATTATTGAGAACATGCACGCCTTTTGGAGTAAATTCGCGCCTTTTCTTGCAATTATTTTCGTTAACTGTGTAGAAGAGCTTTCTGATGGAGACTCTGCCAGCATCATTCAGTCTTCAGACCGTCAGGCAGTGAGGTTTACTAAAGTGTGGCTGATATGATGAACTTACGGCCGGAAGTCTACAATCCCGTCTATGAGGTTCAACAAGTAACAGCTGGATCTAATGAGACACATGATGACAATGGGAATAATGGAAACAACAATGGCAGACACCAGCAAACTCCTAAACAGCGTGAAATCGTGCACATTCTCATGTCCAGAACTTCGAGACGCAGCAGAACTTTTGAAGAGATTACTGGGAGCTCTGAATCCATTGAAGTATTGGAAGCAAACGCTTCAGTGAAAAGCATCTTCGATTGGGAAAAAAAGGCCAATCTGGATAAGAAACAACGACGAGTCTTTGAATGAATTGCTGGCTCCTTTGTTATGACTTTTTACAACGAAGGAATGGAAGACGTTAACGAAGCTGGACGAGTCTTTTGTCAAGGAGAAGGAACTGCTCGAGAAGCTTGTTGAAAAAACGAAGCAGGAAGAACCAACTTATCTGCCTCCTGCACGGGCCCGGCGGCAGCGGGAAGACCACAGTAATTGATCTGATAATGGAATACTCGCGGGAATATTGCAGTTACATGGACAACTATGAGTTCACTTCGAGAACCATAATAGTGACAGCAATGACCGGGGTGGCTGCTACGCTCTTACTGGGCGAGACGACACATTCAGCAGTCTACCTGAATCAAAAAAGACCCATCGAGGCCGGCCAGGTGGATTGCTGGGCTGAGACACGAATGCTTTTCATCGACGAGATCTCTTTTGCGGCAAAGGAGGACTTTGCAAAACTGCACCAAAATATACGGCGCCTGAAGCAACAGCTGCATCTGCCATACGGCGGCTTATGCATTGTGTTTGCCGGAGATTTCAGGCAGCTTGAGCCAGTAGGGGAGAGAAACCAGTGTACACTGAAAACTGCCCTGTATTCAAGGACTGGGTATATTGCTTTCTCGAGTTGGATGGCATGCACCGCTTCATAAATCATCCACGCTGGGGACAGTTTTTGTTGCGATTCCGTGACGGCCTATTGACCCTAGAAGACATTGATATGGCAAATGAAAGATGCGTGGATGAAAACACAGTACTGCCTGATGACATTAAATACGCCATTTTCCGGAATCGGGACAGGGATTCCATCAATGCTGCTCTCTTTGAGGAGCGATGCCGGGTCTTGCACGCGGAGAGAGGCAGCTGCACTGACGCGATTATGATAATCAGCAACCAGATCTCTGTTGGAAATAGCTCCAGGACGTACGAGCCGTTCCGGAACTGCAAGTTACTTTGGGAAGGATGTGGGGAGGATGATGTGAAGACGCCACACTCCTTTGGACGAATGGACCCAGTTCTCAGGCTGTATCACGGATGTCGCATAATGCTTCCTTGCAAGAAAAATGTACGCCAAGGCCAAGCTAATGGCACTCAAGCAACAATTGAGAAAGTGGTTTTGAAACCAGGGGAAACGCCAGGAGTGGTTTTGCTTGGTGGAGCAATCCCAATTACTGCCGTTTGTGCAAGCCAAGTGGCGCATATTGTTCTGAAGCACAGCAATGCTCGTGTTCAGCCTTAGACTTTCTCTGTTGAGCCAAAGAAATACACTTTCACAGTAAACATACTCAAGCCAAGATCGCTCCAGATGAAAGGAGATGAACGTGAAAAACTTGACATGAAAGGCATTCAACTGCCGTTGCTTGTCAACAATGCCACCACAGGACACAAGCTACAGGGTAGCGGCGTGGACAATTTGTTTGTACATAGCTTGAGCTATGTTACAAACTGGGCTTATGTGATGCTCTCACGAGTTAAGACACAGGGTGGCCTCTTCTGCCGCCAAGCTCTTAGCCAGTATCTGACCAAGTACGCCGTGCCAGATGCTTTAAAAAGAATGATGGACCGGTTTTGACGCCGAAGTCCGACTTACTGGGATGACGACCAGTAGGAGGAATTATTTGGAGATAATATTTAGTACATGAGTAACCAAACTTATTAGTAATTTAAACTAAGCCTTGCTTTCTTGCCACACATACAGGAGGAGTTCTTAGATAGTAGATGGTAGACTGACTAGTAGCGGAACCGTAATAGCAATGTCGTTGTTCTGTCTAATTTGACGAGAGTCCTGGTCCTGGTGTATGCTGCGCTACCAGCAGTATTACACCTTGTACTTTGTAGCTGATATTCAAGCTGCAGGAGTACTTTGTAGCTCATATTCAAGCTGCAGGAGTACTTTCAAGCTGCAGGAGCTGTAGAACTGGTTGCTACAGTACTCTCTGCCTGTTAATCATACAGTATTTTGAACTATTACTTTGTAGCTGATATTCAAGCTGCAGGAGTACTTTGTAGCTCGTATTCAAGCTACAGGAGCTGTAGAAGTGGTGAATACAGTACTCTCTTACGACATGACCTAGCACTTTGTAACAACAATTTTTGGGAACAGACGTGAGCCTCGTCTCCCTCCTCGTCTGCCGCACGATGCGGCCGGAATAGACTACTACTCCTACAAGTGTCTTGTTTTGGATAATATGAGAGTATCGATTGGCTTTTCAGCATCAATCCTCTTTTTGGATGGTTAGGTTAGTGTTTTTGCTATCATACTTGCTGATACAATGGTAATCTATTAGGTCTTGGTTCTCATTGACGCTTCATTCATAAGTACTAGTCTTCTTACTCGTCGACTCTCTTATTGTCTACCGGTAGACCAGTTTGATTCGTCTTTATGTCCTCAACTTTCGTATTGGTCATTTGGATTGACGTAGTTCCGACTTTCCTGTTCAGTATGCAGAACTGTTCCGCGTATCGATGGTTCGCTTCGCGTTATGCGAATCCTATCGATTACGTCGTGCCTTTGTCGTGCTAACGGGTCATTCTCATGTGTATTGTCCAATCTTACTCTTTAACATGTGGAACTGTTCGCGTATCGAATGTTCGCGTGTATGTCGTAGTGGAAATCGCATAGTTCACGCCGAGTCCTCATATTCGTTGTCATGTGAGACATCTCTACTTTATGTAATGACGTTTCATCCTAAACCCTAATGTTTTTTTACCAATCTGTTGCTACTCCTCTCGAATCGATCTTGTCTCTGTTTTTAGCTTGTGTTGTCTTTTCATTTACTGAATAACGTGCATGATGAGTATCTTACTGTGTTTCTTGAACATGTTTCATCTCACTGATGCTGCCTTCTTGGTACCGTTGTTCGAGGTTTGTGACGCTTTGTCCGCGTCTAGCTATACTGCGCTGCTTGTTAGTCCGTGCATCTATAGTCATCGCCTGAGAATCGATTCAAAATATAGAGTAACGCGGGCCCGCGAGGAAGAATGTCAAGGGTCACCCCCTCTGAAACTCCAACGTGCAGTTCGGAAGAACTAATAACTTTCGTCATCGTCGCCGAACGAAAAAGTCAGTGACGGTTAATATAAGAAGGGGTTTAATTTATTTAGGTCTTCTGGTCATAATTTTTATTTGCAGTGAACCAGTCACCGCCGCATACAGTACAAGTCATCCCTGATCAACCAGACCATGACCGTCACCTTTTCACGGGTCCGATTCCTTGGTGTTGCCCTCATCCTGGTAACAGGTATAGTCACTTTTAGGGTATAACGGTATACAGCGAATCTTGCGGTCCAGCGAGAAAGAACGACGAGCACCGTAAGCAACGTGTCGAAGATATTTTCCGATGGTACTACTAGTACAAAGAAGCAAAAGCAGCAAGTTAGCTTGGCTCCGGGCGAGCTGCCGGGATACACGGGATGGGCTAGACCGGAGCGAACTCTAGCAGGATACTTTTCTCTCCGAGAACCTCTTGAACAGGCTGCTGAGACACTAGCTGGTAAGGACTGGATGGTGCACTTGCAGTGCCAGGGGCATGCCGATTGTGCCACGGCAAAGTCTTGGTTCTACGTGAGAGCATACGGACCCGCCGTAATTACGGGACTAGTCACTCCGGTCGCAACCGCAAAGGGAGGACTGTATCAGGTCCGATTCCGACCCTTGGACCCAGGCACGTATCATGTGGAAGTCGTCTTGGCCTTTTCCAAACCACCCGCCGTCGAAGAATTTCCCTTGGCCGCTCATTACCCACCTGTAAACTACGAAGGGTATCTACTGCCCGGTTTTCCCATGCAACTGACCGTTACGGAATCTACATCAGTAACCACTGCAGAGACGATACCCAACTCGGATCTACCCTTTTGTCAGGTCCAGCAGCTATACGAAAACAGCACCACGACCGCCATGGAACAAGCTCGATGGTTGGTAACAGACAAAAATCACCAAAAGTTGCATCATATGCGGACATCCAAACCCGATTCGGTGGGTCTCGAGAACTACCAAAAGACTTCGAATAGTCTCGGTGTCACCATGGATTATGTCTTTAAGGATTGCCAGCTACTGCCACTCTTACGAAAATACGATCCATTCCAGTGCGTTGCGGACAAACTGCTCTCTAATCAAACAGTGCACTTGATTTTCATTGGTGACTCGACCATGGCAATGCAAAGGACTGCCTTTGAAAAGATTATCCAGAGAACAAAAAAACTTGGCCGGCAAGTTCAAGGTGTCATTCTTCACTCAACATGGTGGCGTCTTCAAGTGTTTGCACGGGATAAGTCCCAGAGAGAGGGGGGACAATGTGACTGCCGAGCTACCGACCCTGGCGTCAGATCCCAACGAGCGCCGGATTGTAATGTTCAATACGGGCTTGCACGATATTCTTCGCCTTTGCAGCGCGGAAGCGGAATTTAGCAAGGATCGCAAGGATTATCTGTCGGCAAAAGAACAGCAGCAATCTTGCACGGCACTGTACAGACAAGCTGTCCGGTTGCTGGCCAACGTTGTCGACCAATTTCCTGCCGAACTCAAGATTTTCCAGACAAGCACGGCTGGCTGGCCCAAATATGGGAATTACGGATTAGCTTGGGATCCTGGCCGCGGACAGGGACTGCCAATGGATCCTTCCTTTGTCCAGTTTTTCAATCAAATTGCCATGGAAACCTTGGGGGAAGAGCAGTTTCGCAACAGTAACATTCGAATACTGGACGGTTATTGGATAACCCTGGCGCGGCCTGACAACCGCGAGACTAGTAGCCGAGCTGACACGGGCAAGAAACTGGCGCACTCTGGCTTTGAAGTGGTAGACGCCATGGTTCAAGTCTGGAGCACGCTGCTCATCCAAACTGTTTGTCAGCAGGAGCACTAGTGTAACAAACTAGACACTCTAGTTGTCCCTTGTATTCTAACTCCCCGCAGTATTCTAGTAGCACGCTTCCTCTATGATCTGACATGCTTTCTCCAAGCAAATCGTTATAGCCTCCAACACCAGAGAGAAAGCAAGTAAAGTGGGATCACTCGCTATTTCGTAGCATAAAGTATATCTTGTGAAAGAATCTAGAGTTCGGCGTTTAAAATTATTTAAGACGCATACAGTAAGCCTTCATTTGGGTCGGAGCGTTGGACAGAAACGAACAACGAACTATTCCTGTCAAAAACCGAGCAGATTTGGATTGACCATGGGATTTACCCCTTGCTTGTAATATAGAGAAGTTACTGCGTCTCTTGGCCATGTCAGATCCTCCATCACCCAAATCAGATGAAGGAACGTCGAAAGAAGCGACAACGGCCATTCTAAACTCGCCCGTCGTTGTTCGAACAAACAGCCGCTTATCCCCCTTGTTGGAACATTACGAACCGCCGCCGTCGCCCTTTCAAGTATCGGACGATGAGCGATTCGCGTACACGGACATTATCTTGTCAGACGAAGGGTCTTACAATGAAGAAGATGTACTGGACGACGATGAGTCTGACGACGAAATCGCCAGAGTGAGTCGACCGCGAGTCCGAGCCATTCAATTCGCCGTGGCAGCACAGCACACAGCCGCACACCGCAGTGGTGATGATGATGATGACGACGGTGACGATGTAGCAGCCGACGCCGACGACGAACACGACTTGGATATTTCTTGCATCATGCCTCCGCCACTCGTGAACCTCGAAGGATCTGGAGACCAAGACGACTTGCTGATTGGTAGCAGTCCAATCTCTTCACCAGTTAGCAGTCGACCCAAACAAGCTCTATCGGCCATGATGGTGGATGACAAGCCGTGGCGGTCAAATCGTGCAAGAATAACTAGTACCGGCAGCAATAGTGCGAGCAAAGGGCATTTTTTGCGGTATATTCGCAAACCGTGGCAAAGTGTACGTGCCAGTGGTAGTAGCGATGGTGGTGGATCGATGTCTGCCTCGAACACAACAAGTGTTGATCAGCAACCGCTCTTGAGTAGCGTGCAGTCTTCCGACTTGCTTTTACCAGACGATGATGAGGAAGAAGATGACTCTTCCTTGGATGCCATGTCAGACGGCTCTTCGGTAGAGTCTTGGGAGCTGGATCAAGCGACGCCAATAGAACCTTGGCAAGAACCGGTCGAATGGAACAGTTTGGCAGTGTTACCCAACCGTTTCTTGAACGTGCATCCGACAGTCACAACAGCGCCACCGTATCTCGATCCAGACATGATGTTTCAAGATAATGTGAATCGTAAGCAAGCGAATCGATTTGTATGGGAGCATGGCATGCTCTTGCAAGCCGCCATGCACCTACTGACAGAGCGTGATCGAGTAGGCGTCGAAGGCAAGATGGACTCGGACGACAATATTTGGAAAAAAGGGCCCCTCAAAAAGCTATCCTATCAAGTTGGTCGGCGACAGCGACCAGCTTCGACCAAGTGGAAGGTGAAATACGTCGAGCTGCGACGAGGAAACTTGTGCTACTATGAAGACTCGGGGCAAGGCCGCAAGACGATCCATTTGCGGCAAACGGACACGTTCGTTCAAGAGAGTGAAAACAAACCAGGGTACGTGTTTGAATTGTCTGTACAAGGTTCTCCAGCAAGGTTCTGGATGGCAAGCTCGGAGGAAGAGCGACAAACTTGGATACGAAGGATTCGAGCGGCCATGATTGGAGGAGAAGAGGGCTCGAGACGCGAATTGGATCTTGGCCCACATCGAGAAGCGCTCGACTCGTACCAACAGTTAAAAGAGGCATTACGAAAGGCCGACACACAAGTGACGTATCTCGAGGCTATTCAGTCCACCATCCAAAGTCTCTCTCAGCAGAATTTGACTTCTTTACAACTTCCTGTTCAATGGGTCCGAGATCAAGTGCAAGACGGCACCGCCACTTCCCAGTCGATTGACCGAATCTTACGCAACAGCACTCATCTGTCTTCTCCACAAAAGCTACTGAAGAGCTCCATAGCTGACTTTTGGAGGAACATGGGCGAGACTACCTTTTCGATCAACGGGCTGACAGTCCCTCGTACCAATCCGATGTCGTCGGAACGAATCATGGGTGCGCTGACACGCTGTCTATTGGAATACGACAAATCTTTTGTACCAGATGAACCAGATGCAGACGGCGACAATGCTTCCGCAGGGACCATGTCGGAGCTACAAGCCGTGTCGTATGCACGCAATATTCTCCTCTCCATTCTTCGAAGTAAGGAGCAAAAGGACGCTGCGTGTGCTGTGAATCACTTGTTGGAAAATCGTGATTTGGTAGTTGTCTCAGGCCTTGCCGACCAAGAAGATGCAGTCGTTCATATGGAAGTCAGTTTTGCTGGCGAAGATATCCAAGAGGCCGACTTCGCTCGGGTTGTAGAGGAACAGGCGGGCTGGTTGTGGACTCGGCGAAAACAGTCTGGTGGTACAAAATGGAGAAAACGCTATGCCTGCCTGTCGGGGACCGTCTTGAGCTATTACGCCGCCGCTTCTCCCCGACCCCATGGTTTGCAAGGACAGCTAGTATTGGGTGGTGCCACGGTGCATTCAGAGGAAAGTCCAGATGGTGGAAACGACGATAATCGGTACATTCTTCGTATTTCGACTCATGATCAAGAGCGATTGCTGGCTTTTGATGTCGAGTCGGAGTATTATGAGTGGAAGAGCGCCATTCAGACTGCCATCGACTCGTTGCAGTGTGTAACACAAGCGGTGTCTGAGGAAGAAGTATTGGAGACGCAGCAACAGAGACGTACCAGTACTGGCAAATCGCTTTTGAAAGGCGCCGAACGTGTCATCAAAAGTGCCAGTGCAATTCCAGAAGCTAGTATAAGAGGAAGCATTCGCGTCGTCAAGGGTGCCACAGGAGGAGGTCTGAAGGCTATCCAAGGTGCCAGGGTTGGAGGTATCAAAGTTATTAAGGGTGCGGTTGGTCGCCTTCGTCAAAAGAGTAGCGACAATGGTGCAGCCAGCACCTCGTCACGAGATTCTCCCATGAAACGACTCCCATCCATGCAAGTGCTGTTAAATAGCACAGCCGTCTTGACTGGTAAGCGCGAACCTACAGTACAATGCGTTGTTCAGACGACGATTACATTTGGTATCGCTGCACGAGATGATATCGCTGAGGACGGGACGCCTCCAGAGACTTTGATATCCGTCAGAGTCAAGCTGTTTCAGGGATTTTTGCTATCGGGCGGTCCCAGTGGACGCATGGCACGCGGAGATGCTTTGGTTGTGTTGGAATTCCTAGATCCGCTGTTGAATGACGACGGAGGAGATGACGAAGAGGATTCCAACTTCTTCTAAGAGAGTGTATCACTGGCTATCTAGCAGTAGGATGTATTAATTTTTATGAAGCACGAATGTAGCAACGTAATAAAAAATGAAAGGTACAAACAAGATCTCCGTGGCGACTGTCCATGGATTAATTTCGATCGACCTCTAGGCACTGCTCTTTCGACCGAGACGCATTTTGCTACCGGGAGACCTTTGCTTCATAAACCCCGAAGCCTTGAACCCCAAAGATACCATGTGTTTGGGGCTTTTACGCCGAATACGCTCCAGTTCCTTTCGATCTTCCAGCAGCATAGTGAGGACATCATTAAGGCTCTTGTTGGCCACGTCCATAGGCTCAACCAGTCCTAAATTATTGTGTGCGGTTTCTGAAATCAGAGTCCTCCATTCGTGGTCCATATCGGCCCTAGCTTGTTCTTTGGCTTGTGACGTGGTAATGCTATAGATGCGACCACGGATTTTGTTGGGTCCCAACTCGCAACACTCATGCGGTAAACGATTTCCAAGGCCCTTGACATTCATGGATGCCGGAAAAGGCTCCAATAGAAAGGCCAAGATAGGATCAGGAGAACCAAAGCCAAAGGCTAGATGAATAGGAAGCATTCCTTCATTTTCCGTACACTGAATCGCTTTGGGATATCGTTGCACCAGCTTTTGCACCACTACCAACGGTGCCAAATACGAAATTGCCGCGTGCAAAGGAAGTTGACTCCATTCGGCAGTTCCCTGACGATCATACGCAGTTACCCACGTTTTGGCTTGAATTTCCGGCGACGGGCTGTGCAAATGAGATATATTAGAAGTAAACATACTGTCACTCCATCGTCCCGTCGTTAAGAATCGCAGTACACCCTCCCAGTTTTCGGTTTCAATAGCACGGAACAGAGGTGTAACTTTCTTGTAGTCCGTGTTGTGTACATGATTGCGTTCACCCTTTTCTTCGACCGATGCCAATGAATCACTGTCAGCAGACAAGGTTAATCGCGTCCTTTCGTCGTCCTGCTCTGGCATGTACGCGGACGACATGCAGTTCATCATGGTGGATCCCTCGTGTTTTCTCGGAGGCTTCACCGTAGAATGCAATGAGAACTTACTTTAGAACTGAAACTCTGTTATAGTTCGGTTTGGTATCCGGCTCGCTTTTCGGGAAGTATACATATCGGGATGGTATTTATGAATCTCCATTTATATATTAAAATGAGGAATTAGATGATAGATGTTAAATAACATATTTACAAAAGATTATATCAATGGCGATGTTTGGCGACAATTTTTCATACTCTTTTCGGAAGTCTCCGCAGCAGAAAAACATAGTGGCGCGCGAACTCGCCAACTTGCATCGCCATCCCATCCTCGCCACTTTTCCAGCCTCAAGAATTCCATTCGTTTTCTTGATGTGTGCAAACGATGATGGAAGTAAAATTTGTGCAAACGACGACCATGGTGCAACCCGATCATAAGGCCCAAGCAGCAACGGATAGCTTATCTGGCGAGCCCGTTGAATGTGATTACGATGTGGATTGTGTGCAGCTCTACAAGCGGCTGGAAGCTGAGGAATTTGGAGCTGTCTATCGATTTCTCGAGAGTGGCCTTTGGCCTCAGACGTTCTTTAAGGATACCAACAAACCTGCTGATCACGTAAAGACGTGGGTAACTCGCTTTGAAGACAAGGCTAAAACCAAAGTAAAGTGGAGTCAGTTACCACTTCATTTAGCTCTGGTGCAAGGTGCGCCTTACGAGATTATCACTCGATTGGTGGATCTCTATCCCGTCTCGGCGCGTTGCACGGACGATCAGTTCATGTTGCCTCTGCACTTGGCCTTGAGGCATGGGTTATCGGATCGAATCATCGAATGCTTACTTCGTGCATTTCCTGAGGCAGTGAACGCTTTGGGTAAATCAGGACGTTCATCCATTGATTGTGCCAAGCGTGGCCCCAAGAAACTTCGAGCGACTATTCTCGAGGCGTTTGTCAAGGGTACCACCAAAAAGGTTCGTAAGAACATGGCGGCAGCCCACAAACTAGAAATGGATGCACTCAAGAGGGGGTACGAGGTAGAAAGAAACAAAGTCATGGCATTGGAAAGCGGAATCAAGATCTTGGAGGCACAGGTCAAGCACGACATAAAAGCCACCAAGGAACGGAGCTCAAACGAAATCGAACAGATTGTGGCTGATTGCGAAAAAAAACTCAGTGAGATTGACCTCTCCAAGAAGGAGGTCGAGCTGGAACTGGCCCGTAAAAAAGACGAGCTTCAAGCCGTCCGGCAAAGTATAGCCAACGCGAAGGTTACCAGGAGTAATGCTTCTCTCGGCGCCGCGGTACCATCCACTACCAACAACCTGCTCAACGATTGGAGTGACGACAACGACGAGAACAAAGCTCTGACCAGTGATGAGAATAAAATTGGCAAAAAATCGAAAGCTTTTTTCGGACGTCTTGGTCGCCGACCGAGAACATCAAAAAAAGAATTGGTCCAAGATGCTCTTGTTACTTCCAAGAACGCCAAGACCATAAAAAATACTATTTTGGCTCCTCCTTGCATGACTGGAGAGTGTGAGCTCAACTTAGCCACGACTTCGGAGCAGGACGAAGAGGAAGTGACTATTGCATTCGGTTCCATAAAAATGATTGAGTCGTCTGCTTCTTCGTTGAAAACCCGCACTCTGTTCAAGGAAGTATAAAAGGTTTTAATACGGATCATATTGGACAGCTGTCCTCTATCCTGGTTCGAGCCGGTATTGGCTCAGTATGCACAATAAGAAAATATATACTCTTTAGATATCCTTTGTTCCTTAAATTGACTTGTGGGTGTGTGTTGTAAACTTCAAGTATAATGTATTGTCTCCCCCTGCAGCCGACTAAAGCTACGCTACCGAAAGTCGCCAGGCACCCTTCGACCCGTCCCAAGCTTCCGCTCCGACTGGTGCACGCCCACGAGGCCGCACAAACGCTCCAGTCTCGGAGTCCTTCTTGGTGGTCTTTTTTGGAAACAGCCACTGGGACGGACCAAAACTGTCATCGCTCAAGGAACTGCTCGAGCGCTGAACGTTGGACGAAACGGTTCCAAGCGGGCGACGCATGGAAGTGCGAGTTGAGCGCTTGGGCTTATTGGTAGGTGGAAGCGCCACTTCTTGGTGTTGAATCTGACGGCGCGTCAAGCGACGACTATCCTGTTTACGTGGATTTTCGTCTTCGCTCTCGCTGTTGTCTTCTTCATCTTCTGGCTCCTCCTCTTCCTCATCCCCGCTGTCGTCGTCATCTCGCAAAAGCTTTTCGTAGCTCGCAATCAATTCCTTCTTGCTTCGTTTTAGTTTGGTGATTTGCGCGTGACTATCCGCAAGCTCGGCTTCCAACTGCGACACACGCTTGTCGTCGTTCTCGCCGCTGGACAACACTGCCGCTCCTTCCATGGATACCACATTATGTGTCTCTTGCGCA
>Ga0307978_1002354_pt1 | contig 13383 bp, 13 predicted proteins | sample OrgLakmetage1056_FD_203151 | JGI IMG/M metagenome (GOLD analysis project Ga0307978, IMG submission 203151) | Saline water microbial communities from Organic Lake, Antarctica - #1056 | ecosystem: Environmental > Aquatic > Non-marine Saline and Alkaline > Saline | place: Antarctica: Organic Lake...
TTTTCAAAAAGAGCAACATATTAAAAATAGCGAAGTACGTATTGTCACAAAAAGCAATCGTTGACCATAGCATCATCTTCTACTGGAACGCAGCGGCCCCAATCTCCCGAAAACGCTTTCCCCTTGGAAAATGCCAAAGGCAAAGGCGATCGAGCTCATCTGGCTCAAGTATTGTCAAACGAAACGACTGTGAGGTTCACCAAGCTCCAAGATGGCGATGACCTGAACGAGCTTTCGACGACGCTCAAGTCGGAACACCTTTTGCAGGCCTTTCCCCAGTTATCGACGGAGCCTTTGTCGTTTCCGAGTCGTATCGAAAAAGACCGCTATTCCTTTAGGCGCACTTGTCGAGAGAGCCTTCGGCAAGCAAAAGAGACCGACGTTTCTCTCACGCCCGTTCAGATCATTGGACACGATCGTCACGATAACCTCCTGCCTTCTAAAGGCGAATCGCTTCCAGTGCCTCCGAATCTCCTTTTCTTTGAAATATGCTTGGAAATCTTCATGGGCTACAACTTAACTGGACTCTACAATTCGAAAGACCCATCGTTACCGAGGGCTGCTGTTATGGGTGGTGCCGTATTAGCGGCGTTGAGAGATAAGACAGTCAGAAAGTACTTTGAAGTGTCTACTCTCGAAGCAGAGCTTTTAGGAAATGATGAGGAAGCCTACGTGCAGGAAACGGAAAGACTCAGAATGGTTCTAAACGAGTACTTTCTTTGTGGAGGGCAATCGTCGTCGGTTGCGGACGGGGATGTGGATATATTTTTGCAGCCATCGCCTTAAACCAGGGCCATGGTCCGAGCGTTGACCGATTTGGGGCTCTCCATGGACCTTGTCGACCATGTTTCCAGTTTTGTCGGTGGCTGTGGAATCGTGGGTGGTGATTTGCGCCGATTCTCAAAGCAAGCCAAGCTGGATGGCGGCATTGAAGTCGACCGTGGCGCACCGATTGGCGAATTCATTCATGCATTAACCGACAGGAGCCTATCATTCATGTTGGCCTTGACAACGAGTGAGGAATACGATGGCGACATCTGGCCTCGCACTGCGCAGCTCATCATGCTCAATCAGCGCGCCGACTTGGTCGGGGCCTTGATGAATTTCGACTTGGCCGCCTGCTCTTTCGCCTACGATGGCGTTGGCGTTCAGATTACCCCCAGGGCAGAATTTTCTCTGCAGACGCTGGTCAATGTGGTGACTCCATTCTGTCTCGAGGAAAGGCGCAATCGCAAGCGCATCGTCAAGTACTACAGGCGGGGCTTTATCCCTGTCGTTGTCGATCCAGAACTGCGACACTATCATTCGACGTCAGCTCTCGGAGCGAGAAGAGAAGCAGCAACTCCTTCATGGTGGCGAATGGAAGTCTGCGGTTTTACGTGGTCGCCACCGGTACGATGAGATCCTTGCGTTACAACAGGCAGACGACGTTGACATCTTGTACGATAATGAACATGTCACTCCCTGCTGCTGCGGCCCAACACAGCGTCCACCTGTCTACTCCCTGGCTCTTTTCGAAACGACGGAAGGTCACGCCACGGAATTCTTTGCCAAGCGACACGTGTGGTCCGCTGAGCGTTGGGACGAGGTTATGAGAGTCCGTAACCATCTTCGGGTTGCATGCCGTCCCTGTCGATACGTATACGGACTGGCAGCCTTCCTTCAGGACGAAGTGCCAGTCGAAACGATTAACGACGTCCTTCGTGGAGAAAAGGCTTTGCAGTTTTCCGTGGGAGTATGCGGAGATATGGCACTTTCTTTTTACGGTGGCGGAGTCTTCGACAGCGCAGGCATGTGTTTACGAGCCCAAAGCATGGCGGAGAAGTGCCGATACATTGTGAAGCATGGAAGCGATAAGGATTTTAGGCAGCGATTCATTCATGCCCATGATCTCTTTCTACTGGCAAATGGAAATCAGGTCATGGAGGTTGTAGTCGCCTTTCCTGAAGAAGACGGTTCGCAGATTATCGACTGGATCTTTGATAGGGCCTCAGTACACTGGTTCCCGGACATTAAGCGAGCACCGATTGGTCTCAACCCCGAGCGATTCATTCCCAAGTGCAAGAACTGTAAGAAGTTGTTGCGAATTCGGTTCCAAGTATCGCGAACAATGCCAAGAGCGAAAGCCGGCTGCTGGTGCGTAATATGTATGAATTGATTGCGACAGCAACGATCCATCGTTAAAGATTTATAAAATATTTGTGTGTGTGTGGGTTGCCTCAAGCTGAAACGACCTGAACCTATACGTACAGTAAAAACAAAGTTGTAGCTCGCTAGTCTAGGCATAGCACATTATGCTGGCTCTCGAAGACGTTAAACATTAACGACCCAAAGACACCGATGCGTAGTACGTCGTGCTACAGTGAGTTTAACCGCTTACAGCTTACGGTAGACTACCTCGTTACACTACCAGGTACTGCATCAGTACTACTGTAAATATAACATTGGGGACAAGCAAGGTCCCTACAGATGGGTACGCCCGGTCGATATATGTTGGTTGAGAGTCCTTGGATCGAGTGGCTACTACCGTATAGTCTTCATCGTATTGAAGTGTTGTAACGCGCCATTGTAAGACACCACACAACAACAACTGTAACAAGTAGTAGCAGTAGTAAACGTTCTCTCTTCGTGAATAACTGGACATGAATTAATAAAGTGATTACATACAAGGGTAAAGGAGAGAAACAGGATCGTGCGCAACAAGGTGTAAATATCAAGGTGTCAAGGATACATATAAATATATATATAGGAATCCAGGGTACAGTATGTGTGTGGTAGTGAATGAATGAGCGGTGCGCGCCACACACACGGCATATACCAACTCGACTCGCAAGGCCTCTCGACCAAGTCAGTTTGTCGGCTTAGAGAGGCACAGCAGCATCCTCATTCGCCAGAGGTTCCGGACGGAACCATCCATAGGCAGGTTCGTCTTGGATTGGCAAGCGGCACGAAGGATTCGAAACGGTCGGAAGCGGGGTGCAGTGATTCGGAGAGTCGCGGACGTACTGAAAGCCAACGACGGGAAAGTATACCACGTCCTTTTCCAATTCATGAGGCAAGACTTTGGCCTTTGGGATAGGATGGCGTCGAATCATGGAGCTGGGCAAGGAAAAGACTCGAGCGACAAAGGCACGCGAGATTGGAGTTTCTGCAACAGTGACTATTTCTTGGGCGGTAAGAGTTGACGTCTCGGCATGATAATAGTGGTGTTCCATGCCATCGTCGAGACAGTAGGCAGCGTCGGAAGCGGCCACCAGTTGGGACGCCTGGTCCGGCACGAGATGCAAAGATACTAGAGGTAGTCTTTGATGAGAAACGCCGTTGCGAACGCCGTTGCTCGGTCTTTGTGCCACAAAGGCATTGGCTGTGCTTGCCGTGGCGAGGAATAGAGCCAGAGGGAGTGTTTTAGCAGATAGCCGAGCGAACATTGTATTGAGGAGGTCTTGGACGGAGCTAAGGGATACTGGTACCAGGTAATGCTCTTTGACCACAAGATCAAATGAGGGGGCTCCGGTGGTTGTTGGTCGGCGGGTTACAGTTTGCAGAAGAACCCCTTCAACAGAACAAAAAATGAATCGAGCTTCGAGTACGTCAGCCATTGCAACCAAACGCTGTTCTTTCGATTTGGTTGGCTCTTGCGTGTTCGCCGCATGTGTCGAATTTGAGAACCGCTTGAAGCGTGAAAAGGAAAAAGATCGATTAAATTCAAAAGATCGATTGAATTCAATCTCGAATCGAACTACTGACGCCAGTCTCTCCGCCTTGACTTTGTATGTACTGTAACAGTACCGTACTGTAAGACAGGCTAGCTACCGTACAGTAGGTCCGGAGTCCCTACGACTATGCTCTAGTAGTAGGCTCAACGCGCTGATCATTCGTTCCACAAGAACGGCATGTCATGGCCTGCATAGGTATGCAGTCGTAGGTAGAGAGATACATGATACATGTCACGGAGTTGTGAAACGAGCCGACTTTCGCGGGGCACTTGGAACGGCTGGCTGGGAATCGACCGACACGATCAAGGATTTTCAATGGGCAGACCTAGTACGCCTACTGTCCTCCTCCTACGTGTGGCGCAGTAGAACAGAATTGCCAATTGTGAGCGTGATATCATGAGGCTTGGTTGAGATGTGGACCGTACTCTCTAGTCTCGAAGCCACTGTTTCCGGCTCGTGACGACGTTTCGGAGCAACTTGCCTGACGACGTTTCGGAGCACCTTGCCTGACAGTTTCGACTTTAGATCCCTACAGAAGTGTATTTGTCGAAAGGAAAGGAAAGGAATGCTCGGTTTGAGTGTGTTTGCATAATGGAAGGTTCGCCAAATGGGGCCAAGCAACGTGTGGGCCTTGGCCGTTTTTAGGCTGCGGCGCGACGTATCGGATAGCTTCAGGACAGCTAGTAGAGTATAGACAAAATTGAAGGATACGCAGAGTTATATATGAATACTCAAATCTCATCCACTGGCCTTCTTCCAAGCTAACTTATAGATAAATCAAACGCTGTCACAGTATGCATCATCATCGCCGTCCACCTGGGCATGTATTCCTTGTCAAAGCTCAGGATAAATATGGGTTTACGGAACGTCCCATTTCGTCAAAGAATTGCTCAAGCTGCGTCGAATGAATTACTCGAAAGAAAACCTGTAGCTTTCCGACACACCAAGAGCGCCAACAGTTATTCCGCTGTATTCGTCAACGAGGCTGTCGTCCACGAAGACCTTCAGCGTCCAATCGTCGGGGTCATCTTGCGGATGAAAGTTCTGCACGAAGTATGTAAAGTCTCCAACAGGAGCAGTGTCGTCCAAGGGAAAGTATACGTGTTCGACGTGGAGCCCGAAAGAAGTTGGTACGTCATCGTAATCCAGTTCGCCTTTGCTCACACTGTCCTGCTTCTCTATGAAAGATAGATGGAATCCACCTGGCGTCACGACGTGAAGGTCCAGATCATCTGTTTTGTGGACGCAGAAGCTAGGGTGAGAGCGAATCATCCTTGCTCAGCAGAAAGAGTTATGCGATTACCTACCATCACCCGCCCACGTAAGAGAAAACTGCAGTTTTCCCCGCTGGGCACAGGTCTGCGAGATGCACGAAGCAGATTCACCGCCGCTGCAGTCCGTATCGACACAGCATTCGTTTACTGCTGGGTTGCATGTTTCAACGAAGTCAACTTCGGTGTTAGCAGGAGTCCTACGACATTCGCCACAATAGTGGCGGGTGCGGCGAAGAGGGTTGTCGAGACTGGGCAGCATCTCAGGGATACAACGGGGCTGGCATACATTTGTCAGCGGGGAGCAGATGCATACGAAAAGCTTTGTCCCGCCCCTGTTGTCGCAACCGACTCGATCCTCACCCGTACAATCAACAAGCAAGAGGGAGCGATGTTCATCCTGAACATTTTGCGAGCTAGGGAAACGGTACGAAGACGACTACTCTTCGGGGGTAACAGTACGAAGATGACGTCTCCCGGGAGGGCGCACCAATATAGTTTTACCCCCCTCACAAATGCCCAACGGGTCAACAACAGCAACCACTGTTTTGCAAGGAATAGCTGTATTGCGAGCTGCATCCGTGTACTAAATGTCACAACTGTATCCCCAACAGGATAAGGACCAGCTGGGGTCGTAGGGTTCAACTCAATAGGAGCATCCAGACAATTGTCGGAGGCTGTCGTGATGGGCACCTGGCTCGAACTACACGCACCAGCGTCAACATTAAACGTGACCGTGGCTGGACAGCTGATCGTAGGAGGCTCCCGATCCACAACCTTGATAATCGTAGTGCACGGATTGGATAGGCTTTGGGAACCATTGGTGTAGTCGAAGGTTAACTCGAGTCCGTTGTCCGCAAGAGTATACGGACCGGGTGGACTTGCGGTCAAGGGGAGATTGGTACTGTCACAACTGAACGAAGCCATCGCAATGGGGACCTCATTTGCGGTACACAACCCTGGGTCGGTGGAGAGCGTAAATGTTACCGGGCAGTTGATCGTAGGAGTGTCTACAATGGTGACAGTTCCAGTACAGTCGAGGGTAGATCCGTTATCAAAGGCAGCTTCAAGCGAATACGTGTAGGTACCTAATAGAGAGCAACCCGATTCGGTGAGACAATGTTTCTTTGTACAGGACTTTCTCTTTATGGTTTATCGGACAAGGTCTTACCTGTACCCAACTCACTCGGCTCGTTCATGAGCTCGCCGCCAAGGACAAGGCTCGAAATGTTTCCGTCGGACGAGAAGAGGTCGCTTGCGGCAGGCTTGGACACCACACAGTTCTGATCGACTGGTAGTGTCAAATCTTGACAGTTACCAACAACGGCCTGAACACACCCTTGAAGAAGAGCCGTGTTGGTGTCAGTAGGACTCCTAGTGAAGGATGGCAGACTAATAGATTGCCCGCCCGTTTGAGTAGCCAAATCCTGATACGTTTGAAATCCCGAACTAATGTCGAAGAAAACGCCGCCGTTGCGCTGCATCGTGATGGATGCATCGCTCAATGTACGGGTAGCACCAAGGGGATCAGTGTTGGATCGTTCATTAGCAAAGAGGAGGATACAGTAGCCTTCTGTTCCGGGAAAGTCGGAAGCAAGAGAACCACCTGTGACAGTGTTGTTGGCAATCTGCAAGGTAGCCGTTAATCCAGACTCGTTGCCACCCTCAGCAAACAGCGGATTGAGAGCAGTCGAGAATACAGTGACATTGCTTGTAAGTGACGTGATCAGTAGCCTCAGCATTTTGGCCGAATTGAACCGCACCAGCACGAAAGCTGGCTATCCTGTTGGAGCTTGCGAGTGTGGTGAAGATGGTGTTGACGTTGCTCCTCACGGCATTAATCTCTTTTCCCATGCTGCCCGATACATCCATAGCAAAGACGACATCTAGCTGCGGCAGGGCTTCGATAGGACTGACAAGGGTGCCGGCAAGGGCAACCAGAAGCATAGTTTTGAGATCATATGTCATGTTTTGATTTTGGATCAAAAGAGCTATAGATCGAACGAGTGAACAAAGAGGTGAGCATAAATGAATGAGACAAAGGCAACTCCATCCAGATATGGTGAGCCAAAAAAGCGATATCTTCTTCAATGAAGCCGATTTAGAGCTCAGAGCGATGGCGCTCCTGCTGGGTCTGTCAACCCTTGCTCCCTGTTGATTCGGTAGTATTCGTATTGGGGTTTACCAGCTTCCTGGTCCTCAGTCGACACGGCTTTCGTCGCCGACCACCATATATAAGCAACGCACCTTCAGAGGAGAGGATTTAGATTTGATGCTGGTTTAGATCTCGGGTCACAGTAGTCTAGGTTGCAAGCAAGACAAAGTTCCAAAAGGTGAGAATGAAAAATGCTGTTTTGTTTACATGGCGAGAATCGTTCGCATATCAAGAATCGTTCGCATATCAAGAATCGTTCGCATAGCAAGAATCGTTCGCATAGCAACAAACGGGCCACAAACGGATCGTGGCCCCACATTACAGCATGTCACTCGATTCCCGGCGGAATCCATCGGTATGGCTACTGCATATGAGTACCTTCTGAGACTCTTTGCCCGACTCCATATACTCACTAAAAGAACGACAAAGGACGACTCACCTTTGTTGGTTTCTTGTTTTGTTTTTTTAATAATGAGAACACGGCTGGATTCAGATTCAGGCCTTCAATGCGAAAGCGGGATAGCACGCGCTAGGCTTCTGACGCTGGTACTCAAGACGACTCGAGAGATGAAGAGTTCGCTTAGCTTTCTTGTTCATGTTTTGGACATGCAAAGCGAATCGCTTCGTTCGCGTTCGCTTCCGTTCTCGAACTTCACTACTATGCGGACTATCCGTGTGAGTCCTCTATCTTTCCGGGCGGGACCATTTTGCCCTAATTCGTCAACACTTTACATTTGGTGATTTTGTGTCTACTGTCACGTCTCTCTCATCGTCTCATCATCGAGATCGATCGATCCAATCATCTACCGGTACGGTAGGTACCTATCTAATCTATCTAGCTGTTTAGCATTTTCTGGGCCATGTGCTTCTTTTTCAACCATTTCACCATTCACCATGGCGCACGCTTAACGTAGGTCACTAATAGTACTTTTTAAGATCCGTAAAAACACCAGCATGGGCGACTTTCAGGCCAACTTTCATCGCCCCGACACTGGCATTCACACGGTCGAAGGCAACGTCGCTGGTAGTCGCGCAGCTGGGCTGGAAAAGAAGCGAGCGCGAGACCAAGAAGAGTTTGAACAACGCAAACGCCAAATTGCGGCCGATGCGCGCAGCAGCAGTACTTCCATTCACAGTAAGTTTGCGGAAGGAAGCGTCGCTGCCATTCAAGAGCAGTCATTCAAGACCAAGACAGTTGGACTCGTGTCGGCAGCCGACTTTAAGGCGGCAGCGTTAGCGGCGGAGCAACCCGTGGAAGAAGAAGTCGTCGTCGAGTCGGCCCAAGACAAGGCGGCGCGAGAAAAGGCGGCCAAGAAAGCTCGAAAGAAGAAACTCAAGGAAAAGCGCAAAATGATGTCGACACTGTCGTTTGCGGGCGATGAAGTGGCGCAAGAATGGATGGAGGAGGAAACGACTCGAGACGAGAATGAAGCACGGGATACTGTTGGCAGTGACGAAAAACCGGTAGCTGCTGCTGCTGTTGCTGTTGCCTCCATGAAGAATCCAGCCGTCGATACATCCTTTCTTCCCGACAAGGCTCGCGACGAGGAGGCGGCTTCCAAACGCAAGCGACTGGAACTGCAATGGAAGATCAACCAAGCAGCCATGAAGGAAGAAAAGCTACAAATTACCTACAGTTACTGGGACGGATCGGGGCATCGACGGGAGCTGGTGTGTAAAAAGGGAGACACGGTCGCGGACTTTTTGGAGCAGGTGCGCAAGGATTTATCTGGGACGTTTCGAGAACTCAATACCATTGCAGCCGACGCTTTGCTCTACGTCAAGGAAGATTTGATTATCCCGCAAGACTTGACCTTTTATGACTTGATTGCCACCAAGGCCCGAGGCAAGTCGGGTCCCCTCTTTCACTTTGACGTGCACGACGATGTGCGAATCGGGAGCATAGATACGCGCATTGAAAAAGATGAAAGTCATCCGGGAAAAGTTGTGGAGCGACGGTGGTACGAACGCAACAAGCACATTTTCCCAGCGTCCCGGTGGGAGCTCTACGATCCAACCACGGATTACGGTGGCTATTCGATTCACGGAGGCCAAGTCAACAAGAAAAAAGACAGGTAAAAAAAGCGATTTGTTTCCAGAGTTGCGACTTGGCTGTTGGCGAACGCAATGCAATGAATGTTGGTGGCTTTCGGGGGGTGTAGACTAGAAAGAGATGGTCGTGTTTTTTAACGTTCTGGTCGTCGTGAAAGCACGACTCACAGTGGTTACGTCGTGCGACTATTACTTCGGTGCAGTGTACTGTTGGCGGTTCCCAATAGTCCACGTCGTCAGCTGCAGTGTTCAGGTTGTTGTTTGCCGTATGCGCTGATGCCGCGCATCGATAAAATATGCATATCGTAATCTCTAAAAGCTTCGTAGCTATTCTTTCGCATGCCAAAAAAGTGTATCACTATTTAAGACATGAGACTCGCCATTCGGTGAAAGATCCTATCGACTCTTCTACAGTAGAATGCAGCAGTCTATTGCTGGTTGCTTCGCACGGCTCGCGGTGGATTGGAGTTTGCTCTGTCGAAGTAAAATGCCCGTGGTTGCAGCACAGGCTATGAAAAGTGCCGCGACACTGATTTGGGTGTTGGCGTCGATTCGAAGATTAGACTGTTTGTTCACTTGACTGTTCTCCAGTACGGTCATCGTCTTGGTCTACTTTGAAGCTTCAAAGCGTTCGATGGTCTTGATTCGATTCTCGCTTTAAAGGGCGGCCAGCACTTCTCCAACTTATAGTCGTAAGACGTCGGCAGCAGCTTTGAGCTATGGAAAGAGGGACACTATTTTTAGCACGATTCATTCACTAGGTAAGCCTTGTTGTTTCCCGACACTAGAAGAGGTTGGAGTGTCGGAGGCCATGGTCAAAGCGCCTCCATTTCGTCTCATGAAAATGATGTGAGCAAACAGGTTATGTCTCACATTTTTCGCGCGAATGCTATTTTACTTAGAGGAGTGCGAATAATTTCGGATGAGTGCACGCCGACCAGCGAGCATCGCTCTTTTTTCGACTTCTCTCATCTCTTTCATCACTAAACCAACACAACAACAACAACATCACCATGAACACTTCATCGCAATCCTTGCTTGCTGGTTCTTCCAGCAAGCGAAAACGCCACAAGGAATCTGAACGGTAAGTCATAACGAAGTACAGAGAAGAGCGCTCTGTCTTGATCTTTTGAAAGGACAATCGTACGCCTTTAACTGATCAGCTCATTCATCTCCTCACACGACGGCCTTTTTCTGTTGCGTCTACAGAACCCCATACAGCATGTCTCGCTCTGCTGTTGACTACGAGAACCTATTGGATACCTCCTTTACTGAGTCGTCCCTACGAAGTGGTGTTCGGCCTCGTTGGGAACGTAAAAAGCAGCAGACTTCCGCTTTGGACGGCGAGAACCGTCGTCCTTTGGGATCCAGCAACGTCGGCGGTGGCGATCGCTTCATCCCCAACCGTGCAGGAATGAACATGGAGTTCACCAAGCACATGATGCGCTCTACTTCTGATACGGAACTTTCCGAAAGCTCCCTCTCGACGGTTCCAGAAGACCAAAAGGCCGTATCGGATGCCAAGAAGGACATGTACACGTCCAACTTGAGTTCGGCTCTGCTTGGGGTGGCGGACGCCAAGGGTACTGGCAACCGCATCATGAGCTTTCAGGAAAAAGCTCCGGTACCCAAGGGGGATACCGTCAACAACTTGAACATTCTCTACTCTGCATCGGCGTCCGCGTCGGAGAAAAAGTCCAACACCAAGCTCGTGTCTCGCCAAATTCCGTCGGCTCCCAGTCGTATTTTGGATGCTCCCGACTTGTTGGATGACTATTACCTCAATCTCATCTCTTGGAGTGACACGAATCTTCTTGCTGTGGCCTTGGCGCAGACGGTCTATCTTTGGAACGCCGAATCTGGCGACATTCAAGAGCTCTGCACTTTTGATTCTGGTCCGAATGCTCATATTTCTTCCGTGTCGTGGGTTCAAGAGGGTGGCGCCCATCTCGCTATTGGTACATCGAATGGAGCTACGCAGCTCTGGGATGTCAATGAGTGCAAGCAGCTTCGTTCCATGGACGGACACACTGATCGTGTCGGTGCTCTCGCTTGGAATCGTCACGTTTTGACTAGTGGAAGTCGCGACACGCTCGTCGTGAACCACGATGTGCGCATCGCACGCCACAATACCGCCACCTTTTCTACGCATGAACAGGAAGTATGCGGGCTGGCTTGGAGTCCTGACGGTGACACGCTCGCTACCGGTGGTAACGACAACTTGTTGTGCGTCTGGGATGCGGCTGCCTCGTCTCGTTCGAATCCTCGCTTTCGCTTTACGGACCACCAAGCTGCCGTCAAGGCCTTGGCTTGGTCTCCTCACGAGCGCAACCTTCTTGCGACAGGAGCTGGCACAGCGGACCGCACCATCAAGTTCTGGAACACGCAGACTGGCGCCTTGCTCAACTCGATCGACACGGGTTCGCAAGTCTGTGCCTTGCAGTGGAATCCTTTTGAAAAGGAGATCTTGTCGTCGCACGGCTTTTCTCGCAACCAGCTCTGTCTCTGGAAGTACCCTTCTATGGCCAAGGTCAAGGAGTTTGAAGGTCACACTTCCCGCGTCTTGCACATGGCCTGCAGCCCGGATGGCGGCACGGTGGTCTCGGCGGCCGGTGACGAAACGCTTCGATTCTGGGACATTTTTGCTCCTCCTGTCGGCAGCAGCAAGAGCAAGAAGCGTGGCGTTACCGACTCGTACATGTCGGGTGCCACCAAGTCGAGCTGGACGACGCAGATTCGCTAAGTGTATTGATTGATTCCTTTTTGCTGGTTCCGCGCGCTGCCTTATCATGTGAGTCGAGCGACGCATGGCTTTCTTGTAGTGCTTGAGTGTTGTTCTTGATATCGTAGCTCTAACTCTTATTATTCTCTCGTGTGTGATACTCTTTGCCGTCTCTACAGATGAACTGCTAGCAGCACGTACTGTATTTCGGTACGACGACGAACGACATTCGCTTCCTACTCCTTTTTCCTCTAGAAAACAACAACTATATCTACTACTAAAGACAACTTATAAGACTACTCCGACTCTGTAATTCCATACTGCTGTAGATTCTTGCTCCCGAGGCATGCCAGTGCTTTACCATGTTTAACGACTACTAGCTAGCTAGCTAGGTTAGGTTACAGCCAGGCTAAGGTCTAGCTAGTCGTAGACTAGTAGACTCACAGAGTAACTAAGACTAAATGTTCCTTTTCTAGACAAATCTCCCGCTTGACTTTTCATAGCAGTAATAAGTAAGTTGGAAACCATTAGCTCAAATTACTTGCTCTTGCGCCGTTCCAGTTTACGTCGCTTTCGCAACTTGTGCTTGTTCATTTTGGCACGTCTCTTCTTCATGGTACTGCTCATGGTCCAAATGGCAGATTCCACGAGATGGCGTCCCCAACTCCAAAGCGACAAACTGCTGCTGATGGTCTGTACAGCTCCACTGGTCCTATGCAGCGGTACGACTTCAACGTGTAGAGATCTCAAGCTAGCCGTGTGTCCAGCTGCGGTGGAAAGACGCGATACTGCCGACGACGGCTGCAGGAGGCATCGTCGCGCCAAGAGCGTTGTTGTTTGTTTCGCGGCAAACATGAAAATTTGGCGGTACTGGAGACTGTACAGAGACGTAATGAACGACACTAAACACCAAAGGAGGTTACGCTTGGGCTTGAAGACGCGCAACAAGGACCTTCCAGAGGCTGTGTTGTGTTGTTGTGGTTTTAAGAGTGTGTGGAGGGGTGCAGCGCAGCGATGGCGATGGAGTTTCGCGCGCTTTCTTGCCACATTCTCCGGGTTTCGAAAAGCAGTCGCTCGTCGCAACGAAATTCCTCCTCCATCCGCACGCCCTGGAGTATGACCGCCACGATGGCGTGGGGACCTTCAACTAAATTATTTTGTGTATCAAGTATCAAAGGGTTTGGTCGTGGAGATGATTGATTCGATGATGATGATTCGTCGGCCGAGTGGTCCAAAGAAGATGCCTTTTCTTTAAAATGTCAATGGCGCATGTCAAAGACCAATTCCCTATTAGTGAGGAATCACGCACTCCACCCATTAGTGAAACAAATAGTGGGCTGATGCAACCCTCATCACCATGGGGGTCTTTGGTTCGTTCGACACGTTGCACTCCAACTAATGTAAAACTGGAGCCCTTAAAACATACATCTACAGTACAACACTGTACTCGATGCAAGATATCGTTGT
>Ga0307978_1002355_pt1 | contig 13382 bp, 12 predicted proteins | sample OrgLakmetage1056_FD_203151 | JGI IMG/M metagenome (GOLD analysis project Ga0307978, IMG submission 203151) | Saline water microbial communities from Organic Lake, Antarctica - #1056 | ecosystem: Environmental > Aquatic > Non-marine Saline and Alkaline > Saline | place: Antarctica: Organic Lake...
GCTGGGTTTGATGCCTTGTTGCCAACTGTTGGTGATCACGAGCTGGGAGGCAATAAGGGTTTTCAGGTAGCTAAAAAGCTATCTCAGACAACTGATTCTAGTTTACCAACTAATACTGTTTCTGAATTGCCTTCTAATTTGTCATCAAGCCCCACTCAAAGTCCTGTATTCACATGCGATGGAAATAATTGCACGGATGACGAAACATTTGAATTCACTCTGAAGAATGGAAATATACGAAAGTGCGCCTGGATCGGAAGGAGAAACACTGCAAAGCGTAGTTTTATGTATTGCGTCTATGAGGAAATTAAAAGTGCCTGCAAAAAGAGCTGCGGCGTGATTGATTCCTGTCAAGATGATTCTGATTTTACATTTTCTCTCCGCAACGGGAATACTCAGAATTGCTTTTGGTTCAATAAAAATGAAGAAAAGGCTACAGCACGAAAATACGGATACTGCTATGAAGATGATAGGTCGACTCCAACAGTTCTTGCTGAATCGTGTGCTCGATCATGCGGGCTTTGTGCCGACGACTAGAATCACTCTTACAAGCACATAAGACTACAGTAAGAAAAAGAGGATACTGTTTTGAACTAAATGAGCCGGCCTTGCTATTGCTCATGTTTATTCGAGGGGGGCATGCTACATATTGAATATGCGCATGTAACGGTAAATGTGTTGCATTTATCTAGTTAAATTCTTGTAGTTCTGGTCAAGTAGTGCAGTATCAAACAAGTGGACCATATGCTAGACACGCGCATATGATTGTAAATTTGTAATTTGTCTAGTCAAAATCTTGTAGTTCTGTTGAGCAGTGTGTAGTATGTTAAAAGTAAACTGCTTTCTATCTCAACGAAGCTTCTTACTTTCTAAAGGAAAGCTCAGTCAACTCCTGGCTGGGTTGAAGGTGACTTACTACAATGTGCTGCTTGTGGTTTCTTTTGGTATGATAATCCAATACCAGGATAAGCGCTAATAATATTTAGGGATTCTATTCATACAACGTGTGATATTCATATGATACCTTTCCACTTTCCATCATGACAGTACAATAGTGATGAATTGTGAAGCGGTTAATTGATTATTGACAGTCGTTATCAAAAACAAAGCCATCGCGACAAGCGACATTAAAACATGAGACAGGAGACATGAGTAGCTAGTCATGAGACATGAAACATGACACATGAAAGAATTGCTGCATCTTACAATCTTCAGACAGCAGCCCAGTAACATTGCTCACTGCGCTGCCTGCTTGTTACATTAGCATGACTCGAGCCTCTCTTCTTCTACTTCTGTTTCTTGGCAATGCTTATTTGCATTGCATCAACGCACTTTCATTTCAACCAGCGAAGACAGCATCAAAAACATCTCATGACGATCTCCTCCAAAATCGCAGGAAAATCCTCAAATCAACCGCAACACTCGCTGCAATGTTATCCATAACTACAATAACTACAACAAGCGACAAGGCATTGGCTGCTCAAACTGCAGGAGAAGCAGTGCGGAGATCTGCTGCCTATTTACCAGGATACGGTCAACCTGATATTTACTACCCCTCATCATTCATCGGAAAATGGAAGGCCACTCGCACGATTATTGCATCGGACGATCCTGCACTACTATCCTTCAATTTACCACTGACTATAAGCTATGATTTGAGATTCATCACTGTCGATGGGGACAGCAATGGATCCTCTAATTCAAATGGGAAAGTGATTGCTGATCGTGCATTCAATGAAGCATCCTATTACAATGCCATCAGGGCTCTCCTCGAAGTACGACCGCCACAACTGCAATTGCAATCACAATTACAAATATCGGCATCTATACAATCAGTCAATTGGTCGCCTTTCAATCCTAACGTTTTGAACACAATTTATAACAATGGATCATCGAAAGAAATCAAAGTGACCAAACGTGCTGCAGAACTCGATGATAATAGTACAACAACGCTCATTTCCTCCTCGGAATATAGGAGGGTGACGGCTACCACGGGAGGCATGGGGATTCCTTCTATATCAGCATCGAGGGTTATGACCAAGTGGAAGGGAGAGGGGGAGAGAGGGAATCAGATTGTAGAAGGGATTGAGGTTGTTTACCTCGATGGAATGATGGGCGGGGATCCATTGACTGCGGGATCAGGAGTTGGAGCTGGAGGAGGAGGAGGTAAGCCGCAATTGAGTTCCAAGGCAAGGCTCAAATTGGAGAGATCTGAGTAGAACATTTACTGGGATGGATTGTATTTGGACTATAGACATGACTTCCTCGTCTCCATCTTTCATATATTTTTGGAACGTGAGATTCAAGGGAAGGAAAATGATGTGCTCCATCTAGATACCAGGTTCCGACAATCAGATATTTGAGGGGAATTTTAATGAACGGTCTTTGAATCGAGCCAGAAAGAGAAAGTGCTTTCTGCGTATTGGCATATTGCAGAGCAGTGTTGATATTGACGATATAAAGGTTCAAGTCATGAAGTCATTGTTCCAAGATAGATGTGTTCCTTTGCATCGATGTTGAAAGCTTCACAAGAAGGATTTATAATATTAGTATTGACGTGAATCCAACCTTTGTTTCAACTACATCTCATCAATGGCATCTAAAGAGGATTCGTTTTCAACTGGATCCCCAATGTAGACTCGTATTCTTTCAAGGACAGTGTGCGAAGGCATGTGTCAACCTTTCTTGAGATTAAGCTTGCTGATATCACACCCAAAATAGGGTATGTGGTTACTGACTGCGGAGATGGCTAAGCCAACCTTATTTAGGTGGATGCCTACTCTTTCTTGGATTGTAAGACTAACTTGAGCATGATTTCCCATTTTGTACAACTGCTTTATGTGTTCATAGAATGCTGCACCACCATGAAGAGAATCTTTGTGAATATGCACATGCAGCTTATCGTCTTGAAGAAAAGGCCTTTGTATTCCTTCGCTTGTGACTGAAACAACTCTGTTGAGCATGTACATATCCAAGCAGTGGATTGCAATTTCGTTGCAATAGAAGGACAAGGAGATATCGTCTGACTTTAGATCATTGATTAGTTCCTTAGCCGTGGTGAACGCATTCGCTTGATACTCGTTGCTATCGTCGATTTTGTTCGCGTCATGATCAATGTTGTAGTACACAAGTTCCTCGATCACATCACTCTTGGTCTCAGTAATGGGTAGCTTCACCTTCCCATCTCGAAGATAATTCAAAACGTAACGGAAGGTCGATCCATCGCGTTCGATGAAAATCTCTGATTCGGGATCTTCTTGCCACTGGTCAGTGGCAATTTTTGTCAACATTGACTCAGAGTACATTTCAAGAAGAGACCTAGAGACTTCATAGCGCAGACCACCAATGTTGAATTTCACAGTTGGTGTATCCGTAGCCATAGTGTGGTATTTATCTCAATTTTCCGGTTTTATGAGGAATGAAGAACAAAATTGCGGTCGTTGTGAGCACAATGGACAGATGGACTATCCACGTTTCTTGTCGCCATGCTGAAGGCCATGATTTTTTGTTTCCAGTCTTGACACGTTATGATCACCCATCACGATACATCAAATGATAAGTAAAATATGCTCTACTCTAAACCACAACACGTTAATAGGCTTCACTTATCACAGTAGTGGACTACTAATGCTAGCAAATGCAAGAATCTAATTTACTTACAATATGTATACAACTGATTTTTTGCTACGATACTGTGAAGAACTTAACGCGCATTGAAACCCTTTACTTAATGAATTCATTTCGATAACGCAAACCTTCTATGCGCATTAGTGTAGCAGTATTAGAACCGTCGAAAGCTCTTATCGACAATTATTAGACAGTCCTCAACACATGAAGTGTCAAATTGTTGTTGTTATAAATCCGTATTGGCCAAAGGCAACCAATTATTCTGCAGTAGGCGTGAAGTTTAGTCCTCCAAATTTCAAATAAAAAGATGTAACGTGGCCAAAGGCAACCAATTACATTCTGCAGTAGGCGTGAAGTTTAGTCCTCCAAATGTCAAATAAAAAGATGTAACATGGCCAAAGGCAACCAATTACATTCTGCAGTAGGCGTGAAGTTTAGTCCTCCAAATTTCAAATAAAAAGATGTAACAAGTTGTCATAATATTACCAACTCTTGACAAGGAGCTTCAAAAAGTAACACACTGCTCATCAAACAGGTATAGCTACACAACATTCTTCACTCAGTCAGAACTCCTACTTTTGATACTCTTTAGCTACCTTGACTGGAATGCCATTTACAAACGCCTCTCGTCGGCAAGCACTACACGGCTACATATTGTTGAAGATAGGGCGAACACGCATAATAGTGTTTGCAATCAACCATGACACTTAAAGTGAAAGAACTAAACTTCACACATGTAGTGGAATGATTGAGGATTAAGATCATTTGTTTAGGAAGAGCCGAAATACACTGAAGTGGAGTTCTTGCAAAACGAAAGCATTCTTCTTTTCTTAGGAAAGAAGCCGATTCAAGATCGCAAAACGTAGTGCTGATCTGAATACTGTTAATGAAGGCTGTGCCAAGATCTTATCTTCCTGATCGAAGGAATTGGTGGGACTAGTATTGCGCTTGAGATCCCAATGGTGTCCCTGCCGAAATAGTGGTATTAAGTGGTCGAGCTATGAAGCTACAGAGTAATGCGTGCCATCCAATGCCCCTGACTATAAGCTATGATTTGAGATTCATCACTGTCGATGGGGATAGCAATGGTAATGGATCCTCTAATACAAATGGGAAAGTGATTGCCGATCGTGCATTCAATGAAGCATCCTATTACAATGCCATCAGAGCTCTCCTCGAAATACAAGTGCCGGCATCCATACAATCAGTCAATTGGTCGCCATTCAATCCTAACGTTTTGAACACAATTTATAATAATGGATCATCGAAAGAAATCAAAGTGACCAAACGTGCTGCAGAACTCGATGATAATAGCACAACAACGCTCATTTCCTCCTCGGAATATAGGAGGGTGACTGCTACCACGAGAGGCATGGGGATTCCTTCTATTTCAGCATCGAGGGTTATGACTAAGTGGAAGGAAGGGGTGAGGGGAGGAATCAGATTGTGGAAGGGATTGAGATTGTTTACCTCGATGGAATGATGGGCGGGGATCCATTGGCTGCGGGATCGGGAGCTGGAGGAGGTAAGCCGCAATTGAGTTCCAAGGCTAGGCCTAAATTGGAGAGATTTGAGTAGAATATTAACTGGGATGGATTGTGTTTGAACCATAGACATGGCTTCCTCGTCTCCATCTTTCATGTGTTTTTGGAACGTGAGATTCAAGGGAAGGGAAATAATGATGTGCTCGATCTACTTGTCGCGTTCAAACAATCAGATATTTGAGGGGGATTTAAAGGATCGGTCTATGAATCGAACCAGAAAGGGAATGTGCTTTCTGCTTGTTGGTATATTGCGGTTCTGTCACAAGTAAGAAGGCCTAGCAATGTTGATATTGATGATGGAAAGGTTCAAGTCATGAAGTCATTGTGCCAAGAAGGTTTTTTAGACGTGTTCCTTTGCATCGATGTTGAAAGCTTTACAAGAAGGATTTATAATTTTAGTATTGACATAAATCCAAATGTGTTTCAACTACATCTCATCGATGGCATCTAAAGAGGATTCGTTTTCAACCAGATCCCCAATGCAGACTTGTATTCTTTCAATGACAATGGGCGAAGGCATGGCAACATGATAATTTCAACCTTTCTTGAGATTAAGCTTGCTGATAACACATGTAAATGAGGGTTCGTTGTTTATCATGTCGGATCTGATTTCGGAGATGGCTAAGCCAACCTTCTTTAGGTTGATGCCTATTCTTTCTTGGATTGTACGATCAACATCAGCATGATCACCCATCTTGTACAAATGCTTTACGTGTTCTAATCATGCTGCACCACCGTGTGGAGAACTTTTTCTAATATGCACATGCAGCTTATCGTCTTGAAGAAAAGGCCTTTGTATTCCTTCGCTTGTGACTGACAAAACTCTATAGCGCATGTACATATCCAAGCAGTAGATTGCAATTTCGCTGTAATAATAGGGGAAACCGTCTGACTTTAGTTCTTTGATTGCTTCCTGAGCCGTAGTAAACAAATTGTCTTGATGTTCGTGATTATCGTTGATTAGGGTTACATTGTGAGCCGTGGTAAACACATTCGCTTTATGCTCATTGCTATCGTCGATTTTGTCCGCATCATGATCAATGTTGTAGTACACAAGTTCCTCGATCACATCACTCTTGGTCTCAGTAATGGGTAGCTTCACCTTCCCATCCCGAAGATACTTCAAAACGTAACGGAAGGTCGATCCATCGCGTTCGATGAAAATCTCTGATTCGGGATCTTCTTGCCATTGATCAGAGGCAATTTTTGCCAACATTGACTCAGAGTGCCTTTCAAGAAGAGACCTAGAGACTTCATAGCGCAGACCACCAATGTTGAATCTTACAGTTGCTGTATCCGTAGCCATAGTATCGACTTTCCCGTTTTATGAGGAATGAAGAATAAAACGGCGGTCATGGAGAGTTTAATGGACAGATGAACTATCCACGTTTCTTGCCGCCACGCTGAAGGACACGATTTGCTGTTTCCAGCCTGACACGTTGTAATCACCCATCACGATACATCAATTGATATGTACAATATACTCTACTCTACAACCAGAACACGGTTAATAGGCTTCACTTATCACAGTAGTGGACTACTAATGCTAGCAAAGGCAAGCATCTGATTCACTTACAATATGTAATTTTGAAGAACCAAACGCGCATTGAAACCATTTACTTAATGAGTTCATTTCGATAATGCAAACCTTCTATGCGCATTAATGCAGCAGTATTAGAACCGTCGAAAGCTTTCATTGACTATTACTAGACAGTCCTTCACAAGAAGTGTCAAATTGTTGTTGTTATAAATACGTATTGGCCAAAGGCCACAAATTGTACTGCAGTAGGCGTGAAGTTTAGTCCTCCAAATTTCAAATAAAAAGATGTAACAAGTTGTCATAATATTACCACCTCTTGAGAAGGAGCTCTAAAAAGTAACACACTATTCATCAAACAGCTATAGCTACATAAAAGAAATTTGTAATTTTCACTTAGTCAGAACTCCTACTTTTGATACTCAATAGCTACCTTGATTTGGAATGCCAGCTGCAAACGCCTCTTGTTGGCAAGCATCATACGGTTACATATTGCGGAATAGGGCGAACACGCACAATAGTGTTTGCAATCAACCCCGATATTTAGCAATACGTAACAACTGGGCTAAGGAGTCATTCATCTCATTATCTCTTGGCTTGTTGATAGGGCCGTGTGATGCTTGCCGACAAGAGGCGTTTGTAGCTGGCATTCCAGTCAAGGTGGCTATCAAGTATCAAAAGTGGGAGTTCTGACTTAGTGCATAGAAAGTTATACAGCAACTGTGAAATTCAACATTGGTGGTCTGCGCTATGAAGTCTCTAGGTCTCTTCTTGAAAGGCACTCTGAGTCAATGATGGCAAAAATTGCCTCTGATCAATGGCAAGAAGACCCCGAATCAGAGATTTTCATCGAACGCGATGGATCGACCTTCCGTTACGTTTTGAAGTATCTTCGGGATGGGAAGGTGAAGCTACCCATTACTGAGACCAAGAGTGATGTGATCGAGGAACTCGCCTATTACAACATTGATCATGATGCGGACAAAATCGATGACAGCAACGAACATCAAGCGAATGTGTTTACCACAGCTCAGGAAATAATCAATGATCTAAAGACAGACCCTATCATCTTTTATTGCAAAGAAATTGCAATGCACTGCTTGGATACATACATGCTCAACAGAGTGTTGTCAGTCACAAGGGAAGGAATACAAAGGCCTGTTCTTCAAAATAACATCCTGCTTGTGGATATCAGAGAAGATTCTCTTCACGGTGGTGCAGCATGCTTTGAGCACGTAAAGCATTTGTACAAAATGGGTCACCGTGCTCATGTTGATCTTACAATCAAAGAAACAATAGGCATCCATCTAAAAAAAGTTGGCTTAGCCGTCTCCAAGATCCATTACAACGTAATCGAAAAGTATTTTAGGTGTGATATCAGCAAGCTTAATCTCAAGAAAGGTTGAAACATGATTTTGTCCACTGTTCTTGAAAGAATACAAGCCTGCATTGGGGATCCGGTTATAAATGAATCCTCTTTAAATGCCATTGGGGATCTGGTTGAAAACGAATCCTCTTTAGATGCCATCGATGAGATGTAGTTGAAACAAATTTTGGATTCACGTCAATACTAATATTATAAATCCTTCTTGTAAAGCTTTCAACATCGATGCAAAGGAACATATCTATAGAGCCTTCTTGGCACAATGACTTCATGACGTGAACCTTTCCATCAATATCAACATTGTTAAGCCTTCTTACTTGTGACAGTACCAATGTCATGTATGCAATATGCCAATAAGCAGAAAGCACTTTCCCTTTCTGGTTCAATTCATAGACCGTTCATTTTGGATTCCTTTCAAAAATCTGACTGTCGGAACCTGATGCTTAGATCGAGCACATCATTTCCCTTCCCTTGAATCTCACGTTCCAATAATACACGAAAGATGAAGACGAGGAAGTCATGTCTATAGTCCAAATACAATACATCCCAGTGAACAATCTCCTCAATTTGAGCCTTGCCTTGGAACTCAACTGCGGCTTACCTCCTCTAACTTCCGATCCCGCAACCAATGGATCCCCGCTCATCATTCCATCGAGGTAAACAATCTCAACCCCTTTTACAATCTGATTCCCTCCCTCTCCCTCGCCCTCGCCCTCTCCCTCTCCCTCTCCCTTTCACTTGGCCATAAGCCTCGATGCTGATATAGAAGGAATTCCCATACCCTCCGTGGTAGTGGTCACCCTCCTATATTCCGAGGAGGAAATGAGCGTTGTTGTGCTATTATTATCATCCAGTTCTGCAGCACGTTTGATCACTTTGATTTCTTTCGATGATTCAGCATTGTTATAAATTGTGTTCAAAACATTAGGATTGAAAGGCGACCAATTGACTGATTGTATGGATGCCGGCATTCTTATTTCTAATTGTGATTGCAATTGCAGTTGTGGCTGTTGTACTTCGAGGAGAGCCCTGATGGCATTGTAATAGGATGCTTCATTGAATGCACGATCAGCAATCACTTTCCCATTTGTATTACCATCCCGATCCACGGTGATGAATCTCGAATCACAGGTTGTAGTCAGTGGTAAAATGAAGGATAGCAGTGCAGGATCGTCCGATGATATAATCGTGCGAGTGGCCTTCCATTTTCCGATGAATGATGAGAGATAGTAAATATCAGGTTGACCGTATCCTGGTAAGTTAGCAGCAGATCTTCGCACTGCTTCTCCTGCAGTTTGAGCAGCCAATGCCTTGTCGCTTGTTGTAGTTGCTGTAGTTATGGACAGCATTGCAGCGAGTGTTGCGGTTGATTTGAGGATATTCCTGCGATTTTGGAGGAGGTTGTCATGAGATTTGTTTGATGCTGTCTTCGCTGGTTGAAATGAAAATGCGTTGATGCAATGTAAATAAACATTGACCATAATATAAGTAGAAGAACACTATTCATTCTTATGTAACAAGCAGGCAGCGCAGTGAGCAATGTTACTGGGCTGCTGTCTAAAAATTGTATGTAAGATGCAGCAATTCTTTCGATATATGGAGAAGAAAAACGCCTCTACTCGCACTGGTCATGACATAATACAAAAGGGTAAGCAACCTCTTCACCTTTTGGGTACAATTTTCTTACAATCGTGGACTTCTGATTATCTCTTCTTGTCGCGGAAAAAGAGATGGGAGGACCTACATCCAGTTCTGCATCATTCCTTCTTGATGGTCTATAGTCTTAAGTTTCCTCGTTGAGGTGCATGCCTTGATGGAAAGGAGTGTTATTGGTTAATTGATCATTTTGTGGGTCTATCATTTTGATGCAATGATTCACTTTCAATGTTCAGGACTTCTCGCATTAGCCTCTATCCAACTAGGCATTGGATGGCACGCATTACTCTGTAGCTTCATAGTTCGACCACTTATACTACATTAAAGATGTGTTTGCGAATGCAACAGCATGTCCATCGTGTGATCTTCTCTATCTCTCACAGACGCAACTCTTATTGATAGTAGATGCAATATTCCACCCTAGCGACACTAGATAACATTGTTTCGGCGGAGACACCCTTGGGACCTCAAGCGCAATATGAGTCCTACCAGGTCCTACCAATTCCTTCGATCAGGAAGATAAGATCTTGGCACATTGACAGTTCTCAGATCAGCCCTACGTTTTGCGATCCTGAATCGGCCTCTTTTCCCAAGAAAAGAAGAACGCTTTCTTTTTTTGCAAGAACTCCACTTCAGTGTATTGCGGCTCTTCCTAAACAAATGATCTTAATCCTCAATCATTCCACTACATGTGTCATCTTTCACTATAAGCGTCGTGATTGATTGCAAAACACTCTTATGCGTGTTCGCCATTTATTACAAGCACTCTTATGCGTATTCACCATTTCTTCAGCAATATGTAGCCGTGTTATGCTTGCCGACGAGAGGTGTTTGTAGCTGGCATTCCAGTCAAGGTGGCTATCGAGTATCAAAAGTAGGAGTTCTGACTAAATGAAACATACAAATTACTTTTGTGCATGTGTTATTTTCCGGAGCTCCTTCTCAAGAGTTGGTAATATTATGACAACTTGTTCGATCTTTTTATTTAAAATTTGGAGGACTGAACTTCACACATGTAGTGGAATGATTGAGGATTAAGATCATTTGTTTAGGAAGAGCCGCAATACACTGAAGTGGAGTTCTTGCAAAACGAAAGCGTTCTTCTTTTCTTGGGAAAAGAGGCCGATTCAGGATCGCAAAACGTAGGGCTGATCTGAAAACTGTTAATGAAGGCTGTGCCAAGATCTCATCATTCTGGTCGAAGGTATGGGTAGGAATCACATTGCGCTAGAGGTCACAAGGGTGGCCCTGCCGAAATAGTGGTATTTACTGTGGCGAGTGCAAAGAGGGTGGAATCCTACACCTACTGTCAATAAGAATTGCGTCCGTAGGATAGAGATCAGCACCCGATGGACATGCTGTTGCATTCACAACACCAACAAATCTTTAATGTGGGATGAGTGGTCGAGCTATGAAGCTACAGAGTAATGCGTGCCATCCAATGCCCAGTTGGATAGAGGCTAATGTGAGAAGTTCTTAACATTGAAAGTGAATCATTGCATCAAAATGATAGACCAACAAGACCAAACAGCAAGGCTTATACCTCAACGAGGATATCAGTAATGATATAGAACTAGGTGCAGTTTCCCCACGACAAGAAGAATCAATGAGCTGTCCACGATTGCAAGGAATTTGTAACCAAAAGGTGAAGTGGTTGTTCACCCTTCTGTGTTGTGTCACGACCAGTACGAGCAGAGGCGTTTTTCTTCTCCATGTTTCGCTGATCTATTAACGCGATCGTTTGAACTGGGAGTAGTCGATTGTGTCTCGCCCTGCGTTAACGATCCCATTCAACTTGATTAGTAATGGAATATCTGTTTGATATAATATGATATGAACATATACGATATGTTGATGGTGATCCCTTCCATATTAGGCTGATAGGTCTTAATTCTTGTAAGATGGAGTAAATCAAGGTCCCTCTAGGTACTCTACGAAGTCCCTGTTGCCATCGACACTGTACCACAAGAATGATCAATGAACGCCATTTTTATTGACCGCTTTCCGAACACTGAATGATATGCTCGCCTACTGTGATAAATATAGCTGGCTATATCTTGTGGCATCCGATATGAAGTGTGTCCATAGTAATATGAAAAGCATTGATGAACTTTGCACCCATTCTTTTCATTTTCCACTAAAACGTGCGATCGAAATAAGCTTTACTCATTATCAGCCAATTGTTTCTGATTCAACAATGAATCTGATAGCAAAGTAGTCTTGTCCGCTTTACGATTATGTACAGCTCTCCATTTACATTGGGGATTGGCACCCAACTATCTATTGGGGGTCGAAGGACAACTCAATAGAAGGTAACCCATGAATTGCAAACATCCCAAAAGGAGTGTCAAAAGAAGAGATAGTGGAGAGATGGCAACTATAAAATAATAAATCATATAGTCCAAAATGATAAATAGTATATATTGTGTTACTGCTCATTTGTATCACACAAGATTGAGACCGCTATGCTTTAATGTCTCTATCTATCTCGGTATCTATGTTTACTTCTTCTCAGTTTCCGGTCCTTACTCTAATATACTATTGTCAGCTTCAGCTTCAGCACCAGCACCAGCTGCTCCATACGACTCAGGACCACTCTCATCTTCATCATCTTCACCCTCGGGCTCAACATTGACAATATCGTCAACATCAACATCTTCCGAAGTCAGAGCAATGGTAACAGCATTAGTAAGTTCATCAGCAAACTCAACCTTTTGCTTCAGATGCTGTATAGCATTATACCGTCCCTGCGCAAAGTTAATCCCCTCGAAAGCATACCAGCTTCCCTTCCTCTCAATAACATCCAACTCCAGAGCAGCATCCACCAAACAACCCATTCTATCGATTCCTTCTGCAAATAGGATATCAAGATTACAAGTTCGGAACGGTGGGGCAACCTTATTCTTCACCACCTTGATCTTAATCTTAATCCCAGCATTATCCGGCAAGATCTCCTTCCTCCTCGTATCGAGCCTAACGGACGAATAAAACTTGAGGGCATTACCCCCGGAGGTAACTTCCGGAGATCCGAATATGACCCCAACCTTGCTCCTCAGCTGATTCAAAAATATGACGGTGCACTTGGACATGGCGAGACTTCCGGTAATCTTCCTCATGGCCTTACTCATCAAACGAGCCTGAAGACCAATCTGCATATCCGACATATCCCCTTCCAATTCCGCCCTGGGCACCAGCGCCGCCACACTATCCACCACGATAACATCCACTGCCGCACTCCTCACCAACTGATCCACAATATCCAACGCCATCTCCCCCGAATCCGGCTGCGACACCAACAGATTATCAACATCGATCCCAAGTTTAGCAGCATAGACGGGATCAAGGGCATGCTCCGCATCCACGAACGCAGCCGTCCCGCCCTGTTTCTGCGTTTCGGCAATGGCATGCAGGGCAATGGTGGTCTTGCCGCTCGATTCCGGACCGTAGATTTCGATCACGCGGCCGCGGGGGTATCCTCCTCCCAGCGCCACGTCGAGGGTGAGAGCGCCCGAACTGATGCAGTCGACGAGCATGTTACTCGCGTCGCCGAGTTTGACGATGCTTCCGCGTCCGTAGCTTCGTTCGATCTTTTGGAGGACGCCTTCGAGGGCAGCACGTTTGGCAGCACTTTCCC
>Ga0307978_1002356_pt1 | contig 13380 bp, 9 predicted proteins | sample OrgLakmetage1056_FD_203151 | JGI IMG/M metagenome (GOLD analysis project Ga0307978, IMG submission 203151) | Saline water microbial communities from Organic Lake, Antarctica - #1056 | ecosystem: Environmental > Aquatic > Non-marine Saline and Alkaline > Saline | place: Antarctica: Organic Lake...
TACATGTCACCAATGAACAATGCGGAACTTGCTTGTCGACTTGTTGGCATCGTGAGCACTTGTAAGGTGGAGGAATCTGTTTTTTTCCCTTCTTTCCTTTCTTCAGGTTCTGATCTTCCTTCTTCACCTTCTTCGGAAACGTCGGTTCCTGTTATACACGGTATAGTTGTTTTTTAGGAATTTCGAAGGAAGGGTGACAACTTACAGCACTATAATCGAATCCGGGGGTGGGTGAGTGCGCTGGTTTCATGATCTGATGATCCGATTGTAATAAAAAGACACAGCTTTGACTGTTTGGCGGCGAGAAGACACCCACTAATTTCATTCGTGCATGTCAACAAGAGCTAAAAGGCTTTAATGCTGAATATATTCGATATTCGAATTCTCGCTGGGCCTTGTTCTTCGTCAAAATACTGTACCTGCCTGATCCAAGAACGATATTCTGATACAGTTCACAATGAGTGTAATACCATTAAAAAAGAAGGCAATGTTTGCTCGGCAATGGGTTGTAATTGTACTTTATGTTTTTCAATGTTCGTTTCGATGACATTTGGTATCTTGTTATTGTTTGCAAGACGTTAACAACGACATGGAGTCCATGTCGTTGTGGAACAATGAAGTCTTGTAAGCAGGAGACACGTCGACCACCCAGGACCACCTTGTCGCTTGCTTGCTTGTCACCGTGGACCGTGGACAGATGCTTAAACGTCTTTTGATGGAAAGACAATAGATTCAAATTGACAACGCTGATCATGAGTTCCATTGATCAGCCAGCAATAACATCCGTGCTTGCCTTGTTCCATTATATTTACACGGTTTTGTCGATTGTGGACGTTATGGAAATGCAACATAGCGTAGAGAACGTGGTTGTAGTATTTAGTATTTGTTCCATTCCTAATTAATTTAAAGCAGCAGTCATCATTATTAGATATCGAATTAGCAGAAAGCAGCTTAAACTTAATACAAAAAGCTGTTCGCTTTACTATAATGGTGATGAAATTGTGTAGAAAACAAACAGAATAATTTAACAAGAATTGTTGATACGTTTTTTTTGTCACAGCTTCAAGCTATTAGTAATGTAGTGAAGGCACTGCTACTGCATCCAGAACTGTGAAATGCGTACCCTTTCAACAACATATCTATAAAGTTTCAAAATTAACTCATGGTTTGACTCGACAGATCCATAACATTCCTGAATCAACTACAATAGAGGGTTTCGCGAATTCAAAGCGAGAAATCTGATAATTCAAGTGATATCTTCGCGTGAAACACATCAACATAGCACCATACATAGTGCATTTCACCTTCCTTTCTGAAAGTATCATTATACTATGTTTCATGATCACACGCAAGAACCGTATCTGTTCCTCTCTCTACCATGGCAGTGCTATCTGAAATCGAACATGATCATTACTAAATTACTTATCGCCTTCACCAATCCCGCCATAACGAGCACCAGTGCAATAGTTCACGCAGAGGATGTTGTCCACGTTCACATGATCCTTCCTAGTAATTGAATCAGTGCATTGTTTTTAGCGTTGTTCATATTGCTTTCTTCCACCATTCTAGCCTCCATCCATGACAACATCAACAATGCATACTACATATTATGTACTCTAGATAACAATAGGATTATGAAGGAGATTCAATTCCGTACCGTTTATTGTGATTGTGGATTATCTTTCTGAATGCGAAGGTATGATAGTGAATAGTGGTAGTCAATATTTGTGTTTACAGTAGTAGGCGGAAGACGATGGTGGCATTAATAGAGCTCCTGTCTCCTGTTCGTTGTCTATTGCTTTTTCAACACGATTAACGCTATTTTAATTGACATCATGCATCACGTTGTGACTTCGTGACTCTTCGTGAGGAGGAGTCGTCGTCGTCGTCCACCTGACTGAGAATTTAAATTTTAAAAATATTTTAGGTTTGAGTAAAATAGTCGAAACATTATTGCTCGTTTCGAGCGTGCCACCAAGCTAGCCAGCTGAAGCTAGCAAGCTTCAAGTAGCAAGCGAGCAAGCGCGAATGGTCATGCACAAGCCAGTCACAACAGTCACACCTGCGAGGTAAATAATAGCCTTTGTGCAATTCTCTCCACTTTTTAAAAATAATTTAGCGGAATATTTTTGGCAGGTGACTTGGCAGGAGTGCCGGTCGGTGAGAAAACAATTGTCAACTCAAATGTGTCCACAACTTCTCATAATTTCTGCAACCTGCATTTTTACAACATAGAAAATACTATTGCATCCTATCAAAATGGACTTCTCCAATCCGTTGAACGCTTTCAAGAGTGCCTACTCAATGATCCTCTTGATCTTCTCAATTGTCATTATCATGGGATTGATCGCAACTTCTCAGACCAACATTTCTGCAGACTCTCATCCTGCTCTTGCATACGTGATGATCTGGGTTGCTATTGGTTGGCTTACCATGGTTGAGGGAGGTCAGGCTTCTCTCGTAGGTCTTGCTCCAGTCAACGCTGAGCTTTACAGGGAATCTCATCCCATCGCTCACAAGTGTACCAAGATCACGAACAAGGGAGACAACCTTGATCGGTACCTTCTTGGACGTCAGTTCATGGTTGTTATCTGTGTGTTCACTGTGAACATGTCTGGAGGTCCTCTCGGAGATGCAGAGCTTTGGGGGTTCCCTTCATGGGTTTCGAACATTTTTCTCCAGTCTGGGCTTGCCATGATTCTCTTCACATGTAACGTGGGACAATTGAACACTCAGGTTAATGCATCTCATTGTATGCTTGACTACATCGACACCTACTTTGGTCTTTTTACTCTTTGGGTTGCTATGGCAATTGAGTTCTCTGGACTTTTGCATTCTTCCTACCTTGTACAGATGCTGGTTGCTGCTCTTGCAGGCAAGAAGATTGAGTCGAACGAAGATCCTCGTAGTATCGGAGAGAACATCTTCTTCTACGGACGATGCTTTGCATCTCTTGCAATTCTTATTGGATGTTTCGCTGTTACTCTTGAAGCCCTTTTCAAAGACCAGACTACGATGTGGGAGGGGATTCCTGCTTGGGCTACCGTTCTTGTTTTCTTCCTTCTCATGGCCGTCGTCGGTATGCTCGAGGGTATGCAGATTGCTTTCTTCGCTGTTTCCAAGCTTCCTGTAGCTGAGCGTGGAGACTCTGTCTGGGCTTTGAAGACTACTGAGCTTTTGTTCCGTGGGGAGGGAAATAACCTTCCTGGGTTCATGATTGGAAGACAACTCTGCGTCGTTTCCTGTATGTTTTTCGTTGCTCGTGTAACCAGTGTCGACATCGGAGCTGGTGAGGAAAATATCTTTGGGGTTTCAGATGAACTTCAAGAACTTTTCAACACTGGACTGCTTGGAGCATTGATCACAACCATCTGTGCATCTATTTCCTGGCAGCTTGTTGCGTCTGCTTTCCCTTATGCTTTCTTATCCAACCCAATCACATACATCTTGCTCCGTCTCTGTCTTCTTCTTGAGGCTACTGGGCTTTGCGGAGCTGCTTGGGTGATCGCTGCTGTCCATAGAAAATTTGCCGGATATCAGAGAGACGAGGTATACATTGGAACTGGCGAGGAGCGTGCGAAGGGAGAGATGGGTGATGACACTTCTCACGTGCCTGTAGGACCTGGACACATGGCCAAGCTTCCTGGATTTGCGGACAATGCACCGAGGACTTTGAAGGCCCTCATGAAGAAGGATCCCAATGTGGCTCAATACATTTCTTCCCAAATTGACCAGACTGAAACAAGCAAAGTTTAACCAATATTTGAGTGGACAATTGTGTGTCAATGTACTCTAAACGTAACAGTATTCTTTAAAATACATTTTGTTACACGAAAAATAGCATAGTTTGAAGACTGTTTGAAGCCATAGATTACTACAACTTCATGTTAACAGTAGAAACCCTACGAATTATTCAAACACAAACTCATATGTTTCCAAATGTTCGTAGTGCATAGCATAGCTCTTCTCAAGGTATCTCATCTCAACTGATGATGATGATGATGATGATGATGATGATGATTCGTGATGATATCAAATTATTTATTATTTTCCAAATTGAAAGCAAGCCATTTTTCCGCGCCACAACAGATGCAATCTAAAATGTTTAGGGGGGATAAATATTATACACCCCAGCTTTCTCATTTCCTACCGTTCTTTACTAAAAGGGACATATCAATGCAAAATTCAACTATCAACTTGACAGATCTTATCTAGCAGGTGCGTTACCAATGTGTTTACCTCCGCAATGCAACTTGATATCACGGAGTGGATGTGCAGAGGGATGATCCAGTTGGAATGCTCATGAATGGTCAGGTCGAAGAGGGACAAAGAATTGATTTTAGGTTGCAAAAACAAAGCCTGAGGACGGATGCATGAACAATTTTCCAACACGACAATCTCCTCGCAGCGCAGGCCATCATCCTACAGGGCTGCTAGCATAATATCATCCATGCAACTAGGATAATGAATACATCATGAATAACCGGCTTTCGTAATCAAACTAATCCATATTTTTTCCCCTCACAGATTTCAATAAATAAACAAACATGGACGCCGAGAAAGTAGCAGAATTGCGTAAAAAGCGCGCCTTCCGTAAGTTCACCTTTCGTGGAATTGAGCTCGATCAGCTCCTTGACCTCACCAATGAGGAACTCATGGATCTCATCACGGCTCGTGCCCGTCGTCGTATGACCCGTGGACTCAAGCGTAAGCCTTTGGCTCTTATCAAGCGTCTCAGGCAAGCAAAGAAGGAGGCTGAACATGGAGAAAAGCCCCGTGGTATCAAGACCCACCTTCGTGATATGATTATTGTTCCAGAGATGATTGGATCCATTATCGGAATTTACAACGGAAAGATGTTTTGCGGTGTTGAGATGAGGCCTGAGATGATTGGAATGTACCTTGGAGAATTCGCAATCACCTACAAGCCTGTCAGGCACGGACGTCCCGGAGTTTCTGCTGCTCACCAAACTCGTTTCATTCCTCTTTAAATGAAACATGATGGAAGAATAAAATAAATAAATACAAACCCTATTGCTACAATTGTTTGGCGCAAATTGCATGACTCAGGTAAAAAACAGGTGATTTTTTTGCATGATGGCATTACTTGGATAGAAATCTGATATTTTGATAAGTGTTGCATTGCAACATCTGAACTGATTTTTTAAAGAGTAGATTGGTGTATTTCAATTCTTTTATTTCTACGAGCACACTGGGAGTAAAACTGTCTTCTGATGACGCGGTTGTGAAAAGAGACAAACATATATATTATTCTGTGTTATTGTCTCATATTGTCACCATGAATCAATAGCAATATAATAGGATTGCTAAAGTATAAGAGCCAAAGAAAACCACATCCACTAACCACAATGCAGGATAATGCAACAACTGGTGTTTTGGCAGCTATTTCAGCTCCATTCTTTATGGCGTTAGGTTTCATTATATGGGATGTGACGTGGAAAGAATCTGGAGGTTCTGCGTTTGCCCTTAACCTCTTCAAATGCAACTTGGCATCCATTGGTTTTCTCATTGCATCCTTTATATTTGGATTCAAAGTCAGCTCTGCGAATGAAGAAAATTTCGAAGCAGGCGAATCCGTTGGTTTCTTGATTCTATCTGGTTTCATTGGAATTATTATCGGAGACTTATTTTGGCTAGAGGCATTGAGACAGCTTGGAGCTTCCAAAGTCCTAGTTGTTGATACCATCAAGCCATTTGCTGCTGCATTGCTTGGATGGTTGATTTTAGATGAACAAATTCAAAATGTGGCATTCTCTGGGATTGCGTTAACAGCTGTGGGAGTATTGATTGTTAGTTTAGAGAGTGAAGGTGGTGGGGGCGATAATTGTACAACACCGAGGATAGAGGAACAGACGAATTTGCGAACTGCATTTCCAATCAGAGAAGGCAAAGTTGATGATTTAGAGGAAATTAATTCAGAAGTAAATGCTTTGGAAGTAAATGAAAAAACTAATTTGGAAGTAGACAATGAGGTGTTGTCGGCACCAAATGTACCCACTGTATCAATAGACCTTGTGATTCCCGATCACACCGAGACGTCGGCAAGTGATGACAACGCAACCACAGACAAAGGAAATTTACGAAGGGGCTACGTTCTTGCAATTGCAAATGTTCTTCTAGACACGTATGGTTCATTGCTTACAAAGCAACACGGAGGACACTTCAGCTCCTGGACTATTAATTTGATTCGATTTGGATCTTCTGGTATCTGTATGCTCGTTGCTTCGTGCGCAATGCAACTGTATAATCGATGCAGCGACACTAAGGGAAATGATGGTGCACCTTGGTACAGGCTTCCTTCGATGGAGACAAAAAAGTGGATGAAGATATGCATAGGTGTTCTTTTAGTCACATTCCTTTGTCCTGCTCTAAGCAATTACGCACTCTTCCAGATCGCCTTGGGTCTTGCGCTAACTCTTGGTTCCATCTCACCACTTTATGCGATGTTGTTGGAATGGCCCATTCGTGGCTCCAAAAGTAAGCCAACGATCAGATCGCTTTGTGGCGCCTCTCTAGCCGTTGGTGGGGTTATCATCCTGAGCCTTTTCAGTTCAGAAGAAAGTTAAGTGACACGCATAAAGTCTGCACTTGCTAGGATTGTACATACGATGATCACTAAACTCAAGTAAAGCAGAACATAAATATGATTTGTTACACCTCTTCTATATAGAATTTGTTGGAATCAATGAGACGACCTCTCTAAGAGCGTCTGTAATTCTAGTCCCAGGCCCAAATATAGCTTGGCAACTCTTCGTTTCCTTTAAAAGAAAATCGTAGTCTTGATGAGGAATAACTCCTCCGGCTACTACTACAATATGAGAAGCATTCTTATTTTCGAGTTCCTTCTTCAATGCGGGTAAAAGCGTTTTGTGGCCTGCTGCTTGAGATGAGATTCCAATAACATGGACGTCAGAGTCCAATGCCTGAAGCACAACCTCTTCCGGAGTAGAAAATAGCGGACCAATGTCCACATCTGCCCCAAGATCAGAGAACCCTGAAGCAATCACCTTCATTCCACGATCATGTCCGTCTTGTCCCATCTTCGCAACTAATATACGCGGTCTGCGCCCTTCCCTTTTCTCGAATTCCTGGACTTCTCTCAAGACCTCTTCGTACTCTTGCTTCGTTTTTTGCGCGTCAGCCTTGGTGCTGAATGCAGAACCGTATGCTCCCTGCACTACAGAAGAGGTAGGACGATGTCTACCCCATACCTTTTCCAAAGCATAAGAAATCTCTCCAAGTGTGCAACGCACCTTGGCAGCTTCAATGGATAGTCTCAAAAGGTTATCTGGGTCATCGCCGCGACTAGTATTACGTTCTAGCCTTGCACTGGCCTCTAATTTCGCAAGTGCTGCTGCAACCTTCTTTTCATCTCTCTCACTTTTTAATTTTTCAAGCTGGGCAATCTGTTGTTCTCGTACTGAGCTATTGTCAATCTGCAGCACATCTTGATTCTCCTCTCTGTCTTTACCCTCCAAGCAGTATTTGTTTACTCCGACAACAACATCTTCTCCTGAATCGATGCGCCCTTGTTTCTTGGTTGCACTTTCTTCAATTCGCAGTTTCGCAATCCCGCTTCCGATGTATTCAGTCATTCCTCCTGCTTCCTCGACATCCTCAATGATCTGCATGGCTTTATCTGCAACCTCATCAGTAAGACTCTCCATCATGTAACTGCCACCCCAAGGATCTGCGACATCACAAATACCAGTCTCTTCCTGCAAAATCAACTGAGTATTCCTTGCAATACGAGAAGTTTGTACGGTTGGTAACCCTACAGCCTCATCATAAGAATTGGTATGAAGAGATTGAGTCCCACCTTGGACAGCCGCCATGGCCTCGATCGTCGTTCGAATTACATTGTTCATGGGCTGAGCTTCCGTGAGCGAATATCCACTTGTTTGGCAATGCGTCCTTAACAGCAAGGACTTTGGGTTCTTGGGATTAAAGTTTTTCTTTACTAGAGTTGACCATATCCTCCTTGCTGCCCTCATCTTGGCAATCTCTAGATAGTAATTCATCCCAATGCCCCAGAAGAAACTCAGACGCGGGGCAATATCATCCACGTCAAGTTTAGCATTATCGACACCTGTTCGGATGTATTCCAATCCATCCGCTAGTGTGAATCCCAACTCCAAGGCAACATCTGCTCCAGCTTCCTGCATATGGTATCCACTGATAGAGATACTATTAAACTTTGGCATTTCCGTCGACATGAATCCCATGATATCACTGACAATTCTGTCAATGCTCGGCTTGGGTGGATAGATATACGTATTCCTCACCATGAACTCCTTCAAAATATCATTCTGAACCGTCCCCCTCAACTTCTTCAATACAACTGATTCATCCTCGTTAATATTCTGCTCAAGTGCTGCTTGTATGTACATGCCTAAAGTGGGTAGCACTGCCCCATTCATTGTCATGCTAACACTGACTTTATCCAGGGGTATCCCATCAAAGAGAGTTTTCATATCCAAAATAGAATCCACTGCCACGCCCGCCATACCAACATCACCGGTGACCCTCTCGTGATCGCTATCATATCCTCTATGCGTCGCCAGATCAAATGCAACGCTGAGCCCCTGCTGTCCTCCGGCCATGTTGTTTTTATAGAATTCGTTGGACTCTTTGGCAGTGGAGAAACCAGCGTATTGTCGGATCGTCCATGGTCGGGAGGTGTACATGGTTGCATAGGGTCCTCGAGTGAATGGTTCGACACCCGGCATTTCTGCTGTGGAGGGATTGAGATAGTCATAGTATATGGGCTGGATTTCGATATCCTCTGGAGTGATGCGCGAGGTCCGGAGAGATGAGAGTGTATGAGGTGATTTGGACCTGATGAGTTCTTTTTCAGCGAGGGCTTCCCATTTCTGTACGTTATTCAGGGGAGGAGATGATGTTTCTTGGGATGTTGCAGTTGAAGTTCCTGGGGTGGTGGATGATTTGAAGCGATTGTGATGTTGAAGACGTAATGATTTCAAAGGAAATTGGGATCTGTGTCGACATATCTGCATCATCAGCTGTCTGCCTTTTGCGACTGAGTGCTTGAGTACCAGGGTATATCTAGCTAGCTAGCTAGATATCGTTGAGATGACTACTTGATTCTTGATTCTTCTTGATGGCTCTGATGATTGATGATTGATGATGGCTTTTCTAGTTTTGTGTCCATCTTTTGTGAAAACTAGAAAAGGTGTCTTATTTTTATTTCCCCTCTTCTCAAGATTTCGCGCGCTGCCGCTAGCAATTTCAATTTGAAATTCATTCTCTCTCTAGTAAGGACTGCACTACAGGTTACTTAGTAGTAAATTTAGGCCAATTGGATGCTCATTCCTCATTCGTAATGAACAATCTTGGATCTTGGATCTTGGAACAATGATGGATGGATGATGGCACATCTGCACAACATGTTGCAGGTTGCGTACTGACAGCTTCAATTGCATACATCGTAAATCATCGCTGCACCCATAAATAATAACGCATGGGAATTGAAAATGAAACTACAAGAGCGGGTATCCCAGTATACCTCGCAATCCTTCATATTGCAGTACGAATAGCCTTTGCCAATAAAGCACCAATAACAGACTGTGATGAGGTATTCAACTATTGGGAACCTCTTCATTTTATTCAATATGGATATGGAATGCAAACCTGGGAATATGCATCCCAGTATGCATTGAGGACCTATGCCTACCTTCTTCCTTTCTCTATCATTGCCAAAGGTATTGATTTCCTACTAAAATTACTTCCTTTTGACGTACTGACGATATTGTCAAAAGCGTTCAGTCCTACTGGAACTGCCATTGTCATCGGAGAGGGACGAAAAGTACTCCTCTTTCATTTATTACGTGCCTTCATTGCATTCGGCACCTCCATATCTGAAATAAGACTCGTCAATGCTTTGCCATTTACTCTAGCTATACCGACATGGATGGCACTATTGACATCGGCGGGGATGTACCATACTGCCCCTGCTTATCTACCTTCTACAACGGTTATGCTATTCTTCATGTATTCGATAGCAGAACAATTGAATTACCATACTAAGTATGTATCTGCATCTGCATCAAACAAGAGCAATACCCATGCACATACACAGAAGAATACGACTACAAATTCGAAGATGAAGACGAATACAAAGGAATCATTGGATAGGGCCATCGTCTGGGGACTACTTTGCTGTCTCGTTACAGGGTGGCCATTTTGTGCAGTCCTCTTTGTTCCTCTTGGATTCCATGCCATCCATGATGCCTACCATGATAGAGACACGAATAACAAGGGCATTTTGGCAATTGTGAAACTCCTCTTGCGCGTTGTTGGATATTGCATCGTCATCCAAGCGTTTGTCACTGTCGTGGATTACTTCTTTTATGCCAAAGTAATTTCGCCCACTTGGAACATCTTTGTGTATAACACTGGTTGGGGAGGGGATGGAATCAATCGTGACCAACTTTATGGTGTGGAAGACTGCATGTACTACATCAAAAATCTGATCTTGAACTGGAATGGGGTTGCAATTTTGGGTGCATGTGCCATGCCAATTCTCTTAAGTCGAAAGATTTATGCGATTCTTTCGGGAGCAAAGTTCAAACCCGAGAAAGAAGAGTGGGAGTCTTATTCGCTGGGCAACATGATTGTGATCTTGTTACCGGCATGTCTCTGGATTGGCATTGTCTTTTCTCGTCCCCATAAGGAGGAACGATTTCTATTTCCAATCTATCCCCTGATTGCAATTGGTGCCTCTACATGTTTGGATCAAGTGATGGAGTTGACTGGTATTCACATCTATGCGGGTAAGATGTTGAAGATAGATGCAGCAAGAGTCAAGATAGGGCTGGCACTCATGGTACTTCTGCCATGTTCCTTAATCTCCATATCTCGATCCATGCTTCTGACGGACGGATATACTGCGCCTCTCAAGCTCTACAGTGACCTTTACCGTATTAGTTCAAGCCAAGGCTTTGGCAGTGAGAACATTAGAAAAGATGGAGCTCCATCACTGATATGTACAGGTGGCGAATGGTATAGGTTCCCTTCCTCATATCATCTACCTAAAAATGCCAGCTTGGCATTTCTCAAATCTTCTTTTGACGGACAGCTCCCTCAGCCATTTACTCAGTTTGGTTCCAAACAGGAATCTTTGGCATTGCAAGGTGGCTTCAACGATTTGAATGAAGAAGACGTGGCTCGTTATGTTGATATCAGCGATTGTGCATTTGCCATTGAGATAGTAGGAGAAGGGGACGAAGCTGTCTCCGAAGTCATGAAGTATATGATAGAGGATGAGCATGATTGGAAGTTGGTGGCTCAGCATGATTTTCTCGACGCGGACAAGACTTCTTCGCTCCATCGAATTCTGTATCTTCCTATGATTCGAAAGGCTGCTTACAAGAAATATTCGCTTTTCCAACGCGTATAAAAAGATTAAACCACAAACAGAGGAGTCAATGGCTGAGAAGAGAAGAACGTAATTGACATTTTCCCAGCTTAGTTTGTTGCAAACTTCAGTATCATAATGGCATTAAAATATTATCAAATGTACACTTAATAATGTAAACCTTTATTTACATAAAAGTAATGGATGCCTTCATTTAATAATTCGAGTTGCCATTTCCCCTTTATCAACAGTATTGTATTAGCTTTCCTTTTTAAAGTTCACCACAGTCCTTGATCTTCACGGGCTGGCTGGTGGCTGGTCATTCCACTCTGGCTATCGTACCATACCAACTTCCTCAATCTTGTCGACAACATCAAGTCCATCGACAACCTTTCCGAAGACACAATGCTTTCAAACGTTTTGGCGCGAACATCCGCGCCAAAAATAAGGGAACAATTTGTTTTCAAATTTTGGTCACCGGGAATGAAATAATACGATCATTGATCATCGAACATCGAACATCAGCTTTGTCATTAAATGCTCAATAATCAGAAGACAAATTTCAGTGATCAACATGAATTCTCCTACCACCGACGAACCAGTACTAGAGTATTCGCCTACTAGTGACAAGGGGACGAAGCGTCCAGCGAGTGATGACATTTCACCAAACACAAAACGTCCAGCTGAAGACAAGGAAGTAAACACTAAGCAGATGGAAGTAGCGCTATCCATGGATAGCGCTACTTCCGAAATGACTGTAAAGTCACTCGTACCTCCTAAAGCACCGAAGGCTCCTCAATCTCAATACGTTAGATTCAAGGGTATCATGCTGAAGGACGCAAAGGCTAAGGGTGATAAAGAGAAAGTAAAGGATATGACCAGTATTGCCAAAGCTGCATGGAACAAGGTTAAGGACGTGGATGCTTCTGATTCCACCTCTAGTCCTGCCGAGTCTACCGCTACAGGTACAGACTTGGATCTTTTTCTTGCGTTCAAGCGCCAAGTTATTAAAGATGAAGCAGACGAAAACGCAAAATACGATGCAAACGTCGAAAAGTTCCGCGCTAGTTTTTGTAATGCAGCTATCTCCTTCCTTTACTGGAAAGCAGAAGACGCGACTGATAGCAACATCAAGGCGTTTGGAGAAGCCTTGACGATGGTTCATTCCAAAGCAATGATTGCGTGGGGAAGTGATTTACCTGATGGATATATCCAGTCTCATGGCAATGCCAAGGCAACGCTTGAAGCGATTCAGAAACGTGTTGCAGTGGATGATCTCGCCTACAATCTGAAGGTAGCAAATGATGATATTTTACGTGATCACGCTGTAGCTCACTATGAAGCCTTGAAGAAACTCGAATGCATGGAAGAAATGGAAGAACAAATTGCTTCTTTTCAGCAGGCCAAGGTAGCAGATCAGTTTAAGGAGATCATATCCGCAACTTCTCTTAAGAATGAGATCTGCCAGGCTCTCCACAAGCAAATGGTATATACCAACAAAAACTTGAAGCATTCTAGTAAGGCGATAAGTTTCAAGAGGAATGGAGTAACAAAATTCATGTTTGCCAAAGCTTTCGATGTAGCAGAAGGAACAGTAAAGGTTACTTTTAGTGGTTGGGACGTCGGATCTAAGTCACTCAGATACAGTTCCTTATATTGCCAGGATGTTACTGTGAAGCTTCTCGGTGAGACTTTGACAGCAAGTACCAAATACAGTTTTTAGTATTAGTACCCTAGCTGGTACCACAGTGTGTTTGTAAATTTGTAAAAGTAACCCCAGCGTGTGTTTCGACCTCATTTGATGATAAGTACGATCATAAATGCTGTATAACTCGATATATATATGCATAATGAATTCATGAGAGTAGCGTGTAGAAAGATGCGTTTCGGGCATTTAGCCCAAATATGACCGTAAAGTTAAGATTGACTTGAACATACTGGTCCTCAATAATTGTACCATAACCATATAAATACCACAGCAT
>Ga0307978_1002359_pt1 | contig 13378 bp, 14 predicted proteins | sample OrgLakmetage1056_FD_203151 | JGI IMG/M metagenome (GOLD analysis project Ga0307978, IMG submission 203151) | Saline water microbial communities from Organic Lake, Antarctica - #1056 | ecosystem: Environmental > Aquatic > Non-marine Saline and Alkaline > Saline | place: Antarctica: Organic Lake...
TTAACTAACTTTGAATCCTGGATAACAGCATGCTGTGAAATTTTTGATTCGTGCTCATATGTTTTTTTTAAAAGACTATTGGTTCTAGATGAATTCAAAACGTATAACATAACGACGAAGACTATAGACAATATCGACAATATCAATGGAATGATCACAGACATTAGTTATTTAAATAACAAACGCTGTGTTGTATTTATTAATATGTTCTAAGAAAAAAGTTAATTCTTAAAATAAATCTAATTCAGAATTGTTTTTGAAGACAAAGTAAATAAAATAAGATAGCATAATATACACAAAATAAGTAGGGATTTCGCTAAAAAGAATAACCAGAAAGACAAACAAGACGAATTGATCAACAAGACTCCATATGTATAATGAATATTTATAAATATATTTGATCACGTTATTTTTATAAATTAAATCTAATTTCAAAAGAGTTCCAATATCATCAAAAGTCTGTGCCAACATAGATGGTTTTTGATTTTTATGAAACTTTCCAAATAATTTATCATATTCATGTTTGACAACATATATTGTTTTCGTCATTATCTATATTTTAATATCGTTACAGATTAATTTTATTGTAGTTTAAGTCTCTCATTGTTTTTTTTACTTTTTTTGATCGGTGCTTGAATGTCTGTTCTTGATTGTCCTTGTTGCACAATATTTACTTTGGGAGCATATATAATAAGATCTTGACTATTTCGAATTTCACTAATGAATGCATCTAACTGTTGACTTATTGGAAACAATGAATCTGCTTGTATTATTTTTTCAACTCCTCTTCTTGAAATAATGTAAGCATGTAACAATATGAAACGATTTACTTTGTGATATGTTCCCATATCCGCACAATCATTGCAATATTTACCTAAAAGTATGATATCCCAATCGTCTGGAACCGTTTTCACAAAGCGTTTAATTGCGTGTAATGTATTCGGAGGTGGTCTTGCGTCATCTTCAAATATCAATGCGCTTTGAATATTCAAAGTGTATATATGTTCCCAAACTTTTACATGACTAAGATAACAACCAATAGCACCTTTCGTTAATTGATAGTGTTTATGCCTGAAACCTGTTGTTTCCAACTGTTTCATTTCTAATTTTGCTAAATTGGTTAATGGAACTGTATCCAAATTAATTTTTGAACCGTCAATAGAATTAAATTTTGTAATCTGAATATTTTTCAGATCAGATGTGTTATAACATTGAAGAAACGAGTAAAGTCTATCAGGACGCCTCTTCAAATTCAATAAATAAATATTTTGAAATATTTCTTCATAATGTTTATCTTTTGTTTGTACATAATTACAATTGTTAAGAACAATCATAAAAACTATTAAAAATATAAGAAAAATAACATGGGAAAATACATTTTTGTTATCTAACATGTTTACTTTTGTTATAATTTTATTCGCTTTATATTATACATCCCTTTTTTATGAGATTTCATAAAATAGTGTTTATGAATTGTTTAAAAAAAAAAACACGGGATACAAATATTTGAAATCGAAAAAAAATAAAACAAAATGAATTTTAAATTTTTTTAATAATTTTCAATATTTTTGATAAAATTTGAATTTTTGTAAAGAATTATTTTCATCACATTTTAAAAACTTTCAAAAATGTGTACGATACCAAACCAAGAAGTCGAACCAGAACGATCGAGTGATGATATGGTTAGGAAAATTGACGAAATTATGATGTTGGTTGAATCTAAATTGCCGATATCACCAGCCAGAATTGAACCTGATGACCCACAATATAGTGATTGGATGACACTTCTATCGCATCTGATAAAACTGAGAGATTTAAGGGAAACAATTCTTTCGGGAAATTGATTCAAAACAAAAAAAAAACATAAAAAAAAAAAAAAAAATGGTTAAAAAAAAACCATTTTTTTTTAACAATAATTAACTCATCTAAGATAGACGAATTCACTTTGTTCCTTTTCCAGACGGAAGCACCAGAGAGAGAGATATATATATAAAAGAGAGAGGGAATAAGATCGTTGTGGAGAGGTGGAGTCAAATTAGAACGTCAATAACGTGCGTTCGACTTCATTGTCATTTTTTTTTTTAAGACAAGAATAAAAACGGGTGGATTGCATACGATCGATATAAAGGGGACGTATATTTATTTTACAGTATCTCTTGACAGTAAAATAGCGGTTAAGTTAAAAAATTGAAATAGATAAACAAAACTGATCCGGATTGTTTGCAAAACAAATAATGACATCCATTTCTCAAACAATTCTCAGTGAGACAGACCGATCGGTTGATTATCTTATGACGCACAATAGAGTATTAAAGGTAAAGGTTGATGTTTTGGAAAATAATTTGAAGAAGGCAACAACTGAAAGGAAAAGATTGGAAAAGGAAAAGAGTATATTACAGTCATATATTGAGAATTTCCATCAATTATTGAAAATAAAAGACACAAAAATAAATACTTTGAATGACGCTTTAGTTATTCTTAAAAAGAATTCCGACGTCGTTGACGACTTGATGGACAATTGGTGTTCCTCGTCTGGAAGTTTGAGTCTGGATTGTCATGAACCGTTTGTCTTGTCTAACTATACATTGTCCAGTGATGAAGAGGTTTCGATTTTAGTAACACAGTATGAAAATATCTTAACAAAAAAATATCAGGTATTTTGTGACTCATTTTCATCGGAACTGAATTTTTCTGATTTCGTTATTAGTTGTAGGGAAAACTTTGGTAGAACTTTTAGAGGTATAAGTACAAAAAACTTTTTAGAAGACATATTGGAAGTATTTCTGAAAACGCGTGATTTAAATTTTGAAGGTGAAACTTTTGACGACTTATTATTTCATTTCAAAGATTACTTCATAAATTCAAAGAGATTACCAAAGAGGAAATTGGAGGGTCACATAAGTGTGGCACATAGCAAAGCAGAAATAAAAGCACGTGCTGTATTACATGAAGTCCTGAATGTCAATTTATCTTATATAATGTCAGCTCTCAAAACTCATTCATCAAATACATTCTATAGAAATGATTGTTCAATTGCAGAACTTTTTATTGCAGAACTCAAAGAAACTTACTTTATAAGTTTTTTACTGGACAATTACTCTTATGAATCCGAAAATATGGGCTTCACAAAATCATTAAACGATTGGCTACTTGAAACTGTAGGTGATCAAATAAGTAAGGAGGATAAAATAAATAAGTTGGATAAAACAGGAGAAACATCAGACTTCGGGTTTATAGGAAATCAAATGGGTGGATTAGATGAAAATCAATACTCTGAAAGGGAGATTTATTTCACTTATGCGTTACAAGATTTACTCAGAATTAAAGAAAACTACAGTATGAAGTTCTCTACATGATAAAACGCTTTATAAAACAATGTAATTTTGGTTTCATCGTTTCGACATTTTTTTTTTTAATACACAAATAAAAAATCGTATTTACACAATCTAGCTTGTGTTCAAATTTGTGTGAGAATTTAATATGACTTGTCAAACAATTTCATTATCGTTTAAAAGGTACCAAATAGTAAGTGTTTCTGTTCTTCCAGGACGTTGTGCTCGACCAATAATTTGTTTTTCCATCTGATCATCGAATTTGTGAAACATAATGATATCTGTTGTATTTTCTAAATTGAGACCACTACCATAATTTCTTGAATTTATTAAAAGTGCATCTAATTGGTGGTTTCTATACTTTTCAACCGTATTCTTACAAGATGGTCCTTTGATGTTTGCGTATTTGAGTCCAGATTTATCTAAAATTGGTAACATATGTGAGAACGATTTTTCATAATCAGAAAAAATTAAAAATTTCGAATAACTTTTTCGTTTCGAAATTATTCTTTCCAAATTTTGAAATTTGTCTAAACTTTTGGTATATTCGTCGTCTCCAGGTAAATTTTCATGAAACTTGGTAAAGTCCTCATCTTGTTTTGTTTCCTTAGAAATATCATCAACAATGACATAAAAATCTTCAACAATATTTACATCTGTCTTACACAAGGGACATTTTGTAGACATTGCAAGCCAATGAGTAATACATTGAAGACAAAAAGAGTTTTTACAACATTTCGATATACTTTTATTACAAGGAGTATTGAAACAAATAATACACAATTTGCTATTCTCAATACGTTGTTTCATCATGATAATTTTATTATCTATTTCCTTGATCTCGGTATCGAGCTTGTTCAATTTGGCAATACGGCGTTCTTCGTTATTGAATGAGAGTTGTTCAACTGCATGTTTACGTATTTTACAATTAGAAAGACATGTTTGTAATTCAGATAGTGCTTTTTGTATGATATTAGCTTCGTTACCAATATTCGTTTGGTTTATAAATTCCTTTGCGCTTTGAATATCACCAGCGTTTAAACATGTAATAATGTCTCTGTTCACAATTCCAGAAAGAACACTTACCTCTATAGGGGATCGACACAATGCTATTCTTGTTACAAACGGAGGTAATTTGAAGGATCCATTAACAAATGCGTCTTCATTTTTAATAATTATTTTGTCTAGAGCACATATTTCAGCATCTCCCATATTCTTGATTGTATTAACAAACATGTTTTTTACGAATGTGTTGTTTACGATGCCGTTTGACAAAATTTGTGTATTTGTTGGATTTCTATAATCATAAGATATTTTTTGTATCGGAAATACAATATTCTTGTAAGAGGCTGTAACAAACCACATAAATCTACAAAACATGTAATGAGCTGATGGTGTATTGGTAGAATCCACTTCGTCAAAGAATATTCTATTTACACGCCATTTGTTTGTATAAAACATGGCTCTGATATGTCTGTAAAAAGTACCCGTAACAATGATAAGTTTCGTCTTGTTGTTATTAATTTCATTTTCTAGTTGATCAATACTTCTAGTTTTATTTACTAGAAAATATTTCATATTTTTAGAAAAACTCTCAACAGTTTTACACCATTGACTTACAAGTACGTGGGGAATAACAAGAATATTAACATCTTTATCGATCAAAAATCTATCCGCATTTTCAAGAACAATATGCCCGTGTCCATAAGATGAATTAATTTGAAAACAATCTGCTGGTATCGTATTCGAAGCAATAATGGACAAAATGACATAAGACTTACCACTTCCTACTTTATCTGCTATAATTCCAATATCACATTTCATTTTATTGTATCGATGATTTATAGAGACTTCATCATCCAATGAAATCTCTTTTTTTTCTCGTTCCAAACATTTGTGAATTAATGTCAATTGATGTGGTTTTAGCTCAATGTCTGTATCTATTTTATTAAGATATTGTGGATCATTTTGTCCTAGTTCTGTCAAATTAATAAAACGATAATAATTTTCAAGATTCATTTTACAAAGTTTAAAATAATATTATGTCCTTTTTATATGAAGAATAGTACCGGTTCATCTTTAAGTTACTTTTACAATACCAATTTGTATTTATTTATAAAGCAATAAAAAATGGTATTATAGTTACAGATATGGACACGTACAACATCATCTCTTTGAGAGCCCGTATAGCTCTTAATCCGTCATCTTTGTACATAAAATACTTTTTATTGTACATTGTATTGGATACCATATATCCAAATAAAGCTAATATTCCCAATCCAATAGCATAATCTACACCTATTTTTTTGATCACATTTGATACGTTTATAGTCATTGGAAAAAATGTCATGGATACAACATAAAAAATCAACATTATGATAAACATCAACAGAACATCTATCAATAAAAACATCGAGACAAAATTTTGTAAATGAGGTGGGTTCTCTTGATTTATGAGAACCTTGTCCATGTAGATTTGAGACATGTAATTTGCAGCTATATTTGCTATTATAAAACTCGTCATTAATTTTAAGATCTTCGGAGCAAATATAACAACGGTATCTTTAACGGGTATTTGTATCGTTTTTTCAAGAAGTTGCTTTGACATTTTATCAAAATAAATTCAAAATAAATCTTTTTATTTTATATTATATATTTTACATTTAAAAAGATGAGTATTTTAAAGAAATTTCATAAAATAATTAATAATGGAATAATATTTCTTGTTATGGTACCTTTATTGATTCTTGTGTTTGTTTTTAAAAGTCCTTTTGCAAAAAAGAATAAAAAAAGAAAAAACGGAAAAAATAAAATGGATATCGTGAGAGTTATTCAAGAAATTATATTATTTTTGTCAATATCATTATCTTTATACGTTTATCTTCGTAAACTCGCTTTTGTTAGAGACGATCATCTATTGAAAACATTAGCATTTCACATGATGTTATTAACCTTGTTTATGAAGTCAATGAAACTCATAGAGATACTTTTGGTGACATACGTTAAATTTATACCAACACACTTCATCTTGATAATATTGAATAGTGCTTCATTTTTAATGGTCTTATCATTGTTGTTTAATGTTGAGAGAAAAATAGACTCTGCGTTAATTTATTTGATTGTTGTCTATACTTTGCTAATTTATTTGATTGTTTTAACTGCTAATATTTTAACTGCTTTGTTTATATTTTCAAATAGAAATAAAAACATCATATCAGGTGAAAAATATGGTGAAAAAAAACTAGAAACCTATAAATTAGGTCTTAAAGAAGTCATCTACGAAAACCAAACAAAACGTCATTTAACAGCAGATACTTTAACATTATCAACAATAAATATTCTTTATTTTTCATTTATATTTATGATAAAATTTACTGGATTATCTACCATCTTAGCAAATAAGTTTTATAATTAAATAAAAAAAAAAAAATTGGAAAAATTAAAAAAATTCAAATATACAAATGTATATGCAAAGGATATTACAATTTAAAACATTTTTAGAAACAATCACGCCGTTAACATTATCTTTTATTTTAATATGTTTAAGCGTGGTTATAGCACTCTTGAATAATTTCCCTGTATTCAATGTTTCAATGGGTCTTTTTAGGAATTATCTTGTCTATTTTCTTTTAGTAACTCACAATAATAGACATAATTACATTCATATTTCACAATATATTACCACTTCTCCTGATAAAATGACTGAAAAAATAACAAGCACCTTCAAATATTTTATTGAGAATTGGGTGACTAATAAATTCTCTAATTTTTATGCATTGTTGCATACATATTTTTCACTAATGATGTTGTTGTTAAATTTAGTAAAAAATCACTTTTCCAAGAAAGAGTTTTCGTTTATATCAGATATTTCATACATTTTGCTTTTCGGATATTTAATGCATTTTAGGATCCAAATAGAACCAGATCCTTCCAAACCAAATTTTCTTCAATTTGATATACTTATTTTATTCACATTAAGTCTACTGAAGCTATTAGGTATCGTTCTAAACATTTTAAAATCAAGTGGAATAAATCTTGATAAATATATTGAAAAGAAATATGAGTTTTTATTGGGGACTGAAACAAGTATATTTTTAATAAATCATCTGAGTTATGTATTAATAGCGTTTTCCTTGTTTAAAAAATAACTTTTTATGATATATTTAATAAAAAAGAATGGAACCAATTAAAATTCTTATAAGCTTCCTTTTGTTCAAAATATTATACGAAAGACATTTAGCATCTTCTGATATAACCGAAGGTGTAGATGTTATTCTCATCAAAAGATTTATTCAATATTTATTTATCGTGTTGATTATTGGACTATTTGGTTCATTTTCGACTAAATCAATAGACGGAATATCCGCAATATCATCCATAGTAAATGTTATAATGTCATCTTATAAAGTTATATTTATGAGAATACTTGTTCTAAGTTCAATATTGTTTTTAAGCCCAAATTACTTGTAAAAAGATTGCTGTCAATATGAATGTGGATATTAAGCTTTTAATTTTCGTTATAGAGTTTGATTTTTGTTTTGTAAGATCCTTTTTAGATGACATAAATCGTAAACAAACTGTAAGTATAAAAAACAAAACCAAAAACTTAATTTCGTTTGATGATAGAGAAGTTTTTTTTATCTCGAATAGATCAGTACTGCTTCTCATATAAACAGATGCCACAAATATTATTATGGATATATTGACTGAACCAAGTGCCCATAACTCAAACTCTTGACGTGAATTTACTTTTTCATTAAACGAAGGGATGTACATGTAAAGAAAATAACTAATAAGAACAACATGAACTGTTATAACGGATGACCATAAAGAATGTATTGAAAAATTACGAATTAATTTACTTATTGGTTCCGTAAACATTGGATCTATTGCAAACAATGTGATAATTCCGTTGATTAGTAAAGTGAAAAATAAACAAATAGCAAGGACGCCAATAGAAATGTAAAAAACAGACGTACTTACTAGATGACTTTTATATTTACTTTGGACTGTGTCGATAAGTGGCATTTTTTCAATGACTTTAGTTCGTACTTTGTTGTACACGAACAAAACTGACATAATATACAATATACTTAATAGCATCGGGCTAGGTGTTTTATTTATCATTGTGTACCTATTTGTTTGAAGAAGAGGAAATAAAATGTACTAAGATAACAATATATAAGGTTGAAAAAGGATTTTTTTATAAAAAAATGGACAATACAATTGAATTTCAACAATTAAAAGATCGGATAAGTATTCTTGAGCATTATGTTGCGAATATAATTAAAAATAATGAAACTGTCAATTTACAAGGTAAAAAACAAATTGTGAAATCAGATAAAAATAAAAAAAAGAAAGATGAACAACTATTACTTCGAATGAGGATTATTTAACGATTAAAAACTTTTAATGTCCATATTATTAACACAATTGTAACAGGATATGCAAATTTTGTAATGAATTCTTGATTCATTGTTAAATCATTACTCGCTATGTAATTTCTAATAAGATCTGTGATGAGATAATGTAAACTTAACCCTAATAGCACCGTAAATGCCATAATTATCAATTTCATGACATCTTTTTTCTTAGATATATAACGATCTATAACACTATCTTGTTGATAAACGTCATTCTGTTGTGTATTATTTTGTGTATTATTTTGTTGCCTTATCTGACTTTGTAATTTAGCAATTTGATCATTCATTTGGATTTCTTTGAACATTGAAGTGGAATCATAAACGTGTTGAGAAGGTTTATTATTGGGTTTATGTTCATTTGGAGAGATTTTTTCTTCAACAATATGTTCTGTTTGTATTTTTTCAGGAGATTCTTCATGAAACTGGAAACCATTATTGAAGTTTTGTGAAGAAGGTATCTGTTCGTATGCCTGGTTTAAATCAGTACCCAACATAATATTTATTATGTACTAACATATAAATTTATTATTATATAAATTAAGTAAAAAGCAAAAAAAAAAATAATATTAATGTCATTTATTTCAAATTATCTGATTTCCAAAAAACAAATAGCTGATTTGTACGATAAAATAGAAGTCAGACTTGCAACACCAGATGCGTTAGCTGAAAAAATTAATACGGATAAGATGAATGCTAAATTGAAGGCATCCTCTAAAATGTTAAAACTTGTTGAAAAGTTCATAAAAGTAAACGAAGGGATACTGTATGGTGGATTAGCAATGAATTCCCTTTTACCAAAAGAATTAAGATTCTACGAAGATAATGAGTTACCCGATTTTGATTTTTTTACAGTTAACGCAGGTGAGCTTTCAATAAAATTATCAGATCATCTTCAAGAAAACAATTTCAAATATACTGAGGTGAAACATGCCATGCACGAAGGTACGTACAAGGTATTCACAAATTTTCAAGATGTTGCTGATATAACTGATTTATCCCAACATGAATACGATATTATCTTCAAAATGTCTGTTCCGAAAAAAGTGAATTATAAAACACTAAAAATGGCACCTGTTGATTTCATTAAAGCACTCGCTTATCTTGAGTTATGTATTCCTCTTGGAGCGTCATTTCGTTGGACAAAGGTATATAAAAGATTGCTGTTATTTGAAAACGCATATCCAATAGAAAAAACTGAACAAGAAGAAGAAGCCAATTTATTGGACGCAATGTTCATCCAAAACGAATTGCCTGATGGAAAGTTTCACAAATTATATAATCAAATTAAATCTTTTATAAAATCGGAGGAGAGAGTTTTAGTGAATCTTGAAGCACTGCGATTTTATATTAAAAAAACAAAACATGCAACTATACCAAATATTAAAACAAACATTCAGTTCTTGTCTATGGATAAGGATTTTGATATTGAAAACATTACAAGTAAAATAAGAGCTATGAAAATGGAATATAAAACTGAAACCTTTTGTGATTTTATGTCATTCCTTCCAAAAAAACACGTTATTTATGTTAAAGAAGATCCTGATTCTGATTTCATTAAAATGGTTACAATATACGAAGCACAATCTCATTGTTTTTCCTACTTGAAAAATCGTGGATCGTTATATTGCTCAGTTTATTTTTTGTTTTACATTTATTATTTTAAAAGACTTTTGAAAGGAACAACCAGATGTCCACAAATAGATAACATTTTAATTATATTACAGAAAATAACATATGATACAGAAAATCTTTCTGAATTATTACCGTTGTTCACTGAAAATTGTTACGGTATTGAAAAAACAATGAGTGCTATAAAAAAAAACATTTGGGATGATAGGAAAAAAATATTATTTTATAGACCTTCTTAAAAACAATTTAAAAACATTTAACACACATCAAATTTTTTATTTTTATTTATAAAAACAGACAAACAACGTGTAGAATATTTTCTAAGAGTATATCAAATATAAAAATGAATAGTAACACATTTTGGACATTTAGTACTCTTCTTATTGTACTTACATTACTTTCTTCTCTAGGCGGAGGATTGAGATATAGAGAGAATTTCATGGAAAACTTGTTTGAAACAATCCAACATATTTCGAATGACAATGATACAAATTATATAAGTGATGCAATTTTGAGAAGAACAGTTGTTACAGACGAAATACATATGCCTCATATTGTGACAGAGGAAATACATGAAAAAAATATCATCCCTATAAACCAAATAGAAGCCCATAATCCGGTCGTTCAACCATCTCCTTATAGATTAATTGAAGCCTTCGATGGTGACCAATTCGCATCTTTTTAATAAAAAAAAATTTATTCACTCTCTGTTTCACTCTCCGATTCACTTTCCGATTCACTTTCCGATACATCTTCTAAGAGTTTGAGGTTATTATCTCGTGTAATATTTCTTCTCAATTCTTGTTCCACCATTAAATATTTATTCCTAAATTTAATTTTATCCAAGAGAAGATCGTTCATATCGTTCGATGGATCATCTCCTTCGTCGTCCGAATCGTTAACATCTGTATCAAAGTTTTCTGCTTGTTTCGTTACAGAGTCCATATTCGTTTTATATTCCAAAAAGTTTTGGTTATAATTTGGATTAAGAACAGACTGTTCGAATTTAAACATTTTTTTGGGGACATAATATTTTATAGCTAATAACATATGCCAATTTACATTTTTAAAATCATATAAATTATTTTCGGATGTTTTCACAGAAAACTTTAAATTATTTAATTTACCAATTGGATGAAATTCTTTATATTTAACACTTACAAAATCGTTACGAGATTCAGAATATCCAGTAACACCCAAGTTTATTAATGCCAATCCAGGTGAATAATCGTTATACATCATACTTCCTCTCAAATGACTTTCAATATTATCGCAATGGATAGTTACATACCTTTCTCCATACAACTGAATAATACCCGGAGATGTTATACTAAATGAAGAAAAGTAATCTACTTTGTACTTTATTTGGGTAAAATTGTCAAGAATATCGCTGAACATATGATGAAACACGTCTCCTTTTGACAATATTGGTAAAATTTTAAAATAAAACTCGGTTGAATTGTTTTCAATCTTGAACGAGTACTGATTTTTATCAATTTCACGGTGATCAAACTCTTTATTACGAAAACAGTTTCTGTTATTCTTTGAAACTAAAGTAACAGTTTTATTGGAAGTGGAGTATTCAGCTTCATATGTTGCTATCCTTATACGTTGCATATCATACATATTGTTTTTATTGACAAAAGTACGCATTTTACTTACAAGATCAACTCGACGGTTCGGTGTTACATTGAAATAGTTAACATTTGCAGGGAAATTTTCAGAATATTCATTTGATAAATTGAATTCATAAATAGTGAATGGAATTTCAAAGATACAATAAATTCCTGAAATCCGAAATGTTGTTAAATTAGGATTAGTTTCACTTCTGGAAACGTGATTATACAAATAGGTCCCAATATTTCCGTATGTTATTGTGTCGGAGAAAGTTGGTTGTACAAATGGTAAGTTATATTGTGTAAATTTAAGCTTTCTAAATTGATTGTTGTCTTCAATATGATCTACATCTACATGTAAATTGTATTTTAAATTCATATCATTGTCCGGAATAATTGTAAATGTTATTTTTTTAAAATATTCTATATCTTTCATATGTATGTAATATAGACAATTTGGTTTATTGGGGTCGATTAAAAACATTTCGGACAATACAGATGTCGTAAATGAATTATTTTTCAATCTATGAATTGTCATATCTAAAGATGTGATAATGTTCTCATCGGAGGCATTCTCTGTGGATTGATTTTCAAATGATCTTAACTCATCAATATCATTTTTATCGCGACCGTTTAAAAGAAAAGCTTTCAATTTAGATTCAAATGTATGTATCCTTTCGTCAACATCTGTCTTATTTGTGAGATACGATATATCAAATTCATATATAATGAAATTGTTGAATACATCGATTAAGTCGACAAATATCTCAGAAATATAAAAAGAATTCCCTACTGGTATATCCTCCGACAGGTTTGATATATCACTATATATTTTAGGTTCGTATTCGGTCGGAGCTTCTTCATATAAATTTTGAAGCATTCTATCAATGTTCAAAACTTCAGAAGTAGTGAAACTCATTTCTATTAGTTTATGAACTCCCACTGTATTTTTAGAATGACCTACACCTTCACTTATGGAAATATGAGAATCAGGTTTACTTGCGTATAGGAAATTATTTGTAGCATTAAATAATTTCAAATATGAATCTTTAACGGTATTCAATGAAATACTGTTGAATCCAATAATATTAGCGATACTCGAGTTTTTACAATCAAACACAAACGGTCTTGGAGGATTTTCATTATTTATGAATTTCAGAATAGATTTTCGATTTCTTGTAACATTATTTAAAACAGGAACATCAACGCTTATAAAATTGTTTGATAAAACAGTATTATCTGTGTTAAATTCTTCAATCATTTCATTAGTTGTATAATCACGAGAATCAATATTATATTCTAAATATGAATTCAAATGTTGGACATCATAATTATCACCAATTTGAAAACGAAGAGTATTAGTTGTATTTTCAATAGT
>Ga0307978_1002364_pt1 | contig 13368 bp, 9 predicted proteins | sample OrgLakmetage1056_FD_203151 | JGI IMG/M metagenome (GOLD analysis project Ga0307978, IMG submission 203151) | Saline water microbial communities from Organic Lake, Antarctica - #1056 | ecosystem: Environmental > Aquatic > Non-marine Saline and Alkaline > Saline | place: Antarctica: Organic Lake...
TGAATTTGGGCGAGGTGAGCAAGCATTCAAAAAGAAATAATGATAATAATGATAACAATAGCACGACACCGAAGCTCTCATTTGGTAATGAACTTTGGTTCTCGTGATTTTTATTATTAATCATTTCTTTTTCACTTCTCTGGTCTCGCAGGTGGATGTGGATCTGGCTGCTCGAACCGTCGTTGGGCGCGTGCTCGACGTGAACGGCAACTCTGTGCTCGAGCGCACTTGGGCCATGGACGAGCTTGACCTCTCGAAGCTTCAAGCGCCCCCAAGCAACCAGGGAAACTACGACGGCGCCAACACCTTTTCTCCTTCGTCGACCATCCACACGCATGACGACTTTAACGGCAACTTCTCCGCCTATGATCAATTTTTGAATGCTGAGCCAAGCGTTGCGTGCGTGCCGCAGCGCGGAGAAGCAAGCCTGTTCGTGCGAGTCGTCGGCTACTTGTTCACGGTCGTGGTCTTTCTAATTCCATTATTGGCATTTGTGCTTCAACTTGCATCGCTTCCAAAGAAATTTCGGCGGCTTCAGTCCTGGGCAGCACAGACCAAGGCGCCCATTGGTCATGAAATTCAAAAGTTGCAGTTATGCGCGAACGCATGGGCAGCTGCCACACGAGCACCAGGCTTAAAAGCGAGACGGCGGTTTGGAAGCTGGGTTTTGAAACAAGGTGCTTCAGGCTTGAAGCTCAAGAGAATACGAAGCTGGGAATCGTTCAAAGGACCCGTGCTTTTGAAGTCGAAAAAGCTCGATTCGCCGTCGTTGAAGCTCCGAAAGCTGGCCGGCACACGGGAGGTGTTGAAGCTGCGAGGCAGGCTCCGAAGAGCAATTGAAAAAGTTTCCAGCAGTCGAAGCCGCATCTCGGCTGGTTTTTGATATGAGTGTCCCTTGTAGAAGATAGTTGTGATGTAGAATATTTAGATATATTTGCGAGTAATAATTTCGAGTAATAAAAAATACTGAAGTGCTTAAGTCTCGACTTGGCTCACTCGAATTTGAATCCAACACCAACACCCACAAATATTGCTCATTCCTTTCTCTTGCCCCTATGTTATTTCTTCCTTGGAAGCACACGCAATTTCAACGAGAAGTGCGGTGTCTTGACTGCCGTGATTCCGCTTTTTATTGCTAGTTGCTTTTTCCATCATCTCTATCTCCTGTTACCTAACTCGAATTAAAAAAACCTTGGAATAAGAAGTATAAAATAATACGAAGCACGAGAAGATAAGCCTAGAAGCATTTCACTTTCTCATTTGTGGCAGCGGAGCTAAAACAACGACTGAATCATACGCGATCTCGATATCGCTGCCTCCCGTAGATCCATCACCCTCGTGAGCTACATCGTCCGCCAGGACCCGTGCACTAATTCGGACTGGAATCAACTTTCCACCGCGTGCCAGTGCAGCAGAGGTCGGACCTGAACGCAGCGCACGCCGAAGGAGGGCTTCTATAGGCAATGGTTTGAGGGGGGCGTCACCTTCACTCACCACACGCGCGCAATGCCCAACTTCAAGGTGATCCGAGGATGCTGACCTATTCGAAGAGCTATCACGGGCTCCACTTCCTGCAGTAACCGTTTTGCTCCAATGGTTCGGGAGATCAGCAGTGAGGCAGAGGCTCCAGGAGGTCACAGGAAAACGCTCAAGTCTTCCATTGGTGTCGCTTCCCGGTAACATTTCTACTTCAGCGTTCACTCGCAACTGCCCGCCGGCCGCAGATGCTTCACTACCTTCAAAATCCTCTTCTCCTTCGTCTGATTGCATTGCAAGACCCTCCACGTTGCCATCCGGAGTCGCCCCCACATTTACAGGCGAGGCAGCAGCTGATGGTTCTAAATCAATGAGCTGCCCTTGCCGGAGGCCTAGAATGGCCAAGTTGATAAATGGGGTCTCCAAGTGTCTTGTTCTTGTAGTAGCACGAAAAGTGTCGTTGGCTTTTACAGCAGTGGCGAGGCTGATTAGTTCCAGAAGGCGCCGAGTCACGCGTGCCGGAGAAAATACAGCATATGGCGATGGTGGATGTAATGACGACTCTACAGAGGTTCCGTAAAAGTGGTGATTATCACTTTCCTGACTTCCTCCGCTGCCTTCATGGCGACTCAAAAAGTCTTTTCGTTGTCGCACCGCACTCACCGCAGCTTCGAACTCCTTGGCGTCGCTTACTACGGCGTACTGGGCGCCATTCCACAACTGCGCTGCTGGGCTTCCGTCAACAAACTTATTGGGAGCTGATTTATTGGCCAGGCGAGCTTCCGTTGCCGAGCGCACTGGCCAAGTATGTGTATTACTCCTGCTTTTACTGCTTTTACTGCTTTTACTGCTTTTACTGCTACTACTGCTGCTGCTGCTGCTGCTGCTGTCACCTTCGCCACCAAGCACAACCCGATGGGCGCAAGCTCCGTTGTAAGTGGTCAGCACGGGCTTGCCCAAGTGGCTGAATTCTGCACAAGCGTTGCCAAAGGTCTCGCCCGCGGCGCGCACGTGAAACATCAGGTCACACGCGAAAAGGTAGTCAAACTTGAGCGCTTCGTCTGCGACGGGGCCAATCCAGTGCACACGCTTCTCAACATCACGGCAAATTGCACAATCAGTGCTGTTTTTGTCAATACTGTCGCTGCTACCACTCGGAGCTTCTGCACTTTTATGAGACTCGGCCAAGATTGGATGATATGTGCGTACGTAATCTGCAATAAAAACAGACTGCAGCCACCCGTAGCCAGCGCCAAGCAGGACTAAGTGCACACGAGAATCGTGTAGCACAAGTTCTAAGAGTGCATTCTTCGTCCATGCTACAATATCGTTGTCATGGGCACTGCCCTTGATCAAGCCCAGCACGACTGGAGCATCGTAGTCGCTCGCATCATCATGGTTGATGTCGCTGGAATCTTCCTGGCGGACTGAGTAGTATTCTTCTGAAGCCGAAATAGTATCACCACTACTACTAGCTTGACGTGTTTTTGCTTTGAATTCATGAGGTGGAATTCTAAGGTCCTTGAGAAGGGCAGCTGCTCGGCTCGCTCGGGCTGCATCAGGAGGTGGAGGTGGCGACACGAACGGAAGCACCGGCCACGATGGGTCCCACCCTTCCGTACAGCTGCTCAAGGGCGCACATACCGAACCATGCGGTTGCCACAGCGCAAAGATGGCTAGCACTACAGAGGGTACCTTCAATTGTTCCAGCGCTGCTGCCGACGGGTGACGCTCGGCGTCGTTGCCTGTCTTTTCCAGCACGATGACATCAAATTGGCCCTGCTCTGCTGCTTCAGCCAACTCAGACCACGATGCATACACAACCAACCGCGGTTTAGGACGCTGTGATGTTTTAGAAGCACTACCTGCAGCGCTAACATCGGCACCATTGTAATAAGTCGAGCCAAATTCTTCCGACTCTTCGCCAAGATTGTCGCCAGCACTACCAGGATGATGGCGCTTAGACTGATCTGAGCTCTCGTATGCGCTTTCTCTTTTGCGAATGCTTTCATTTTTTTCACTCGACGGCATAAGTTTCGACGCATCACCCACAAAACCCACCATGGCGTCACAGCCAGCTGCGAGCAAACCTTCTGCGTAATGGGCCATGGCGCGGCCCGTGCGAAACGACGTGCTGTTGGAGAAGACGAGCACCCGTAGGTTTGACCGTGCGCACTCACTGCGCGCATAAGCCCAAGCTGCCGCATCTTCGTTTTCGCTTTTGTCTTCGTTGCCACTTCTTTCGTTTGAAGCCGTGTTGACGTGAGTGCTGCTGCTATCAGACCATTGGTTGTCGTTGCGAGCATCATCCGGCGGATAGGATGGTGGCGAATTGCTGGCAGCTTCAAAGCCAAAAGCTAACATGCCCCAGTGCTTGGAGGCGTAAACATCTACGGCTACTGCTGATGGTGCTCCCACAACCTTTCCTGCTGGGTCTTGCAACCACGCCCACAAAGCTTGCGATGGCATCGCGTCTCCAATTGCAAGGCTGTCGCTAGAAGGCAGGTTGAGTTCAGGTAGAGCCATCTCAGAACCGTCCACCTGCAGAGCCACGCAGCGCTTCCCAGTATGAATTTGGCTGAGCGTATTGAGGGTAGCATTGAGCCCAGCGTTTTCGCCATTTCTAAGGCCGCCAGCGAGGCAGACGGCGTGGCCTGCCAATGCATCCGAGGTCGCTACCATCCATGGTTCGAGATAAAAATCGATGTTCACCACGAATGGTGATGCCAAGCGCGCGCCATCAGTGGGCCATACGATACGCACAACACCTAGATTTTGTAAATCATCTATTGTAGTTCCAAACACACTGCCGCTGTAAGCTAGCGCTAAGGCTAGTGCTTCCCGAATCCTGTAGTTATTCATGTTGGTGCTCCTTGCTCACCGGATCGGCAAAGTTAGTTTAACGAGACGATACACTGAAGGCCCGCAGTGTTGCCGTACACTTAAAAGAACCAAGATATACTTACAGCTTTCGTATTGAAAGTACGCGAAAGATATTATCCTATTTCTAGTGAAGAAGGTGGCGTCTTAAATCCTATATCCTATCTGAGTTTGGCATGCTACAGTACGTAATTACAAGCCAAGGCGCCCACTAGAGAATCGTTTTCAGCATAGAACATCAGATCAGAGCTCCAGCTGTAACATTAGCAGCCACCAATGCTACCATAGAGAATTCTACGCGGAAACACTGCAGTAGCAGGACCGCCGCTCCGCTACAAACTTGCCATTGTTGTGAGCGGACCACCCTAATATAAAAACCAAAATATTTTGAATGTGCGATCTGTATGATTGGATGATTTGGATGATGAGCTTTCTATATTTTTATCATTTCGCGTGTTGGAGCTGGAGCGTTGGAGCCGGTGCACGCAGTGCTAGTGCTAGATAGAGTGACCTTTCTAGCACAATCAAGGACTTTTACATTGTAAGCAGGCAACTAGTTTACTTCTATGAGTGTGGTCCTACTGCAGGCAGCCGTGGGTAACTCGGTCGCGGATAGTGTAATCGAAATATCTCCTCGTCAAAACGAATCGCTTGGGCACCCGCCAGTCGTGCGAATTGAAAGAAGAGCAGGGGTTAAGCCCAGTAAAGCAGGTGTGTTAAAACTCCTCGTTGAAGTTGTTGAAAACGCAGACTTGACCGACGACGAATGCCGGCTCTCATTTGCTACCCTCAAAGTGGTCGGCGTGCCCGCGAAGGACTGCGTGAGACTGACGCACTTGGAGTGCCTCCACAACGTTGCTACTAGCGAGAGGAGCGCGCAGCAGCCAGCGGAAAACAGAGCATTGTCTGGGCAGAAGAGAGATGAAACAATCGAAGCCATGCAAGCGGAGTTGATCAAGTTGGCTCACGAGCGCGACTGGTACATGCAACAGGCTGAAACGTTTCGGAGCCAGCTGGCGGTGGCGTCTGAGGAATTAGATTTAGCCTCGGTGAGTCAAAATAAGCTGCACGCTTCTGCACATTCAACTCAATATGACTTGTTGTTTTTGCTTGCTATTTTTATACCGATTTCTTTTCTGTCTGTTTTGCTCTCAGGAGGAGAGAGCGGTGGCGGTTTCAATGTATGCCAAAAGCCGTTTAGTCGAACAGGAAATTCTGCATTTAAAGCTCAAGGAAATGAACTCGCCTGGCGAGGCTACCCTTGCTTAATACTGCATAAGTCCATTTTGTACTTGTCCATCAATGAGGTGTTTCAATCCAGGAAGAATTAACTATTAGAAGGCCGGGGATGGGAGATAATCGTCTCGAACTCGTACTTTTTTAAACTTATAAATATATAAATTAAAGTGCTTTAAGACTAGGTCTATCTCGCAATTAATCGATTGGGAGCAGAAAGCGCAACTCGAAAGCTGTAACTGTACCTCCAGGTACCTCCGGCTAGAACTACAAACAGAAACACGCACAAACACAAAGGACCAAGGGGACTCAAGTCCGAAGTCCCAGGCAGTAGACAAAAAACATTTACGGCAGCGGATTCATGTGACTTCAACAGCACGAGCCGCCGCTCGAGCTAGCCTCAGCCATGGGCCCCACCGACGAAGACGGCGACGGGGGCAAAGGGGAAGAGCAATCAAAGAGGCCAAAATGCGTATCGCGGGACCCCACTACCTTGAAGTGTTTCTTCAGCCACGAGTTCTGAACCATGGCAGCCGTGTTGCCGCACACGAGCATAGGGCGATGAGCTTCGAAAATATGATGGTCGTCGAGCGCGTAAAAAGTTTCGCTGTCCTCAATGGTGCCCTGTGTTGGAAGAAATAGAACGCAAGAGAAACATGAAGAATGGAGGAGAAGGAATTCGCGAACGACCACGGCATATACGTGAATACGATTGGAATGCGAACGAAAATTTCAATGAAACGACTGCTAACGCTGAAGTAAACAAGTGCATTTCAGCATGCTTCATAGCTCCCCCCCTCCATACTATTACGAGTTCGCGATATAGTTTTATCGCCTACAGTGCCTACAATCCTTTCACCCAGCTCTCACTCTCTATTTTCTAATTCACGCACCTGATAGTAAGCGACTTGTCCGTAGTCTTCGCACAGGGTTTCTAGCTGATCCGGAAGTTTGAAGCAACGGTAAGTGATGCTGTAAAAGCGCGCAGCGCCGCAGAGTTGCTTCAGCACTGGGTCTTTGACGATGATTTCTTCTCGGGTCAACTCGCGAGGGTCGAGAAACCCAACCTAGGCCCAGGAATTGCAACGAGAATGAAGTGCGCGATGAGGATAAAAAAAAAAGAGACAATTATCGTTTGAAGAAAAGGAATGAATAGGAAAGAAAAGAAAAAAATCTACCTATACAACTTCTGCCAGAATTCACCTTATGGCAAATGCGTTTGAAGTCCTCAATGTAAAGGGCTCCACCGAGACATTCTCCAAGCATTACGTCGTCTTCTCTGAATATGGTTTACCAGTTGATGGCAGGAAAAGAGCGAAAAGAAGCACGGAGAAGGTAATTTATGACTTCAGTTGTGCTGTTCTACCTACTTAGCTTTGAACTTCAGAGTTGAGCATTCATTCAAGAACAAACATTGAAAAACTACAGGAAAGATATCTGACATTTACAGACAGTCACGAAGAGGTTGACACGCACACATGCAAACCTCGTCGCTTGAGGCAAACGGCGGTCGCAGTACACGTCACTGAAGTAAAGCTCGCCGCCCTCGCGCAAAGCTTCGTAGCAAGACTGAATAACAGCTGCTTTGTTGGGGGACAAGTTAATCACACAGTTGGAGATGATGAGGTCCATGGAGCTGGGTTTCACCCCTGCAGCGCTCAGGAATTCAATCATGCCTTCGACGAACTGAAGGTTGGGTTGCTTGTAGCCCAGGGTTGAAGTCATGTCGTTTACATGGGCCCGTGCGGTCTCGAGCTGAGCGGCTGTCATGTCAATGCCCGTTACAGAGCCCGACTAGATTTGGACAGAGATTAAGGCACGGGTCACAGGGTCGAAGCTGGATGTGATTTGGGGTAGCTAGAAGCAGGAAATCACTTTTTAAAAAGCGACATGCGAACTGACCAGACAGCCACCATAGGATGAGTGCCCCCGCACATACTAATGTGAAGAATATCATCATTCACGGACCTCTCCCACAAGCGCTGACGCTAGATAGCAGTCCCGACCGCTGCCACAGCCAAGATCAAGCACGTCAAGCCCAGTGATGGAGGTTGGCAGAGGTGTCCCGCACCCGTAAAACTTCTCAATTACCTGCGAATCAATGCAAAACAAATAGAATGGGTTAAAAAGTGAAATAGACACGAATATAGATAGTGTATTTCATATTGCTAAAACAGCTGAACTGAAGGCACACAACTTCCAAGAGAAGCCGATTGATAGCTTTAAAAGGTTCACATTGGGAAATTTGATAACGATTGAAACAAGCACCGGGTTGGGGACGAGCTTCAAGGCTGAGAGCACTGACGGCGAAGGCCGAGAAGACGATGTGCATGCTGACGTCTGTAACGAAGATCAGGGAAGACATGAGGATGGCGCATGTTATATCTTGATAAGTTGAATATTGTTTTCGTAGACGCCTACATATCGTAAGATAAAATATTGTAATCTGAGGTATGTACTGCCATACCTTGAGGTCTTTGCTTGAGCTCAACACCTAGAAGGCATAGAGGGCATTGGACATTCTCAAGAGCACAAAGTGCAAATCATGTGACAAGATGAATTCTCGAAAAACACCTTGCCGTAGTAGTTTTGAACTGATTCGTAGGTGCCCGACCCAAGGGTGATTCCGTCGGTAGTGGCCTTCGTCGCCATGAGGCGAAGACTTCCTGCTCGCAGAGCAGCTCGACTAAGGGCTGCAATGCGCATGGTGAAGTGGGTGTTTTCTTTCAAGAGGTGAGGCGAGAATGGCATGTTTCGTAAGCAAAACAGAGACCAAATTGATTGTGGGTGAGACGAGAATAGTAATGACAGGCACATCCATTTGCGCCATCCATCCCTAAACTGAGGGAAAAGTTAAATTGCAGTAGCTAGCTGAGGCTTACTCTGAATTTTTTTCTGTAGCTCTATTATTGTGCCGACTCGGCTATAATTGCGTCTTACTTGCTTGGAAGTGGTTGGAACTATGGAACGCTGCGCTGCTGTAAACGCGCACTCAAGCTTGAATCTTTGTTTTTTTCTGTTATCATGTCATCGTGCGTGTCATCGTGTCATCGTCGATTCTCGACCCCGTAGGGGCAAAGCATGGAACACACACAAAGCGTGAACAGAAGTACAGAAGTACGAAGTTGTTTAGCCGACAAGATAAGAGCCCTTCATCGGCTTGACGGGCAACGTTAAAGCGCAATCACCGCATTCGGAGCCGCTCAAACATCTGTGCGCAGCGAGTTTCGGTAACCAGGGAATTATTTTATGTTCCATATCTTGTGATGTCCAGCGCTAAACAAATTTTATCATCCTTTCTATTAAATGGAATTTGGTGGTTCGTTGGTGGTTGGTGGTCGTCGTTTTTTATGTACGTACGTACCTACAGTACTACATATTTGCTGTACACGTGCAGTAAACAAAAACACAAGGCGGACCACGGGCACAAGAAGGGACACGCACCACGGGCACAAGAACGGCACCCATCCACGGGCATCTCAAGGCCGCGCACTGAGGTGCTAAGAACGCAGCAAACACATTGCTCCGAAGCCGCGCATCGCGCGGGCACCTGAACTTGTGTGTATAAAGTATATGAGTTTAACCAATTTTGATTTACACCGTTTGTGTAAAAGAATGGACTTACCTATTGTGGGTGTATTTAGTAAAGATGAATTAGAAACTATACCTCATCAAATAGGAACATGAGTGATGCTCACGAAGCGGGAACTCATTTTATTTGTTTCAAAATTGTTTGCGATGAAGATAGAGTCAATTACAAAGGTAAAAAGAAAAAGAGAAGGTGTGTGAAGCAATATATTTTGATAGTTTCGGGATTGACATGCCTATAGAAGTATCCAATTATTTCAAAAACTTTAGACCCATTGCCTATAGCAACAGACACATTCAAAACATTCATAGTGATGTATGTGGATGGTATTGTTTGCTCTTTGAATATGCTTTAGAACATAAACAAATGGATGATGCTTACGTAGAAGATTTTGAACGATTTCTAAACAACTGGAGCGACAATACCATTACCAACACAAAATTATTCAAATCCATACTCAAAGAAATACCATAAATACTTTAAATAAAATCTTATATATATGGAGACACAATCTATGTTTGAATATACAACAGAACAGAATGGTATTTACTTTAGACCTCACGATAAGATAGAACAATTTAAGAAAGATCCTTGTTTCTGTAGATCTGCATGCAAGCAATAATATCTGAAATTTGCTGTGCTGACACAGCGGATATCATTAGATTAGATTAGATCAGATTATACTCCCACAGTGCAAAGAAAGACAAGGGCAGAAACTGCACGCTCTCAGAGGTGATTTATATTTGCACATGTGGCGTGTATCTGCGCGTTCCAGAAGGCTCTATCTGGCGTCTTCCTTTCGATCAAGTCGGCGGGAACTGAGTGCTTATTGTGTTTCACGTCCCAGGTACACGAGGCAATTCTCCGGGATATTTTTGCCCCAGTGGGGCACTTGCTCAATGTTCTTGTCAGTCAGGCGGCGGGCGCCAGCTGCTCTCAGCATCGCCTGTCCTCTTTCTTGCTGCATAGGGCCAGTTATGGATCACGTCGCCGTATTGTGCGGCTACACGCCGTCTACCATAGGAATCCATAGGTGATTGTTTTTCCAGCCCTGTGCATCAGTACTTCACGAGGTCGTTCAAAGAGTCGATTGTGTTCAGGCTTGGACTCACATGTATCCAAGTTTGGTGGGGGGGGGGTTCACGCTCATCCTAAACCGACTTCCTCTCTGCTCCAAGTCCGCGGTCTGCCCACTCTAACAGATGGGATGCCTATTCCCAACGAAGAGCTGCGAGCCTAGGCTCGCAGGGTAGAACACAAACTGTCTTATGGTGGCTGAAGATACAGCATCAGCATCAGTGATTGCAGGATTAATAGGTGAATTTGATCGACTCATTAAAGATTTGATGGTATTTGTAATGGGACTAGGAAGAAGGGTAAAAGAGTACTATGGACAAAAAGACGTAGGGCCGAGACGAAGCTATAGATCTATGAGACTTGAACAGATTTCATTTAGCATAAAAACATAGTTGTTCGTTTCAACTTCCTAGGAAAACTCGTGAAAACTTCTTGAACTTAGAGGCGAACAAGAAACGTCGATGCAGGGCATAAACCTTCACAGACATAAAATGCGTCTTGCGATTGCTGTACAAGAAGTGTCATGAAGTCAAGAAACTTTGTTATTGAAGAGGAAATAATACAAGAAAAATGTGCGCGTACTAGCACGCGTCGAAATGTATGAAGAATTACTGGTAGTACCTCTAGTAGTCGGTTTGATCGTAATTAGTGTAATGAAATTTTGATGTTTTGAGGAATAAATTAAAGAGTGGCATAAAATTTGGTCACGAGAGCAAGGTGTTACTGCCGTATTCTATGCATACACATTTTTCAAGATTAAGAGACACCACAACCATTCTACAGAAATATACCACGGTGGCCATAAGATCATTCATCGTAAGGTTGATGCTTCGTGGGTATAATTATCAATTGAGCACGCGGGCCAATTATGGGTCAACAGTAGATAGCAACTACATCAGTGAGTTCGCTGACATTAGAGCCTTGATCGACTCAAACCATCACGGCTACTATACTTTGTCTCGGCTAATTTGGCAGGACAAGGTCTTGCAATCAATTTTTAGGAAGTCATGGGGTATACCAGGTCCAATATTGCCATGGGTGATCTTCACGTGTGGGCCCATGGGGAGTGGGAAGACTTTTGTACGGAATTGGTGTGAAGAACATAAACTTCTTGTAGATTGGGATCGAGTCGTTGTAATTGATTCGGATCATATCAAGGAGACTATGCCAGAATGGCCAGGTTATGTGGAAAGAAATCCTCGGTGCGCGGGTAGTCTATGTCACGAAGAATCTGTCTACGTGCAGGAAATTGGACATGAATACGCAATGCTCCAATCGCTGGATGTTTGCATTGACGGAAGTCTGAGCGATTGGCAATGGAACTCAAAACTTTTCATAAAGATTCGAATGAAGTACCCTCGTTATCGTATCGCTATAATAGCTGTTCATGTAGATGAAAGCACCGCACGGCGAAGATGTGGACAGAGATTTCTATCGATTGGACGTGCGATCCCTGACAATACCTTCGTTCGGTCTCTGGCAGCCACTTCTACTTCTTTGGAAATTTTGGGGCCTATGGCAGATGCTGTAATACATATCTCTAATAATGTTGATGGTGAAAATCCAGTCGTCATTCGGTCGGAAATGAAAGTTCGAGGATAGCACCAAATGATGCAGCCCACACCAGCCCGGTCGTAGAATGATAGATCCCAGACATCTTTAGAATTTATATTAGATCTCATGCTTGGACAGACATGCAACCCAAAATGAATACGCATGCTTCTTAAAGTTTTTTCACGTATTCTTGAAGTTTTTATTCAAATTGTGGCCTTAATTTACATTAAGACGCACTCTCACACTCCAAGAGCCTCAAACTGCCTTAGTCTTCTACTTAGCAATACATACCATTTGAAATGCCCTCAAAAAGACCAGTCTTACAGAGAGCTTTGACCTTCATATTGCCCCCTCCATATTCATCTTCACTGTGCGTGGACAAGTAAGTAATTCTTTGTGCATCACACTGAAGTAAGTCTGGTCATGTGTATATCTGTGTATCAGTTTTATTTCTTCGAAGCATCAGTATCAATAATGCGAGAGCACTCGAGTAATTCACGCTGGGTATTAAGCCATATATAGCAGGAAGACTGCCTGACACCAGCACCAAGTATAATTCATAAAAGCCCTGTTGTTGTAACAGAAAAAAAACGAAACTATTCGTGCTTCTTCTTCTCTGCGCGGTATGATATTCGTGTGAATTTTCATGCGGTGGATGATCGGCAAATCCATTATGCTAAAAAATTATCATTCCAAATTCCTGAAGTCTAACATGGATCAGTTGGAGCCTTAATTGGCCTTCTGGAGCGAATTTGCTAGCGCATATGCAGCTCAAGTGCATTCTTTATGTGCCTCTGTGACTGCTGTGTATTAACTAGACTAGACTAGACTAGATCATGGATCAGTATCAGTAGGCATGTGAGGACAGTATGGACTGCAAACTCCGACGGAACTCTGACACCGGAGCTCATGGCTGTGAATCCAGAATCGCATTAGAGGACTTCAAAAGTGGCGACAATATTCCACGGTCCGTCTGCTGTGAGACACAGTCATGCACGGTGGGCATCAGGGGAGGGAACGGATTACTAGGGACTTCGGGCCACCGACAGATGATGAATCCTGGGCTAATTTTATAAAAGCTCCAAAAAGTGCAATAAAACGCCCCAAAAAACGCTTTCGGCGGTTTATTCCCGTATTTACCGTATTTTTAATCGTAAATGGCCCCAAAAGGGGGGATTTCGGGGTTTCTTTGGATTGAATTCGTTGTCCGTTGGAGTATAGTTTGTCCGTTGGGGAGCGTTTTTGGAGCACTTTTTCCCAGGGAATCCCAAAAAAACGCCGACCTTTTTTACCATAGGCCTAATGAGCCCTTCCGTTATGAATTTGCAGCACCGCTTGGTACTTGAATTATCCGTGGGACTCTCGTTTGATCAAAGGCAGGCACAACGGAGGATTGATTTATCTCCTCTAGGGGCTTTAGTCCCTAGGAGGACTCTACAAGATTTATTATGGCGGCGGCTACAAGCATTGTCAGCACTATCTTGCCGATCACTAGCGCGGAACCTGCTCTCTTCGGGGTATACGCAGTCGACTTGCTCTCAAGGTGGAGGGCCTTG
>Ga0307978_1002366_pt1 | contig 13362 bp, 9 predicted proteins | sample OrgLakmetage1056_FD_203151 | JGI IMG/M metagenome (GOLD analysis project Ga0307978, IMG submission 203151) | Saline water microbial communities from Organic Lake, Antarctica - #1056 | ecosystem: Environmental > Aquatic > Non-marine Saline and Alkaline > Saline | place: Antarctica: Organic Lake...
CAGTGCTCGTCACTGAGCATGAATCGGGGCATGGCAAACTCGTTTTATTGGTGGTGTCGGAACCTCAATATTACGAGTTTTCCTATTTTATTCAATGCCTTATACGAAAACGTCAACAGTCCCTAGCCTGTAAGGGGTTTGTGTCCAACCCCATAATGATGGATCTTATGCCACACAAATCCGTCGTTATTAGAAGGGAAAATACTGCGCATCAGAACGCCGCGTAGTAGGTTTACCCAGATGCCAATTCAAAATCTTCGATTTAGTGTTGGTGGTTCACTCCGAGGAGGATCACTCTGCAGAAAAATAAACCTGTTCCGGTGTCATACAGCGCTTCGAGTCCAATCTGCAACGGCGCGACTCACAGTAGATTGTGGGAGAAATTCCTGTTCTAGCCGTCCTTTTATAGAATTCGATAGCTGATCGTAAAGTTTTACTTCATCGAATGTCAGCCCCGTCGCGGGTATTGTTTCTGCTCGTTGTGGTTCTGGAACGGCTCTCCCATCCGAAAAATACTCAAATGTGACCTGGTCCATTAACAAGGCTTGCAGCTCGGGTTGGTGCAGTCTGGCGCGAGCCAGCATGGTTAAACCCCATGTGTCGATGTCTCCCCAGTACGCAATCTTTTTTTTCTTCAGCCACGCTGCGCGCATCCACGTTAAATTAAGCCCTGCGCCCAGTATGGCTATTGTGTTTTCAAGTTTTGGGAGTTGATGAAGGCAGCGTTCGTTTTCAATGATTAAAATGGCTGTGCCCGGCAGTGCTTTTTGTATGAGTTCCTGTGCTCTGACTCGGAGTTGTGAAAAAGGCAGCAGTTGGCCATCAAGATCGGCAACCAACAACCAATGGTGACCCTCATCTTCCGCGTTCAGGAAGACTTCCAGTCCTTGTTCGCTCACTTGGTCATCGAACAGGATATCCAGCATCTGGATAATGAGTTGGCGGTTGCGTTCAAAAAACTTGCTGTCGATTCCAGCCACCGACAATGCCCTGAGAGGTTTGCCTTCAGCGTAACCCGGAGTCAAACGGGAGGTCAGTCTGGCGGCCTGAACTACCTCGTTTTCTGGTTTGTCGAGCACCAGGCGGCGCTTGCGAATGATAGCAGGAAGGTAGCGTTTCTCTATTGTCGAGACTTCCGATACCAGTCTGCAAAGGCATTGATACTCCAGCCGAACTTTGGAGTTATTTGCGGCCTCGATCCACTCACTGGGTGAGTGCAGAATCCAGGTGAGTGGGACGTCAATGTCTTCACTTGCATCGCGAAAGCGATGGGGCTGCCACTCAACTTTCCCTACGCTCACGTTGCGCCAACGCTGCAGGTGTTGGCGTACTTTGTTGAGGTCTTCTGCGATTGCCCGCCCATTCGGCTTGCCAATCGAAAGCCTGAGCGGCCAGCTATTGGCGCTGAGCAGACGCTGCTCCCGAAGGTCAGCATTTTGCCACTGGTGGGCCAGTTTCGCGGCCAGGTCAGCTGGCGATTTCATTGGGCTTCCGGGTGATTTTCTCTGCGGCGGTCTCCAGTTCTTCCCAGCTCAGGGAGGTAAGCGTTGCCTGCATGTCTTTGCGGTGAACCAGTATGGCTGAGCGGGTGTGGGCTCTCAGTAGTCGCATTTCTTTGTTGGGTGTCACGAACAGCGGGTGCAGACCAAATTCGTTGAGCGCGGAGATAATCCGGCCAGCCACTGCGTGCGAACTTTTTGAAAAGGCTTCATCGAGCACGATAGTGCCAAAAAGCGGTTGGGTAGCGCCGTCTGGGCACAGGGCATAACTTAACGATGCCGTCAGAATGTAGCTGGCGATGATTTCTTTTTCACCACCGCTTCCGCCTTGCGAGCCGGTTCGAGTCTCGATAATTTTTTTGGTTTCCCGGTCCAGCACCGAAACGGCAAATTGCAGACGGTAACGGGGATCGAGCAGGGCGCGCGCGCCGACGGTGCGTTTATTGTCGCTGGCGTCGCGGAGTAATGCGACCATGTTTTCCAAGGCCAGAAAATGGCTTTCGCCCAAGTCGTCTTTCAAGGCATTGGCCCTTAACTGGCGTTGGGCTTTTTCCAGGGTGCGAAGGGCTTCGTGGATCACGCGCCTGGGTTCCAGCTTCAGGTATCGCCCGGGCTGAAAGTCGACCCGTTTCAAGGTTTCATTCAGGTCCGCAATGCGCTCTTCAATAACCGCGACTTCGTTCTGGATATGCGCGAGCAGTTGAGTAACGCCTTGATCAGATGATTGGTTCAGGTAGTTAAGAAAACGCTCCAGCTTTTCGGGCAAGGCTTCTTCCTCAAGAACCCTCAGCCTTTCCAGATATTCGGGTATATCGCGAATCTCACTGCCGGTTTCCGCGAGCGCGCCTGTGTCGATTGTCTTAGCTTTTTCCATGAACTGGGTAAGATTCAGCTCGTATCCTTGTACCTTTTTGTTCAGGATTTTGATGTGTTTATCCAGACGGTCGCGTTCAGCGCGTTCCAGCGGGTCCAGCTTTTCATATTGATCTGGCCCGGGCGTGATGAAGCGTTTGTTGGCTAATGTCTGTTCTTCATTTGTCAACCCGTTGCCGATTCGCTCCAGCATTTCAACGCAGCGGGCGGTCGCCGCCTTGCGTTTTTCCTCCAGAACGCCGCAATGAACGCGCGCTGCGGCAAGCTCTTGCTGTATTTTCTCAAGCCGGTTATTAACCTGTTGGTATTCCCGCCGGGCCTTTTCAACATCGGAATCAGGCGCTGTCAGAATTTCAAGGCGCCCGCACAGCTCTTTTAACTCGGCTTCTGCGCTGGGCAGATCAATGTCGCTAAAGCGGATATCGGTGAGTCTGGCGTTCAGGTCAATGGTCACTTGGGTATCGCGCAGAGCCTTCTGCGCGGCCGTCAAATCCTGTTGAATCTGAAGCGCACTGTGCTTGTTCTCACTGAGTTCCTGAGCAAGCGCAGCGAGCCGGTCCCGGTTGTTGAAACCGGTCATCCAACCCTTGTCCAACCGTTGGTTGTCGTGCTTTTCGAAGAAGCCGCGCTTGCCGGACATCAAACCCTGCACGGTCATGCCGTGTGGCGTTTCACGCAAGTTTTCAGGGCACGAAACACAATGGCGATCGATACCCGCCAGCAGATGCTTGAGCGCTTCGCGATGCGGGTGTGGTTTGAAATTCAGCTTGTGGGTAAAGCCATCTTCCATAAAGTGGGCCGGTGCCTGCGGTGTTTGTGCGTCCAGTAAGCGCACATGAAGGCGGTTATCACGATGGTTGATCCAGTCCAGAGCTGTTTTCATGGCGGCGGGTGGCACCAGCAGCCGTAGCCGATGACCACCAAGAGCGCGCTCTATGGCCCCGCGCCAGTCTTTCTGCTCGGGTTTTACTTCCACCAGTTCTGCGACAAAAGGCAGACTGTCTTCTGAAAGATTCAGCGCCGTGGCCAGTTCGCTGCGAAATTCCTGAAACCGGCCGTCGATGTTGGAGCCGGGGCGTGCTTTTATACGTTGAATTTCGTCTTCAAGTTCGCTGATGCTGTCTGTGTATTTGCTGTGCTTTATTCCCAGTTCCAGAACCTTTTGGCCTTGATCCTGTTGCAAGCTGACCCGTGTTTTTTGCTGTTCTGCGGAGGCCTGCTGGTTGGCGGCCAGTGCCTCAGGTGTCAACTGCTCCTGCAGTCCAAGCCTTTTTGCCAGCGTAAGATAGTCGCGGGCGTAACGTTCGCGTTCGCTCACCCAGCTTTCCTGCTTTGCTATCAATTCTTTCAACTGCTCAATGCTGGCACCACCAGCTTGCAGGTAAATGTCTTTGAGCATCTCCGTTTTGCTTTTAAGCGTATTGGCGCTGGTTTCAAGCGACTTGATGCCGTTGAAGCCAGTATCAACCTCGCTCTTCAGCTCGGCCGCCTTGTCCGTCCAGAGCTGGTAGCCCGCCTGAGCAAACCAGACTGGCAATACTCCAAGCAGAGTTTGCTGTTCGTCGAGCGCCTCGTGTGCAGCCTGGTGGCTCTTGTACGTTTCAGCAATCGGCGTTAACGACTGGTACTGGCGCCGAGCGGTTTCCAGTTCGGAGTGAATAGCCGCCAGATCATCAAACTCACTGGCCACTTCGCCGGCGCGACCGAATGCTGAACGGTCATCCAGCACCAATTCCCGGAAAATTTCGTCAATGCTGTTAAGCTGTTTGAGCCCTGCGGCGCGGTTTAGCAGGGTGAAGGCATTTTCGCCGACCTCGAAAAAACGACGGACCTGGGCCAGATAAGCTTTTTTTCTCTCGTTGACCTGAATGCCGCTGGTGTCTTTTACATTTTGCTTGAGTGCGGGAGCGCCACCTTCATGGTGAATCGCCAGCCAGTCGTCTAGCCCTTGATCGTCGCGCTCTGAAAATAGCCAAAGCCGCTTTAAATCGCCGGCGGCAGAACTGCTGCCGTCAACCCAGAACAGGGCTCCAATGCGGACGCCTCTTTCGCCATTGTGGAAGCAGGCAGAAACGGCCGTCACGGTTTTGCCGGGGCGCGCAATGTGGCTGTTATCTCCCGAGTTGTTACCGGCACCGGAAACGCCGCGAATATAGGAGATAAGATCTCGGTCGCTCTCATGCCCACCGGTAGAGGCCAGGTTGTAGCGCGGCTGATGGGTAAGTAGCGTCATAAGCGCATCCACCAGGGTCGTTTTTCCGCTCCCCGTGGGGCCGATAATGGCTGTGCCTTTGGCGTCAATCTCCGCGCAGTGGCGACCGCCAAACGGGCCCCAGTTATAAAGATCAAGATGGGTGAGGATGAACGCGGAAGAGGGTATAACTTCAGTAGCGAACAAGTCATTCTGCGGCAGTGTCATGGGTTTTTCTCTCCAACGTCAGAGCCTTGGCCCGCCAGTTTGCGAAAGTGATGCAACAGATTCTGCAGGTTTTCAGGATTCGCCAAGTGGGTAATGATGGGCCTGATAATCACTTGCTCGCTGGCGTCAATGTCTGAAACGATGCCATGATTTTTCAAATTATCCAGCAGGTTGCGCAGGCGCTTTTGCTCGCGCGCGTCACTGCCGGTGTCGCCGAGGTACAGTTGCATTTGGGGTAATAGCTCATCCAGCTCAATCACCGCATCGCTGGCGCCGATGCCCGCTTCCTGTTCATGGACGATAAAATGCTGGCGGAGGATCGCAATTAGCAAGGATTGTTCCATGGTTAGACGCTGACGGCGCATCAGCGGGTGAGACCATTCGTCGTCTTCTTCAGAAAACAGCTGATCCGACACTACCAGAAACGCCAGGCCGCGAATGTCATCAATTTTCAGACTCAAATCCAGTGGTTCAAGAATGTTATTGATGGCCGACGTCTGGTTAATGGCTATCTCATAGAGATTGGGCTTGCGATCTGCCTCAAGCAAACCGTATTTGATCAGTTCCTGCGCGGTGGCTTTCAGATTCTTCGAGGTATACTGAACGGTCGAGTCAGGGAGGCTTTGTGCGCTTGTATTGCTAATGGGTTTGGCCGTGGCGCCCTGGCCGTGCTGATCAGGGCCTGGCTTTTCTGTCTCGGTGGTAAGGCGGTCAAAAATATCAGGCATCGCGTTATAGCTCCCAGTCGATGGACTGTACGGCGTGTTGTGTCAGAGCCAGCTTCGGCGCGTAAAATCGCAGCTTTTTGCCATTGCTGTCCGTTACATCGACGATTTCTTTGCCATCGGAAATCGCCACTTCGGCCTCCCGTGCCATGCTTAACCAAAGCGCGAGTGTTTCCAGATCATGGGTTGGGGAAAGGTGGCTGGCCAGATCGGCGATGCTCATGGGCTTACCAGTAACTTTGAGCAATTCCACGGTTTCCCGAAACAACGCTTCCCGATCAAGGCCATCGAAGGCACGCCAGAAATCAGCGTCTATGTCGTTCAAGTTTACACTTCGTTCAGCCAGCTCGAGGCCCTTCGTCTCATCTTCATTCGCGGCTTTGAATCTCAGCTTCTCGATCAGCGGTAAACTGGGAATTGCCACGGCGACAGGGGGCAGGGGTGTTTCACTTTTTCGGATGGAGTGGCTGGACCAGTTGATCTCCAGCGCTGCGTTAAGAATTCCGTTCAGCAATTCCCCAACCCTGTGATTTTCCGCTGCCAGCCCCGTTTTCAAAAAGCCTTTCACATCACGTTCGCTGCGGGCGCGGGCCTTGATAACGGTTGCGGACTCCTGCACCAGGCGAATTACCAGCCAGCGTAAATCGTCATGCTGTTGCCGGCTAAGGGCGTTATGAGCCGATGGATGTTTAAGGATTTTGCGCAATCGCAGTTTCATGTTGTCGAGCTGCGTGGAGCGGCTGAGTTGCTCATGAAAACCGTGAAACACTTTGCCCTCGGCAGTTTCCAAAAGAGTGTCGTGACCGTCCAGAAGCCGATCCACAATTTCGCCACGGTGGTGCTGTTCGCTAACAATGGATTTGCGCAGGCGCCGGTCTGCATCGCGATAAGAGTCTTCCACCCGGCGGAAATCCGCGCGTAAACTAGTGGCCAGGTTAAACACTTCGCGTATGCCTTCGGCTGCTGCAGCGCCTTCCAGCACTTTGAATCGTCCGGCCTCGACCTCGGCAAGTTCAAGTTCAAGATTTTTTATTTTTTGCCGGATGTGGTTGGCACGACTCTGCGCATCGGGGTTGAGCCGGACCTCGAGACTCTCGATTTCCCGCTGAACGGTGGCCAGACGGGATGCAGTTGATGTCATGATACGTTCATCAAGGCCTTCAACAAAAGCAAGCGCCTTTTGCAGTGCGTCAGTAGCGATCAGTTTACCTTCCCGCTCAATAATTAAACCGCGGCGAATCCATGTGCGTAATTCCCGACGTGCTTCCCCGGCGGGGTCATCGGTTTTTAGACCAAATTCCTCATTATTCGCGTGCTGAACCAGAATGTCGGTGAGTGCCTGCTGGGCGTCTTCAAAAAGGACATCAGTATGATTTTGCTCCAGCAGGGACTGCAGGCAGCTCAGAACCAACGGGCCTCTGCTGGCAGACAGTAGCTTCCAGGCCGGGTGCTGGTGCCGGAACACCATGTACGCTTGGGTTCGGACGTGCGTGTTTTCGTTCACGGGTATAGCTCCATAACGAGCTGGTATTTGAAGTAAATACTAACATCCGGGCACGCTGGTCTCATTTGAAAAGTTTATCTCAGGCAAAAAAATCAGATGTCCGGCTTTCCTCGCCCCGGCTTTCTTTACGAGGCGGGCCGGGGGATGCAGCCCGAAACCATAAAATGCGTAACGGGAAACTCTACAGCTGTAGACGAGCCATCGGATTCGATTACCAGGATTGAGACTTTTTCTCGTGTTGCTATGGCAATCATGGGGCGCAGATCCGCGGGTTTATTTTTGTGGAAGGCCGTAGGCCTGAATAGTCCCCAGTTAATACCGGCGAATTTCGCGGCCGGGCTCCGCAGGCCACTCTTTGTTGATTGGTCATCCAGCGCCCTCATTCCTGCCTGAACGGCCCGGGCGGATATGAACTGGAAAGCATCAACACCGGCTTCTCGCACTGCGGAGCCGATTGCCTGCGTAAATCGGTAGTCTGCAGGGTTTGCAAGCTGATTGCGCACATCCTGCCAGTCTGGGGATTGCAGTTGCACTCCATTGTTCGTTTTTACCGAAAACTCGAAAATTGTGTGCTGTGATCTCAAGGGTTTCGGGAGCGGCACCTGCACGTCGTGAATAGACACGAACCGTTAAAAGGGGGTTTTCGCCAGTGCCGTTTTAGTATCCGCAGCTCCGTAGAACAGGTTTTTTTCGAAGGTTTTGCCAAAACGGGAGCCATAATCCAGCGGGGGGTAGCGGAAAGGGGTTTTGAGCAGGTAGTGAAGGTGGTCAACAACATCGTGGTAGGGCGGTTTACTCTCGTCCAGCAACTTTTTCAGGCGCGATTGTTCTTCGGCAGAGTCGACGATAGCCGCGGTGGTCACTTGCTCTTGTGATTCAGAGACCCGGAATCCTCTGCCCTTTGCGGGTTCAACAGATGTTCTGATACGATCCAGGTAATTCAAACATTGCCCCGGATTGCGTCAAGATACATGAGTACCCAAACCCGACCTTGGCGTCTGTCCATCATTTGTCGGGGCGCTTGCCCGAAATACTGATTCTCAGTTGCTACTCAGTGCCTCATGTTGTTCTGATCACCGCCAACCACCGCATACATGCCCCGGTACATCCGAATACACATGAGAGCCAGCTCAACGGCTTTCGAGTTCGGGTCGATACCGTCACGGACAATACCGGTACGTTCACGACCAATGATTCCTGCTGCTTCAGCTTTGCTGATGCCCATAGCTTCAGCGGCATTAAACAAGGCTTTATTCAAAACCTGCCGGTCGTTAGTGGCGCTATTTTTTCTTGCTGCAGTAATTATCAGCCAACTCCTGTTCGGTTAATGGGATAATTACAGTAAATAAGTAGAAAAAGTAACTAAACGGGGATTATTCACAAATCAGTTATTGATAACTGGCGTGGGAAAAGCACGGGCACACGTCCTGAATTCAGTAGCCAAATACCAGTCCGTTTTCAATAAAGCGCCGAATGAGCACGCCGAAGGTGCCATCTGGCAATTCTTTGGAGATAGCGAACAGTTCGCCGCTGTCGGCTTTCGGATGAAGGTCTAAATCCAGCGTTGTGTATTTTGGTACACGTTTTTTGTCGGCCGTTCTGACCAGCATAATCCGCGGTTTGCGCCGATTTTTGGGGTTGCTGGTGAGCACAATGGCGATCTCACCGGTTTTCAGTTCTACGATGGAGCCGGGTGGGTAAATGCCGATCATCAGGACGAACTCCAGAGCAAGCTCCGAATCAAACTGCGTACCGCGAAGCCGGTGAATAATTTCGAGCGCGTTCATGGATGAACGGGCGCTTTCATAAGCCCGATTACTGGTGATGGCATCGTAGGTGTCGACGATAGCGACGATTTTCGCGTTATAGGGGATTTGATAATCCACCAGGCCACGAGGGTAACCGGGGCCATCCAGACGTTCATGATGGTTGTAGGCAACATCGATTGTGGCATGAACCACTTTGGGTAGCGCCATTAACATGTCGCGCCCCCAATTAGGGTGGTTCTGCATTGTGGTGTACTCCTGGGGTGTCAGTCCGCCTGACTTTTGAAGAATTTCCAAGGGTACTTTTGTTTTGCCAATGTCGTGTAACAAACCGCACAGTCCGAGCGTACGGATCTCTTCTTCTAGCAACCCCAGGCGCTTGCCAAACGCCGCAGACAGAATTGACACATTCAGACTGTGCTCTGCGGTGTACTCATCCTTATGCTTAAATTTAGTCAGCAACAGCAGGGCATCGTCATTTCTCAGAATACTGTTAACGCAGTTATTCACTACCTCGCGCGCGCGATTGACATCAAGAGCTCGCCCCACTCGCAAGCCGGCCACGATGCCGGCAGCAACGGATTTTGCTTCAACGTAGTGATTGGTGGCTGTGCGAATTTCGGTGTTTACATCCACCTTGTTGACGTAGGTAACGCCCCTGGTTGCGCACTGGGCGTTCGGGTGTGATTTCTTTCCTGATTTTTCAGTGGAGTTCACTTGCCCGGAATCCGTTGAGAACCGTCGGAAATAAGCTGTATCGGGCTTACTCAAGGGGGCTTGAAGAATCGCGTCAAGCTCACACTGCCGGGGACGAACTTCTGCTCGAAACCGTTGCAGGCTGACGCGTGTTTCGCTTGGCGCTCAATGAGACGATGCGTAAATATTATGTTTGGGCTTCGCTTTTTCCCAATTCTCGCCTGTTGTTCCTGGTGGTAAAAGTCCAACCAACTGCGGCCAGTAACATCGAACCTGTGACGATTGGCGAGACATCACCGAAGCTGACCACCGCGCCAATGACAGAAGCTACGGACAGCACCGCCGAGATCTTCCAAGAGTAAACACTGGTGCCACTCCTCCTTTCAGACACGCTCATATTTCGCCTCTGGGAAAGGTCTCTACTATAGTCGGTTCGCCGCCGTTAAGGGCAGTTCTTTGGTAGAACGAAAAGCGGTTATCACTGAAAAGATGCGATGGCCGGATAGTGAACGCTGGAATGGCTTGCATAGGTGCGAGAGCTTAGGCCGCAAGCTCCGCAAAACATGCCTCAACGATTGCCAAGCCTTCGTCTAGCACCTCTTCTTCAACGGCAAACGGCAAACGCTACACCACGCCCTTTGTTTTTAGTGCTTTTATTTCACTGGTGGATTTTTGCAGCACGCGCTCAAGCACTGAATCAGTGTCTTCTCCCAGCGCTGGAGGCGCTTTGTGGTATTCAAGCGTCGTTTTCGAGTACTTGATCGGGTTGGCCACCCCTTTCACCGGGCCATGAGCGGAATCGAGTGTTACCTGCATTCCGCGCGCCCGGACTTGAGGATCATCGAATACTTGGGCGATGTCCTGAATCGGACCGCAGGGCACGCCAATTTCGTTGAGAAGCACTGTCCACTGTTTGAGCGTGCGTGTTTTGGTGACGCTCACCAACCGCTCGATGAGTTCAGCGCGGTGTTTCACTCGCTCAGCGTTGGTCGCAAAACGCACGTCTTGGGCAAGTTCGCCAAGGCCAATGGCCTCGCACCAGCGCTGAAACTGTCCATTATTGCCGATGGCAATAATGATCTGTTGGCCGTCAGACGTGGGAAACGGCTGATAGGGCACGAGGTTGGGGTGGTTATCACCGGTGCGCACCGGGGGTTTGCCACTGCAGAAGTAGTTTTGCGCCTGATTGGCTAACCAGCTCACTTGCACGTCAAGCAGCGCTATATCAATATGCTGCCCTTCGCCCGTTTGCGTGCGGTGGTATAACGCGCCCAGTATGGCGATGGTGGCATTCATGCCGGTGGTCAAATCGGCCACCGCCACACCAACGCGTTTGGGGCCGGCGCCAGGCTGGCCGTCTGCCGCCCCGGTAATGCTCATCAGCCCGCCTTGGGCCTGAATCAGGTAGTCGTAGCCTGGCATGTTGGCCATAGGCCCGGTGTGTCCGAAGCCCGTGATTGAGCAGTAAATCAAACCTGGGTTGAGCGCTGAGAGCGTGGCGTAGTCCAGCCCCTTTTTTGCAAGACCGCCACTTTTGAAGTTCTCGACCAAGATGTCACTTTGGCAAGCAAGCTCGCGGATCAGCGCCTGACCTTCAGGCTGACTGATGTCCACTGTTAGTGAATGTTTACCGCGATTGGCCGCGAGGTAATAAGCAGACTCGCGGGTTTCTTTGCCATCCTCGGCACAGAACCAGGGCGGCCCCCAGTGGCGCGTATCATCGCCGCTATCGGGCTTCTCGATCTTGATGACCTCGGCCCCCATGTCCGCCAGGGTCTGGGTGGTCCAGGGGCCAGCCAACACGCGGCTAAGATCAAGTACGCGCAACTCTTTTAAGGGACCCGCCATGGTGCATACCTGCCGTCAAAAAAATCAGAAAAAGGCTTGGATGCCGGTTTGAGCCCGGCCCAGGATCAACGCATGTATGTCGTGCGTGCCTTCGTAGGTGTTAACCGACTCCAGATTCACCATGTGGCGAATCACGCCGTACTCATCCGATACGCCGTTGCCACCGTGCATATCACGGGACTGACGAGCGACGTCCAGCGCCTTGCCACAGTTGTTGCGCTTGATCAGTGAAATCATCTCTGGCGCCCAGTTGCCGCTGTCCATCAAGCGACCCACCTGCAACGCTGCCTGCAAGCCCAAGGTGATGTCGGTCTGCATGTCGGCGAGTTTTTTCTGAACCAATTGATTAGCAGCCAACGGACGGCCAAACTGTTTACGATCCAGGGTGTATTGGCGCGCTGCGTGCCAGCAGAATTCAGCCGTGCCCATTACGCCCCAAGCGATACCGAAGCGGGCTTTGTTCAGGCAACCAAACGGACCTTTAAGGCCGCTGACGTTCGGCAGCAAATTCTCTTCTGGTACAAATGCATTATCCAGCACGATTTCACCGGTCACAGAGGCACGAAGAGATACTTTACCTTCGATTTTCGGCGTGCTGAATCCTTCAGCGCTGCGCTCGACAATAAAGCCTTTTATCTGGTTATCGTGGGCAGCGGATTTTGCCCACACCACCGCGATGTCGGCAATCGGACTGTTAGTGATCCAGATTTTAGCGCCGGTGAGAGAATAGCCACCGTCCACTTTCACCGCACGTGTGATCATTGAACCGGGGTCAGAGCCGTGGTCGGGTTCGGTAAGACCGAAACAACCAACGAGTTTGCCGCTGGCAAGCTGGGGCAAGTATTTGTGCTTCTGCTCTTCCGAGCCATAAGCTTCGATGGGGTACATCACCAGCGATGACTGCACGCTCATGGCCGAGCGGTAGCCGGAGTCAACGCGTTCAACCTCGCGCGCAATCAATCCGTAAGAAACGTGATTGACGCCCGCACCACCGTATTCCGGTGATACCGTTGCGCCCAACAAGCCGAGTTCGCCCATCTCGCTCATGATCTCGCGGTCAAAACGTTCCTCGCGAAACGCTGACAAAACTCGCGGTTGGAGTCTTTCCTGGCAGTAGTCATGGGCGACGTCACGAATCTGGCGCTCTTCGTCAGTCAACTGCTGTTCCAGCAGTAGTGGGTCGTCCCAATTAAAATGGTTCATCGTCAAAACTCCTAAACTGATAAAAGCGGTGAGTGATACAAAAGACACCTGGATAAAATATCGACATTTTGTCAAAACGTCAAAATATTTTTACGTGCGTGGCTTCCTGGCGATCTTGATGCCGGTACTGTTGTGACTTGTGTCCTTATAGCCGATACAGCCGGCGTCTCGGGTGCGGCGACTGCAAGCCCGGGCATTATTGCGCTGCCGGCAACGCAATCGCTTTTCCTCTTTTTATTTATACCGTCAGTGACTTCACAACACTGTTGCTCAGGCAATCCTTTGTTGCCTCATGACGGCCGTGATGATGGGCACCGGCGTCATCAGGTGCTCGCGCATCATCTTTTCGGCCTCGTCTTTACGGCGGGCAAGAGTCACCTCCACGAGTGCAGCGTGCTCCTGGCGCTTTTTCTCTAGGGCTTCGCTGGAAAAAACGGTTTCTTTCAGCCAAACATGACGATAGCGCTGAACTTTATCAAAAAGTCCACCACGTACTTTCATTAGCTGAGGAGAACGGCAACCGCAAACCAGAGCGGCATGAAACTGGCTGTGGCGGGCATCCCATACTTCCAGCAGTGAACCGGGGGTATGGGTTTCACTTACTTTAGCGAGCTGATAGTTGCGGGCCAATATGTCCGCCTCCCAGTTGTCATCACCCCGTTCAATCGCCAGACCAAGCATCATGGCTTCCAGCTCTGCGCGTGCATCGTAAATATCATGCAGTTCTGCAAGCGACATAGGAGAAACGCGATAGCCTCTCTGGCTGATGGCCACGACTAACTGCTCAGCTACCAACTGCGACAAGGCCTCGCGTAGCGGCCCGATGCCA
>Ga0307978_1002367_pt1 | contig 13360 bp, 9 predicted proteins | sample OrgLakmetage1056_FD_203151 | JGI IMG/M metagenome (GOLD analysis project Ga0307978, IMG submission 203151) | Saline water microbial communities from Organic Lake, Antarctica - #1056 | ecosystem: Environmental > Aquatic > Non-marine Saline and Alkaline > Saline | place: Antarctica: Organic Lake...
GGCTGACGGCTGACGATCGAATGCATCGATAGACGATGGAATTACGTTAGTTGAAGGTATCCAAAGAAAGTCACCCCCCCTCTATTCTCCCGCCATTCATCATCCATGACGTCATGATGTGATTTCCTTTTTTACTCTTTTCCTTCCTTCTCTTCTTTTAACTCTTTTAACTCTCTTTTACATTACATGGCTAAAATAGCTATTATTTCATTCTTGGCAAAGATCCAAAAATTGGAAATGTGAGTTTGCTCTTGTTGCTTCTTGCGATTGCTTGCTGCGCGCTGCTGACCTTTTTGACCTTTGACCTTTGAGAATTAAAGTCAACAACGCATCATTACGAAAATGACTATTACAATTAGATAAACTCTCTGCTCTTCTCACTCTTTCACTGCAATTCCTTCCATTGCATCCAGTTTCATTCACACATTCACATACGCGCACACATGAAAGAATACTTATAACACATATCACATCACTAGATATAACAACGACACATAACAACAACACATAACAACAACAATACACACACACACAATACATAATGTTCAAGGCTACAATCCCCGGCATCCTCAACAGATCCCGGACCCTCCTCGCCCGCCGCTTCGGAAGCGAAATACAAAACCTTCTCGCACAAATGCTCTTCAACGATGACGTCAATGTTCTCACAACCTTTGACATGAACAGAATCGCATCCTATACCTTTGGAGAAACAATCTGCGGAGAAATATTTGATGTCCTCGAATATGCCCTCCGCAACCCTCTTGAATTCACAGTTCTATCCCTCCACAAGACTCTAGTACTCATGCATCATCTTGCCATCTATGCTTCCCAAAAGGCAGCTAATAATATATGGATACTCAAACCCCATGTTCAACCCTTGCTCGAATATAATACCGTCCTCTGGGCCATCCAAGAACCCAAATCCATGCTGGCCAGATTGCAAAGGATCAAAGGTGGATCGGTTGACAGGGGACGCCCAGTCAGAGAATCCACCAAGGTCCTCCATGATTTATTATCTGACGTTCACATGTTTAAATTGGTCAGGGAATCCAGTGCTGATCCGAATTCACTCGTTCCTGTTGGACATCATGAACAAGTCGGATTCGTCAGTGATGATATTAGGAAAGCGACGCTAGAGGAACAAATTAAGAATAAACATCAAGTACAGATCAAGAGTAGCTTGCACGATGGGGGGATCGGTGGTTTCGGATCGGGGACAAGGACGGTTGTTGGTGCTGCTCATTCCATGGAAGAAATGTTGAAAATGGCCAAACAGAATCAGAATGGGTATAGAGATGGGCAATTGTCCAAAGATGAGATGGCACATGCGGAACATTTGAGACAGTTGGAGGAGGAATTGATGATGAAGAAAGCAATGGGATTCGGTGAAGATGGGAGTGGCATCGAGAATGGTGGTATTGGTGTTGGTGGTGGAGTTACTGTGGCTCAGAATGCGGGGGTCGTGGACTTGTTGGATTTCGGAAATGATGAACCCGAACGGGATGTTATCCTTCCTTCTGCTTCAGTGGAATCCTTGCCGTATGCGGTAGCGAAAGAGGACCCATTTCTCTTCCATGCGGAACCCGAGGAAGATCATATCAGTCTCAATAATGTTGATGTTCATGATCATGATCATGATCAAGATCATAATCCCATCCATGATCACAACCAATCCTTGAGTGGATCAAATGAGGATAATATTTTTGGGTCTTCACATTCGACCGCCCAATCAAACCATCATTCATCTACTTCTGTGCATATCCATGATCCCTTTGATACAGTAGTCCCCGCATTAGCATCAAGATCAACATCAGCACCGGGACTAGTATCAGCGCCATCTGCTTCTGTGCAGTCTGATGCAATGGATTTATTGTCTCTTTCAATGGGAGGAGTAGCTGTGGATGATGGCAATGTTAGTGGTAGTGGTAGTTTTAGTGGCAATGGACAGGCATCGTCTCAATTTATGGGAGGAACGAATAATGCCCAATCATCCTCTGCATATCCAATGTCGGCATTTGATGATTTTCCAACATCATCATCATCGTCATTCATGGATAATTCCTCCAATAATAATCTGATGGGCGGTTCGGTGACTGCAACGGGAATGGGATTGGGAATGCCTCCAGTGCCGACTATGCAGCCACCCCCTCCTCCCGTTCAAGAACCTCCACTTCCTCCTCCTCCAACAGATACACCCCCAACTCCACCATCACAATTAATGGGAGGGCAATCGATGCCTCATTCGTATTCTCATCCCACAGGGACGCATAGCACAATGGGTGGTAGCAGTGGCACCATGAATGATCAAAATGGTATGAATAGTATGGGCAACATGCAGACAATGAACCCAATGATGATGAACAATCCAATGATGATGCAGAATGCAATGCAGAACATGAACCCAGAACAACAATCGCAGATGATGCAACAGATGATGATGATGAATCAACAAATGATGGCTCAATTGATGCAACTGCAAGGTCAGCAGGGTCAAGGACAAGACCAAGGTCGGGGCCAGGGGTCCAATAATGGAGGATCGAATCATGGAGGTAGTAATAACAACTATCCTGGAGAATTGAATCCGTTCACCGGCTAGCTCGCTGGGTATCTTACTTTTAATGACGCATTTAGGAAAAACATTATAGTTTCGATAGACAATTCAAGTTGATTTGTTTCTATCTAGTATGTCCACGTTAATATTTTAACGCATATTCTGTCTATTCAACTTGTTTGGGAGAATATGCATTGGTCTTGGCCTGATTGATGGTTCTCTGACCATTGGCGGCAACGATACCTACTAAATGTGGAATGCCAAAATTTACCTCAACAAGCAAATAGGTCACTCATCAAATATTGAACAGAACAAATTTCTTTGATTCTTATAAAATGCATGATCACGTCTATTGATTTATTTCTATTGTTCTGTATACACACAAGTATTACTCATTCTTCTTCAGTTCCAAATCGATCCGATGACGAATCTGACCCAAGTCAGTGCTAACAATGGTCCACCATACAGCCGAAATAGAGCAGAGAATCAAAAGAGGAGGAAATCCAAACAATGACTTTGATCCATCCTCCAGTTGTTCACCTAGCCCACTGTATACCATAATTCTATCCAGCAGAGACATGAGAAAAGCCGCACTGCCTCCTCCCCACCGATTGGCAAGCGTATCAACAATCGGTTTGGCTTCGTAACGTGCTTCATTTGACAATCCACGCCATAAGTTTTCCCTCACTGGCTTTGCAACTGCGAAATTAATAACTTTCGTAAATTCATCTAGTACCAGAAATAAGACAAGATTCGGTGGCTCCGCAACTTTCACATGCCAAACTGCCAGAGTTGCAACTCCAAATAATCTGACCATGGGCATGAGCGATAATGTCCCACGCAGTCCTAAAGAATTTGCGATGAACGCTCCAAGTCCACTCGCTTGAAGGGCAAAGACTGCTAAACTGGAAGCGATATTAATGTTTGCAAGGAAGGCTGTATTAGAATCAACACTGTTGTTTGACGATCTATTTGCAACAAGTTCTGCCCTTTGAAACGAAAGCAGGACAGTGGTTGTTGCATATAGAGCGTTGTAAGTAAAGATTGTCATGAGTAACCGAGATTGAATGATAGTTGTGACTCCGCGTAGTAATCTCTTTTTGAAAGTATTGTCGTCTTCAATTATAAGAGGAACGTTCTGTTCAAAAGGTATGTCTGCATCTGAATCTTCGGGGACGGTGTTGATATCAGTAGCAGTGCCCCCAATGTGTTTCGGGGGTTCTGTGCTCACGTTTCCAAGAGCAGAAAGGTCAGTGTCGGAACTCATTTTTCTCCGAATGTTATTGATGGAATTTCCGCTTGCCACTCTCTTCATACTACTCATCGATGCGACTTTTTTCAACGAGCTATCGACATCATTTGCTGTTGCTGCTGTTGAATAAATGGATGTCATGGACACACCACTAGCAACTCTCTTCATACCACCACCGACGGAAGACACTCGCCTCATGGATGAATCTATTATGCTACTCATCGATGCAGTTTTCTTCAACGAGCTATCTAAATCATTTGCTGCTGTTGAATTATTGGACGCCATGGACATACCACTGGCAACTCTCTTCATACCACCACTAATGGAAGCCACTCGCCTCATGGATGAATCATTCACTCCATTATCGCCACCGCTACCGCTATTATTGACACCCATACCACCCTGATTCATTCCCTGATATGTCAACGTCATACCTTCACATTCTTCAGTCGATTCTGAATTTCTATCCGTGAGCGGCGAAGTAGGACTCTGCACCAAGTCCAGCAAATCTTCCTGCGAACATAATACCATCTGTTCTTCTTGCCAGTGCCCTAACATGATCTGTCCCAATTCTACCGACAATTCCGCAGAAAGGAGCAATAAACTAGCAGCAACAATGAGCAATCCTGACATATGAAGTTGTCGGGCTGCCATTGATACAAAGACGCTTCCTATGATACCTCCCAATGTACCTCCGAAGCCAACGAATGCAAGTCTCTTGAGTCTAATTTTGCGGATGTATATGGTATAATATGGTACATGGTGAGAGAATGTAATTGCGAATCCATGGAATTGGACTATTCGCATTTTAATGATTGATTCTTCCTTACCTTGATTTTCCTCTTACCCCAGAACTGGAAGACTCCTTCTCCTCAGTATCTTTTTTTCCAACACTTGTATCACCATTTGCATTCATGTTCGCCTTTCTCTGGGCTCTCAATTCCGCCTGTTCTTCATATTCCATAGCTTCACTGGTGACTCCCCACATGAGACTGATCGAATGCAATTTCATGAGATGAACCAATAGAAAGAACATGACATAGAATGCTTTCCCACTTTTTTCCAACAAGAAAGAGGCGATCTTGATCACATACTCAATGACGGTTTCGTTCTCGTTAAAGGCTCCAATTTGGTATATTTCATTGAAAATGTCCTTGTCCTTATCCATACCTGCATCTATATCCGCATCTGCACCTATATCAGTAGCCTTGCGCTTGAAACAATCAATCAACATGAAACTAAATGCATATCCGAAGAGACATACCGCAAAGCATCTCAAGAACAAGGCCAAACTAGTTCCCTGCGTCTCTCCTCTGGTCAAGCCAATCCATCCTCTCCAGCTCCTCCCCTTTCTTTCTGGATTGGGCGCTTCGAATAACCATCCAACAGGAACACTGCTGGCGAGTGCGAGTATAGTGCTGACAAGTGTTAAGAGCGGTATGTAGGATACGCCAACTTTGAGAGCCGCAGCGTCCCGCATGGGTCCGAGCATATAGTTGGCCATGGTGAGTATGAGGAGCGAGAAGAATCCAGCGAATGTTGCTGGCGAGCGCGTGCGATGTATCTTGTGGTATATGGATGTGAGTATTTTTCCAGCAATTGTATCATTTGAGAATGGGGAAGGCGGGCGTGCGGATTGGTGATTTGTATCATGAGTGTTCGATATTTTTTGTGGTTGCATCATGCGTTGATCATGGTCATCGTGGTCATCATTATCATATATTATTTGTGCTGCTGCCTTAGATTCTTCATTACTGTAGTTGCTATTGTTGTTGCTGTTGCCGTTGTAACGCTGGCGAAGGCCTGTTGAATTCAGGTTCATCTTGGCTGGATAAGTTTGACTGTTTGATAATAAATGAGTGTTCCTCGTCGTCCAAATAATATTTCCTCTTGCTTGCTTCAAGTTGGCAATACAGTCCTTCAGTAGTCCTTTCAATAATGTCCGTCTGTTTCTGTCTTTAAAATTGTGCTTGAATAATCAATATCCACTAACTTTAGAATGAAGAGGAATATGGAAAGGCAATTTGAATGATCACAAGATTTGAAAACTATCCTTATGCTAGTAGTGCAGTAGTTCGAGCAGTTGTAAGGTAGGATGTAGAGTAGGTTACTCTAGAAAGAAGCTGATAGTAAAAGCTAGCAGCCTTCTTTTTCTTCTTATTATTATCTTGACGAAAAGAATTCTTATCCGAACAAAAAAAAAGACAATTCTTATATTCTGTGGATTTTGATGGAGTTCCTTCCCTCGTGGTTCGTGGTGGTGGTGGTGCGCTGCTACTACGTGCGCTGGTCGGTGTAGCTAGCTCTCTAGTCTTGTGATGTAATTGTTAGTCTTGTTGGGAACTCATTCATTCATTCCTTCTTCTTGTCGACGACGACTCCAACAACTACAAGAAGCCTTCTCCTTCATGTTTTTTTTAATCACGTGCCCGCCATACGGCCGACCCTATTCACCCACCCTCCTGTCAGAATATCAATGGCCTTCTTTTTACGTCATTGCATTGTTTATTCAAGATTAAAGATATAACAGCTCTTTACTGGTACGATATCATACGTTTATGCATTACACTATTCTCCTGCCCTTCGGCTTCCAATGTAATATTATTGGAAATGCTACAATACTACAAAATGCTAGCTCACATTATTCACTATGGATGACATCATCACGTACATTGACACACGAGACCCTCACTTAGCAGTGTGCTATATATATGCCCCGCTAAATTGAGATTCATCTTGGTAAGAAGATATCTTAGCTACAATCTTTCGACCCCACAGTCTTTACTTACCTTGATTGTTGCAGGCAATTTGAAACCCTTTTGGGCTTATGTACAGTTGTAAATAGTACATACTAGTAAATAACATGTAATATTTGAGTTATTATTATTACTACTGGTTCTGGACAAGCTCTAGCTGAAGAATGTGACTCTTGAGGGCCAAAGACAGGTGACACGGAGCTTGAGGACGAGGCCGAAGACAGTGATTCATCAAGATGCAGGGAGAGAGGTACAACGGCAGAGATACTGCTAGTGTTGGCAGATCCGAGCTGGATGTTCCACGAGCACTGGGGAGAGATTAGGTTGAGAACTATGCTCTGTTGCGAGAGTGTACAGGACTTTGGTTGGAGACAAGGAGAGGAAGAAGGCAGTTGGACTCATGTGAAGGCATAGAGGTGGATCGGTTTGAGTTGGTGGAGGCGAGGCGATCGTTGGACTCTGAAGAGTCAGGACTAATGATATTCTAACTCGTTTTGAGAGCTGCGGGTACGGGAGAATTGCGCTAAGTGCAGAGGCGGCGTACAAAATGGAGGTTTATCAAGTTAGCTGTAGGATCAATAATTGATTAATTCTTCAGTGTATACTGAAGGCTGAAGGGGTCAGAGTCATAATAGAGAGGATGATCAGATGAGTATTGATGCAACTACAAAAACCAAGATCGTACAAAGAAGGCAATTCAGCAAAGAATGCATATTTAATTTTATCTACTAGCGTTAGGATTTAAGGACAGTGACCGTGATCAATGAAAGTCGACTTTGTGCAGTTCTAATAAAGATGAACTCCGTCTATTCCAAATAAGAACTAGCTACCATTAAAGATCGAGCTGACTCTTTGATTGGTCGTTGTCGGTTACACCTTATTTAATAAACGTAGTTGGATACGAAGAGGGACTCAAAGAGGGATGGCTCAGAACCAGGCTCGTATTCGCCCTTGGAGGCGGCACCGTTAGCCCTAGCGCGCGCGAGGAGTTGGTCCTGAGCGGCCTTGACATTGTCTGGTTCTCCATTCCATTCCTTCAAGCAAGAAGACTGCATGGCACGGGAAAAGGAGAAAGTCATTGCCCAAGGTCCAACACGATTGATCTTGTTGATCTCATTGAGGTAACAAGAAGAGTCCTCTTCAGAGATACCTCCAGAAAGGAAAGTGACACCAGGCATTGCAGGTGGAATACAACGCTGCAAAGTCTGGACAGTCAAGGCAGCAACGACAGCGGGTGATGCCTTGTCAGGGCAGTCGACTCCTTGAACAGTCATGGAAGGCTTGAGAAGGGTTCCCTCCAACATGACACCGTTCTCCTGGAGATACTTGTAAGTAGTGGATACCAATCTCTCCTGAACCTTTGCAGTGGTTGCAATATCATGAGCTCCATCAATCAAGACCTCTGGTTCGACAATAGGAACAAGTCCAGCCTCCTGGCAAATGCGAGCATATCTGGCAAGTCCCCATGCAGCCTCGTTGACGGCAAGGTCGGTGGGCAATCCCTTCTCGACATCGATGCGTACGGCAGTGCGCCACTTTGCAAAACGGGCTCCCTGATCGTAGTGCTTGCAACACTTTTCGTAAAGGCCGTCTAGACCAGAGCACCAGGTCTCTCCTTCTCCGCCTCCGAGAAGGGGCTTTAGACCACTGTCAACCTTGATACCAGGGATGATACCAGCTTTGTTGAGTACATCAACGAAAGGTACATCCTCGGTAGATGACTGGTAGAGTGTCTCTTCGAAGAGAATGGCGCCTGAGATGTATTTCCCAAGATCAGGTGTAGTGAAGAGAAGCTGACGCCACTGTTTGAATCATATGAGAAAATGGATGGCAAGAAATGGGCAACGTCATTGGATTGGAATTAGAATTAGAACAATGGTTATGGTGGTGTAGGTAATTGAATTCTTTTTCAATTCGATCAGATATAGCTGCAGAAACTTACGATCTTGCGGTTCTCCTCAATGTTCTCAAGACCGATGGATTCGAGACGAGTACCAACGGTTCCGGTAGACTCGTCACAGGCAAGAAGTCCGAATCCAGGGCGAACCATTTTAGCAGCAGTCGCCTTGAGCTCATCAGAGTACTTTTCTAGGCTCATGTTCAAGGGGGATCCTGCCTTCACATCTCTGACGGAAGAAGATGTTACAAAACCAGTTGTGAATGCCTCAACACCACTAGCGAAAGAGGCGACGATAAGAAGGTTAAGAGATAGCTTCATTTTGTTTCTGAAAGGGGTAGGTACTAGTAAGAAAGTAGACAGACTTGTGTAGATGTAGATGCTCTTTACTGAGAAGATATGAGAATGAAAAGATTCCAGAATGTTTTCCTCTTTGTGTTGCGCCAAATCTTCCCGTACGTGGTAGTTAGTATTGCTCAAGATTAGATACGTCTGCCTAAAGGTGTACGTGTCGAGTTGAGATTAATTCAATGGCCGGATCCTAACATGCTTCGGAATACAGAGGCATACGCTTCTTGTTTTTTGACGCTGAAATCACTGTCATTAGCTACCTCCCAGAGCAGAAGTGGATATTTTAAGCATGTGCACTGTGCCAGGCGTGTGACCTGATGATTATCTTTGCGAGTTTTCTGTCAAGACTCAAAGTTGGAGCATGTTCAGATATTTTCCTAAACGAAAGGATAAGTAATTAAATTTGAGGCGTGGTATTCTCGCTTGGCATGAGTTGAGATTGTGGTAAGTTCCACATCAGTGTGTCATACAAATATATTTGCATGTCGAATAGGCCTTTTTATAACGGAAAAACATCAAAATTACTACATGATTTATTTGCTCACAAGAAGGAAGAAGGCAAAGAAAAATAAAGATGATTGGATTTTGGAATACATGGAATCGCTTACTTCAAACATTGCTATTGTGGAGTTGTCTCTCCTCACTCATCTGTAGAGCATTCCATTTCTCTTCTAATCCAATTGCCAAGAAATCGGGTAATCACTTGCAATATTGGAGAACCCCATCTGTTCCGTCTTGCAGTACGAATCGTCATCAAGCTCAACTTTCAATGGCAATCAACCCTGACAATGATGACATTGATTACGCTGATAATAAAGAGGGCGACGATGATGATGAGACTGGCTACAATGAAAATGCAAAATGGGAAGCACTTCATATTCGAGTTGCTCGCATGCGCCTCGAAGAAGAGAACAAGATTAGATTTTTGAAATCAAGGCCAGCCAAACTTTCATACAAGGACTGCAAAGAGTGGGCTCAAAGGCAGAATATGTGGGAGTCTAGAGACGACTGGCATGCGTGGATTGATTGTGGTGAAGGTTTAAGCACCTACATCCCGTCTGATCCAGAAGGTCATTATACTCGACTGGGTACTTGGGTATCTTGGGATGACTTTCTGGGATATTAACAAATATAAGTAGATTATTTCATTGTACACATGCTACTGAATGTCTCTTGTAGATCTTGCCAAATCTATTATAATGTTTGTTCTTGGAATGTTTGGGAGTCGTAATTCTTGGAGTGTAGTTGGCACGCTCAAGTAGCAATGCAGCCTGGCGTCAATTGCTTCGAGTCTTTTTTCAAATGACTTTGGCCCTCCCAAATTTCGATTCCTAATGATTGATGCTTCCCGTCGTGCTCTTCGGTACCATTGGTCATAGCTCGATGGCAGATTTCCTAAAAGAGAATTAAATTCTTCGCCAATCATGATTCTCCAGCTTTATGCTTGGCCACTCAAATCCATCCCTACTAGACAGAACAAGCCGTAAAGGAGCAAGAGATCCAAACAAATGTTGACTGTATTTGCACCTTCATTGATTCTCTACTCATTATACTGCTTTACCTACAACTTACGACGGGATACTACCGACTGACGCCACAAGACGATGGTGTCCTCTCTCTTCTTGACATTCTCGGAAAACTTGCCAGCAGCAGCATTCTTCCAAAAGTGACTGTAACTTTTATCATTATGTTCATGTCTTTATCTTGCTCCTGTTCTGCTGCTTGTATGGCACATTTTGTGTATACGTTCCTCGGCTTCATGGTCTGAGCGCCCTTTAAATACACGGTAGGCTTGAATGAACTCCAGGTAGGAATCTGTATCGTGGATCTAGTATTTCCGACTTATTTCAAGAATAGTTATAGATTACTGTACTACAGAAAGGGACAGGTTTAGGAGGTAAAAATAGCATGCATTACATTAGTGGGGCAATGTTATTCTCTAATATGGACAGCTTCGCTGGTTCTCATTGCACCAATCTTTCCAGTCCTTGTCGAAGACTAATTGGGCATTTCTTTTTTCTTTTGCAACTTGTAGGAAGATGATTCAAAGACTGCCCTATCAATCTCGTATGCGCGTTACACTCTTCCAACAGTTCAAAGCAACATGTTTGTCTCTTTTCTTCATTCAAGACCTCTTTCACTGGTTGTTCGGCCAATTAAATAGGAAAGCATTTGAAAATTAATTACACGTTCATCGGTCTTTTCAGATATGGCATAGACCAGCATAGACCCCATCTTGAATTTATGTTGAAAATAGAATTCGTGCACTATGTAGAGGCTCGGAGCGATCAAGATCCTTCTATGATTGTGCGAATGGGAACCTTTATATATCATATCGTTTGACTGCATAGTGTAGGACTCAAGGTGAAAAAAGATCTCAAACCTTTCTGACAACTCCAGCCATTACATTAAACTTTTCCGGGTAATGCTGGACCCGAATAACAGAACGTTCACCAAAAACCTTGCCAACGATGACTTTATCAATATCTTCCACATGTTCAAAGAAACCGAAACGCCCGCCAGGCTTGAGGACCCGCCGTATTTCGGAGACAACGACCTCCGGATTAAAATCTTGGCAGAGAAACATGGAGCACACAACCACATCAAACGTTCCATCAGTAAATTTCAGATGTGTCGCATCACCTTGCTCGAAGCGCAACTTGTAGCCGTGCTCACTTGCATATGTTGTAGCAACACTTACATCCTTTATTGTTGGCTGTTGCAAGTCCAGAGCGATCACCTCGTTACCTTCCCGAAAATAAACGTTTTTGAATAAACTATTCATGTTACCTGACCCAAGCCAAAGAACGCGAAGAGGACGACCACCATTACCTACTTTCTGCGCCTCTGCGTAGATTTTTGTCTCGTCGGGTTCCACTTTCTGGATTGTATATGCCAAAGCACGGTCAATTGTTCCACTTCCATAGCCCAGCATGCCGCTGGTCCACAAGCCACCACCACGAAGTAGTAGCTTACGGCGTGAAAAAATCTGAGTACTGTTCTTGTTCTGCTGTTCGTAGGTCATTTCCTTTGCCGCGTAACAGGCGATCAGCGCGGAGGATGACGACGATGGGTACCTCGTGGCTTGAAGGTTAAAAGCGCTTGTGGTAGGCAGGAGCATCAGCATTAGCAGTATAAGCATAAACATCTGCAGTATGGCAGCTGCGTGCAGCATGTTTGAATCGATTGCTATCTTCTGAGATGATACGGAATTTTACACTATACTCTTCGGCTCACTTGGATCACCATGTAATTACTTGGCACCTCTCGCTTTAATCCAAAGAGTAACGCAGCTCCTAAACAGTTGTGTCGCCTGTCTGCTGTCTGCTACTTATACCTGCGACCTCTGACCTCTGTCTTTCACTACTTTACCACCGTCGACACAAAACCAGTAGTTTAAGTTCAAGTACAGGTATTGCCAAACCTTATGTATTTATGTTAAAAGCGATTTCAATGTCAATAAAGTCCCTTTTTCCTTTTTCTCCGAGTTTTATGCATCCGAGCTGATCCGAGCGGACAATTTCATCTACCTACGGCGGTAGGTACCTCTCTAGCTAGACGTCGTATGTTCGTACGATACAACAACAGTATCGTAACTCTACCAGTAAGTAGATAGAAGAGAAACAAGAAACAACTATAATACGGTACCTCGATTCTCTTTAACAAAAGCTAGCTAATTAGGTATTTCAAGTCCAAATCACTGCTAAGAGTTATATTATAGGCAGCACTCAACAATCGCAGAGAAGTGCAACACATAATAACATTTACATTCAAGAACAATGGCAAATTCAGCGGATCAAGAAGATGCATGTGGTAATGATACCAATGATGGGTGTAATAGCACGGAGGCTATCAACACATCCATATCCAACAAACGGCCTTTGGCATCAATGGCCGCGTCTGCAGAATCTCCATCCCATCAGCAACAGGATCATGCAGGACAAGATACTAACGATAACGGTGGCAACGGTAATGGTAATGGTAATGATGGGAACGGTAATTGCAATGATGGTACTGGGGCACCCATGACGAAAAAAGCAAAAACAGAGGAAAGTATAAAAGAAAAATCAAACAAGCCAGCCAATAAATCGATATTTGGCTCTAGCACCACTTCAGGATTTGTTGCATTTGGTTCCTCCAACGCTGATGCTAATATTACTCATGCCAATGGAAATGCCAATAACAACTGTTCGAGCACAGGATTCGGAAGCAAAACAACTACTGATTCTATCTTTGGATCTGCCACCTCGACAGCAGCCAGTGGTTTCGGACTTGGACAATCTACTGCATCCACCACTAGTGGATTCGGAATCACCTCGTCCACACCGGGGATATTCGGGTCTACTTCCGCCTCCACTGCAAAACCAATCTCCATGTTTGCAACCAAGATAGTCACAGACACGACAGCATCCGAAACAGATATGCACACCATAACAAACAATGGCGACGGGGAGGGCTTGGGCAATGCTCGTATCAATTCACTGGCCAAAGCTGCAGCTTCTGTTCCTGCTGTCTATACTCCAATCATTTCTTTGCCATTGGTGGAGGATGAA
>Ga0307978_1002368_pt1 | contig 13359 bp, 4 predicted proteins | sample OrgLakmetage1056_FD_203151 | JGI IMG/M metagenome (GOLD analysis project Ga0307978, IMG submission 203151) | Saline water microbial communities from Organic Lake, Antarctica - #1056 | ecosystem: Environmental > Aquatic > Non-marine Saline and Alkaline > Saline | place: Antarctica: Organic Lake...
CCTCCTTCGCTAAAGCTTCGGCGGGGAGCGGTTTAGCGTTGGCGCGGTTGGCCTCACCGGGTGCACTCCTTCCCCCCGGTGTTCTGGGTGTTGCGGTTTTGTCCCTCCTTCGCTTGTTGGCTTCGGCGAGCGGTGGGTGTTTTGGCATTTTGGGGTAGTGTTTAGCCCTCCTTCGCCAAGCTTCGGCGGGGAGCGGTTTAGCGTTGGCGCGGTTGGAGTTACCGGGTGCACTCCTTTCCCCCGGTGTTCTAGGTGTTATGGTATTTTCCCTCCTTCGCTAAAGCTTCGGCGGGCGGTGGGTGTTGGGTAGGTACTTTAACCTTTAACCTTTTTCCCTTTAACCTTGCTTTGGGTTTTTCCCTCCTTCGCTAAAGCTTCGGCGGGCGGTGGGTAGATACTTTAACCTTTAACCTTTTTCCCTTTAACCTTGCTTTGGTATTGTCCCTCCTTCGCTAAAGCTTCGGCGGGGAGCGTTTAGCGTTGGCGCGGTTGGCCTCACCGGGTGCACTCCTTTCACCCGGTGCTTTGAGGGTGTGCCTCGGTGTGTTGCTGTTTTTTTTGATCTGCAAATGTTCACAAATGCTGCGTTGCTCGATCGATCAGGTAGCTACGGCTATCCTGTCCAAGCTTTAGGGCCCCTTTACCCCAAAGCTTGGAGGGCGCCTTGCCTTTCACCAAAACTCCCATCCTAAAACACGAAAGAACTTAATTTACAGTGTGCTAAGTATTTTCGTGCTGTTTTTAAAGTTATAGTCTGACAACCCAAGATTTCGCTTCGCGTCTACTGCGTGGTGTGAATTCTGACTTGCTCTTTTTAGCTTCGCTCATCGTCGCTTCACTTCTCGGAGTTCCGCCTTGCTGCGTTAATCCCGGTTAACCGGGACGTCGACTTCACCGTGGGGCCCCTTCCCCACGCTTCGTGTAGGCATCGCCTACGTTTTTTGCCTTACAAGCCAAAAAAATAGCTTCGCCATATTTTCACAAATCTTAAGTTGTCAGACTATATTTTGAAAAGGAGCCAGGCAAATAATTATTCACCTAACTCCTTTAAGTATTTTCGTACTGTTTTTAAAGTTAATAGAAACCAGTTCTTAGCCTTTAATTGTTTTTACGATTTCAACACCATTTACGGTCCCTATTTTTAATAAATAAGTTCCTGTGGGTAAAAAATTCAGCCCTTGCAGTACAGAGCTGTTAAGTTGTTTTACAAGGAGTCTTCCTCTAATGTCAAGCAACTCTAAAGAAAGAATAGGGGTGTCTGAGGTGACCTGAATTTCATTGAGGAAAGGATTAGGGAAAACCTCAATATTTATAAAATTGGCCAGATCATCAACAGAGGTCACGAAGGGAGTTTCGTGAGCCCCTATGTCAATTTGGGTACCCTGAAATCTTTCGTTTCCTGCTAAATCTACTTCCACTGTGATCGCATTTGGATTGCCTGCATCAATGCAGGGGCTGGAACTTGTTGGGATAAAATTTTCATCCAGTAGTGGATCTGTTTCGTTTAGATCTGAAAAATCTCCTGAGCCTATAAATGCTGCGGTAAGGGTAGCATCTGAGGATAGATTACCTCCTAGGGAGGTATGATTATTAGTAATGCCGAAATAGTTTTCAAAATTGGCCATAATGGTGTTTTGAAAACTTACTGTAGCAGCACCATCCTGGTATAAACCAGCCTGATTTCCAGCACAAGTGACACCCACTAAATGGAGTGCGTCATTATTGTGTATTACCGAGCCGCCTGTATTTTCTGCAATCAGGATATTTTCAGCACTCATAGCTGAACTACTCTGAAGGTAAAAGGCAGCACCTTCATTAGCACTATTTTCGCTTATCACTGAATTGAGCAGTTGGCAGGAAAGGCCAACGTCAAGATATAATCCACCGCCTAGTTCAGCAGCACTATTTCCGATAATATTGAGATTTTCCATTTGAAGGTCTATACCTATCGCATTAGCTGCTTCTGCATTAATTGCACCGCCATTATCTGAGGCTGTATTGTTTTCAAAAGTAGAAGAAAGAATAGAGAAACTTACTTCATCTCCATTGTTAGCTAAATTTACGCCTCCTCCATACGGAGCCGTATTATTGACAAACGTATTTACTTCTAAAAAAAAGCTAGAAGTGTAATCTACTGTTCCCGCAGAACCAGTGCCATTAAATAAGCTTGCAGCTCCTCCTTGAAACCCTGTTGTATTTCCTTCAAAATAACAGTCCGTAATATTAAATACAGAAGCAGTATTAAAATTATTACAAGTCAATCCTCCGCCTCGGGTAGCAGATGAGTTGTTTAAAAACTGATTATTGGAAAGAGATACTACTTTACCGCCAGCAGCAAAATCATTTTGAAAAACAAATAGCCCTCCTCCTGAAAAGTCTGTACTATTGCTTTCGAATACGTTGTCTTCTATAATTGCTTCACAGTTACCAGCAGTCATGCCTCCGCCAAATTCGGTAGCTGTATTGCCTTCGAAACGGTTGCCTGAAATTAAAAAAGGCTCTCCTGTTCCATTCACGATTAATAATCCACCGTAAGTGCTTTTATTTTCCTTGAATAAAGAATTGGTCACCGTGAAGACATCGTTTTGACCTGACATGGCTCCGCCCTGTGCTCCTTGATTGTGTATGAAAACGCAATTGTTGACCACTAAATCTGAAGTAGAAACAACTCCGCCACCAATATAGTCCAAGCTGCTTCCATCACCTAACAAAGCGTGCCCTCCTGAAATCGTAAAACCATCTAACACACTATTATTTGAATGGATACTTGTTAAAACATGGTACGCATTATCACTGCGATTGTCTTCAAAATTATTGGGCAGATCATCCCCCATTAAATCTGCTGACAAAATGGTCGGATTTTCTTCTATATCCCGATCTCCAACATATATCTCCACACCTTCAAAGCCACCGTATAGTTTCACCCCAACGGCATCTTCAAAAAATGTTTCGTCTGGCAGCATCGAAAGGCTACTCGCTTTATAAGTGCCTTGTGCTACCCAAATCTGACTGGTGGTTTCCGCAGCAGCTAAAGCTGATTGTAGATCAATAAAGGCATCCTCCCAGCTTGTTCCATTGTCTGCTCCTGTAGCCGCGTGATTCACGTATAAGGGATCGCTCAAATCTCCCGTCCATTTAAATAAACCTGTATTTTGTGTGGTGCTCACAGTGCCTCCTGCGAAACCAAGGGTGGGAGAAATAAATTGCAGGCATTTTATGGCATTAGGAATATTAGGACTTGTCCAGCTTGTTCCTCCATCTCTGGAAATACCCATTCTTGAACCGCCAAGGAAAGCTCCTGGCAAAATAACATAGGTGTCTTCCGTACCAGGAATGTATTCGATCAAGCCAGCTTGAGGTGTAGTAGGGATAGAAATTTCTGTCCAGGTCGCTCCTCCATCTTCCGTACGCGCAGCACGGTTGGGTTGAACACCCACTACAACACCACTTTGTGCGTCTTCAAAAGCAATCGCTGACAATCCTTGGCCAGCGTGGATACCGGTCTCAAAGGCCTCCCAGGTAGTTCCTTTATCAATGGAGCGAAACACCCGGCTTCTTCGAGTGACAAACCAAAGCGTATCTCCTTTGACTTCGTAAGCTCCATTGCCCGAATACAGCCAATTGCCTTCTCCGGGTAAGAGTTCTGGCAATGCGGGTCCAGTGATCCTATCCCAAGTCGATCCACTATCAATGGTTTTAAAAACTTGAATGCTATCAATGCTGGCAACTCCAGTCCCTGGACTACCAAAACCTAGTCCTTCATTTTCATTAAAAAAATGGATAGAGGCAAAAGCGTGACCTGCATCGTTAAATTCGCCCAGCTGTTCGGTCCAATTTAATCCCCCATCGGAGGTTTTGAAAATCTTAGCTCGGTCCTGCGCTGGAAGGTTGACCATCAACACCCAGGCCGTATTTCCATCAATAGCCTGTACGTCCAGCGTATAATATGTTCCGGTGGTAGCGGGAAGATTGGACACCACCCACGTTTGTCCTCCATCAATAGATTTGACGACTTCATTCGTGGCCACTGGCGAGGAGGGGTGTATGGTTACCCCCCAGATGATTTGGGCATCAACCACGTCCAGCGCAAAGTATAACCGTGGCGTGGTGTTGGTGCCTGTGCCAAGCGATTCCCATTGGGCGTTTAGGCTGTTTAATAGGGTGAATATTAAAAATAGGGATAGTGTGAAATGTCGCATGTTTTTTAGGGTTTTAGAGGTTTAGAATAATTGTTTGTTGAAAGAAATCACTGCTTGATCACCGTTTGGAGGAAGCTAGTTTGACCTGTTTGAAGTTGGAGGAAATAAGTGCCTGCCGGCAATGATTTGGTGTTTATTTGCCAGTTATTTTGATTCGTAATCAACGATGAACAAACAAGCTGCCCTTTCGTGTTTCATAGGCCGTGTTGGCGTCTAGTGCCTGGATGTCGAAGTTGATGCGTCCGGTAGCAGCTGCTAAGTCATAGACTTCCCAGTTGGCACCTCCGTCAAGGGTTTTAATAACTTTCGGAATATGTGTACTAGGGACGCTGATCCCACTTAGTGTTTGGTCGAAAGCTACTGCCCAAACGACTTGATCGTCAACCACGGAAATACCAAAGACACCATAGCCTAAGGGTAATATTCCCTCGGCCTGTGCTTCCCATTCCTGAGCGGAAAGGTTATGGAGTAAAAAAAAGGTAAATAAAAGGAGTAAAGCGTTTTTCATACTTGTATAGGTTGTAAGGAGGGTTTTAGGTGTTTTTAAACGACTGACATGCAATAGCATTACAGCCTCTGTTGCAAAGGTGGACACAAGCATTGATTAACGCTTGGAGGTATGTCGCAATATCTTGGAGATATGTTGCATGAGCTAAAAAAGCTAAGCTTGGCTTTAGCCAAACTTAGCTTTTTACTAAACAAGAAGAGATTCCGAAGAGCATCGGTTATTTAAATATCACTAGGTGGAAAACCAAAGAGATTTGAAAAGCAGCGAGAAAAATACGCGGGGTCATTAAACCCAACTTTGTAAGCTACTTCTGCAACGGTAAATTGATGAGATTGAAGTATTTTTTTAGCTTGAGTGAGTCGAAGAAGGCGCATATAAGCACTCACTGATTCATCTGTCAGCGCTTTTATTTTTCGATAAAGCTGTGCCCTACTCAAGTTCACATCCTGTGCTAATTGCTCTACGCTATAGCTTGCATCATCAAGGTGCTCTTTGATGAGTAGCTGTACGCTCTTCAGAAACTGTTCGTCTATTGTCAAATGCTCTTTGGAGAGGAGTTCTAATTGATCTGGAGAAGCATAATGTTGTTGTAATTTTTTACGTAACTCCAATAGCTTTGCCAAGCGAACCAGCATTTCCTTACGGTCAAATGGCTTGAAAATATAAGTATCGGCTCCGCTTTGTAGTCCTTCTATCTTTGCTTCCTGATCGGCTTTGGCGGTTAGTAAAACAATGGGGATGTGGCTGCTGCGTTCATCATTTTTCAATTGTACTGTTAAAGAAAAACCATCCACTTCAGGCATCATTACATCACTGATAATGAGGTCGGGCACATGCGCCAAAGCTGTTTTTACTCCTTCCGCGCCGTTCAGCGCTGTCAATATTCGATAATCCTCTTGCAGGCATTTAATTAAATATTGAATCATATCTTCATTGTCTTCTACAATAAGGACAAGTGGCAAATCAAAATTCTCGACAACCGTTGTTTGCTTATCAACAGCTCTGAGCGGACTAACTGCTGTGTTTTCAAAATAAGCGGGTGATATTTCTGATGTACTTATTTTAACCGCTTTTTGTGTAATGGGTAAAACAAGACTAAAAGTAGAACCTACATTTAATACACTTTTTACCGATACCTCGCCACCCATTAGGCCAACCAATTCTTTGGTATGTGCCAGGCCAATACCGGTACCTACGGTGCTGTAAACTTCAGCGTCGGGAACCTGATAGTAGCGGTCAAAAATTTTATCCAGCTGATCTTCAGGGATACCCTTGCCGGTGTCTTCCACTGCTAATAATAATTGAGGCGATCCTCCTGTTTCTACTTTTTGAACGCGCACAGTTATTCCACCATCTTCGGCGATGAACTTCAATGCATTTGATAGTAAATTGGCGAGTATCTGGCGCATCAGGAAAGGATCGAAATCCATTTCGAGCTGATCCGTTTCACACTGAAACTGCAGGGCAATATTTTGGCTGGTCGCCAGTGCAATATAAGCCGTCATTTCATTTTTAAGAAAAGCAATAATGTCACTTTGCTTTAACTGGAGGTTTAGTTTCCCAGACTCCAGTTTGGCTAAATCCAATATTTGATTGACCATTTGCAATAGCTTTTGGGTATTGCGCTGAATCAGCCGTTTTTCCTGGGCGTATTGTTTGCTCTTAATTTGTTCCGTCATGCCTTGTATGATGGTCAAGGGCGTGCGAAAATCATGGGTGATATTGGTATAGAGTTGGTTTTTGGCATCATCCAGTTCTTTCAAACGCAAACGTTCACTCTCCGCCAGCCTACGCCTTAATTGAAATCGGTAAAAGGTATAAACGAGACCAAAGCACAAAAGACCGTAAAGCGTTTTTGTCCACCACGACCAATACCAGGGGGGGCGTACCACGAAAGCAAATAAGAGTGGTTGACTCCAGACTCCGTCTGGGTTGGCAGCCTTGACTTTGAAGGTGTAGCTGCCAGGAGCTAAGCCATTAAAACGAGCGGTTCTTTCAGTGCCTACATATTGCCAGTCATCATCACGTCCTGTCAGTTGATGAGCATAGGTATTGTCTTTGGGACTTTTCAGGTAAACTCCGACGTAAGAAAAAGTAAGGTTGTTTTCAGCATGGTCTAGCATCATTGGATGCCGTTGATCGTAGATGCGTCGACGATCCTGATTCGCTAGATAGGTATTGTTTATGGCTAAATCTTGCAAGGATAGGATTGGCAGCTGAGGATCATCTCTGATACTATCGGGATGAAAATGGTAGATACCATTTTCGCGGAGAAACCAGATGCGCCCTGTCGTGTCTTTAGCTGCCTCTCGGCAAATGACATTTTGCCTAAAGACACCTACGTCGTTGAAGTCGTTGAATTTATTGAAGATCGAGGTAGCGGGATCGAACCCGATAACGCCTTTATAAGTGAATAGCCAAAGATAATTCTTGTGTTCTATTATTTCTAAGACAGTTTCACCAATACTTTCTTCAAAAATATCTAAGCGATCAGAAGAATGCTCATATTCATGAAAACCAAGCACACTACCCAACCACGTCTTTCCAGAATTATTCCGATAAATGGACGTACATATTGAGAGTCTTTCAATAGTATCTACTTGGTCTGTTAGTACATTGTATTGAAATAAATTGTTTAAGCCCGCCAATAGGAGAACTTCTTCATTATATCGATAAGCCCCCCTAATCATAACCTCTGGTAAAAGCTGTTTTACAACCCCAGTATTCGAATTTAGTATCGTCTTATTGTATGGTGTTAGCATCAAATAGCATAAACTGTCATTGAGCCTTTTTCCATCAGTCAAGAAGCTATTACTATAATAAGCTGGCAGGTCTTCTTTACTTACCTGATCAGTGTTTTTATTAACAGACCAAATACCTCCCCTTCCTCCTAGATGAACAGATTCTTCGGATTCATAAAATACGTGAGAGGTATAATCATCCTCTAAAAAATGCTTACTGGTGCCGGTATAATGATCGTATTTAATTATTCCTTGTCCAGCGATATTGATCCAGAGCTGATTGGTAGCATCACAATAGATGTCGTCATAAATGATTTTTTTAATTGAAGGTATAGGCAAATCAATCTGGCTTAAGTCGTCTTTGTCCTGATTAATTCGGAACAGTCCGTGAAATTGAGTAGACATCCAAAGATTGTTGTTGTCATCTTCAATGATCGAAAGAATGTTTATCGGATTGTCGTTGGTTGTAAAGCCCGATTTTAAGTCGAAATGTATAGCATTGGAAAGAGAAGAAGTTTTGGAGTCTATGGACGAAAGTTGATATAGACCATCGCAGGAATAGGTTCCGATCCAAATAGACCCTCTTTTGTCTTTATAAATTGTATTGGCGAAAGTATTACGACAAGACTTATTTGTTTTTATTTTTTTCTCTGTAACACCACCATTGTTTTTATCAACTAACCAAAACGAAAGATAGCCTTCAATTTGCTCTTTTGGGATGCCCACAGCTACCAAATAGTGCTCATTAAAATCAGCAATATCAAAGAGGGATTCCCAGGGTACATCTTGAGGTGAAACAAAAATGATGAATTCCTCAAATTTCCTTTCTTCTCGTTGAGTTATTTTTCCTATTCCTATTGTACTAGAACTTATCCAAAATTGATGTTGATCGTCAATATATGGGACAATGCAATAATCTGAGTTTTTTAAGTTTTCAAAATTCAAGGAACCTGTTGATTCAGCCACAGTTTTCATGATGTCGCTGAGGTAAAAGCTTTGAATCTTGGTGGCGTTATCAGGTGAAATCAGCAATAGATTAGGTCCTCCTCCCAACCAGAGATTATAAGAAGAATCCACTACTATTTTATCACCAAGACAAGTGTTTCCAAAGTACCCTTTTTTGTTTAGGTCGTACTTCTCGAAGACTTCTGTTATGGGATCAAACCGCCATAAAAATTTGTCAAAAGTTCTCATCCAGACATACCCGTTCTTATCTATTACTAAGCGACGGAAATAATCATTGTGATCATGGTTTTTTTGTTCCTTATCGGGGATATAAAATTTAAAATCGTAGCCATCAAAGCGCACTAGTGAAGTGTAGTTCGTCATCCATAAATAACCCGTTTCTTTATCTTGTGTCAGGTCGTATATTTCGTCTAATACGAACCCATTTTCCATGCCAAAATGCTCAACTTGGTAGCCTTTTTCATAAAAAGTCGTACGCTGCGCATAACATTCATAAGAGCTAAACAAAAAGGCAAAGAAAAATAAAAGAAGCGTTATGGAGGGAGTCAATTTATAGCACATATAGTAGGGTGTATTTATCGTTTTTATAAGAGGGGAAGAGGGGCCGATAATTTTATATTTCAACCCGTCAATATGGTTTGCGCCCGTTTATCTAAGGCTCGAAACTGAGCCCCTTCCACCAGCTCATACTCCTGCCCACGAAGCAAGGAAGGCGATAGCAATAAAATAAATAGACCGTAGAAAAAAGGACAGAGGGCGGGTTTTTTCACTAGGGGGTGTTTAAATAGCGGGTGTTTGAATTAGGTGTGGTAAGGCTCAGCGACGCGCGATCAATAACTGTCGGCTTTGTAGGAGTGCTTTTTCCTTTATCCGGCGTTGAGGAACCGCTGACCTTAGCCCCACTAAGGGCAGGAATCCCGCAAATTTGCGGGACAGGCTCCTCGCCCCCGCAGTGCTGCGGGGCAGGCTTTGTCTAAAGAAAAAATCACTACCCTAGCCAAACATGACACTTATTAAACGCGCGTCGCTAGCCAAATACAAGAATAGAAAGGAAACGCTTTAGCTTAAATACATAGCCTAAATTACAATAAAAATCGTTCTCTCAATTTACTTATTCCCCACCAATACCTTTACCGTCTGTTGTTCCCCGCCATTTTGCAGGCGCAAAAAATAAACACCCGGAGCAACGATAGCAAGATCGATGGTATGGTTATTTGGGGAGCGGTGTTTTCCCTCCTTCGCTTGTTGGCTTCGGCGGGGAGTGGGGATCTTGGTTTTGTGGGGTAGTGTTTAGAGTTTAGCGGTTAGTGTTTAGCGGGCGAGCGGGTAGCGGTTAGGGTGGACTTTAAAGGCCGCAGGAGGGAGTGCGCCCTAACTTTGGGTTGGGATTGCAGGGTTTAGGTCTACTTTGCTAGAGCTTCGGCGGGGTAGTGTTTAGGGGGGAGTGATATCGTTGGGCAAAAGGTGCCGTGAGGTACCTCGCATAGGTAGCCATTCCGGATGTAGCGGGGTTGGGTGCCGTTAGGTACCCTGGATGAGGAAGCTTTTTCTTTGCTTACGCTTTTCTAGCGTTTCTGGTGCTGCTTTGTTGTGGCTGCCGGGCGGTATTGCTTGTGCGCCAATCTTACGTGCACTTTTTTCTTGATAAAAAAGTGCCCAAAAAATCAAGGCTCTGTATCGTTTCCCCTACTTGTTCAATACGGGTGCAAGGGGAAAGCAGGGACCGCACAGGGAAAACAAGAATGCCGCGCAGCTCAAAACTCGCTTTGGTGCGTGGTGTTTTGCGCTGTTTGGGGTGGGTTACGGGTTGTTTTTGCGGGCTCGTTGAGTGGTTTTCAGCTCAAACACTGATCTGCTTCTCGGCATTCTTACTTTCCCTGTGCTAAACGCTACAAGGCCGGGTGGCAAGCCTTGGGCAGCTGTGCGGGGGCTGGGCGCGAGCGGTGCCGGTCGGTGGGGCAGCTCAAGCGGTGCATCCGGGACAATCTGCCTCCCCGCCCTGCGGCAATGCGCAGCTTTTTCCACTCCAGCACGGGATCAAGAGCGAAGAGACTACGCCCCAAGCAGCGAAAAAGCGAAAAGCGCAACGAACGTGCCTTTGCAGTTTGCTGCCCCAAGCGAACGCTAACAAGCCCGGCTTACAGATGACTTAAAGCGCCTAGGAAAAGCTCCAAGATCCGATGGCAGCAAGATGTACAGCGTTAGTGCTTTGTCAAGCATGGAAAATCGGGTAATCTGTAGCATCTTTTTGCCCAGCTCTGCGTTAGCGAACCGCTCATGTAGCGACGGCTATAATCGCGAACCGCCGTCTTGATCTGGACAAAAATCTGCTGACACCTTACTCCGCTTTCCACACTTGGCAAAGCACCCGGAAAAAGCTAAACCTCAGCGTTAAGCGTATACAAGAAGCGCTCCGCATTCACTACCCTTAAAGGTGTCTTCGCCGCACTTGGAGGCAGATGATCTTTTGGTTCTTTTGGAGCGCCAAAAGAACGAAGAAGAGAAGAGTTGCCAGCCATGCTCAACAGCATAGCGTCTATACTCCAAAACTAGCCGCGCATATCAAAACTCGCTTTGGTGCGTGGTGCTTTGCGCTGTTTCTGTGGGCTCTCAGCGTGGTTTTCAGCTCAAACACTGATCTGCTTCATCGGCATTATTACTTTCCCTGTGCTAAACGCTACAAGGCCGGGGGGCAAGCCTGGCGCGGCGAGGGCTGTGCGCGAGCGGTGCCGGTCGGTGGGGCAGCTCAAGCGGTGCTGCGGTCCAAGCTGCGCATGCTGGGCCTCACCGGGTGCACTCCTTTCACCCGGTGTTCTGAGCGGGGGCAGCCCAACTGGTGCTGCGGTTCTTGCTGCGCAAAAGGTGCCGTGAGGTACCCTGGATAAGAAAAAGCTTTCTCTTTGCTCGCGCTTTTTTGCTTTACAACCCACACCAGGTACTTCCCTTACCCCCAGTACTCCGAAAGGGGCTCACGCTGACCTTACACCCAACCCTAAAAATCCTGATAAGAAGCATACACATTTGTACGCAGCCCGAAATACGCCCAGCGGCTGTCCGGGAAGCCGCCGACTTCGCTGGTCTCGGTGCGGGACCGGTAGCCGGCGTGGACTTCCAGGTTGTAAACGGGGTTGATGGTGAAGGCCGCCTCGGCGCGCAGGTAGGTGAGCTCGCCGACATTGCCCTGTACGGCGAAGACGCCGGTATCTGCAGAGCGGGTTCCTGTGGGTTTAAAAATATCACCGCCCCAGTTCTCGCCGGGGGCATCACGGCCGGTACGGCCACGGTGGAGCGCCCCCAGGAAGCTCCAGCGGCCGGCGCGGTAGTGGGCGCGGACCAGCATCTCCTCGAAATTTGCGCCCCAGGGGTGGGCGAGGGGCTGATTGTAGTGCCCCCAGTTGGTGAGGATCTCCCGGTGGGCGTAGATGTGGGGGCGGGCAAGGTTGTACTCGGCGCGCAGGAACAGGTTGCGGATACCGAAGGCATCGCCCCACTTGAGCCCAGCCTGCCAGGCCATCATATTGCGCCAGTCGCCCTCGCTCCAGTTGAAAACAGCGGAAGACGTGAACTCGTCCATCGCCATTTGCCCGTAGGCCAGGATGCCATTCTTAAAGTGATAGGACGCCTGGAACCCCATGAGGGTGTTGCCGCCGGCAAAGCCCTGGGCAAACTCCACCGGGCGGTAGAGGATCACTGGGTTGAGAAAGTTGGGGTCGAAGCCGTAGCGGTTGAGCTCGTCGCCCCACATGATGCCCTCAAAGAGCCCGATGTTGAAGCGCTTGCCGATGTTGGCGCTCAGGTAGTGCATGGACATATACTTTTTGGCAAAGATATTGCCAACCATCACACTGTCGCGCAGGTCATTGAGGATGGCCCAGGTATTGACGTAGCGGAATTTCCAAAAGGTAGTCTCGATGCGGAAGTACGGATAGTTGACGCTATTGTCGGACATCAGCAGCGACCGGTAGCCTTCGCCGATGAACTGCTTGCCGTGGCCGAGCCGGAAGTGGAAGTTGTCATTGGGCGTGTAGGCCACCTCCCCGGCGGCGTAGGCGAAGTCGCGGGCCCCATTCTCAAACCCCTTGGACAGCCAGTAGCCCGGCACGACGCCCCGGCTTTGGCGCACAAAGTCACGGACATGCTCCGGCAGTCGGGCCTGGGTTTCCACCAAAGTGGTATAAGCGGAGACCTTGCCGAGCTGTAGCTCCAGGCGTGCGCCCCGGCTGTTGCGGTAGGTATAGTCGAAGTCGCTCTCGGCATCCTGCCCGCCCCGAAAGTACACCACGGGGTTGAGGGTAAAGTAGTGGTCGTCCCCCCGGGAGTGGATGAAGTCTTCGTACAGGGCTTTGCGCTCAACCCAGTCCCAGAGCCCTCCCTTTTTGACGATGGTGTCGGGCAGGAGGTCGCCTTTGCGGCTGTACCGGTCCACCTCGCTCCGCCGCCACGGCCGGATGGCGGAGTGCAGTTGTCCGGTATCGCGGAGGATGGCATTCTCGTGCCAGTAGCGTTCTTCGGCGTTGAGCTGCAGGAGCTGGTACTGGGCGTAGCCTAGGGTGGGGGCGAGGACCAGGAGGAGAAGAAGGAGCTGGGTCTTCATTTGGTTTTTTTTAGGGGGTGAATTTACGATTTCTTTTGTGGAATGGGTGGGCAGGGCTGGGGCTTGGGGTGTTTAGCGTTTAGCGTTTAGCCCTCCTTCGCTAAAGCTTCGGCGGGGAGCGGTTTAGGGGTTAGCGGTGAGCGGTGAGTGGGCTTGGGGTGTTTAGCGTTTAGTGTTTAGCCCTCCTTCGCTAAAGCTTCGGCGGGGAGCGGTTTAGGGGTTAGCGGTGAGCGGTGAGTGGGCTTGGGGTGTTTAGCGTTTAGCCCTCCTTCGCTAAAGCTTCGGCGGGGAGCGGTTTAGGGGGTTAGGGGTTAGCGGTGAGTGGTGAGCGGTGAGTGGGCTTCGGCGGGC
>Ga0307978_1002370_pt1 | contig 13355 bp, 9 predicted proteins | sample OrgLakmetage1056_FD_203151 | JGI IMG/M metagenome (GOLD analysis project Ga0307978, IMG submission 203151) | Saline water microbial communities from Organic Lake, Antarctica - #1056 | ecosystem: Environmental > Aquatic > Non-marine Saline and Alkaline > Saline | place: Antarctica: Organic Lake...
GCGAGCTGGTTTGCTGTTGTGTGTGTATCTGTATTATTTTTATTTCGTGACGAATTATTGTTTGTTGTGAGAGATTTGGCAAAAATGAGCTAAAAAGGCAAGAGATTGTCCTTCCCCCCGCTTACAGGGGGTACACATAAAACTAATCTTTCAATACTTATTATTTAGAAGTGTGGGCTCACAATTTCAAAATTTAGCATAAATAACGAAACAAACAATAGTCTCCAGTCTCCAGTCTCCAGTCTCCAGTCTCCAGTCTCCGGTCTCCAGTCTCCAGTCTCCAGAGTCCTCACCATAGCACACACATTGCACATACATACACGCTGTTAAAAATACCCATACTTACATAGATTTCTAAATATGTGCAAAGATAGGATTTGAGGCACTAGCTAGACTCGTTGGATTGATTTCCCCTAGTACATGTATCTAGTGCGTTCAGTGGACAGCATAAAACTTTAGCTGCTGCTGCGTTCATAAAATCTCAATCGTTGACACGGACGATGATCAATAGGACTAAAATATTGTACCGTTCATTAATTTCCTTCCAAACTCCCACAAAAACCAAAAGGGGAAAGAATGCGTTTTACACTTTCTAGGGATACGAATTGTGAAAAGGTGGGTGATAAGTCATGTGCATATTTGCTATCGCTTTATCAATTTTTACTCCCCGGCTCTCTAGCAAGAAAGATGCCGAAACGAAGTATTGTGGAGGGTCCCTTTAAGTTACCTGATGAGCAGCCCCGGCTTATTCCAGGTCGTGCAAAGAAAAAGAATAATAAGAACACACGGAATAAATATTTACAGGTCTATAGATGTACATTCATCCAATGGACTATACTCCTCCTCGTCATCGCTATCGATTGAATTTTCACAAGACTTTCAGTTGGATTCGTCATCGTCGTGACTGTATTCCTTCTCGTCATCGCTATCGATCGAATTTCCACTAGAATTTCCGTTAGATTCGTCATCGCCGTGATTGTACTCCTCCTCGTCATCGCTATAGATTGTATTTCCAATAGAGTTTCCGTTAGATGAGTCGTCATCGTCGTGACTGTACTCCTCCCCACTAGATTTTCCGTTAGATGATTCGTCATCGTCGTCACTTTCAAATAGACGGCTTGCAATCTCATTCAGCCTTATTGTCTCTCGCCTTTCCATCTCTATACACACTTTCTTGCTTTCCTCCATCCAATCAATCAGCTCCTTGTGAGTATAGCGGGAGGGGTCAAAAGCAGGACTTCCAGGCGAACCGGATGACACCATTTTATCATCTCCTTGGCTATTCCACTTGATCTCGGCATCTTGCTCCGTTGAGATCAAAATGCTGGGTGAACTGTTGACACTATGCATAGTGTTAATTAGTTGTGGAAGAACCCATTTAAAGCCAATCTCCTCGAGCCTTCTCATTCGATCTTCAGTTAGATTCATGTTCCCATTCCCCCTGTACGCATACCTAATGTCACGACTCCACGTAGCTAGAGAATTGTGGGTTTTGAAGCGTCGTCTCACATCACAGTGCCCATACTTCTCCTTGAACTTCTTCAAGTCTTCGATTCGTTGCTCAAATGTCTGATTTTTTTTCTTGCGTCCAGGACTTTTGTCTGCGTCCGTGTCCGCTGATGGATTAGTTGAAATAGAAACAGGAGCTATCCTCGAAGCTGTGCGGCTTGTATCTGCCATTCCTGTGAATCTCTCTCGCTTCTTACTATCACCAGCAGCACTGGGAACATCACGAGGAGACGACGGGACTGGTGATAGTATAGGCATCTGCACGGGAATAGGGATCTGATCAGAATTAGGTCTCTTCCTTTTGCTACTATGAGCATCATGCATTCCGTAATTCATCTTTTGTTTGCTCGTTGCTCGTAGAGAAGTTATGATGGATGTCAATTTGTTCTGTTGACAAGCAATAATAATTGTGGGTGTTGTGACTAGTATCAAATTCAGTCAAATTATTTTCAAACTTTTTGGGCGCCAAGTTCAAGTCTTGCGCTAAAATAAATAGGCCTTCAATTTGTTCGTGTAAGCAGAGGTTATGTTGCAATCATGTTCTTGCAGGCATCTGGCATCTACTTGCATGCTAAAATCACAGATTGATCAGGATTGATTGCGGTTGTTTATTGATAAAAAGGCTAATGAAGGTACAATAAGAGTGTGATGCTATCTACTTTGCAGAAGGTAATTATAATATCGACATTATGGTACATGGTTTTAATGATGAGCGTCATCAGTGTAAAAATACGCTACCCCACACTGGCCGGTTAGCGTGTGCGAAATGGCTGCCGTTTTGGCGCTTATCTAAAATTATAGACCGCTGTTCTCTTCCCAAATGGTTGATCCAGTCTAATAACCAAGACAAGGATTCAATCAGCTCATGAGTCACTGTGATGACTTCTCCAATGAGTATCGACAAAGTCAGCGATGATAATGTCCGGTGATGAATGCAGTTTGGAAATAGGATCTCATGAGAATAAATGCATACTGATGAACCTAAAAATATGTGGTATGGAGGCATGGGTCAGATATAAGTGGGATTGTAAATGTGAATAGACATGAACAACAGTGGTATCTTGTGGGTTGTATCATGAGACTATTGGGGCATCGAAGTTGGGGTATTTAATGATGATGCCACACCCGTCTCTGAAGCACTGTCCTCTTCCATTTTAGAATCGGACGCTCGTGCTGATCTAGCAGTGTAATTTGACCGATGCTCGTCATTGAAGGACAAGAGAATCGGCTTCGATACATGCATGTCACAAAAGTGAATGAAGAATTGGACGTACCTATCTGCTCAGTACGTGATCTGCACTATTGTAATCAATAACCTCTGTGAATAAAGAGGTTGGATAAACCCGGTTCAGTCATTTGTGACATCAAGATTGTTCGTCATGTTGCTCGTATTGTGTAGTTGCCATTATTATGTTTTATGAGAACAAGATATGTGTATTCTAAATAGGGCTGAGTTTCAGTGAGTTTCATTATGAGGTGATGAATGGAAGCCGTGAAAGTTGGTTGGTTGTGAAGAAGCGAAGAGGAAACGGAAGGAAAGAGAGAAAAGAAAATAGTATCGGTTTCATCACTCTAGACCAGGTTTGAGATAATATGAATAGGTATGTAAAACAATTAACTCATTTCTCAGATCTCAGATTTCAACTAACAAATTACAAATTACTATTTATTATCGCATCATCATCACCAAATACGCTGCTACATTCAGAAATATAAACACCACCTCTTCATTTGCAGGCGCTAGAACATGTCTGTTACATTCCATACATCACTGGGAGACCTGAAGTTCGAGATCAACTGCGACACGGCTCCAAAAACATCCTTCAATTTCCTAGCTTTATGCGCATCAAATTACTATGATAACTCAATCTTTCATCGAAACATGCGAGGTTTCATGTTGCAGGGCGGTGGCATCGATGCAACGGGGAAAGGTGGGGAATCCATTTGGGGCGGATATTTCTCCGATGAGTTCCATCCTAACAATATACATGACAAGAGGGGAGTGCTATCCATGGCTAATAAAGGACCCAATACGAACGCAGCGCAGTTCTTTGTGACATACGAAATACAACCGCATCTTAATAATGTATACACAGTTTTTGGAAGATTATTAGAGGGATGGGATGTGCTGGATAGAATGGAAAAGCTGGCAGTTATTGGAGGTCCAAAGAAGAGCCAAGCAACGAGGCCGGTAGACCCTCCTGTAATTCATGGTGTTACAATACATGCGAATCCATTGGCGGACGAGGGGATTATTTATCCAGATAAGGACAGTGGGCCAGAGAAACAACACTAATACATAAATGATATTGAACAGTGCCGCAATTTCACCTTGTAGGATTGTCTGGTGTGTAATTATTATAGTATTGTAGAAATGGATTTTACGCGTCATTGAAGAAGCGAAGTATCGTAAAATGATATTTGTTGATCAATCAATTTGCATTAATAACAAATCATTCCAAGATTGTCTTCATGGACGGAATATCACCATGAATTGAAATGGACAATTTAACCTCTTTTACCCCTCCTTTGCCTTGCTGTAGTGGTTCCAGCTGCAGCAGCTCCTACTGCAGCAGTTACACCGGCTACTCTATCCACTCCTCCTGTGCCACCTACGGCATCTTGCTTTTCTTCTTGTGCGGCTTCTGGTCCGAAAAATGTCATGATTGTCACTGGAAGAATGACATACCAATATCTTCTAAGGAAACTAGCCGGATCTGCTTTAGCTTCTCCTTCCGGGTCAAATCCTGTATCAGTGTTTTGGCTTTCGCCTTCGTTGGTATTATCAGCAGTGCTTTCAACGCTCTTTCTGCCTCTTTTAATCCAATCATATCCCATGGGTGCGTTTGAATTTGGTAAAATGGTAGGAATTGCCATTCCGGGTGTTGCAGTTGAATAGTTCACCGACGTAGTGAACTGGTATTCTTTACCTTCCTTGGATTCCATGAATGGCTTCAATTCGTGGCATTGCGCTGCAAGTGGTGATACAAGAGGTTTGTATGAAAGTGAAATAATTGACCCAGTATTTCCCAAAGTGAGGCCAATTTGTTCCCTGTGATTGAAAGCAATGCCAGTGTATGTTTATTGCGATGAGTATTTGCAATGTAATGCGTGACTAAGACAAGTGGCAATAAATAAAAGACACACGATTCGATTTTTGTACACACCTGAAGTTCGCCCTTCTTACATCGCATGCAGGTACGCTGGCAACCACTGTAGCTCCACTCTCCTTGTCCTCCAATTTGACTCTATAGAAACCATTATTTGCCACAATAGCATCTAGACCCTCCAATATTTTATCATCCAATGGTTTTGACTCGTCAATTTTAAATGTAGAGACAATTGACCCTCCTTCGTCGGTGGAGAGTTCAATTATACCTCTTGGAGTGAAGGTGCCTGGTTTGAGGGCGTGGTAGATTTGGAATGATTTTAGCACTGGTGCAGGGCTTCCTTGTGGCACTTCTTCAACAGCCGAAGCAAATTTTATAACGGCGCTTATGCCCAGGAAAAGAGAAAACTTCATGATGTTATTATCACGTGGAGGGGGCAGTGTCTGTGCTTGTTGGTGGTGACGAGTGATTGTACAAAAGAGGTCACAACAATAGCAGTTTTGTGTGTATTGCTGTGTTCAGTGCTCAGTGCTGTTCTGTTCAGTGTTCAATCTATTTCCAGCAGCCAGCAGCTATGGGGGGTGACTTGATATACCGTTATTAGCAAACCGCAAGCCGTTGTAAACCATTTTTCCAAAGATTTAAAGGTGCTTTCGCGGGAATGAGAATGTGGAAGTATTTGTTTTAAATTTAAAATACGAGACTTCTGCTTCAGTAATCTACTATCTCCTACGTGTACTCTCTGCTAGCTAGACCTACTAGCTAGAAGGACAGCAATGTTGATGACAACTGACTTGTATGTTTGATGGTCTAATTCAATTTACAGGGTAGTGTAGTAGCATGTGCAGTTGTAGCTGCTAACATTTGGAACCTAATCGCTTGACTTGCTGTGAAACCGACATCGGTAACGAGCTTCTCCATAAACACTAAATCTTCAAGCTTGTCACATAAATCGCTCAAGGAAGAGATTCCTGATTCTTGAAACTTGTCGAAGTATTCTTGAAGTTGTCCCTTTACTAACAAGTCACAAAGACCGTTATCAACAGGAGCATCCTTCAGAAGCATAGGTGGAGACACTATCTGCCCAGTATAAGTTTGTGCTACTTCTTTCAGTGGTGTTTCCAAATTGGAGTCAGCGCAACGTATTGAAATTGAACACTTATCAGCATCGTCTTTTTGACGCACAGTTTTGCTTGGTGGACTGCCACCCTCTACTACTAAGTCACGAAGACCGTTATCAACAGGAGCATCCTTTAGAAGCATAGGTGGAGACACTATCTGCCCAGTATAAGTTTGAGCTACTTCTTTCAGTGGCGTTTCTAAATTGGAGTCAGCGCAACGTATTGAAATAGAACACTTATCAGCATCGTCTTTTTGATGCACAGTTTTGCTTGGTGGACTGCCACCCTCTACTAACAAGTCACGAAGACCGCTGTCAACAGGAGCATCCTTCAGAGGCATAGGTGGAGACACTATCTGCCCAGTATGAGTTTGAGCTACTTCTTTCAGTGGTGTTTCCAAATTGGAGTCAGCGCAACGTATTGAAACAGAACACTTATCAGCATCGTCTTTTTGATGCATAGCTTTGCTTGGTGGACTGCCACTAGTTTCTCCAAATTGTCTTACGAGGTGCGAATCTCGTATACTTCGGAATCCAGACAAACCTACAGCATTCAAAGCACTGATTCTTTCTTCATTCAAAGGCACTTTGATACCTTGTAAATATTGTCTGTATTGAGTTCTCTGTCTCAGGCACCAGCTTGCAAGTTCCTTATTAGCACCAGTCACACGGGCACTTCCTGTCTTCGACTTGTGTTCTTTCAATTCTTCAAGGCTACACAGCCATAGCCATCTTTTTTCATTTTCTACCAAGTTTACATTCGGATTAGTATCAATGGTGGATTCTTGCTGAGATGGAATAATATCTTTATTTACATCCATAGTAGATCTTGCTTTGTCGTTTTCAAGACTTCTTTGTGGAAGCGTTCCATTATTGTCGATTTCATGAGATTCCATATCATCCACAGAAAACTTTGCTTTCTTATTAGATAGAATTTCGACATCTTCTGAAATTGAACGCTTACCAATCGTATCTTTGTCTGTGGGTGTTATAGGACAAACATGTAGAGTAGACACGAGGACTGAACTTGTTTCAATACCAGTACTTTTTGACAGTGGCAAAATAGAGGATTCATTTGCGATCTCAGTCTTCACACTCTTTTGAAATGTATTCATTGATACTTGCTTATTGGCACTGGTTGCTTCCTGTGGATTGGAAACTTCATTCTCGGTATCTTCATCATCGGAATCATCTAGGATGATAACTTCTCCCTTTGCTCTCGCAGATGCAATGACACGAGATACACGCTCCCTCGCACTGATTGATTCAGCAAAATTTACTTCCTCTTCTTCTACTTTTCTTTTGACAAGGGCTTTATGAGCATCTTCGCAGGTATAAGAATCATCATTTGATCTTTTCTCTAGCCTAGAAGTAGCGTCGTCTATCTGTTCAAATAAGGTCTCTTCAATCGTATCTTTCACGCAAAATCTAGTCACTTTCACTGCTTTTTCTTGTCCCATTCTGACTGCACGACCAACGGCTTGCTGCTCGAGAGTTGCACCATGTTCAGCAGAAGATCCTGCTGGATCTAACAAAACAACATGTGATGCACACTGAAGGTTAGCTCCAGATGCCTTTGCATGAGCTGAGAGAAGAAGAATAGAAACTTTGCCACTGGTAAAATCTGAAATTGCTTGTGACATAGCAGCACCACTACCGTTACAAAACGAAGATTTGAGTTTGCATTTTTGAAGACTTCGCCAAACCAAAGAGAGGGTATCGTGCCAAAAGGAGAAAACAATAGCTCTCTCGCCTTTTGCTTGAATCTCCCTCAAGTGGAGAATTAGTGCAGCTGATTTCGATCCATGGCGAGCAGCAAGATCGTCTTCTTCTGATGAATTTCTTGGATTACCATAGACAACGGTGGCAGCCAGGGCTTCAATTCTTTTCTCCAGTGCGACTTTTTCATTTTCTAGGTTCCCAAGAGTAGTCAATCTCATCCTGTGTCCCCTCTCAACAGACATTATGTAAAGTTCTAGCGCTTCAATCGATCCAGTTCCGGAAGGCATCAGTTTACCGCCTTTGAGATCATTGTTAAAGTAATCAATGATGTGTTCTGTAGACCGAAGCCCGTAAAAGTGTTGACGCTGCTGGTTTTGAGACCCCATTGTACGAAATTGTGCCTTAGAATCAGATTTGCAACCGCTTGAGCCGTAGGAAGGACAACGACAGTAAAATTCATGAATTGCTTCGGCTTCACTTGATATTTGAATGGTAGCTATGTTCGCGTTTCCAAATGGATCAGATTGCACAGGCGAGTTTCTGACTTGTCTGATCTTCAAGGCTAAATTCCATGATGTTCTGGTATCAAGTATTCCATTTTTTGCATCAGGGATGGCACTATTCTGGATGCTTTGAAGCCGAGCCTTGGCCTGAGCGAGGGATGACCTAGCAAAAGAATTCACAGAAGCAAATCGTCCAACCCCTCTATCAGGACCTTTATCATTATTTCCCCCTTCTTTTCCATTAATCTGTTCACGAAGTTTCTTACTTGCTTCTGGATGTACCATCATTTGCCTCAAAGAAGCATAGGCACTCCCAAACTTTTTGTTCCTGTCAAACGCCTCAATTTCATTTTTTTCCAATTCAAAGAATTTTCTCTCCAACTCGGTCGCGTCCACGATGATCGTTTCTCTGCAAACTTTCTGACTTGCAGAGACAGCTTTGTCAGCAACATTTTTGGGGGAACGGATGTAAAGCTTACGCTTGATGATTTCGAATGGATGATTATTTCCGAGGGGGGTTTCAACTTCGACATCCATGCGAAGTCTACAAAATCCTAATAGTTCATGATTTGCGCAGACACTCTTATTTCCATGTGGGAAGGGGGTCGCAGATAACAACCAGACATTCTGAGCAGTTCGGCTGAGTTGCAATAAATTCTTCTGACTCTCTGTCCCTTCGCTGACAAGATCTTGAATTTCATCAAATATGACTCGTCTCCAGGGTCGATTTGGAATGTGTAATGATCCTGTGTACACCCAACCGTCATAACTGCACGGCCCGCGAGGAGATTGGACACAAAAAAGAGCGGCCTTCTTGTATGTTTCCATTATTTGCCGATTATAGTGGCGTTGACGCCCATGAGGTTTGTCAAAGACTCGGCGAAAGTTATACCATAATTTCTTTTCATTTAGAATTGTTTCAACATCGATAAGGACAACACGGCGTCCATTCTGGGGAGACATCGTGGCAATGATATCATATTCTTGTTTGCCAACAATGACCTCAATGTCGTTGCTAAATTTTTTGATTTCATGTTTCCATTGTTGGATGAGATGTCCAGGGGCAACAACGAGTGTGTCTCCCCTGTTTCCCCTGTCAGCAGCTAAAATCATGCCAATGCTTGTTGCGGTTTTACCCATCCCGACAGCATCAGCAAGGCACCCCCCACGAGATTTATAATCGTGCTGTGCACCAAAGTCTCCAGAGAGAGATCCATCAGATTCAATAAGTAAGCATCTATGCAGGGCTCTGAGCTGGTGCGGATGGAGAGGCAATTTAATTCCTACTGGCTGTGAAGCCTCAGGTGAGTCGTGAGGAAGAATAGGCACCTTGAGTGCTGCAGTCTTCTCAGCCATGATTCGGTGCGGATTCTGAGTAGGAATATTTGTTGATAACTGTGTTTCAAGGAATGTAAATCTTGGTGGTTGACTTGTTTTATGCGAAAGGCTCTGGAAGTTTGGCGCTGGCCATCGTGTGCCGTGTGGACTCGCGTGGATCTCACCTGTCTCTCAAATTTTGAAGCAGGAATTTCGGGCGCGCAGGACTCCAGCCCCGCGTTGAAGAACGCGCGCGTAGCCACTAACGAAGATATTCATATGAGTAAAATGAATAATGACATGAATTCCTTCCTGCTGCTGCTGATAAAAATTGATGCTGCCATCATGCTGCACTCTGCACTTACAATCAGTAATTATTGCATTATTCCAGAATGTGTGGTGTGTGGACTCCTCTTTCGTTCTTGTGTATAATCTTGTGAGATCCCCTCATGTGACTGCACCATAAACCATAAACAGAGTTGTGAATCTTCGTCCGAGCGAGTATTTGAAGCATTGCACAACAGTAGTGTCCAAGCTTTGCATTATTGCATTCAGAAAGCTCCAAGGACCATATATCATATAAAGCAGTATTCCTGCTCTAGCATTCAAAGCCCAATGATGTGTTTTAGATGCGAAACAAAGAATAGGGTGTATTCTCAGGAACAAGCAAGTCTCCGAACTTCAAGGATAGTTTTCAAACCTTCCCAATATTAAGGATAGTGAATGCTTACTACGCTGCTACTGATAAAAATGAGTAAATTCTTGAAAATGCAGTGCAGAGAAGACTGCAATCCTCGTTTTGTAGATTTGATTCAATTCATGCTGGTGCTGAGACGGATAAAATCCTGTCATATCTAATATCATGGCCAATTGAAATGACGGTTGTTTTGGTGGTTAAAAGGCTTTGATAAAGTTCAATTCTTCAATTCAGGCCCGGCAGTTGAAATTGATTGGGAGCATTTTACCAATTGCCAAATCGGTAGCATGTGACAAATCGATTTCTTCCTTTTGTCTGTATGTGTTAATAATTTGACTACAAGTAGACTTGTCTTCATTTTTCTCGATCCTTATTGCCTGGAAGTCTAATGGTGGTGTGCCAATGCAGATAGATTGATTCTTCCTCCTCGTAAGTGGTGAAAATGATGCTTGTGTGCCGTTTCATACCTGTTGCCCCTTTACATGTCCAATCCATTGGATGCCACATGTATAAAAGTACAGGGTACGAGCCTAAGGAGTTTTCTTGAGGTTCGGATTGTATTGAGCACCAAGTGCATTGTTCCAAAGGACGAACTTTCAAACAGCACGAAGAGACAAGGCAAGATTCAACAAAGGATCGATTTCTCCCAATTCACATTACAATTCAATCAAATATGTTAGTTTTTTAGCAACTGCGACGTTGATTTTTCTCCAGTGTCTAATTACACACCCTCTCAATGTATTAAGAGTAAACTTAGACACCTACAGCCCCATCCTAAAAGAATCCAGGCCCCTTCTCTCTCTTCGCAGGCTCATCATCTAAATCAATTTTCACACCGAAACCCATTCCACTGGGCTTCTTTACTCCACCCATGGAACCAATAGCTTCGGACCTCAAAAGCGCCATCTCAACTGCAGTCTTTCCCCAATCATATCCATGGTTATTGTCATCACTTGATCTCTGTTTCACCTGCTCCTCAGTCAAACAAGTCAAAACTCCAAAAACTACAGGAATATTAGTCTGAATTCCAACATTCATGATACCTTTGGATACTGCATCACTGATATATTCAAAGTGCATGGTATCTCCCTTGATCAGTACTCCAGCGGTAATGACAGCATCTACTGTCCCACTCAATGCTAGAAACTTTGCAGCGAGAGGAAGCTCAAAGGATCCCGGAACCTCTGTTTCAAAGATATTATCTTCCGTGACGTTACATTCTTTGAGAGCTTTCCTTGCCCCGTCGACTAGCTTAGTGACGTGTTCGTCATTCCAACGAGTGCGGATAATTCCGATTCGGACTTCGGAACCGTCAAGTTCAGAAAATGAGACTTCACTCTCTGCTGCCTGGTGGAGAATGCAATGGATTCAAATTAGTACATATGTTCGTGACAGGTGATCGCTGTCGTTGTTCTGTGTGCCTCATTGCCGGCCTTGGCTTGGCAAGTTGTGCACATGTGAATATAATGCCAAGATTACATTATTTAACGTACCTTCAGGGAAGTACGGATGGCTCCATTACTCGCAATTGGAGAGAACCCCATTACAGTGGAGGTAACGAGAGCGAGGAGTAGGAATCTTTGAATCATTGTTTGTTTTGTTGTGTAGTTTGGTTGTTATGTTATCCGATGGTGATGTTAATGTTGTTATGTCGGCACAGTATGTAGTGAGTTGAATGACGCTATCTCGAATTATTGATCTTACTCATTCTTCGGCTTTCCACCAAAAGGATCGTAACAAGAAAAAGATATGAAATAAAAAGAATGTAGGAGGGAAAGGGAAAGGAGAAACCAAAAAACGTTGTCGTCTGCCGTCCTCACTTATCTAATAAAATTGAGAAATGGAGAAATTGAAGGTGGAACAGGGAACAGGGGTGGAAACTAAACGCAAACCTTAAGCAGAACAATGCGCTGTCCTAGTGACAACAAATGCGCGAGGCAATCAACAACAAAATAACATTTCTTCTGGTTGATGCGGTTTCATGTACCTTGAAATGTGCCTACGATACACGTGCTAGACCAACCAGATTACAGTTGGAAAATGCAATTAACGTTTTCAATGTGTTTGAAGAAGTTCTATTATTGTAATAGGAATCCCACTCATCCTTATCTCTCAGCATACTCATGTCTTTCTGCATCTGAATCCTTTTTGTCTTGGGTTAAGAAGGAAGAGTTTGTCCATGATATTAATAAAATTACAATACTACAGTCTCCACGCCTCATCTATAGACGAACCACCTCTATCTGCTGCAGCCTGAACTCCTCTATCTAATGGGTCCCACTCTGGCTTCCGTGGATCCCATAGTTCAGCGTTGTAACCAACTAATGGTCTATTCCCATCTTTCATTCTGACCGCTGTTCTCCAAGCCTCAACTTCTTTCGAGAGGGATGGTATCGACAGAGATAGCGAATACATCCAAATCATTTTAGCATCACTGATATCGCCATCCATGGCACCACCGCATTGATTTTCTAGTGCAGACTTGAGCATTGATTTCATTCCGTGTCCAGCACTTGCAGCTGCCAACCATTCCAAACGTCCATTTTCTAAAGTTTCCCAAATATCGTCCAAATTTGAGCCCACACTCGTAGCCATTGCCTTGACAGCCTTTACTAAATCATCCCAACGGGGTGATTTCCTAGCTGCTTCGACAGTTGCCTGGAAAGCTTTTGAGCTTTTCACTGCTTGTGCTACGGATTCGTTTGTCACCACTTCCTCTCGGACGGGGTCATATTCATCGAGCTGGAGATCAGATGCTAGGCCAAGGTAGAACCCGTCTCTGACTATATGGAGTTCTTCTCTGGAAGAACATCTCGCAAACCCAGCAAGTGTCATTCTTTGGGCATTGAATGCATTCGTGAAGAAAATCTCATCTTTTGTCAAGTGTGTATCTGCCATGCTGTACTGGTGATTTTCTTTCGCTACTATCGCTTAATGCATGTACCACTTACCACTGTCATCTATTGCTCTAGCTAAGTCGGTAGCTATCTAGCTCGGGATGATGTGATACTTAATTAAGACGTGAGATACTATGGTGGTCGGTGGTCGGTGGTCGGTGGTCGGAACAATAAACAATAATTCAACATCCATCGTCGTCGGTCGTCGTACAGTTTTTGTGAAACGTCCGGGTTTCGTCCCCCATCGCCCAATCGTTCCCCCCATCACGCGCCCAAATTTCAAATAATTGACATTCAAAACAAACAAAGCAAATAGCTAGCAAGCTATCAACTATCAAGTGCTGTATGATAACACATTAGTACTTGCTCTTGAGCGAGATCGATGATGGATACAATAAAGCAATCTTTGCTGATCAGATTGCGCTTTGTGGCTTGAATTTGAGCTCCTTCCAAAGCTTTAAGGTTGTATCGGCAGAATCA
>Ga0307978_1002372_pt1 | contig 13354 bp, 10 predicted proteins | sample OrgLakmetage1056_FD_203151 | JGI IMG/M metagenome (GOLD analysis project Ga0307978, IMG submission 203151) | Saline water microbial communities from Organic Lake, Antarctica - #1056 | ecosystem: Environmental > Aquatic > Non-marine Saline and Alkaline > Saline | place: Antarctica: Organic Lake...
AAGACTCCAATGGAAACATTTCTTTGGATCAGCATCGCTATGCCAAGTCCGTTGTCGGGCGATATTTACCAACTGCCTCGACCACGCCTTCCCCAACCGATCTCCGCAAATTTGCCAGTCCGTTGCCGACTAACATGGTTTGGACCAAAACCCATTCGTCTAAAGCTCTGTCCAACGTCGTGTCTCTTGAGACCGAGTACGGATTTCGATTTATTGAAGCCGTCGGCTCCTTGAATCCTCAGCAATACTGCCTACGAAGAGCTCTTTGCGATTCGCAAAGCATGCAAGCACATGCATCTCCCGGGCCGCATTCACTTCCAAGCTCTTCTGCATTTATTGCATCACCTCCGTTGTCACTCACCACAGGCTTTGACTTATTACCGCGATGTCTCTAAGTTGCCCATCGCCAAAATGCTCCAAGAAGCTGGTCACACTACAGTTGACCCCTGCTTTATTTGGTTTTGTAATTCCTCTTTTGGTGATTGTGATGCTGCCCGTTCCACCGGTTGTCATGTTGGTCTCCTTTAAGGTGGATTGATTAACTTCTCCTCCTTTGTTTCAAATACCATTGCAGCGTCTTTGTGCGAGTCTGAAACCAACACAATGACTGTTGCCGCCATGGCGTCCAGGCAAACAGCCATGATTTATTGCGATCTCGTTTACGGTGATCAAGACCGTCCTTTCACTGTTCCCATGTTCACTGACAGTTCGTCCGGTATGGCTGCTACTGGCAACCAACGCACTACCAGTATGTCTCGACACATTGCACGCCGATGGTATTACATTCAACAAGCTCGTCAAGCCGGACATATTCAACTACTTCACACGGACGGCGACAAATACCACCTCGCCGACCTTGGCACCAAGAATCTTCCTGCTTTGGAAGCAACTTACAAGCTGTCTCTCATTGAAACTTCTGTTATTGAGGAGGGTTCGATTGTCGTCCAGACCCGCGAAGCTCCCGCTGCGGCTGTTCCAATGGCTAAATCGAAGAGGGGTGTCGGGAATCCTAATGGAGTCCCGGAAGTTAGTCACGTTGTCTCTAACGTTGCTGAAACGGATGCTGTGTCCAAGGAACAATTCTCCCGTTCTAGCACGGTTTCATTCGCATTGGACTCGTCAATTGGTGGAGTTTCCACGGTCCATAACCATTGTTCCTCCACGGTTCAATTCCCTGTAGAATCCTGTACACTTGGCTTGAATAGCCAAGCGCCGGGATCGTAGATCGTAATCTAAAAGCTCACTTATTTTGTTTACTGTTGTTATTCAACTTATTGGTCTTTTACGCTTATTACGATTCATCATGGTTATCATTCATCCCTTTCATCGCATCTCGGAGGATGCTCGTCATTGCTCCGCTCTTTCTTATCGGCAAGTTGCCGATCGTGACTATTGAGTCCCAGAAGTGATCGATCGTCATTCTTTCAGAGTACATAAAAGGTACAAAAGTACTGGACAGAAGCAGACGACAATAAGTCTTCGTGTGACAAAAATATATCGCAACGACAGGAAAAAACAGGAGACTATATGAATACTGTAGTTGTCGCCTGCGATGCGATTTGAATTCTCTTGGGAGCGCGACTATTGATGAAACGATGTCAATCCTAAAGATGAACTACTTAGTTTATGGGTAAGTAGTGGAAAGACCACGGAAAGCTGCTGCAAGATGCGTTGGCAGATGGTCGTAGTCTTTGTAGTCGTGTGAGATCGTTGGTGGAGATGAGAGCTAGGCGATACGGCTTGTCTGTGGTCGGGATCTGAGTGTAACCCGGAAGCGGTTACGCGGCAGGTCCAACAGCGACGTCCTCATCCTACGGTATCTCCTATCACGCTCACAACGGCGGTGAAATAAGCATTCGCACAATCACCTGACACATTATACCTAACATCTTTACACTTGTCCAGCTTGCAGTATGAGCGAAGAGGAAAACGAACCAGCCTGGATGTCCCAGGATAATGACGACAAGTAAGTTATGATCGACGATCTCGACGGCTTCCAACGAATCTAGAATATAATCACGAGAGTAATGGGTGCCTCCTGCACTGCCTGTTTGCTTATAATTGGACTGTTTGATGGTACCTTCAGACATACATCATCTTCTCAAGAGAAGTATCTGATAAAACCAGCTAAATTATCGTTTCGCATCTCCTTCGTATGCTCCTCTTAGGCTCCGGAAAGAGATTTCCCCACTGTTGGGCTCGGGCGAACTGGATCTTCAAGACAAGCCCGAATCATCTGCCGACGAAGAGGAAGGGTCACAAAACAACTATGGTACTGTACCCCCTGAAGATGATTTTACTTCCGATAACGAAAAGGCAGCGGCCGCCTTGCGGAAAGACCCAACCGTAGTAATGCCCTACGCTCCTCGTCAAAATCCTTGCCTGTGGCTCTTTCATTTCCTGGAGGGGATTGCCGTCCTGACGGCCCTTTGTCTGCTGGCGACTCAGGTGATGCCCATTGCGATTACTATTTTGACCAAGATCGAAATCGGTATCGATGTTCTATCGCTCTTTCTGAAGGCTTACATTTCGCTGTTTTGTTTGGTGTTTATCGTCGTCGAGACGGGGCTGCCCGTTCCCTTTGTGAAGGATTCTACTCTGCTGCAGTCCTACTTTAGCCGAGGTTTCATATATTCCTTCTTGGGCTTGATTTGCGTGGAAGAAGCATATTCAGAGCGAGTCAAGGACATTGTCTCGCACGGCAAGGACGAATTCCATGTGGGATGGGCGGCCATCTTCATGCAGATATCTTCGTGGTTTATGCTAGGGTTGGGGATCGTCTACATGCTCTTGGGGCTCTTTTGTCTGCAGTCTTTGAGAGACCGAATGCACAAGAAGGAGCAAGAGGATTGGAAAGAGTACCGAGAGGACTTGAAAGTATGGAAGGAGAATAATGCCGGCCACAAAGCGTAACTCGGACGGAGCGTATAAGAAAGAGTTTCCGTGTAGTATCGATGTCGTGTATGTGTTACTCTCTAGCTGTATCAGCAGTTTTCGGGACTCTTCATTCGGTCACCGCTGGGACGATACCGCCCAGCGTCAGGGTTCGAGCGCTGCCATCGTCGTCGCCTATCCTCGGACATTTCCTCCATCTCTTGCTCCTTGGTGTTACGCGTGTGTCGTCGTTCTAGGGCGCGGCTGCGAAACTTGCCCTGAAAGCGAGACGACTGAGACCGACGCGCTAAGGACTGTTTGGTGCGTGTCGTGAGCGATAAGGCAATCGATTCGCTCAAGCCTTGCACGATACGCATGGCAATCTTGCGAGAAACCTTGCGACCTTTCTTTGGTACAAGAATATGGACACGAACCACCATATCCGTGTCTTGCTTTCGAATGTCAATGTGAATCTGTCCATCCCAATGAGAACCTTTCAATGAACCCAGCGTGAGACTTAGCTCGTCTTCTTCTTCACGTGTCTGTATCACTTGTAGTGGCAGCAATCCGTATCGGCCCCAGTCTCCCATTTCCTTAACGACAAGTACAGCATGTTGCTTTCGGCCTTCTTTTTGTGATATCAGGCGCAAGGAATTCGGAGGTTTGACGAATTCAGTCAACTGTCGATCGGTAAGTACACGAGATGCGTGCTCAAAACAAAGGTCGAGAATGTATTCCTGTTGCTCGGCAGCCGCGTCGCTGTCTTGGTCGTCATGGAGTTCGACAAAGCTGGCCGTGGGTACGGCAACTTGCGAAGATGCTGCTTGCTGCAACAGCTTGGTCTTTCGTAGACTACCATGCCACACGGTGCCACTCTCGTCGCCCAGGTCCAACTCCTTCCACGCCTTTTTGGTCACAAAGCTCACGTCTCGGCTGATAAATTTCGAGGATGGTTCCAGCAACGTGTCTACATATCGGACCGGAGGGTTCCATACCGTTGTGGCACCTTTCGAAAATGGACTATTTGCAGTGGACAAGACGAGGCCCGTTCGTGGCGCTGCAATCGCAATATACGCCACAAGTAACATGGTAGTGGCAAGCAATGTGAATTGCCTGGGGTTTTTGGAGGCAGCTTGAGCCACGACAACGCCGACTGACGTGAATATTTTCCATACGTTTCTAGACTGAGCAGTAACAGGACCGCCTCCTCCAGCTGGTAATTCTCCTGCCTCTTGCAGCGATTGGTGATTTCGTTCAAGCAAATCCAACAGATCCATTGGATCCATGCCGTTGGTGGAAGCGGCCTCGTTGAGAGTCGCGGTTGGATCGGCCGATTGCATAATGACATGCTCCAACTGTAAAAGCTGTTGTCTCTGGTTGCTGGAGAGTGGCAACGGCGCTTCGGCGTCCTCGTTGGGCGTCCATGTGACCTTCTCCTCACCAGTAACGACCGGGGCGAAGACGACGAGGACGAGGACGACCAATAAGCCGAGCAGAGCGAACCACCTGGGGCTTTGCCTTATTCTCATCTCCTTGCCAAGCTCTTTCAGTAAGCTGCTGTAGCCCACTATCCAGTCCAAGGTGCGTTATACGTTATGCGATAGTAGATAGAGACGTGTGCGAGACTCTCGTATACAGTATGAAAGTCGGGATGTGTTGTGACTTATGATGAGACCATTTTACGATCGCCATTTTGATTCTCTTTCCAAAGACTTCCGCGTGTCGCTTTTCACTAGCCACTAAGTAGTACAAACTCGTTCAAATTTAGGTTACGATAGGTAGTTAACGACTATGTACCTACCTAGTACATAGACTAATGTAGTCTACAGTACCATGACTTTGTCAAGATGCCACTACTAGAGTAGCTAGAAGAAAGAGCGTGTGTTTAGATTAGGATGTTGAGGACTTTCAGCGCTTTCTGCAAGGAGCACGAGACGCCTCGACAACAAGCCTTCGAGGCCGATATTTTTCCGAGAGAAAGTCACTAGATCAGAGCAACTACAGAATTGACTCAGCTAATGACGCATCGATCGGAGCGTCCCTTTATCAGCTGGTCCATGTCTTCTTCACTCAAACCTTCTCCTTCGCGAACGTCCCAAAAGTCCGACAACTTGGCTTTGGCAACGTCGCGACGAATGTAAAAAAGAATGTAAGCGCTGGAATTAACAACCTCGCGGGGATGAATCTCGAAGATTTGTGCATCATTGAATAGTCTCCACTGGCCATCCAGGTCCGACTTGAGGGACGCCACATAGTGGCCGCCCGAGAGTGCGCCATCGTGATGAACGACACCATACAAGTCGTACAGCATCGAAGAGCGTCCATTGTCTTTTAAGCCGTCTTCGTCATTGGCTTCTATAGCTTGGGTAGAGTCGTCGGATTGCCCATTGCTCGCTGCTTTCTCTTGATCATCTTTTGGCAACGAGTCTGGTGCCATGATGCGAGAAAGATCAAAGCCTTCCAGCGGAAACACCACCAAGTCGCGGAGTTTCCGCCTCATGTGCTGCGTAAATTGAAAGCGCTTCAATTGGATAATAACCACGGGCGGTAGTCGCCAAAGGCTCATTCGTTTGGTCTGCACTCGAAAGTCTCTGCACCGCGAGCAATAGGCCTCTGGAATGCGTTCTTCCTCGGCAAAAGCGTCCAAACAGTCTTCCAACGTGATCGCACCCGAATGTCCGCCTTGCTTTGCGCCAGCTCCACACGAGCTGTGGTTCTTGGCGGTAATGACATGAGCACGGCCGCGAACCGGTGCCGGGGAATTCACAATCGTCTCCTTGGGAACTGAACGCAGTCCAAAACTAGATGTTGCAACGTCCACAGCAAAGTGCCAATCCACCACAATGCTATCATCGGCCACAAGCGTGGTTGGAGTATCATCGTCCGGGACGAGGCAACCAATACAGCATTCGTACCAAGGACAAACAAGGCATCGTCGACCGTCTCTTGTAGAAAGACGCAGGCGGAAACCGTACCGGGGCATGGGTCCAGCAGATACTTCCTCCATATCCGTCATGGTCTTGTGATAGCCTGTTTGTCGATTTTGTTTCGGAGACTGCTCGGAAAGACCCGACTCAGCGTAGCCAGTGTCGCGCTCATCGGAAGGGTCGACCGCATCCGCAAGGAATCGTAAAGCAGACTTTGGCACGAAGTTTCTCAGTCGCTTCGCAATTAAATCGTACAGCTGGCAGCCCGTGTACGTATCAAGGTCAATGACGCGGATGAGAATGGGGACACCAAAGACTCGATGCGTCAGTGGGTGCAAATAGTCTTGCGAAATAGCCTCGGATCGTCGTTGTGCAACGGCGACAAAGGAATGCCTAACTTTTTCGGCAGTATTGTCCCCATCTGCGCTACTATCCGTCGTCTCAGCATCGCTGTCGGTGATTCTGTCGGTTGCTGCACTTTTCGAGGCGTTGCCAACGGCACGATCTGGGATAGGATCCAGCTCATACACATACAAGAGAGGAAGTTCCCCAGAATCTTTTTTCTGTAGGTCTTGCAAGGACCATGCGTTCTGCATAGCGACATTTGGATTGTGTTAGAGTATGTTCATACGCAGCAACACCAAACAATTGAATCGACACACGAAACTATCACTCACCGGTGCAATCTTGAAAATGTACCCGTCTCTCAAATCGACAATAGCAAGGCTCTCCGAAATGCGAAGAACTTCGTCTGACACTCCGGCCTTGTCGTCTCCCTCTTCGGTGTTAATCTCCTTTGGTTTCGGCTTCGACTTCGTCGGCCTTTCGCCGTTGTCACCGACTGCATCTGTATGGATAACTTTGGCAAGTGCTATCAACACGTCGCGCAAATTTCCGTCGTTTCGTACTCGAACGCGGTACTTTAGAGTTTCGGCACCGTCCTCAATTGGGTAAAGGACCAACGAGACAGAAAAAAAGTCGTCCTCAGGCAATGGGAGTTGTAAAAATGAAAAGGGTTCGAATCGGGCGCTTTCGTACTTGCAACTCCTGCATGTCAGCAGGCTCTTGTACTGGCCAGTAAAGATTGCGACAATGATTGACATTTCTCGTTTCAAGTGATTCGACCACCAGATGTCAGCAAGCTCGCTGTCAGGTCGACCGTCAGAGTCAGGTGCCTCGATGTAAGGCTTGTCCATGATACGATTAAGATCTTCTGATAGACCGCCAAGTAGAAACGCCAACAACTCTTGCGCATCATGCTGTTCATTGCCTTGAAAGTGATCGTTGAATTTTCCAATGGAGTCTTTGAAAGTCTTGGGAGTCAAAGAGGGAGCGTTCACTGGAGCGTACGATCCAGGAGTCGTGACGCGCTTTGGTTGAATCGCACCCGATTGGCCAAATCGTTTCCAGAGAGAGTTGATCAAAACCGCACTGACTTGCGCTAGGCGACCTTGGTGCCCCAACGGATTCGTCGTATTGATATCCTTCAGATACGCCTTGCTGGTGAAGTATTCTCGAAAGATAGGAGTATGGCTGAGGCATTGAATAGACGAGTTAAGGTAGCACGTATTTCTTTGAAAGTTGAAAGCGTGAACAGAATCATGGTGAGAAAATTGGCATTGTGAGGAACAAGGAGAGCAACACGGCAAAGCATCTTACCCCATATTATACAACCCAACAACGCCGTCACCCGGATCAGAAGTATCCTGCACAGCCGCAGGCTTTTCGTGAAACGACCATTCCTTGCCATCCAGTCCACGGGGCCAAAGGCCCGTTTCGGTGTCTTTTATTTCTAGCAATAATGTGATTCCACTGCTATCAGTGCCACAGTTTCGGCGTTTTCGCTGGTCCACAATGGTCGAATCGAGGTTGAGAATCCAATCTGCACTGGCTTCGTCGCCCAGTCCGCTGGCGCTGCGCCCCATCACCCACAGTCGAGCCAAGTCAGGGTCGACATCCAAACCTTTGCAGAGTTGCACAAGCATGAAACCGATAGGGCTCACTCGACTGAGTGGTACGTACTGTTGGAACGGTCTTGCTTCGCCACGAGATATTACGTCGCACATGAAAACCGTAACAAAGTACGGGTACAATTCAATCTCGTTTTCGGTGCGGATCCGCTGCTGTGTGCTATGAGGAGAAGCAGAGCCACTCGGAAGGTACGGAACGACGGTTCGGTGGATGGGAGGACCACCGTCGTACCAAGCCTGTAGTGCGGACCAAGCTAGGGGTGGCAATATCTCATAATCGTGTCGCCAGCGAATATCGGCACGTAGGGCAAGGCTTCCATTATCAGAGAGGAGACCCTTGTTACTAATGCGCCCGAGGCCACGTACCGAGTCGCTTTTGCTATCGTCTCGGCCATCCACTGCATCTTCGTCGCTACCCGCTACTTTCTTGACGAGAATGGCCCACGCCTTGAACCAATCATCGTTGATAATGTACCAAACAGTTCCTCTTGGTCCCCGTCGAGAAACATCAGTCTGTGGATAGCGGTACTTGTGTCGCCGTTGGATCTCTGCAATCAAGGCCACTTCCATGGACGCCAGCGTTGGCGGGATACCAAACAAAACAGCGGCAACCATTCGAAGATCAGTCATGAGAGGACCCAAGCGATACTTTGGGCCATCGGATGGGGCTGCCTTATTCCACTTGCAGAATTCGTCAAAGTCCATTGTCGCGCGCTCGGCATTTTGAAACGCGTAATCCACCAATTGCTTCAAAGCCACCACCTTGACACTGGATTTCCCGTTGTTGTTACTGCACTTTTCCTGAATCTCGGACCGACTCAAATTGGGCGGGAAAATGCCGAGCAACAAAGCCGGGGCAATGTCCACGAGTGTTTCTTCCAAAGATACCGCCGGCGAGCCAGTGGGCGATTCTTCCTCTGCGTTCCGCATCTCATTGACCTCTGCGGACGAATCTGCACCAATGCGAAACTTAGCGTGCTCCAACAGTCGAAGTAACATTTGGGCGACTTGGTCGCGGGTCAAGGCACGCTTGCCGTCATGATGTTCGCTGTTGGTGCTGGCAACTTGAAACATTCCAAAAATGAAACGCAGCAGGGGAGTGTCTGGATCTCCCGGTAAGACTGTATTGTGTCGGACAGCGGCGCACCCAAATTGCATGACATGGTATAGGCCCCAGTATTGTCGTCCACTACTGTCCAGCTCCACGTCGTCCCGGTTCCCTCCTCGAAACACTAACTGTGCCAAGCGATTAGGTAAATACCCTCCTGTACCCATTTCTTCATTACTTGCCGATACCGCGTCACAGAATGCTGCTTGACTAATAACATGCTTGGGTTGGCCCACTCCTTCCAAAGAATCCGACGATCCCATGGGATCTCCGTGAATGACGGGAGAGCTCGACTGGACCATGGAGTGAAACCGCCGTTTGATTTCGTATATTCGGTGCTCGGTCAGTCGGTACAAATCACAAAGAGGACGCGGTTGATGGTCCATGGTTTCCAGATACGCGGCCACTGACGGTGGCATTTCGTGTGCGGGTACCATGGCGCATCCCAGTATCGAAATCCAATCCAGCAACAAGTGCGATCCATCGCCCGAGCGTGCGCTTTCCACCACGCGTTGACAAAATTGCTGTTCGGAACAAGCCGCGTGCAACCAGCCCGTCGCGTGCTCGGGATCGTCAAAGACTGCGTCCAGCAAGGATCGACACGGCGATTCCTTGTAGGAATCTTCGCCGTGCACGTCGGTAAAGAATCGATGAACGGTATCGCGCGTGACACTGCCCTTTTTCTGGTACGCATCGTAAATACGAAACGACAGGACCGCCATGGTCCACACGCTCTTATTATTGCCCGCAGTCGCAGCAGTGGTGGACGCTGATGCTACTGTTCCTGTCGCACCACTCGCTAGTTCGCCGCCCTTTTCCTCCTTGGTGTCGGAACCCGATTCGAGATTCATCTCCTCGACAGCCGCCGCGACAGATGTAACATTCGAACTGCTGTTGTTGCTGTTGCTTCTATTGGCTTTTAGTTCCACATGCTGTCGGTACTGCTGGCACACGGCCAACAAAATGAGCACGTCGGGCATCCACACTGCGGCTTGACTGGTGGCCCCGCCGTAATACGTGGCTTGACTCGAGGCGGCGTGTCCCTGCAGCGCATAAATCCAACAGTCAAAGAGTCCCATGTGACCGGCGGCCCCCGTGTGGGGTTGGACTTGGGAGGGCACCAAAAATTGCAACAGCGTGGGCTTGTCGAGGGCCAGCGCTCGAACAGTCAACCATCGTTTCCACGATTGCGCAATCTGGGTCGGTACCGGATCTCCTTTCGTTGTTGTTGTTGTTGATGTATTGACATTGCCATTACTGCGATCCGTGGCAGTAGTAGCAGCGCTGTTGGGGTGCCGGTAAAAGAGCGACTGAACGAGCGCGTCTATTTCGTCTTGTAGTTGGAGCGTTGATCTGGGCTTGTTGCTGCTGGTATTCTGGCGAAAGTTGAGTAACGAAGAGACGATGCGGTGTACCGTCGGTTCACCCAAGATCTCACACGCTTGCCAGACGGGGAGAATGTGCGACAGGTGGGATTTCATTGCGAACGAATCTATTCCAGACTCGGACTCGCAACTCGCGACGGGCGATACGAATGACTCTTCTTTGCTTTCCTTGTGCTAGCTGCCGACGAGTGACTACAGTCGTTCGTTACGTTGCGTTACGTTACGTTCCGTAACAGCACGACGTGCTTTCTAGTAGAATGTCGATGCGTGCACGGGCACTCTCTGGGGTACGAAAGTATTCGTCTATACCGTAGACTACTCTCTATCTGTAAGAATATAATATGGCCGACGACGGACCGTAGCACGATAGCAACGGTACGATTGCCCGAATGAATATGAATCGCATCGATCATCGCGCGGCGGCCAGTACGGTACGGTACGGTACGGTACGGTTCGGTACGGTACGGTTCGGTACGGTACGGTTCGGTACGGTACGGTAGACTAGTAGCAGGATCGCAAAAGAGAAAAGAGCCCAACGGAAACCCAAGAAACGGAAATATAGTACAAGGACCAACGCTTAAATCGAAGAAACGATACGCACATCATATCAACGACACATCATCATCAAACACTGAGACGACATTATTTTAACTGGTAACCATGGGGAAAGAGGAACCGTCAACCACCGTCCGTGATGATGCGTCGTAGTAGGAACCTTCGATACCTGGGTCTAATAGCACTGCTACTGTGTGAACCCTCTCATGCTTCCTTTCTCAATTGTAAATCTCCAAGAATACAAAAAGGACGACTAAGAACGAGGGCGAGACATCATCGCCACCATCACGCCAACATTCACCGCTTGCAAACCATGTCGCAACCCACAAAAGAGGAACTCGAACCAGTAAATGAATTCGAATCTCCCATAGAGACGTTACCACCCTGGTTGCACTTTTTCACAGAAACAGTTCGTCCCATTGCGCTCCACATTTTGCAATCCTTGTTATTGGCCGCCTTGTTGATTTCGTGGGAAGATGTGCAGTGCTCCTACACGTTGCCGTCCCGAAGTCGCGTCGATCTACCCCCATCAACGCAGTGGGGAGCCGTGACTGTTCAAGGCCTGGGGTTTGGCTATACCCAACGGCTGCAACTCTTGGAAACACAATCGAGCACCTCTGATACAGAGGCAGACCCACTCTGGCAGATTCCATCCTACAATGAAGTGCTCGCCCAGCATCGTCACGAACGCGTCGTGCGTTGGAACCAACCCGTCCGGACTGCCGATATACCAACTTCGATACACGCACTGTGTCAGATTATGGAGGAACTGGCTCAGCTTAAAGGCCTGGCGGAACACTACCAGTGGGACGCCCTGCGGCTGGCGCTGCGGACCGCACCCGTGACGCAACTGGAAGTGGCCGCGAGCAGTCTACGCGCGTTGGATCCAGACGCCGTCATTGGCTTTGATTGGGGTTCCTGTGCATGGCGCCATTGTGGAGCCTTGGCCGACGCGCAAGAAGCTCTGGACGAACTCGATCACATGACGGGAGTGTTGGAGCCGTACGAAGCGCTCTTTTGCTTGGACGTGGTGGAACGCGCGGTGCGAGACATGCTCGCGACAGTTCCCTGGAAAGACGCTGATGCTGCTGATGTGGATTTTTGGAAGAATCTAGCAGCCTACCAACCGCATCAGTCGACAAATGCGAGGGAGGGGTATCACTACGACGATAGTGGTGGTGAAAGTCAGTTGGACGAAGCGTACGCCCGGGCTCTGTTTGAGCTTCGGGTGGATTGAGTATACTCTACAGTAGACTTCTCTTGTGGTCGCCTGCCCAATTGTGACGGACTACCCTTATAATTATAGTCTAGACTTTGTGCTTAAAAGCAGCTATATAGTGTCATGTAAACGCTCTACCATCCTCAAGCAATAGTACTAGCAGAGCGACAAGAATAGTACTCAATACTCGCGAAAAAGCGGACAAGGGCGGCTCGAAATTAGGTGCACCTTTTGAGTGGCCGAATCTGGACCACCAAGAACACTCTAAAAATCTCCGCCTCCGTCTGCAATGTAGCATGCTCGTGGCCACCAAGAAGTACCGTATGATACGACGTACGGTAGCGATAGTGGAAAGTGGAAAGGCTAGACTATGCTCCGTTTTTCTAGCTGTTTCGAGCGACGACGCACGGACCAGATGACCAAAATACAAGGGTAGTTCGCGCCTCTCTTCGCATGCAGCGAGCGACGCGCGACGGACGCCGATGACGATGGCTCGCAGCACGCACACAACAAGACTTTATCTTTGGCAGCAGTATATATAGTAAAGGAGACCTCCTTGTTTGGTATTCGACGAGATACCATAGCTAGCAACATGACAGGATCCGATTTGGGAGATACTGCAAAGTACACCGAGGCTTGCGGTACGCGAATCGGTAAATCAGCGGTACGTCAAGAAAAAAAGGCAGATGTATTCGAGATCCAACCGAACACACTGTGTTCGGAGCGTTGGCTCATCTCGTCTCTATTCTTTCCTGTTATCCTTTGCTAGATGGGCGGTGGTAGCATTGGTATCTTCATGGGCTCTGCTCTCTTGGCTTGGTACCCCGATCCGTATCGTTTCGACTTCAAGGGAACTGTCGTCCCCAAGGCACTAGGTGTTCGCTACGTTATTAACGGCCTCCGATCTCCAGTGCTCTGGGGGTCTCTAGTCTGTGGAGCTTACAGTGGTGTGGAATGTATCATGGAACAAGTTCGCGACGAATCCAAGGCCAGTACCTATGTGAACGCTGCTACCGCTGGAGCAGTGGCGGGTGCCATTATTGGAAGCATGTCCAAGCGTCTCGATGTCATGAGCGCCACGGCTCTGGCACTCGGTATGGCCATGGGTATGGTGGATTACAACGGATCAACGACGGTCAGTGACTTGGAACACGCCAAGGTGAAATGGGAACTCTCTCTTCCCAAGAAACACGTGGAATCCACGCAAGTGGCGGCCTTGAAGGACAAGTACCCCGAGTTCAAGGATTTGTAAAGGCAGCAGACACTCCATGTAGTCTACTAATGGTACGTAACACTGTTGGTTATCATGTTATAAT
>Ga0307978_1002373_pt1 | contig 13347 bp, 15 predicted proteins | sample OrgLakmetage1056_FD_203151 | JGI IMG/M metagenome (GOLD analysis project Ga0307978, IMG submission 203151) | Saline water microbial communities from Organic Lake, Antarctica - #1056 | ecosystem: Environmental > Aquatic > Non-marine Saline and Alkaline > Saline | place: Antarctica: Organic Lake...
ATCGAAATTCGACAGATCATCGAGGGCATGAGAGGATGGCTTGACCATCGCTCGATAGAGACAGAAATCGCCAGGCTTGTGAATCCCACCCCAACCAGATGAGTCAATTCGACGCAACAACGACGTGACCCGCAAACCTCAACTTGCCCAAGGTTTTGCCCCTGTTACCTAAATGTTCGTTAACCGTTTGATAAGGCTATAATAAACGCATCATCCCAACTGGCCCTTTTGAGCTTTATGGAGAGCGAGCCCTTGGAGATATCACGTCGCGCGATGTCGAGAGCGCGGCGGCGCAGGATGGCGATGTTGGCAGGGCCATTATCCTTCCAGTTGCGGGCCGCGTCCTCCCTGAACGATACGTCAAGTTGCCAATGTAGGGCATTTTCGATCTCCCAATGGGCCCAGACCGTGGCCATGAAGACGGCGGGTGCAGGCACCCATGACAGGTCAAAGTAGCGGTTCTCGGTTTGCACCTTGCCGGAGGTTTCTCTATGGGCCTCAATCCGCCCAAATGCTTTTAACCCAGGGAATTCATGTTTCTCTGCCAGTCCTTTAGCCGAAACCACTAGGCCCGTTCGGGTTTCCTTGCGGCCATGCCCCGTCTCCTGCTGCCGCACAGCCTGGTGGTTTATCTTGACCTCGCCAAAGCAGGATCGGGCGTCGGAGAGAAGCGAATCCTGGTTAGCTTTCAGCGCCAGGCATTAGTCGCCTCCACCGTCCATGATCGCTGCAACCGTGCGGCGATTGCAGTGCAGCGCATCCGCGGTCACAACCCTGCCCTTGAGCGCGATCAGGCCGAGCACCTCAAGCCCTGCGACCAGTTCGCGACAATTATCGGCGGCCACCGTCGCAAACGTCAAACGAAGGCGAGATGCATAGGCAGACACCATCACCCGCGTCCGAGCACTCTCCCCCCTGTCGCGTGCGCCACGCAATGCCTTGTCATCGATGGCGATGACATCCCCCTCATGAAGAAGGGCCGCGACGTCAGCCAAAACCCGTCCGAAAGCGGCATCAAGAGCTTTGGGATCGATCATCCGAAACGCAGCGGAAAACGTGTCGTGAAACGGAATCGCGTGTTTGAGCTTCAGGAAGCCGTTGAAAACACGTTCTTTCGCGCGACCAAAAGCAGCCATCTCGGCACAACTCGTCGCGCCGCAGAGCACGGAAGTGAATTACTAACCGGCTGACGCCGGTAGCATCATTTGGAGGAATGTAATTCCAGATACTGCGTGATGATGTCGTCGGTTACATTTCCAGAGGTTGTCGAAAAGTATCCACGGGCCCAAAACCGCCTGCCCCAGTAGCGCTTACGCAACTCAGGGAACTCCATCTGGATGCGGCGTGACGAGCGGCCTTTGATGCGTTGCATGACATCGGATAGCGACAGTTTTGGCGGGATCGACAGGAACATATGCACATGGTCGCGTCCCAGCACGCCTTTCACGATATGGACGCCCATTTCCGCACAAGCTTGCATGATAATCTCGCGTATCCGCACACGCATCGGACCCTCCAGAACCTTGTTTCGATATTTTGTGACCCACACGACGTGGAACCTGTGGTAAAATCGCGTGTGCGCGGATGAGGAATAGCGCATGATCTTCTCTCCTAAATTTTGAAACCATACCGCCAAAGCGGGTTTCAAAATTCAGGAGAGAAGATCAATAACAGATTCGCTGAAGCGGACCGGCTAGAAGCCGGTGGTTTCGATCCATTAGGTGGAAAATGAAGGCTATGACGAGAAGCTCTCCGAGGTCGTGTCGCGCATTCTCTGCGCGAGGATCAGGAACGTCATCGAAGGCGGAAAGGAAGATGTCCACCGTGGCAGTGGGCTCGGCTCTGTTGCACAAATCCCATGAGGGATTCATCTCGTGAATCCAGCATGGTAGATGGGATGCATGATCAGACTTACACCCCGAACCTACAAGACCAAGAACTAGCCAGCCTACAATGAAGCGCTCAAGCGCCGTGGCTCGCTGACGATCTGGTTCGACCCCAAGATGAACTGGGAGGCCGCGCCGACAGGCAGGCGTGGCCGCCAGCAGAGTTACAGCGATGCCGCCATTCAGACATGCCTTTCCATGAAGGTGCTGTTTGGCATGGCGTTGCGGCAAACGATCGGTTTCGTCGAAAGTCTGCTACTGCTGGCCGGGCTCGACTGGACGGTGCCCGACTTCAGCACACTGTCCCGCCGCCAGAAGACACTGGCCGTGAACATCCCATATCGAGGCTCCAAGGGGCCGTTGCACCTGCTGATCGACAGCACCGGGATCAAGGTCGAAGGTGAAGGCGAGTGGAATGCACGCAAGCATGGCGGTCCGAAACGGCGCGTTTGGCGCAAGATCCACCTCGGGATCGACGAGGAAACGCTGGAGGTTCGGGCGGTCGAGATCACCGGGAGCCACATCGGCGATGCGCCGGTGCTGCCGGACCTGCTGGGCCAGATCCCGCCCCATCAGGAGATCGGCAGCGTCGCCGCCGACGGCGCCTATGACACTCGAAAGTGCCACGATGCGATCGCCGATCATGGCGCCGATCGTGGCGCCGACGCCGTCATCCCGCCCCGCAAAAATGCCAAGCCGTGAAAAACCGTCACCGCAGGGGCGGTGGCCAGAAACAAGGCCCTGCGAGCTTCGAAATACCTCGGCCGCGCGATCTGGCGAAACTGGAGCGGCTACCACCGCCGAAGCCGCGTCGAAACAAAACCTCTCGGGATCATGCTGCGCATAACCCTGTCGGTCAGCGGATGCACTGCGTGAAACTGCTGGGCCAGCGCCTCATGGCACGGAACTTCGAACGTCAGGTCGCGGAAGTCCAAGTCCGCATCGCCGTCATGAACGGTTACACCGCCCTTGGCATCCCTGTCACAGAGGCCGTGGGCTGAATCCGTCAGGGGAAAGGGGAACCTCAAACTTCAGAGGCTTTGTGCAACAGAGCCCGTGGGCTCCAAAAGATGAATCCCACATCCAGAATCCATCACGCCCTAAGCCGCAAGAGGTTCAGATCACGCCGTCAGTGCCAAATGCCATTCTCCTGCCTGTCAGATTGAAGCTAAGAACCCGCCGTCAACAGCAACACACTGGCCTGTTACATAGCGTGACGCATTGCTTGCCAAAAATATAATAGCCCCCTTGAGATCGGCAGCATCACCAAATTCTCGCATTGGGATTTTATCGAGCATAGCAGCCTGCCAGCTTTCATCTTGATAGAATGCATCGGTTAAATTGGTTCTGAAGTAACCGGGTGCTACGGCATTTACGCGAATTCCTTCGCTCGCCCATTCGGCAGACAACGCACGTGTCATTCCCAATAAGCCCGATTTCGATGATCCATAAGGAACGGCTGTTGGAACACCGACATAAGATGTAAGAGAGCACACGTTAATGATTGACCCCCCTCGCCCAGATGCGATCATATTTTTGGCCACTTCTTGAGCGCAAAAAAATGCACCTTTGAGGTTGGTATCGGAAACTTTGTCCCAGAGCAGTTCGTCTATATCAACGGACGGACAAACTTTTTCGTATCCGGCGTTATTGATCAAAATATCGATGCCACCAGCTCGTGTAACATATGCTCGAATAGCTGCCTTGGTTGATTTGGTATCGATTACATCAAGCTCCAATATCTCAACTTTGCCACCCACCTTCATAATCAAGGCTTTGGTCTCCTCCAACGACGTCAAAGTGCGAGATGTTATACCTACTTTAGCACCGGCCTCTGCGAGCCCAATTGCCATTGCTTGCCCAAGCCCACGGCTTGCACCGGTCACCAGTGCAGTTTTTCCTGATAGATCGAAGAGTGCCTGCAACATTCAATAAGCTCCTTGACTTTGCTGTCGTTATGTCTAGACATATTGCACGTACTTGGGCAACACAATTGAACCAACAGAGGGCGACATGGTAAATTTAGATAACCTCATTCGTAGCGCTCTTGATGGCATCGCACCATATAATTCAGGTCTCAGCCTACACGAAATCAAGACCAAATATGGAGTTGAAATCATTGCCAAACTTGCTTCTAATGAGAACCCACATGGACCGGCTCCAGAGGTCCTAGAAATTCTAAAACTTACGCCACCTGACATTTACCTGTATCCAGATTCTGGTGCCAACTTATTGCGAAGTGAGTTGGCTGAACACTTAGATATCACACCAGGGCGTCTCGTGTTTGGGAATGGGTCCGAGGAACTAATCTCGATTATTTGTCGCAGTGTTATTGATCCAGGTGACCGAGTTGTCACACTTTATCCTTCCTTTCCGCTTCACGAAGACTACGCAGTCATGATGGGCGCAAAAATTGAGCAAGTATCTGTTACTGAAGCCCTAGAAATTGATGTAGACGCCCTAATCGATGCAGCCTCTAGGCCTGCAAAAATGTTAATCTTTGCAAATCCAATGAATCCAGTTGGCTGTGCGCTGAGTCCTCCTGAGTTGCGACGAGTGATTGAGGCTAAGCACCCTGACACGCTGCTAGTTCTGGATGAAGCATACTACGAATACGCTATCTCTGGGGATTACTGCTCAGGTCAAGATATGCTGGAGGCGTCAAACGGAAACTGGATCATTCTGCGAACATTTTCAAAAGCTTGGGGATTGGCTGGACTAAGGATTGGCTTTGGCATTTGCAGCTCTGATGCGCTAAGAGCGGTTCTTGACCTGACAAGAACACCTTTCAATGTAAATGCTGTTGCACAGATGGCTGCTATTGCGGCTTTGCATGCGCAGGACTACATGACGACAAATATTGCGGTTATCAATTCTGAGAGGATCCGTGTTGAAAAAATCTTATGCAATCTAGGCTTCCAGGTCGCTCCGTCTCTCGGGAATTTTCTATTTTTTGATACACGCAAACCGTCCCAAGAGATGGCCGAAAGTTTGTTAGCACTTGGAACAGTAGTAAAGCCATGGAAGCAAGATGGTTTTAGCTCCTTCGTAAGAGTGTCAATTGGGTCTCGGACAGAAAACGACAAATTTGTAAACGATGTTCGCAAAGTTTAATCCGCCGAAAAGTAGTTTCAGCTCATGCTAATAGGGTTCTGTCGCAAAGATTTTGGGTTTGATGATTGCGCAGTATGATGCATCGCCGTAGAAGTTGATTTCGCAGGGCGCTGTTGCACGGACCCTGCCAGTTCTGTTAGGATGGCCCTATCTTGGTCGATTGGATGGCGCTGATGCCGCATAAGTTCAACGCATCGCGTCGTCATAAGTTTGAGAAGAGGCGGTATCGCATCACGAGCGGGCTGGCCTATAATGAAAGCCCGCGTCAACGTGGCGATGTGACGGTTTGGCTGAGCCCCAAGATGGCGGCTGCTTGGCGCGCAGAGCGCCGCAATGTGCGGGGTGGCCAGCCTGTGTATTCCGATCTGGCGATCACGGTCTGTCTGACGCTTGGCATGGTTTATAAGCAGCCACTGCGCCAAACTGAAGGTTTTGTGCGCAGCCTTGTCAAGCACACGGATGTGGATATCCGCGTGCCCGATTACTCTACCTTTTCACGTCGTGGCGCGGGGCTGTCCTTGCTGATGAAATCGCGCGCTGAGCAGGATAGCCCGATCCATCTCGTAGTGGATAGTACCGGCCTGAAAATCTTTGGCGAAGGCGATTGGCTGGAGAATAAGCATAAAACAAAGCCGAAACGCAAATCTTGGCGCAAACTGCACCTCGGGTTGGACCTTGTCAGTGGCGGCATCGTATGTTCCGATCTGAACAAGGACGATGTGGGTGATCCGACCGCCTTGCCTGATCTTCTCGACCAGATTGACGCGGATGTGACCCGGTTGATCGCCGACGGCGCCTATGATGAAGACCTCACCAGTGCCCTGCTCACGGACCGCTTTGGCCCTACCATCGAGATCGTCATTCCGCCTCCGAAGACTGCGGTTTTGAGCCCCGACGCGGATGGTAATCCAACGCTTCGTGACGAGCGCATTGCCGAAATACGCACCGGTGGTCGCATGGCCTGGCAAGTGAGCAGCGGATACAATCAGCGAAGTCGTGGCAAAACCCTAATGGGCCGCTGGAAAGCTGTCATCAGCCCCAAATTGAAAGCGCGCAGCTTTTCCAACCAAAAAACAGAGGCCAAGATCGGCAGCCACATCCTCAACAAAATGACCGAACTTGGCCGCGCCAAGTTCACGGTCGTCGCTTGACCTGATCTACAGGTAAGGGCAATCTCAACCCAGTGCATTATTCGTGCAACAAGGCCGCTTGAAGGCCAATTTATGTATCAACTATAGCCTCCCCGCCATGCGTAGCAAGTTGGCTTCAACGGCTTTAGCCGTCTGCGCAACATATCCTTTCGTGGCACCGGGTAGCGCACTCACCTCGGCTGTAATTTTCACCCTGTTTGCCACCAGCACATCAACGATTTGCTGCACACGGTTCTTTACATCGGTTGGGCGATACCCAATTTCCCGCGCAAGCGCTTCCCAATGCCTGCGTATTCCGGGGTGATGCGCCCACCGATTCCGATCTGATGCGCCCACCTGTTCCAATTTCATCCGCCCACCGATTCCGGGGTATCCGCCCACCCCTGTGACGTGCTGCTGCGAGGCAATCTGTAACCGGCTACCTTCCGCCTTTTTGGCACGAAGGAAGCCCGATGGTATCTGACCCAGACCCTCACCGCCATCGTGAATGGGCATCGCAAAGCCAGATCAGTGAGCTCCTGCCCTGGAAATACGCCCAAACCTGGTGACACGAACACCGCTTACAAATCAGCACAAGTAACTGCAATCACGCAAACAGTCGAAACTGGCGCTCTCTGATAATTTTGGGGGATTTTTTTCTCTTATTATCAATTCGCTGCACGTTTTCGTACGTGGTCAGGGGGAAATATTGAGTCAGCGTTGAGTCAAACGGAAACGAGTAAAGCCCGACTTAAACAGACTGGCTTTAAGTTATTGTTTTATTTATTAATTTTGGTTGCGGGAGTCAGATTTGAACCAACGACCTTCAGGTTATGAGCCTGATGTAGTGGCTAAGTGCAGATTAAACTGCCGCACGCCACATCCGAAACCTCCCCTGCCCGGTGACTTCCCGGATCAGTCCATGCGATTTCATCCATGCGAGATTGCGCTGGACGGCTGCGCGGCTCGCACCGGTAAGGCTCTCGGCCATTGGAGCCGAGACCAACGGCCACTCCGTCAGCGCTTCAAGCAGGGCCGGGGGGGTGCGCCCTGAAAGCGGGGCCATGACAGCTTGCGCGCGGGCCGCCCACGCCTCGATGTCATCAAGATGGCGCATCGCGGTCAAGGTGGCACTGTCCATACCATCGAGCCATCGGGCCAAACGCTCAGCTGGAGGGCCACTGGCGCGCAGCCCCCCTGCCCCGCCCATTGCAAGCGGTGCGAAGACCGCTCTTGTTCCCTCGCTTGTGGAGATGCGTCCGGCCGTGACTGCCGCTTCCACGCGGTCACCGTGCTGGCCAAGACCGGCGAGGCCCCAGAGGTGAAAACCCACGCACGCTCGGGTTATGGGGTGAAGCTGGGACGCGGCCGTCATCAGGTCGCGCCATCCGTCAGCGCGATCTTTGAGGCGCTCGGTCTCATCGGCGATGTTCTCGGGGTCGCGACGATCGAGGAAAGCGGCCAAGTCCGCCTCGGGTCCAGGGCCACCCGTCAGGCGCCGCACGGCCCATCCGATGCGCGCGAGCGCGCCGGTGTCCTCCTGGACCCCCGACAGGCGCATCGATATCCAGAGCGCCAGCCGATCAGGGCCGACCCGGTCGCCGACGAACCAGCTGAGGTCTGCGGCCTCGATCAAGGCCAGCCGGTGCCGCCACCCGTCCGGGCCGCGCAGCAATCGGTCGTCCAGAGCGCCCAACCGTCCGGCAACCCGGGCGAGACGCGCAGCACACCCTGCTTCGGCCTGCGCCCAGTCGGCAAGAACCTCTGTTTCACGCGGCTCTGCCCGGGGGCCAGGAAGCAGATAATCTGGTTCCTCATCCATCGGGCCGGGCAGGAACCAGAGATCGTCCTCCGACGCCTGTTCGGCCTCCTCGGTATCGCCGGGGAGGTCATCCAGATCATCACACAGAGCGGGGCTTTGCGGCTTCATATGTGCAAAATATGGGCATTATGCAAATTACCCAAGCGCTTTCTTCGAAGCTGCTCACGCTCTCTATATAGCACGCACATGCGATGGTCGGCGAGATCTCTCCGATCGCGTTTAATGCATGGAAACCAAGGGCTTTCTGACGAGCAGCGCCAAAGCGCGCACCCTTGCATTCGTTTACAAACGGTCGTTTATTAGCGATACATGAAACTGCAAAAAGACTGTTTTGATGCCCTTAATCGGTTATGCCCGCGTATCGACTGAGGATCAGACCCCCCTGCCCCAGAGCCAAGCCCTGAAATCCGCGGGCTGCGCTGAAATCCATGAAGAGCAGGGCTCGGGCGGCAATCGTGCGCGGCCAGTCCTCGCGCGCGTGTTGGAGCGCGTGACCAAGGGCGACACGCTGGTTGTCGTGCGCATTGATCGTCTGGCGCGGTCGCTGTCGCATCTGTTGGAGGTAATCGAGCGGCTTGAGGCCAAGGGGGCTTTCTTCCGCTCCATTGAGGATCCGATCGACACGTCCTCCCCACAGGGCAAATTCACCCTGCAGGTACTGGGCGCGGCAGCTGAGTTCGAACGCGCGCTGATCCGTGAGCGTACCAAAGCGGGCTTGGCCAGCGCCCGCACCAAGGGACGCGTCGGTGGGAACCCTGGTCTTCGAGCCAGGGATCCTGCAGCGTTGCGCAAGGTTCGTCTGGCGCGGCAGGACGGCTACATGGAGCGGCTGAACGAGACGGCGCAAGATTGGGTGCCCCATGTGCGCCGCCTACGCCCCGACATGGCTTGGGAAGACGTGCTGCGCATCGTCAATGGCCCCTTGCCTGAGGCCAGGCGCTGGACGCAAAGTCGCCTGCTTCGCGCCGTTAAGACATATGTACGGGATGGTTTTTTACCCGCAGAGGTGCTGCACCGTGCCGGACGTCGCGAAACTGACGACCGCCTGCCCGCCATCGTCGCCGCCATCAAGGGCGCGGATCCAGACGTGACCCTTCAGGCGATCTGTGATCGCCTGCTGGAGATGCGCGAACGTACCCCGCGTGGTCGCACGAGCTGGCAGCCGTCATCGGTCAAGATGCTATTGGAGCGGGCCGAGAAACTGGGGTTGCTTGAGTGACCTTTGGGAATCAGATTCGCTCAGAAGTAGAGAAAGGTCCCTATGGTTATCGCGTATATCTTGGGCCACCACGCTCATGGCACCACAAGCAGTTGTTGAGACGCAGGGAGGAGGCGGCGTAAGCTATTGTATTATATGTATTTTTTCTGCAGGACCGCCGAGTCCGAGAAATCTCTTGCCCGTCAAGGCTTTTAGTGACATTTTTCCAGAAGAACGCAAGCCATCAGTTTCGGGCGGTTTCGCGTTCTTTCTCAAATTAGACCCGAAACACGGGCAGCGAGACGAGCATGAACGAGCAGCGGATTCGAATGGATCAAAAGATCCAGGCCATGGCAACACGTCTGAGTAAGTCGCTCGATGTGAACATGCGCAAGTCCTTTCTACCGGATGAGCGAAAGGCCTTGCGGCGTTTCAGTTCAACAGAGGTTGCCCAAGTCCTTGGGGTCAGCCAAGACTTTTTGCGGAAGATGTTCTTCGAAGACAGGCTCAATCTAGGCGAGATCGAGACAGACGCCCGCGGCCGTAGGTTCTACACGGCAGAGCAAATCGACATCGCCCGTCATGAGATTGCAGCGTCAAGCACAAAGTTCCATCACATCGTACCTCGCCGCCGAGATGGGGAGCAAATCCAGATCATCTCCATCGCCAATTTCAAAGGCGGAGCGGGCAAGACGACAACGGCAATTCATCTGGCACAAAAACTGGCCCTAGATGGATACCGAGTCATGGCAATTGACCTAGACCCTCAGGCATCCATGACCACCATGTTCGGTTTCCGGCCGGAGCTAGATTTTCCTGAAGTAGGCACCGTCTATGATGCCCTTCGCTATGAGGATCCCGTCCCTTTCCGAGATATTTTGCTCAAGACATACTTCCACAATCTTGACCTGGCACCGGCCGGTTTGCTTTTGTCCGAGTTCGAAACAGAAACTGCACATGCCCTTCGGAACAACATCCGTCCGCCGTTCTATCAGAGGCTTGCCCTGTGCATAAATGAGGTCGAAGCCAACTACGACGTTGTCGTCATCGACTGTCCTCCCCAGCTCGGATTTACGACACTCTCTGCCTTGGTTGCATCAACTTCGCTGATCGTGACTGTCATCCCGAGCATGCTTGATGTGGCCTCTATGGCGCAGTTCCTGCAGCTCACGTCCAGCCTAATGGCAACAATCGCAGATGTAGGTGCTTCTCCAGACTGGGACTTCATGCGATTCCTGATCACACGCTTTGAGCCGAATGACGGCCCCCAAACACAGATGGCAGCTTTTCTTCGGACAATGTTCACCGATGATGTACTCACACAGCCATTCCTGAAGTCTTCTGCTGTTTCGGATGCGGGCCTTACCCAACAGACGCTCTACGAAATTGCAAGATCCGATTTTCACCGGCAGACCTATGATAGGGCAATTGAATCCATCAACGGGGTCGTTGACGAGGTTGAAGGTCTTATCGGGACCGCATGGGGGCGCAAATAATGGCCCGCAAAGTTACATTCGACATTCCTGACGACGAGGAAAAAGTGGAAGATCCCTCCTTTTCCTCCACCCAAGCCCAGTCCAGAGCCCCTGCCCTTTCCGGCATGGCCCGTTCCCTTCAAGATGCAGCACAATCTTCCATTCAGGAGATCAGTACGGATCTGATCGATGACTCTGAGTTCAAGGATCGACTTTCACTAGATGACGAGCAAGAGATCCGGGAACTTGCCGAGAGTATCGAGAAACAAGGCCAGCTAATCCCAATACTCATCAGCCCGGCAGGACGCCGATACAGGGTAATCTACGGGCGTAGACGTCTCGCAGCGCTTCGCCTGATCGGAAAGCCAGCAAAGGCCCTGATCAGATCCCTCAATGAAGATCAGGCTATTCTTGCTCAGGGACAAGAAAACAGCTTCCGCAAGGACCTTAGCTGGATCGAAAAGGCCCTATTCGCACGTTCTCTCCTCGATTCCGGGAAAGATGAAGGATTGGTCTGTGATGCCCTGAATATCGACCAGAAGGCGCGGCGCAGCGGGGCTAAGCTCACCGGCCTCGCCCGGATGAAGCAAGTGACATCCTGCATTCCCACAGAGATCGTAGAAGCAATCGGACCTGCCTCGGGGGTTGGTCGTGATCGCTGGTATGCGGCTGCGAAATCCTACGAAAGCCTCGGGTTTCCGGCCGGAAACCAGAACTTCGCGGCAGAAATTTTGAAATCCAAAGATGCCGGGAACGGTTCGGACAAGCGATTCGCCACCTTTGAGGTAATGATGCGGAGGCAAAAACCTCCGTCCCTCTCAGCGATCGCGACAGACTACGGCTCTGTAAAGATCACCAAGAGGAACGTGGTCATTACCGTTAAGAGCAGCGAAAACGGACTTCATGCATGGATATCAGAGAACCCGAAGGCCGCCTTAGCGGCTTTGGCTGCCGCGCGAGTGGCGGACAAGAGTGCGGGTATGAGTGCCACAATAGACACCAACGATGTGGATAGGAGCCAAACCGTCCTGCCGAAGCCCACAAGTGGTGATCCTGACGATTTTTCAAATTTGGCCGCCCCGACATCGGAGGATCTCGACGTCGAGGACACGTAACCAAAGACAACAAAACAGAGCAGAAAGGAGGACACGTCAGAAAAGGAAAGACCCCCCGAAAGCAACGCTTCCGAAGGGCCTCAATTAGCTTCGACACCTGATTGATACCCCGAAGGCGAATCGATTTCAACACCGTTCGCGGTGAACGGGGATGCTTTTTCTGTCAAAATCATCATGAGACAGGTATTTTCTCACACCACCGCCTTGGCGGAACGATCTTCTGTACTCAGTACAAACCCGTACAGGGTCATCGAACCGATCCGAGTGCTTCGCAAAGAACTCGGGCTAACACCAAATGACCTAGTAACGCTTCAGGCCTTGATCAGCTTCATGCCGAAGAAGGCTGGACAAACGGCTTCAATGAACATTGTCTTCCCCTCAAATGCATCCTTGTCGGAGCGGACGAACGGCCTGAACGAGCGAACGATCCGGCGATGTATCGGACACCTCGTGGTTGCGGGGCTGATCCACCGCAGGGATAGCGCAACCCGGAAGCGGTTCCCTCTTCGCTACGGTGGATTGATCAGAGATGCATTTGGCTTCGATTTGCAGCCAATGTTTGAACGGGAAAGAGAGCTCACCGAACACGCAGAACAGCTTGTGGACGATCAGGAAAAGCTACGGTCACTTAAGGCCGAGGCACTGGCTCTTCGTGTCGAAGCTCTGCGTCAAGCAAAGGATGAGGAGACAGTCTCGTTTCTCCAAAAAGTGCGCAACATCCTACGGCGTGCCATCCTGAAAGCCGAAGAGATCATAGAACTCATCAAGAAATTGGAAGAGTTGACCGAAGTAAAAATCAAAGAGTTTCCGGCCGGAAACCACGACGCTCACGCACTGATGCCCGACGAAATGTCCGGCGACGACGGACAAAATGTCCGGCACGTAGAACCCACAAGATTGAATATAAAAAAGGATGCGGTAGATAGTCAAACCAGCTCTGATTTCCGGAAACGAGGAGACCCAACCACTATGGCTTGGGAAGACCTAAAAAACGTGTCGGAATTTTTCCCCAATGAGCCCGGAGACCATCAATCGGTTGTAAGGATATTGGCAGACGTAGGAAAGTTGCTACGAATAGGACAAGACAAAATCTTAAAACATCTCAGAGAACACAGCCCAGGACGGCTTCTTCTTGCACTCGACGAGATGCTTCTTAGGGCCAGCACAGGGCATGTGAGGAATACCAACGCCTACCTGGACGCAATGATGAGGCAAGGAATATGATAGCAGACTTGCAACGAGATGGGCATTACCGACCACTACCAAGGAAGCCAATGACGGCGACACTTAGCAACCTCCATGCGGAAAGGCGTCAACACCACGGTGGTCAGAGAATCAACACGAATCTTTATGAACATCAGGATGGTGGCGCAGTAAGCAAGCCTTCTTACATCTGGGACAGTCGGCCTTCGTCATCCACAACGTCAAGTCTGCATCCTTCACCAGTCCAGCGCCACAGCACAATGTTGTTGTCTACCGCCGATGTGCCCTTAGCAAAGCTTCGGATCAGAAGGCCCGCAAAGCCGTCAGTGATGAGACTGGCGGCAAAGTCCTGCGTCGGAACAGTTTGCCCATCGAGCATTCTTGCGCGCCAGCCCGAATCTGCG
>Ga0307978_1002376_pt1 | contig 13343 bp, 9 predicted proteins | sample OrgLakmetage1056_FD_203151 | JGI IMG/M metagenome (GOLD analysis project Ga0307978, IMG submission 203151) | Saline water microbial communities from Organic Lake, Antarctica - #1056 | ecosystem: Environmental > Aquatic > Non-marine Saline and Alkaline > Saline | place: Antarctica: Organic Lake...
TTATTAAGTTGAATGTACAGTATGAGATATGGCATTCGCAACAGTGTATAGAAAACATATCGCCCTCGCGAGTCAGATAGAGTGCGCTACTGTAGCGTTGTCGTTATTCATCTTGGCTCCTGCCCGCCCGCGTTGGAAATCTCCGGCGGAACCGCATTTTCCGGCCTGCCATTTCCATCACCATTACCACTCGCGTTGGATTTCTTCGGGGAACATTCTATGGCTTACACCTTCCCACCTTCCATTTTGTTCTCTTCCCCCTTTTTGACTTGCGCTCCTTCATGGCGTCTGTGCCAAGGTCGGCAGTCAAATGGTGCTTGGTATGTTTGAGGGGAGACTCGAAGGAGTCGCGCTAGGGAACTTTATTGGCAGCATGAAAAGACGGCCGGATGGTAAACTTGACGGGACGCTCGAAGGTGTCGAGTTGGGGAGTTTTGTTGGTGGTAAAGATGGTAGCTCACTCGGCAACTTGCTTGGAAGAGTACTCGGGAAAAGTGAAGGCGTCAAACTCGGAGACACGCTCGGAGGCATCGTGGGGAAGCTAATGGGCGACTTCGAGGGGAGAGTCGTCGGCAGCAAAGATGGTTGGTCGCTTGGCGTAGGACTTGGTCTGTTGATTAATGAAGTCGAAGGCATCAAACTCTTGGACACGCTCGGAGGCAACGTGGGGAAGCTACTGGGTGACTGCGATGGGACAGCTGTTGGCAACACAGATGGCTGGCTGCTCGGAGCTCTGCTCAACATGCTGTTCGGGGAAGTTGAAGGCATGGTGTTGGAGTCGATGTTTAGTCAGTGTGATGGGCGATGGGCGATGCGCATCGATTGTGATCAATCGGGTGAGATGAGTTCTGACTGATCAAGAATCACAATGCCACAAGGCAAGATTTCAAAAACATCTTCGCTGCGCACAATACAATGGTACCGTGCCGTAGACTTAGAGTAGTATGTACGTTTCATCTACATCGCAGTTATTCATAGGAGGCTTACAGTACGGTGTACACGACTGAAACGTCATGATGACGTGAATGTGAATGCGGATACCGGATGGCATGAGTATCCCACTGAAGTACCTGTTAATTAGAAATCGAGATGTTCGACGGATACACGCTAGTCATCATTCCAAGCTCATCTACAGTAACAGTACTTCAATACACTAGTACCGTGCGGTACAAACATGTATACAGTAGTAGTAGAGACTACCAGGATAGAAGGTTGAGCTCACGGACCAGGTTCGTGAAATAATTGTTTTATGTAGCCCACTGTGCGTTACGCGACAAAGAATCGTTCCTTACAATATAACGTCTTTACATTCCAGGCATCATGCCGCCATTGGGCATCATTCCCATCTGCGGCGGGCCTCCTACACCAAAGCCACTCATGTCAAGGCCGCCTCCTGGAGACATACCAGGCATGGGCATGCCACCACCCATGCCGCCATTCTCAAGCATGAGAACACCATTTCCAAAGCCACCCAAGTTGCCGTAGGTTCCAGCAATACCGTCCTGGGCGTTCTCGTCGTCCTTCGGGGGAGCAGTGCGATCTTCCAAAGCCTCGAGTCGCATGTGTGTTCTGCGGAAAGTCTGGATGACAAAAGGCATAACAAAGTGATGGTATCCGTTGATCCAGGCAAGCTCCAGTGCAACATCGGGAGAGATATGACTAAAGCACGTGTACAACGCAGCGCAAAAGCACTCCTTCTCCGAGGTCTCGCAAAAGAAGCGAAGCAAGGCCTCGATAATCTCAGCATCAGCAGACTCGTTGGCAGTGTCGATGCAATCCTTCCACATACGGTCGTTCTTGGAGAGCTCGATCGAGTGGCTCCACTTCTTGTTACGTCGGTAGACGTATGCGGAGATGCGACGGAACTCAAGGAGTTCGTGGGTCGCAAGCTTCGATGCAAGGGCAATCATGTTGAAGTTGTTGAAACCGTCAATAGACTTGCGCAGTGCCTCGTAATCTTCGTCTTCCACAAACAACTGTAAAAAAAGATTGAATTCGCGTTAGTTCTTTGTCGAAGCAAAGTAGAATTGTAAAAACTGACAGAAGGCCCTTCATTCTTACTTCATTGAGCGCTTCATTCACCGCGCTCAAATTGTGTTTTTGGACCGACTTTAGGTAAGCCAGGCCAAGTTGCAGAGCCCAATCTCCGGTACGGCGAAGCTGACTGACGACACGCGAGTGGTCAATGTTCTCCTCTACCACTTCCATCAAACGCGTAAACTGCGTCGGGTGCGTCGTCAGGTAGTGACCAACGGCCTTGTACATGAGCTCGGCGTTCCTGACCTTGGTAATAGCGTCAAGGAACAAGTCGTTTTCCCATGCAGGGGCACGCTCCATCATCGTTTTGATGGCATTGTCGTGCTGCTTATCATGCATGTACAAGTACACAGCAGGCTGGTACATTCGAGCCCGTTCGCACGCCCGTACGACCTTTGACACGTTAAGCTTGCTGAAGAAGACCTTGCAGTGATCCATGACCTTCTCGGGCATGTGCTTGGTGTAAAGAACCCCAAGCTCCGTAAAAATACCAATGTGAGCATCCTCAAGACCGAGTCCCTGCTCGAATAGAGAGATCAAGTGTGTGAAATATCCAAGATCAGAGTAAAACGTAACGACATCGTCAATGTGATCCGGGTACTTGATAACTTCCAGACCACACGTCGCCGCGAGTCGGAACTCTTCGGCACGCAAGCAGGCAAAGCACACGGCCTTCCAAGTGGAGACGTTGTTGGCCTTCTTCGCGGCTGCGACAGCTTCACGGTACTCTTCGAGATGGATGTGACACAACGCCAGCTTGGAATTGTTGTTGATACTAATGAACAAGATCTTGGCGGCCTGGTACAAACCTTCCGAGAAGCAACGGTCTCCAATTGTCTGGATGTTGGCGACATTCGGTCCAGTGACAAAGACTTCCAAATCCGTAAGGTTGTTCGTCTTGGCGTAGGCATAGATGAGTTCGGTATCAACAAGATTCTCCTGCATAGTCTTCCGTGCCATCTTGAGGTAAGGAATGACTTCAGTCCAGATCTCCGCCTCGTTCGCCTCGGCGCAAACCATGACATACTCGCTGGGATCCTCGGCGCTGATGAAACTCTCGATGGCATCGGCAGGGAACTTTCCTTCGAGCTGCGCCTTTCCGAGCTTCGACCACACAGGCTTCTCGTCACACTGCACAGCGTAGGTCTTGGCGCGATCCAAGTCTTTCATGTAGTCAACAAGAACGCCAATAGCAAGGACCTGCATTTCGATCTGGTCTTCCTTGTCGGCAGTGAACTCCGGCTTGGAAAACTTGACGTAAATGTTGTAACCTTCTTCGAACAACATGCTGGACTCGGAAACGCAAATGAGAGCAATATCCTTGGCATCAAAGTTGTCGAGCTGGTCAATATACCCCGCAACACGAGAGGAATCCGCACGGATAGCAGTGAGGATGAGCAAATTCTGCAAGTTCTTGTTGTCTGAAAAGTCCGAACCCTGCAGGACAATACGCTCAAGCAAATTAATGAGCTCGGACGGAAGGTCCGCGGCCATAAAGGCTTTCACAGTACACGACACTTCATCGGCGTTGGTACTCTCGGGAAGCGCCCACTCGACAATCTGGTCAATGAGTTGGCGACGATTCGGGTCGTCTTCGTCTTCCTTGCCCTCCTCCCTGTTGAGAACCTTGGCCCACAACTCCAAGTCCTGTCGCTCGACAAGGTACTTGGCGAGATCACGGTACAGACCGTGGGCGTGACTAATCTTGATGAGTTGGTCGTCGCACTCGCCAGCTCCACGCTTGTAGGCAATGAATGCAAGCTGCGGGTCGAGGGACTCGCAATACGGACCAAGGACCTTCGGGTCGTAAAACATGTTGTTCAAGAGGAACGACTTGGGGTCACGGTTGAGCGTAATGTAAATCTTTCCGAGGGAATTGTGCGTTCCAGGCTCGGTGCTTCCCGTCGCAACACGTGCTTCGAGCCACGGCTGCAGGAGGCGAAGACGATTGCGGGTTTCGGCAATCTCGACGAGCTCCTCAACAGGACAAGCGGTTCCGACAGCCATCAAGATGCGCTTGATAAAGTCTTCGTTGGCACCAAGGTCGAAGAGCTTTCCGATAACCTGGGGAGTCTTGTTGGGAGACACCTTGGTCACGTAAACTTCAATGTACTGAAGGAGACTGTTCAAGTAGAGGTACTCGGTCAATTCGTCAACAAAGTCGTGACGATCGCACACGTGGATAAGAGGACGGGGATCGGGCAGCTTGGCACCCTTAAGGTATTCCTTGACTTCTTCGGCGTTATAAACGTTCGAGTCACGGCAGACACGCTCGGCTTCCTTGAACTGTCCAAGCATACACGACGACTGAATGTACTTGAAGTGGACATACGGGTCCTCCGAAATGTTCACAATCGCTCCGAGGTAGTAGTAGAGACCTTCCGTAGCGCGGTTACTTTCAAAGACCTTGACGAGCTCTTCCGATCCCAACTCTTCGTGGTACTTCTTGGCAACTTCCACACAAACCTGCATATTTTGCGGTCCACGGCCCATCATCTCCTTGAGCAAAGAAATACTTTGCTCGCGGTTGAGCTTGCCGAAAAAGCTAACGACGAATTCAGGGCTCATCTGGTGGCTGTTCTTAAAGACGCGCTTGATGTCGGCAATCTCCGTGTAGTGCTCGGCCGCTCGCTGCCACATACCAGCCTTTTCACAGAGCTTTCCAATGTGCGGACGATCGTAGTGCGTCAAAATACCTTGCTGCATGATAGCATCAGCCACCTGCGGGGCACCACCAATCAAGTTGATCTCCAACAACTTGGTCTGCAAGTAAGCATGCTCTGACTTGTTCTCTTTCAAGGCCTCGAGCAAAAAGGCCGTCGTCTCCTGGACGCGGTTGCTGCTCAAAAAGGCTTCGGCAGTCGCCTGAATGTCAATCAACGGACCATTTTCAGCGTTCACCAATCCCTTTGCCAAGTCGAGAGCTCCCTGCGGGTTACTAAACAAAAGTTGGTTCAACATCTGAGAGTAGTCCATCTTGAAGCCAACGCTTGTCGAGTACGGGACAATCTTGTCGTACTCGCCTCGTTGCACAAAGCATTGAATAGCCTTGGCGTGGCATTCGGCGCGAAGGTAGACCGACAAGGCCATGCCCGCATCGTGCGGCATAATCAAGTCACCAAGCGCTTCCGAGCACTGGAGCTTGTCGTCCTTGAGCCACTTCTCCATGAGCGGCAAGCGCTGCTGTTGCAAGACAGGCTTGGCCACTTCGATTGACTCCTGTTCGTTCAAGCGACCAGTCTCCAACAAGGTGGAAAAGTACATGAGCAGCGGTGGCACCTGGCCCGGCTGGGCAGGAATCTGCTGAAAACGCGAAATGGTGGCAGGCGTACGCAAGGCATTTCCCGAAGCCGCCACCACGCGGGCAGCCTCGGCAACTTGTCCCTGCGACAAGAGACGTTCAAACTCGGCAGCCATGACATTTTCCGCGCCCGGCAAGTTCAAACGGCCCGCCAACTTGAGGGCCAAGTCGCTGTCGCGCAGCGTGTTGAGAATGTAGGGCACCAAGGCCGGTCCGTTGAGCTGCAACCGAAAGACTTGTCCACGACGCACCGTGATACCAAAGACGGCGCCGGAACCCGAGGGGCACGTGACAAAGACCGTGTCTTGGGTAATTTTGGCACGGTAAATGGTTTTTCCCGTGTGAATGTCCGAAAGGTAAACGTATCCCATCTTGGTGAGCAAAAACGAGATTTCGTTCTTTTGGTCCACAGCCAAACTAACCGGAAAGTCGGCAGCCGCATCCGCCGGCACGGGCAAGACGACGGGCGTAATACCAAAGGGGGCTCCCTTGGCAGGGTCCCTGCCAACTTCTCGCACAAAAAGCTTTGGCGGCTCCTGACTGTCGGGCTTTTTTTCGTGAAAGACAATGACCTGTGCAGGGTCGTCGCGACCGGCAATCTTGAGGGTTGCAAAGGCGGCAGCGTGTCCTTGGAGCGGCTGGGAAAGTTTCTTGTCCATGTTGTATAGCTGCATGTTGCCGTTGACTGTACCTGCTGTTCCTGCACTAATACCACCTAGGACGCACCACTTTCCGTCGGGTGAGACACGGTAGTTGATAATCTGGGTGTTTGGACCTAGGGACTGGTGGCGATCAAACAACTTGCTGGGTGTAGCCGTTCCTGAAATGTCCCAGTGGAATACCGACGTGGCCGTGACGAGCGCCAAGATGGTAATGCTGGTCCACTTCCAAAAGACAATGGGCTCGGGCATGTTATGGGAGCTGACCTTGGCCTTGGCATCTAGGTTGAAGATCTGCAGCGTGGTTCCCTGGCGAAGGGCCAATACGTTCTGCGAAGGATTCATAATGGCGGCTTCGGCTTGGATGGGACGTCTGGTAACCTGAGCCCCGTTTTGCAGGTCCACCATGGTGACTTGCTGCGGTTCGACGCACACAATCCACTTTTCGGATTCCATCGTCGTCAAGCCATGCTTGATGCTCGTCTCGGGGACTCCGAGTTGTTGGAGCTGCGGGGTAAATAGAGCGATAAAGATGAATTGATTCGTGTGAGCGAATGGAGAGATATAGCGAGGCCAACAGCTACTACAACCACCAATAACAACACCAAACGACAAGGTTGGTCCCGCCCCACCCCGTCCATTGTACGAGTGTCGCATGCGTCAAGTCGTAGTCAAAGAGGGAGGTGTCTCGGGGGTGTCTCCCACGGACTCCCAAGGTTTCTCCAAAAAGACCAACGCCAAACGCCTCGTGACCGTGAGCGCTGCGGGATTTCAACCTTCCCCCCCCCCCCCCGCTCTCTCTCTCTCTAGACAGCGACAAAGATGGTGGCAAAGAGTGCATCTCTCGGAGATGCCTCCTTGGCGCCTTGGCTGATCGCTGGTTGCGTGGGTCATTCTTCGCCACACGGCGAGAGCCGACCGTTGGAAAAGTCAGCGTAGGCCGCACGTAGAAATGGTACCAGTACTAAATATTTGGACAGTCCCAAACCGCAAAAAAAGATATGACCATGGCCGCAACCGCAACCAAAACTTACATTGAGCGCCTCATTGAAAATGAGCGGAACGGCGGACATGATTTCACTGGAGGTTGTCAACTACTACAGTACTACACGAGAGAGACAGATGAGCAAGCTCTTTCTCGCAACGCCAGCGATGAATTATATGTGTATGAGCCGTGCGGTACGGTTGGGTCGGTTGAGATCGTCACTCGTGGATCTTTGCGGCGATTTTTTGTGCCTTTCGCGGGTCGGTCGCTGCTTGCCTCTCCTTCGATGGCTTTCTCGGTGCATCGACAGCAAACGCAGAGACTGAAACAGTCCCAAGCTCTCAACTCCTATTTCCCAACGGACACTGTATTTCCTCAGACACGAAGGATAGATAGAAACATAGTTTTGCTCGTGCTGTTTGTCTTTTCATCCTCTTGGATGTTTATTCAGATTCTAAATGTTGAATGCCTTTTTCGAAGATCCAATATCCAATCCAGAAAAAATCATGCGCGAACCAAAACGCCAACCAACGAACAGCGAACAGGGGCCACAGTAGTAAAACGAGCAGCGAGAGACGCAACGTCAGAGAGTGTCAGGAGGAACCTCCTCCGCCGTCCATCTCGCATCTTGAACCGGATTGGCACTCCCTAACGCAACGTCCGCAGAGTCCGCGTCCGCGCCTATTCGTGTGCATGCTTTCTCGATCCTTCCACTTGTTTGCTCGCAGGTCTACTACTCATATCCATACCACCACTCTACTACAACACTCCCACACCATGAAGTTCTCCACCTCGGCTCTCACCGTACTCTTTTTGGCCAGTCAAACAGCGGCTTGGACCACACGCGCCGCCGCTACCTTTTCCGTACAGCGCGTGGCTGCCGTTCAGCTCCATTCCGCCGCTCTCTCGGTCGAACAAGAGGGTGAGACTGCCACGGAGAGCTTTCGCTTGCAGTACAAGAATGGGTCAAAGGCTGTTTCCCCGTGGCACGATATTGACCTCAAGAACGCCGATGGTTCCTTCAACATGGTACGTATCGATCCTACCGGTACATGCAGGTTATAGACTACCGGTACTATACGGTACTGTGATGCAATCCTGTATCAATACCAAAACGAAAATGCCGGAACTAACACACGCACCATTGCTACTATTGCTATTACTGTTTAACAGGTTGTCGAAATCCCCAAAATGAGCAAGGCCAAGATGGAAATCGCAACCAAGGAAGAAAACAACCCGATTGCCCAGGACATTAAAAAGGGAAAGCTCCGTGACTACCACGGTCCCATCTTTTGGAATTACGGCTGCTTGCCGCAGACCTGGGAAGACCCCGGTGTCACGCACCCCGAGTTGGGATTCTTTGGTGACGACGATCCGATTGACGTGGTGGAAATTGGTTCGGCGGCCTTGAGCATGGGCAGCGTCAAGCCGGTCAAGGCCCTGGGCGTATTGGCCATGATTGATGACGGAGAACTAGACTGGAAGGTATTGGCTATCGCTGTCGATGATCCTTTGGCCAAGGAATTTAACGATATTGATGACGTTCCGGCCAGTATCCAGGACGGTATCAGGGAATGGTTCCGTTGGTACAAGACTCCCGACGACAAGCCCATTAACGAGTTTGGATTTGGCGAGAAGTACCTCAACAAGGCAGAAGCCGAAAAGGTCATTCAGGAGACCCACGATGCTTGGAAGAAGCTAAAGTCGGGAGACGCGAAAGCTGGCAAGCTCTGGACCGGAAACTAAACATACTATAGGAGTAGTCTACTAGTAATAGTGTGCGTTTCAGTAGATATGTTTTTCTATAGGTACGGTGCTCCAAATATCTAGCTTGTGAATGGATCATTTTGACTCAAGTGTGCGCTTCGTTTAAAATGAAAGAATGCTATGTGCGATAGAGGCAACGGATCCCATCGAATATCGAGTCCGTGCCCTTCGTGAAACAGGTCCTGCACAAATACCCCAGCTGCGCTTTTTGTTCTCTAAGCAGAGGCTCCTTCGGGGGCTAGTGTGTAGACGTCTTCAGACTCGAAGCGACGCGGAGGGCGTTCGGCAGCCTCATTGTGCTCGGCCAGACGACCAAATAGCTTCATACGTCTCGAAAGTGATCCCTTGAGTTGGTGGTCGGCGACTTGTGTGCGTCTCTGTAGTTCAAAGGAGGATGAATGTGAGAACGTGGTTGGGTATCATGGCATCATCATATACATTGGCGATGAGACTTACTTTACGAAGTGTTGCGGCAACCACAACAGCAGCCAAGGCGGCAGCCCCTACTACCAAGCCAACGAATCCGCCCTTACCATCCAAGGGGCCAGTCTTCGCACCATTCTCATCGGATGGGTTGACAGAACGGTTTGAAGCAGAACCGCCGCTACCGCTACCACTACCACCACCGTTGCTTGAACTGCCCCCAGATCCGCTGCTGCTTCCGCCACTTCCACCCCCAGATCCATCCCCCGAGCCAGAGCCTCCAGAGGAACTTCCGCCCGAACCAGCAGAGCCTCCACTACCAGAGCCTCCACTACCAGAGGAGCCTCCACTACCAGAGCCTCCACTACCAGAGCCTCCACTACCTGAGCCTCCACTGCCAGAGCCTCCACTGCCAGAGCCTCCACTGCTAGATCCTCCACCAGAACCATCCGAAGGTGGAGGCGTGTGGTGCTTCTTGGGAGTTGTATCCGCTGTAGAAAGAAAAGGAATACGTGGGTGAGTGTCATCTTCTTGAGTACCTCGCATTGTTGCTTCTTTGTGGATTCTTCATCCGCCCTACCGAGATGCATGCTCAGATTACTTACAAAGTTGTCTGAGATTCGTCGGTCTATCTACTAGATCTGCAGCATGTACGCTGAGCAAACATAGGACAAGGGTAAGGGGGTAAAGGACTCTCATGGTTGGTATTTTGTTTTGATAAAGAGTTTTGTGCAGTTTTTGTCGTGTGTGTTGGGAGCTGGGAGTATGATTATTTTTTTACGACAGTACGCATGGATGAGACCCGGTTCATCCGTTGGCGATCTCTTTTTCACTACTTAAACAAATTGGAGTCTTGCCACGAGTAAAGAAAGAATCCAAATTTAAGTAAATGTTAAAATTCGTGAATTTTCGTCATACTCATCGCCAAGCCTAAATAAGATTATGGTACATAGGTTTCCTTAGGCGTTAAGATGAGTGTTGAGTATGTCGGGAATCCGAGTGGAGTCCCGGGAAAGAATCACGTTTGTTCCAACGTTGATGAAACGGCTCCACGATATGCAGCCCTTTCATTCGCATTGGACTCGTTGAGTGATAGAGTATCCTCGGTCCAGATCACTCCTTCCTCCACAATTAGTCCCCAAGTAGAATCCTGTAGCCTTGGCTAGAACGGCCACGCAACAGAGATCGTAGATTTGTAATCTAAAGCTCACTTATTTTGTTTAATTCAGGTTTCAATCTACTAGTCCTCCATTTTTAGTCTACGATTCATCATGGTGATCATTTGTCCCGCTGTTCGTATCCCTGGTTGTGTCCAAGGGTCCTCCGAGCTGTCTTACCGGCAAGTTGCCGCTCGTGACTATCGAGTCCCAGAGGGGATCGACCGTCATTCCGTCATGGTAGCAAATCATGGTCTGGGAGATGTCCCTCTGTGTAGCGCAGTCTTCGACTGCAGCCCAGAGGCTACTACTCCCAACCTTGCCAAAGTCTCTTTGGATCCTGACAGTGATCCCAAGGAAGAGCCCTTTATTCAAGTTGGGAAGCGCGATTCGCTTCCTCGAAGCCACGGTTGCCCGGTGGTTACTGCGTCGCCGAGCCGTTGCCAGTCCCACTTCGCAACAATGCCCTACAAGGTATCTGGCTCCCGCAAGAAGCAGCACAGTACCAAGAAGGTAGCTGCTAAGGTGGCGTCTCACGGTCCCCGATACCGTCTTGCTTGTACTGGCTTTCAGAAGCGTACCAGCACTCTCAACCCAGTCAGGAGTTCCTTCCACGTTGACAGTATCTCGGCGGCTGGCATCGAGCGTCTCACGGCTGAATCCATCGGCACCTTTTGCTTTGCAACAAATATTCACCAAGCGTCTGGTCTTATCCTTGCTCTGGAACTGCGTGAACGCCTCACCGATTGCCAGAAGGAAACCCAAGATCATTGGGACGAGTACCATCGCAACGAGCCCGTAAGCCATCGCCATCATCCCACTGCTTTTGCCAATGCAGTGGTATCTGCGGCAGTGTCCTTCAAGCTACCTCTTCCAGACAGAGCTGGACCAAATACTGCTCCAATGGAGGCAAGTGACAATCCCGGAATTGTCTAGTCTGCCGACATCACTTCTGATGAGTCTGCGGAACCAGCTGTGACTGCTGGTGTTGCTCCAGCTCCTATCATTGCAATGCCCGAATCGCCTCTTGCAACTGAAGCTCAAGGGCCCGGTATCTCCAGCGTGTTTTGTTTGAGTCTGTCCCAGCTAGCAACTCTGTTGTCGCCTGCTCGACGCCCATTGCCAGCACCAACTGTGACAGAGCCCCAGTCACAACAAGATGACACATTGTTGCCGGCTCCAGCAGCAGTTCCCACAGCGAAGCCTCGCCCGCTTTCGATTCCTTCGCCAGGTATCTCTCCAATTTCATCCGGGGCGCCTTCCGAGGAAGTACTCGCATTGCAGGCGGCACTCGCGCTTCAAGAAGCGAAGCTGACACAAGTGCTAGCTGCTCTTGCAGCCCAAGAGGCTCGTGCAGCAGCTCGTGTGATTCCAACTGCCGATACTACTGTTGAAGCAGTCGATCTATCTGCCATCACGGCTCAAGCCCTGATTGAGCTCTTGAAACGTAGTACTCCCAAATCACCTGACGATGATGGTGATTCCTCTTTGTCCGATGATTCCTCCAACAATGATTCGTACGATCCAGCTGATTGCATACCCGACAAGCCAAAGAAGCAGTCAAGTCGCAAAGTTCGCGAAGAACGCAAACAGAAACTTTATCAATACTTGTTGAAGAACGCGAAGACTGTCCGAGATGACCGAACGTCGTTTGAACGACTTGCGCAGAATAGCGATCCGAAAAGTCGCCGTACCAGCTACAACGAGTGGATCAAGCAAGTCAAGAAATGTTGTCAAATGCTTCCAGAATTCGACAATCTCTTCGATCCAACAGACCCAACTTTCATCGGAACGGTCTCAAAGAAGTATGCCGATGAAGCCCTTGATTTGTTCCTCAACAGTGAGGTCAATAACACAATGGCCAACGATCTTGAGACGTATCAAGGCGGATGCAGTAAAGAAGACCAGACCAGTGATGTCCATGTCCTCCGTTATCTTCAGCGCAGATTCGCCCCGGTGGACGATATTGATGAGCAAGTTGAAGCCAGGAGGAACCTTGAAGCCCTGGCTTGCAGTGACAAGGAGCGCATGACTCACTTCAACGCTCGCTTCAATGCCCAAGTCCAATATGTTTGGTCTTGCGGTATTCCAATTCTGCCTCGTGACCAACTCCCTCAATATTTCCGTACTCTCTGATCCTGTGAAGCTCGGGACATCTACTACCAGGTTGGTCGTTACACCAAACGCATTGCATCAGGTGAATCCTTTACCCTTACTGACGTCCAAGAAGGACTACAACAATGTGACGACGAAGCCCAGCGTGATAAGCGATCCCAGGCCACATCAACGGGCCGCCATCAACAATCGACGCAGCATGATCTTCATTCGTCCAGCGCGTCGAATACATCCAGCGAGCCCACCATTCATTCTCGAGCTATCGAGTGTTGGAGCTATGGTGAAAACCACCCATTGAGTGCATGTCCGACGACATCAGTGGCTGATCGAAAGCGTATTTACGATACCCATCGCAACACGAGCCACAATTCTAGTGGTGACAATCATGGTGACGCTAGTAGGACCAGTGGTGGCCAAGGTGATGGGGGCCGAGGAAGTGGTCAAGGTGGGGTCCAAGGAAACTCTGCCAGTGGCAGTAATACTCCAGCATCCAGCACCAGCACAAGTCCTGCCAGTGGCAGTGGTACTACGGCATTCAGCGCAAGCGCCAACGCCACCTTGGCCGCCTCGCGTACTCAGCAAGAGCGCGTCACCTACGCCAACGCTATGAGCAGCACGCAGCCGCTACCCATAGTCACCTACGAAGACCATGTAAACCTGGACTCAGGAGCGAGTGATCATATGCGCCCTACCCGTGCTGACTTGACCAACGTTGTCCCATACATTACCAATGTTATTCTCCCCAACGGCGCGGATATCAAGTCACTGAAGAAGGCACTCTTCGCGTGTCTTGCCTTGACCTCCTGCAAAGACTGCGGCATACCATCCCGCTGCTGAATACGTTGCATGTGCTTGGTCTACAAATGACTCTGTGGTCCGTTATCCAATTTGCACAGTGT
>Ga0307978_1002377_pt1 | contig 13342 bp, 8 predicted proteins | sample OrgLakmetage1056_FD_203151 | JGI IMG/M metagenome (GOLD analysis project Ga0307978, IMG submission 203151) | Saline water microbial communities from Organic Lake, Antarctica - #1056 | ecosystem: Environmental > Aquatic > Non-marine Saline and Alkaline > Saline | place: Antarctica: Organic Lake...
CAAAAACCACCCCCCCCCCCCCCCCCCCCCGTTTATAAACCCGTCAACTGCAGATGCGTAAAGCCAACAAGTCGCCCTCAGAGTGGCTCAAGCTCCTCTGCAAGGATTGGGCTAGCGAAAACGAAGTGCTTGTCGAGACGACGGACGCCAAGTTTCTGGATTACAAGCCTTACCTCAAGGGTCTTCTTTCGTCGCAGCTTCTTTGTCGGCTCTCGCTTCCTCCGTTGAAGGATCACTCCATGGACGCTTCCACTGGATCGCAGTCAGCTGTCGACTTTTGGCGTATCCTTGGCATTGAAGATGAGTTTGACAAGAGCTACATTGTGGCTCAGATTGAGCGCTTCTCGTCTCTTTACAGCATTCGTGGACCTGCTATGGACGAATCCGATGGACTCTTTAGTGGTGACTTGTCCACCAACGCAGACTCTCAGACTTTGGCTGCAGCAGCTGCCGCAGGTCTTAGCGTCTCGTCCAACGGTGGACTCGTGAATTTGCCCGCGTACATGGACCACAGTACGGCTGCGGCCGCGGCTGCTGCGGCTGCCGTCGCGACTGTTGACATGTCAAAACTTTCCAAGAAGCAAGTATCTGAGGTTTCGAAGGCTCATCGAATGGCCAAGGAAGCCGAAAAGGCTTTGGAACAGGAGCGTCGCCTGAACATGAAGCGTGAACAGCGTCGCATGATGCAGGAGCGTAGAGAGCACAAGGCCCGTGACCGCCAGCAACTGGCTGTCCGCAAGGCAACCGAACGTGCCTCCCGTGAGGCTCATCGAGAGGATCGTCGCAGGAAGAAGCTTGACATTCGTACACACCGAGAAAATTTTGCTCAAGAGCAAAAGGAAGCGGCCCTCAAGCGAGCTGCCGAACTCGTTGCTTCCAACCGCGTTCCCATTGAGATTACCCGTGGTGCGGCAGCTGCCAAGGCCGCTGCGAGTGCTGCACTCAATTCTGGAGGGATCGTACAAGAACCAGAACCCATTGATGGTCCACGAAAGAAGCCCCGTTCCGCCATTGTTGTATCCACTGCGGCTGATCTCCACCAAGTTGTTACCCACTCCAAGAACCTTTGGGCCAAGTACAACGCCATTGCGAAGGAGCATAACCAAAAGGTCAATTGGATAACTGTTGCGAAAGAACTTGGTATTCACGTCAAGGTTCGCGAAAAATATGCTCGTATGCACGCCCGTGCCGAACAGCGTGGCTTTGATTGGGTCAAGCTTGGAGACTGGAAGATCAAGGACCACCCCGAGGTCTTTCTCGAGCCTACGCAGCAGGAACAAAAGGCGCGAATGCCCGCCCCTCTTCCAGACAACAGAACCACGGTACTCATTGAAGGAAACAAGGAGGTGACTGACGAAGCTGTCGCTGCTGCGGCTGCAGTTGTCGATGCCTCTGTGACACCAACGCCCGTTCACGCTGTGGTCCACACAACCGAAGAACAAACGGCAGCAGCAGCTGCTGTTGCAGCCACTCTTGTTGCTGATCCTACGGCCACTCTAGATTCAGAAGAAGGTCCCCTAGTTGAATCGATCTAAACTACACATATTTTAGCCAGGTGCCGCCTTGCTGAGAAAGTAAGGAGTAAAATAGTGGAATTGTGAATGTAATGACTGCATCTACTTCGATTGTTAGCTATCGCATTCTCGTGCTATTTATCCGAGGTTCGGGTCGTCTGGTGCCCTAGTAGATGTTTTGCCCCCGAGCACTTTTCGGAGTCGCTTGGACCTTACATCTGCGAACTTGATGCCGTCCTCGTAGGTCATGAAAGAATCCATCCTAGTCTGGCGATACCCACTCTCAATCTTGTTCAAAACTGGGTCCAATATGTGTTTCGTTTCTTCGGGACGCCACCCAAGATGGCGAGTGCAGAAAATGACAAGTTTATCCACATCAGGAGCGCCGAATGAGAATCGATCTTTCGACTTGTCGACCACTGGATTCGTGTAAGCCTGCACCACATCGTTGGCTGGGAAGTTATTTGGTGCGATCCAGCCAGTTCGCGCTGTTCTATGCTTTGCGTGAAAAGCCTGCTCCTTTGTACTGTCCGAGTCGTCCACGTTGGTCTTCATCGCCATGGCCTCCGACGGATCAAATCCATCAAGCCATTCTCTAAACTTTTCAAGGCCGCCTTTCAAGTCTACCGAAACGTCGAATGATTCAAGGACTTCCATCGAATTCACAATTCCGACTCCTTTGACGCCCTCGGTGTAGTCACCTCCGAGCAACATGGCAAGTGCAACCAGCTGGTTCTGTCCGAGCCCCATTTCCGTCTCGGCGTCTCTCGCCAAGTACGCTTCCGCGTATTTCTTGTCGTCAAAAATGTTCCTGTAAACTGTCTTCCCACCGAATACGAAGACGTCGCTATCTTCTGTAACGATCCCGTCGACCAGGCCAAGTGCTTCTAGAGCTGCACACTGAGCTTCGGCTTCGGCGGGAGCCTCAACGTAGGGAATCCCAAAAATTTGTAGTAGCTGAATAATTTCCTCTTGCATCTCATCCGTCACGGTATCCATATCTCGGGCTCTTTGGTTTCTCTCCGTCGTCCATTGCTCTTCGTACTGCTGTAAGTTGTCGATCAATGACTGCGCTATCACTGTGGGCTGATTATGCTGCGCAGTTGAAGATCCTACAGCCCTGGTAGCGGGTCGGCTTTCACTCTCGGCTGGTTTTGGCGAAGAATCGTTTGAAATGCTCTCTCTAGTGAGAGGCGCATCGTTGGCCAAAGCTGCTTTGTCTTGAGTTCCAGTATCGGCCACTTCAACGACTTGAACCGAGCTATCATCGTGGTGGTCATCGGTATCAATCTCTGTATCCACCACCAGTGGCTGGCCTCGTGGCGAATTCATTTTGCTTGCGTTTGGTACAGTATACGCGTCGGCACCATTCACTTCTTTCATCGCCCGTTTGAATGCTCGTCCCGCCCAATCTGCCAGGTTGACAGCATCAGCCCCTGCTCGTTCAAGAGCTGCGTTCGTCTCGGTTGAGAACTGCTGCTTCCCCGGTGAATGCATAACAGCTTGCTTATTTTCTGTACCCTTTTGAAATCCAGTGCTAGTATTTTCCCACGAAGGCATACCATTCGACATACGAGCCAACGGATAAGAAGCTGCTCTGACAATCGATGCCTCCCCATCTTCCCAGTCAACACCATCGACGCCTTTCGCATCTCCTGACTCGCCAGCTTCGCCATCTTCCCAGTCGACGCCATCCTCTTCGTCGTCGCTACTGTCCAAAATCTTATCGGCTTTGATTGTGACAAGCTCTTCTATCAAGTCATTTCTCTCACTTAAATGGGCTCGAGTCTCTGTCAAATTGATGCTCTCGTGCACTTGAACTGCAGATGTTGCCACTGCGCTGTCACATCCCGACTCTGCGTCTTCCGCTTCTTGTAGTGCTTGCGCCAGTAATCGGTCCTCGAGTTCCTGCGCGTGTGCCGCATCACTCGGTATATTTGCCTCCACGGCAGTCGGTTTCCGGTCCAAATTCTCTTGTAAAGCTAGCGTTTGCTTGGTCGAAGGTGCAGCATCTCCCCTGAGAAAGCCTCCATCTTCCAATTCCGAGTCTTCACTATCTACGTCGAGTTCAATCACATCTTTGGCTCCTTGTTGACCCTTTGGTTTTTGTGGAATAAACCCGTATCCCTGTTCAGCATCACTGTTGCTGCCTTTGGCGTCCAGCTGAACAATCTGCCGTTGAGCTACGGGAGTGGGTTTTCGATTCATTTGTTGGCGCGCGACATGTTGAATCTCCTCCTCCTCGGAATCATATTCGTCCGAGTCATCGCTTTCAGTGATTGTGCGTCTCTTTTTGGCTACTACTAGTGCTGGCTGGGCTACAGGTGCTAATGCTGGCTGGCCCGCAGGTGCAGGTGACGGCTGGGCCGCAGGTTTGCGATCCGGCTCGTAGTCCCAATCGACTTCATCTTCCGAGGATGACTCTTGGTGAGCAAACTTGTGCTGGCCTTGCTTGACAAGCTGCTGTTTGGCAGGTCGTTTCCCGCTTGTAAAATTGCCGTGTTCGTCTTCTCGTTCCAGCAAGACTCGCGTCGCTCGATCCGACGCCATTTGCTCTCCGATCAAGCCGTGATTTTCCGTTGCCGCGGCTTGCAGGGCCATTTCCTTGATACTCTTGTTCAAATTGGTGGACCGCAAAAAGTTGGTGAGCTGGACCTGCGAAAAGTCGATCGGGTTGGCGGCGGCCGGCATGAATTCCTTGCGACTGCGAAGGCGCTGTTGCCGTCGGGCCTTTTCAATCGCTTCCTTGCGTTGACTAGCTGGTAGCGACGCAATGAGACAAATGTCGTAGTCTTTATCGTTTGGATTCGTTGCTAAATTCCATGCATTGATACCAAAGTCTTCGTACTCGGTCTCTGGTTCGGCTTCTTGAGAAGCATCCGATTCTTCGGCTGCCATGGCAACGGCAATATCCCAGTCGTTGACCGTTTCGTCGGGAGCCTCTTGCTGCTCGGCTTGCAACTCGCGCGTGAGATCCACCAGCATGGCATCTGTTGATTCGGCTGTTTCTTGTCCTGGAGTAGCCACTGGTGTTTTCGATGTTTCTTTCTCTTGCTCGTTCGCCAGTGTCCCCGCTGCTTCTGGAGCTTGTTCTCCCGGGTTGAACCCCACGGCAAACGCACCCCCTGGATTTGTAGCGTCGCCTTGCTGTTTTTTCTTTTTCTGTTGTTGCTTCTTGAGGTTTTCCGATAGCAATTTTCTCGCCAGTCGCTGAACGGCGCCATCGTCCAGCTTGGCAAACTGCTCTCGTCGTTTCCGGCGCAGTTGCGTCTCTCGTTTCTTGATTTCGGGCGTGGCACCGTCAAACACAAAGACGGGGCGAATCCCGTGAAAGCGCAGCCGGCAAATGCGTCGAAAGAACCCTTGCAAATGTGCGGCAGCGGTCGCCTCGCCCGTTTCGGTATCGCGCACGGCCTTTAAAAACTGCGTGAGCCAAATACTCGCGTCAATGGCCAAAATCTTGCCTTCCAAGGTTTCAATCGAAATGCGTCGACCAATGGGCAATAACAGGCGCCATAAGCCCTTGACGCCCATTCTAAAGTGTTTTTCGCTATTGAGAGGTTACAGTGAGCGATGCGTGAATGTTTCTAACCTTGGTTAATCCCTGAAAGTGGAGTTAGCGTTCCCCGAGGTAAGCACCATTGTGGTGGTCGTCCTTTCGCTTGTTCTTTCGTGCAAAACTTCGTGCCAACAAGAAAAATGATACCTGTACAACTTTTGAAAATCGGCATTCCTTATTCCTGACTCTACTTCATAACCTATCCCGCCTCGGGATCCTCGAACCAAGAAAAATGAACGTTGGATATTCTTTGGGAGAAGAGAGAGGGAGGTCGTTGGTTTTCTTGCGAAAAAAGCCGAGAGGACAAAGCCAGTCAGTCCATACGTACATCCACCATGAAAGTCTTTAGCTTGCTCGGTAGCAGCATACTCTTGCTACCGTCTCTGGTACTCTCCACCAGCAGTAGTAGCAGTAGAGCTCCCTTTGTTATTCCTCACGGCGGCTCATTGTCTCGCTCCAAACCATCCGATGAAATCGATATGATTCACAGTCAGAGTCTCGAAGTCTCTGTCCCTCTCGGTGACGCGCCCATTTCTGAGGATCGCGATAAACCCCTCATGCGAGACATTGATCTCCTTTCGGATATATTGGCTGATATAGTCAAGAAGGAAGATCCCATCGTGCACGATCTTTACACCCAGTTTCGTCGCTACGGACTGGAGCGAGCAGCTGATCCCAACGACAATAAAGCGCTCAAGCAAATGATTGCCCAAGCAAAAAAGTTGCAACCCGACCAAGCCAAGGGCGTCATGCGTTCATTTTCCATCATGCTCAATCTCATTAATGCCGCCGAAGTCCAGCACCGCAATCGCATGGTACGACGACAACACGAGTCCATTGTCGGTGATAGTGAACAGCAAAATAATGTTGTCAATACGGGAGGACCCTTACCCATGACGGAAGATTCGGCGCGTGGCACCATGGATGCCTTGTTGAAATCGGGACGCGTCACGGCCGACGAAATCTTTGAGCAGCTGACCAAGCAAAAGGTGGAGATTGTCTTGACGGCCCATCCCACCCAAGTCCAACGCAAATCGCTACTGCGCAAGTACCGACAAGTGGCCGAGTTGCTCGAATATTTGGAACGCTCCGACATTGATGCCTTTGAAAAGAATGCCGCCGTGTCGGATCTGCGACGCATCGTCAGCAGTATCTGGGGCGCCGACGAGATTCGCCGTACCAAACCCACGCCGCAACAAGAAGCCGCCGGTGGCAATGCCGTCGTGGAAAGCGTCTTGTGGGATGCCGTGCCGGGATATTTGCGCAAACTGGATGCGCAGTGTCAATTGACGCTGAATAGGCGACTGCCCGTGGATGCCGTGCCAATTCGATTCGCATCTTGGATCGGGGGAGACCGAGACGGAAATCCCAATGTGACACCTGCTGTGACGCAAGAAGTTGTTTTGCAACAGCGTCTGCGAGCGACGCGATTGTTGCTAAAGGACATGTACGCGCTCATGTCAGATTTGGCTATTAGTAGTCGCTTTTCGCAGCCCATGGAGGAACTGGCTGCTTCGATTACAACATCGCGCCACAAGAACGAAAAGTACCGTCGTGTAATTGGCTATTTGATTCAGCGCCTCGTCAAGACGGCGCGAAATATCGAAGTGGAGTTGGCGGCTTTGTCGACATCGGACGTGTTTCGACAAACACTTGTGGACCAAATGACGGATGGTTGGCAGGATGTGGAACCGATCCGGGATCCATCCGAGCTTATGAACCCTCTCCGTGTCATGTACGATTCCTTGGTCGAAACTGGCTTTGATTTGGTGGCAGATGGTTTGCTGGTTGACATTATTCGCCGACTGGGAGTCTTTGGAATGTGCCTCGTGCCGCTAGATATCCGCGAAGAGAGCACCAAACATACCGAGGCTTTGGATGCTGTGACGAGATTTCTGGGTATTGGTTCCTACAAGGAATGGAATGAAGAAGCCCGCTTGAACTGGCTGACGTCTGAGCTTTCTAACAAACGACCCTTGTTCCGCATTCACGACTTGGATCAGCTTGACTTGGACGCTTCGGTCGTCAAGACGCTCCAGACATTTCATATGGCTTCCAATTTGCAGACGGATGCCCTCGGAGCCTATGTGATTAGTCAGGCTCAGCAAGCAAGTGACGTCTTGGCTGTCATGCTGCTGCAGAAGCAGTACGGAATGACGGCAGGTAATGGAAATATGATGCGGGTCGTACCGCTGTTTGAGACTCTGGACGATTTGAACCGTGGCGCAACTGTGTTGAATACTCTCTTTAGTATCCCTCTTTATGTAGGCGCCGTCAAGGGCAAACAGGAAGTCATGGTTGGATACAGTGACAGCGCCAAAGATGCTGGTCGACTGGCTGCGTGCTGGGCACAGTACAACTCGCAGGACAGCATGTCCAAGGTTGCCATTGACAAGGGTATCGAGTTGACCTTTTTCCACGGCAAGGGTGGAACTGTTGGACGAGGAGGAAACCCAAGTGTCTATCGCGCCATCATGTCGCATCCGCCCAACACGGTCAATGGTCGCTTTCGAGTAACAGAGCAGGGTGAAATGATTACGCAGAACTTTGGCGCTCCGTCTATTGCGGAACGTACCATTGACATTTACACTGCAGCTGTTCTCAATGAACACTTCTTCAAGCATGTCGAGCCCGACCAGAAATGGATTGATCAAATGCAAAAGGTCTCGGACTTGAGTTGTGCCGATTACCGTCACTTGGTGCGAGAAGAGCCGCGGTTTGTTCCGTACTTTCGTCAGGCAACGCCCGAGTTGGAGTTGGGTAGCTTGAACATTGGTAGCCGACCGGCCAAGCGCAACCCCGAGGGAGGTATTGAAAGTCTCCGTGCCATTCCGTGGACCTTTGCATGGTAAGCAGACCTATATCCTTGCGATCCACCGCATGGAACCTGGTGATTGTCAAAACTCACCGTATTTCTCTCTTCTAGGACGCAAACGAGAACTCATCTTTCGGCGTGGCTTGGTGTCGGCGCGGGTCTCCACACAACTGATCCGAACCAACTTGCCACTCTCCAGGAAATGTACAAGCAATGGCCATGGTTCCGCGAAACGATTGATCTTATCACAATGATCATTTCCAAGACGGACTTTTCCATATCGAAAAACTACGACGACCAGCTAGTCGACAAGACGGAGGGTCTCATGAAACTCGGTGAAGAAGTGAGAGGTAAGCTTGTCTTGACGCGAGAGTCTGTTTTGCAGGTTACTGAATCCAAAGACTTTGTCGGAGCACACTCGGCTCTTATCCGCGCTTCGTCGACGATTCGCCATCCGTATGTGGACCCCGTCAATGTGATTCAAGCTGAGCTACTAAAGAGAATACGCGCGAATGAGAAACGAGATGACTTTACTACCGAGGAAGCAGAACAAAACGAGATCCTGAAGGATGCTCTGATTGTCAGTATCAATGCTGTAGCCCAGGGTATGCGCAACAGTGGTTAAATTGTCGCATAGTCGACTCGTCTAGCTATTTGTATGTCCGTCGTTGTTCTCCTTAAAGTTAAATGTCTATTGGTTTCCAACTAAATGTATGTGTATTCCTATCCGCCAGTATAACTACCGCGTAATCCACACTTGGTCATGCACGTCGCCCGCACTCGTATCGTTTTGATCGCCCGCCCTGACAAACTCGAAATTCATAGTTGTGGCATTCATGACAGTGATTCGACCGTATCCGTATTCCTTGTTAGTGAACTTGGCCGACCACGTGTTGGAAAAGAGATGCGGCGTATCATCGAGTTGAGCACCAGCACTACCAACAGTAATGTGCGTTGGTCCGCCATTGTAACATTGGCTGCGATACAGGCCCGAACAAGATCGATGATAGGCGTGGTAGTGTCCAGACAAGAAGAGATCTACGTGATGGTCATGCAGCAAGTCTTCCATTTCGTATCGCATGGCAATTCCCACGGCGTTACTTTCCCAATGTCCAGCTTCACCCTCGTACATTGGGCGGTGCGATTCGACCACCACCCACGGTGTCAGTGTCCGATTGACCGATTGCAAGTCCTGTTCCAACCACGCGTGTTGGGGTGCACCCGGCGACAAGTCATGCTCCGAAGAAATGACCGTGGTGTGTACCGACGCAAAGTCGTAGGAATACCAAAAGACACCATTGCTCGCAATGCTGTTCTTCTTGCTGCTAATATGCTGTGGCATGGTGAATCGCTTGGCCGTCGGGACACCGCATTCGCCGCCGGAATCATTGTGAAAATTTCCCCACGCAGGTGAAAAGCCGTGCAATGTTTCGACACCACTGGGATCCTTATCAATACCACCACCATCCGTGTGATCGTATTCGTGGTTACCGACACCGACCATGAGGGGTACACGAGTTGAAAAGGGTTGAATCATGTCAAACCATTCGTCCCAAATGTGAGCAGCCCCCATTGCGTAGCTCAGGTCTCCAAAGTGATGCACGGCTCGAGCTGGCAAGACGGTGCGTTCTACTTCTCGTGCCGTCAGTGCAGCAGTGTACAAACCACCGTAGCCCCAGCCTTTGGAAGGACAGCCTTGATCACCGTAAACCACGTACGAAAAGGGCGTGGGATCGCCCACGACGGGTGCCGATGTAAAGCGAAACGTGTCGGACCACGTAATCCCCTGCCCAAACGCCAAGCCAACCTTGTAATGATAAGTGGTATTGGGCTGCAGGTCCGTCAGCTCGATAGTATGGAGTGACCCGGGAGGTTGAAACTTACCCGCTTCCGTGACATTGGCTGGTGCTTGGCACAAGTCTTGAGCCGTATACGTGGTGGTGGTTCCAGTTACCTTATTTGTAGTGTCCGTGGTACCGTACATGGCCACGGCCGAACCGGTGCCGCCCGTGACAAAGTTGACCACCATGGTAGATGGATCTGGAGCCAGAGCGAGATGAATGGCCGTCGGACTCGTAACAAAGAACGAGTGGAAGACTGGCGATTCGGCCATTAAGGAATGGTGCACAGTGTCCGTGTCTTTTTCTGTATCCCCTACCCTATAAAGCATAAACTGACAGACATCTTGACGGAAGACGGGAAACTTTGGTAGATACCACTCATTTTCTCCCACGCCCCCGTGTTTGAGTGACGTTGCCCTGGCTTGCGCCACGGTGGCCGCTTCGAGAATATGCTTGTCGTTGAGATTTTCCGTTTCGAAAACATGCTCGTGTCCACAATGCAAGACTATCACGTCTTCGTCCATGATTGAGACAGGATCGCCGTACTTGTCGACGCCGTTGGTCCAAGTCAAGGTCAAGGAATCTCGCACCTGCACGTGCAAGGAATTCAGATGCAGTTGAATTTGGACGGGATGTGCGGCTTGTCCGGTCAATGCCTTATCCAGAAAGAAAAAGGCGCGCTTCAAGCGTTCGTACAGGGGATTATCGAGCGCATAAAGGTACTCGTTGGTATTTGGGTCGACAACTTGCAGTAATGTTGGGATAACTTCCGGATGAGATGCTTGTGGAGCGGTGCTAGCGTCAAAGCCAAGGCTTTTACGCAAAGAAACGGGTACGCCAACAGCCGCAATCAGCGTTGCAACGAGCAACGTGGTCGCCACGAGAAACGCTCGCACAGGAAGCCAGCGGATCCCATTTCGACGGCGAGAGTGCAATTCCTCCGCTACCATCTGCTGCTGTTGTGGGATGCGCTCATACGTCGATCGATCGGCACTGTGGAAGCGGTGGTTCACCATGGTGGGCGCGCTGAAAATCATCAATCCCAACTAAAAATGGTTTCCTAATACTGGATCGTCGAGGCAGAAACGAAGAAGGCGAGACAAAAAACGGACACTGAGGATGTTCGCGCCAAAACAACCAATCAGAATCATGACTATTGATAAAAAACTTGTTAAGGAGTTAGCGTGTTGGTCACGGTCATTATTCTGCCTGAGTTGGGCAATCTTGCAATCTTGCCAAAGGCCCGAGCAATTTGCATGGCGAACGAGGCATCGAAATGACTGCAATGGCGCCCTTCCTCACAAAACAGATCTAAACGTTGCACCAGTGCCTTGCATTATGAAGCTCTTTCGCAGCCTAATCCTTGCCGCTTTGGTCGGCCACGCCGCTGCCGATATTCTTGTCAACAACGAGCTCATCAATACGGATGAAATATACGGTAAGGGAACATGACAGATCACAGGGGATTGAACGAAAGCTCGGTTACAAGGAGTTGCACTTTTCTCACGCTCGCTCCTTTTCTTGTGGTAGACTTTGTGTATTCCACTGATTCGGATGAATGGTGGAGGTCAGAAAACACCAAGAAGTACTACTGCATGTACAGAAACCTTTGGACTAAAGTGGATCATCCCGCAAAGTACCCGCGTTTTGCAAGACTCTCCGATGTCATCATGTATACGTCTACTACTGGATTCACACCTTGGCTCAAGAGCAAGAGGATTACGGCTGGTATCGAGTCTCTTGTCGAAGTAAGTAAAGATGCAACTATACGAATCCTCTTTTTGATTTTGAGTGAATGAGTCAATGAGTCTATCAACCTCTCCATGTCTCGTGTAAACCCACACCCGTACACCCTCTTGCAACACTTTAATATTTTTCGTAGGCCGGATTCAACGCCAAGTTCCTCACTGAGATTACAAGAGCTGGAGACCAAATCCTGGATCAATGCAAAGCAGACGCCTTCACTATTGATCAGGGAAGATGGGAAAAGAACTTTGTCTTTATGGATGGTCTCGAGGTTACCGACACACATCGCTACTTGAACGGTATCACTGCCATGCTTCCCAGCCCCGACTGGTTCACAGGCTTTTACTTGTTTGACACGGTGGATGAATTCGATCGCACTTTCTTTAACGAGTTTCTCCTGCACACGTACGCTTGGGATGGTGGTACCGACAATGGCAACACGTACGAAGCATTTGATAGCGACGCTGTCCCAGCGCTAGCGATTGAGCGCTTTACTTCTTCCAATACGCCAGGAGGTATCTTTGTGAGTCAAGAGGGCTCGGTCAAGCCGGTTGGTGAGATTGATTGCCGTCTCTACGTCTGCGATCCCACGGTAGACGCAGCGTGCGAAATGCCTGGATGGCCTCCAGAGAACGGCTGTGATATTTTCCGATTCCCAAACTGCGATCAGAAGTGCAATCCTATTTCCAGTACAGTCTGCGAAGAATGCAAACCCCAATCTGGTGATAATGAACCAGTGTATTATCAAAACTGCTGTAACTCCAACCGAGAGCCTTTTGCGGGCGATTGCGTCAATGGCGCTGCTGTCCTCGGAACGAGCGGAGCCGCCTCTATCACGGGCGTGTCTTTGGCTGCATCCGTGGCTGTGACTGGGGGTGTCCTTGGTCTTTTCCTTTAAGCCGCTGTCAAGGAACAAAACCTTGGGTAAGAGGTGCTTGCAAAGAGGAGGCACATTCATCACAATGTAATTGCATAGAACAAATATTATCGAGAATCGTTTCGGTGCAGCGCCAGCGAACTCGTCTCTACTAGTAGGTGATCTACCGGTACGGTACATAACTAGCACAAGGCGCGTGGGTACAAGGAGTATCATAGAACGTTTAACTTTATATTCTGTTCCTTACAGACTGCAAGAATCACAAATTGCAGACACTACAAACAGTGCCTACATTCTCTCGGGGTCAGTCCATCAGATTTGGACATCAAGCAAAGAAAAGAGTACGAGTCAACGCTTTACGCACAACAGGACTGATGTATCACACACAAACAAAGAAGGATCCATCCATCGTCCATATAAGTCTCTTTCACACCCTCTTCCTCTTCATTATACTAGTCGCGACAGCACCACTTCTGCCGCTTCGCCACATTCCGCCGGGAACTTGTCTTTCGCAGCCTTGAGCAGGGGTTCCGTCTGCGATCGTGGCAGCTCAGGGAGGTTGGCATTGGGAAATTCTGTCAATTCTCTCAGTGCCTTGCAAGCTTGACGTTGAACGCCAGCACTGTCAGGATGCGCAGCCAAGGCATTGACAATGGCCGTCAATCCCGACACACTGGCCACAATCGTGGCACGATCGTCTCCACCGTAATGAATAATCTTGCCAACAGCGCCACAGGCTTCCTCTTGCACACCCGAGTCACTCACGTGCGCTTGCATTGCTCCCACAACGGCCGCCACGGCACCCGAAGCGACAAAGCTAACTTCGCGCTTGCCGTCTGCCGGGGCCATGACCTTGAGAGCGTGACAGGCCTTTTCTTGAATAATGACTTCGTTGGGATGCGCCTTCATGGCATTCACCACCGCCGCAACGGCCGAAAGGGATATCCGGAGCACATCGGCTTCCTTGCCGGCAGCAGCAGTCACCATGCG
>Ga0307978_1002382_pt1 | contig 13321 bp, 8 predicted proteins | sample OrgLakmetage1056_FD_203151 | JGI IMG/M metagenome (GOLD analysis project Ga0307978, IMG submission 203151) | Saline water microbial communities from Organic Lake, Antarctica - #1056 | ecosystem: Environmental > Aquatic > Non-marine Saline and Alkaline > Saline | place: Antarctica: Organic Lake...
GTGGCCAGTTTGGACGTTTCGCAGAGTTGCCCAATGGCGATTTAGTAACTGGAGGCCGGGCGAATGGTGATGGCAACCGCCGCTGCTGGCTCGTCCGCACCAACTCAGAAGGCTGCATCGGGCAGGATTCCTGTGAGTACCTTGTGCATGCCGGTCAGCTTCTACCGCCTCCGGTAAAGCCTGGCTTATCCGTCTTCCCCAACCCCGCCTCCCGCCACCTTACGGTCGCCTGGCCGGGCGCAGCGCCCAGAGGCATGGGGCACTTTACGCTCTACAATATGCAGGGGCAGGCAGTGTGGTCGGTCACTAAGCCATCTGCGCCGGAGTTGCCGTTGCAGTTGCCGGAGTTGCCGCCGGGCGTATATGCATTGCGCGTGGAAGTGGAGGGGCAGGCTTGGGTGGAACGGGTGGTGATCAAGGATAAAGGGTAAAGTGGTCAAGGATAAAGGTTAAAGTGGTCAAGGATAAAGGTTAAAGTTGTCAAGGTTCAAGGATAAAGGATAAAGAACTCAAGCCTGTTAGGGTGTACTTTAAACGCGAGCCATAGCCTGGGGTACGCCCTAACTTAACACGCACCGCAGGACCCGCCCAGCGAAGGGAGCGCGCCAGTGCCAGCCTGTTAGGGTGTACTTTAAGCCAAAGCCCGGAGTACGCCCTAACTTACCGCGCGCCGCCCGGTCAGCGCCCACCCGGCCCAACTGTCCTCCTTTCAGAAAAGGAACAGAAGGCAAAACGGCAAGCTTCGCTTTCGTATGCCCGGCGAAGCCCCAACATTGCATTTCTTCTGCTGAACCCGTATCTTACTATTTTTCACTAACCGCTAAAAAAACGGGCCTCATGTATTATGCATACACACCTGGCGTCAAGCGCTTGCCCATTTATCTGATGCTATCAGGCTGGAATCTACAAACCTACATGCAAACTTTAAACCCGTCCATAGAGCAAGCTAAAAGGGGAAAACAGGCTACAGAACTGCGCACCCTCCCAAATCCAGCTAAAGAAATACTTACGGTGGTGCTGCCGGATCACTTAACAACCGGGCAGCTGGAGCTCTACGATATGCAAGGGCGTCAGGTCCTCCAAAGCACACTGGTGGGACAGCGTTCTGAAGTGCGATTGCCAGGGGTACAAGGGCTGTATATCGTAACGGTCTATACCAGCGATACCAACCTTCTACATCGCCAATTATTAGTCATTCAGTAAATTTTAAGGTTGAGAATAGACCTGCCTTTGAGACAAGGTCAGGCAAATGGCATCTTTTGAACTACTTCAAAAGGAGCTTGAATCAAGTATAAAAAAAGAGGAGATGACAAATCACTTTAAATTATATCTGGTAATCTTATCTTGTGTATTTTCAATTGCTCCTTTGCTCTCGCAGCCATTTAATATAGCTCAGGATTTGGAATTTATTGACAATAGATTTTATGATATTTCTTTAGGAGAGGAAAATATAATTTGCCTTGGGCTAGCTAAAGAGCGAATCGGCAATTCTGCGTATAAAAAGCAAGGAGCTTTAGTAGCAAAGTATAGCCTGAATGGGATCTTACTGAACGGTATGTTGTTTACGGATACTGTAAATGTAGATACGCTTGATCCGGAATTTAGCAATTTCGGGATCACTTGGTGGTATGGACAAATACTGCCGACTTCAGACGAAGGGTATCTATTCACAGTAGTATCCTCCCGTAGCAATAAAGTAGCGGTCAAGCTGGATAGCGAACTGCAGGAGGAATTCCGCTATGAGTACGAGGACAGCACCAATCAGAGTAATATTTATTGCCTGGCCCCGGTGGAGGTAGAGGATGGATATCTGCTCTACGGTACTGCTGTTACCCTTGATGAATATGGAGAGCCCTACATAAGGCGTATTAATTCTACCGGAGAAACAGTGTGGCTGAAATACTATGGGCAGGAAAATGTAGCGGAATTCTTGGAAGACGGTGCTATGCAAGGGGACTCCGTCCTTGTCCTGGGGATTGGGCGAGATATTGAAGGTGTAAATGTGGTCGTAAATGTCATTACCAAGGTACGGGTATCAGATGGAGAAGTATTAGAAAGCTGGGAGTCTCCCATCAATCCGGAAATGGGCTGGATACGAGAGCTGACTGTCCTTGAGAACGGAGACATCATTACTTATGGTGATCAGTACCAGGGAGAAGATGAAAATGGAAACCGCATCCTGCAACCAACTATTGCCCGGTTGGACAGTAATTATCAAACCACCTGGGTGAAAACTATTTTTAAGCCCTTCCGGCAGATCATTGGTAATGAATTCCGGGAACTCAAAGTGGTTTCTGATGGCAATATTGTTGGGTCAGGGGACCATTACACTAAGATACAGGGAGAGGACGTCACCGCTGGCTGGTTGTTCAAGTTTACCCCGGAGGGTGATACGCTATGGTCCCGTTCCTATTTGCCTCCATTTGAGCCATTCACTGATTTTACTCGTGGCCAGTTTGGACGTTTCGCAGAGTTGCCCAATGGCGATTTAGTAACTGGAGGCCGGGCGAATGGTGATGGCAACCGCCGCTGCTGGCTCGTCCGCACCAACTCAGAAGGCTGCATCGGGCAGGACTCCTGCGAGTACCTGGTACATGCCGGGCAGCTTTTGCCACCTCCTGCAAAGCCAGGGTTATCCGTCTTCCCAAATCCCGCCTCCCGCCACCTTACCGTTGCCTGGCCGGGCGCAGCGCCCAGAGGCACGGGGCACTTTACGCTCTACAATATGCAGGGGCAGGCAGTGTGGTCGGTCACTAAGCCATCTGCGCCGGAGGTGCCGTTGCAGTTGCCGGAGTTGCCGCCGGGCGTGTATGCCCTGCGCGTGGAAGTGGAGGGGCAGGCTTGGGTGGAACGGGTGGTGATCAAGGATAAAGGGTAAAGTATTCAAGGTTAAAGTTTGCAGCTCTGCTCCTGTCGGGGAGCTTTTCTCCCGGTCTTTACCGGGATCCGGCAAGTTTTACATGGAAAGCTGGGGCAGAGCGCTTGGGAAGTGCCGGGCTTAAGCTCTACACCAGCAGCCAGGGCCTTCTATCGGGGAGCTTGCTCCGATACTTAATCAGGATCTGACAAGTTTTTCGTGTAAAGCTGGAGCAGAGCTCTGGGGGCGGTCTGGGCTTAAGCTCTACACCAGTAAGCCCAATGCTCCTGTCGGGGGAGCTTGATGCTCTTTGGCAGGTTCCAAGTGTGAAAGCTGGGGCAGAGCTCTAAGGAGGTACCAGGCTTAAGCTCTACACCAGCACTTTGTCTCTGTCGGGGAGCTTGCTGCTCTCCGGTAGGTTGTACGAGGCACCAGTAATACTTTGGAAAAGCTGGGGCAGAGCGCTTGGGAAGTGCCGGGCTTAAGCTCTACACCAGCAGCCTAGTGCTCCTGGAAAAGCATTCTACCCTCAGGATGCTCATTTAGACCCACATAGTGTAATTTTAACACTAAATCACCCCTCAACCTGAGAAATGTCATCTTGTAAGTGGTGAAGCTTTTGTTCCTTGCGGGCAAAAGCATGGCGATATGAGACGGTTAGTACAAATTTTAGTGGTATCAGTTCTGGTGTGGAGTAGCCTCCATGGGCAAGGCGTACTGCGGCACAATCTGGACAGTACCGGGCAAACCTACCTCAAAGCCAGCCTTCGCGCTCAAATATGGGGGCGGTATACGCAAATGAACCCGGGGACTATGCTCTACGGGGAACCCACAAGCGAGTACTTTGACGTATCCATTCGCCGGCTGCGCATGAACTTTAGTGGACAGCTTACCCCACAGCTTTTTGTGTACGCCGGGCTTGGTAACAACAACCTCAACTACCGCAGCAGCGCAGATTTTCAGATCGGTGTGTTGGACCTCTACGCGGAGTACCAATTACATCAGGCCTTTGCAGTGGGGTTCGGCAAATCAGGTTACCATGGGCTGAGCCGCCTGAACTTACGGAGCAGCCGCTCTATGCTGGGGCTGGATGCCCCTTTGTTTTCCCTGTATTCCGTCAATCGCACCGACCATCTGGGGCGTAACCTGGGGGTTTGGGTGAAAGGACAAGCCGGCTCCTGGGACTACCGGGCGGTAGTTAACAATCCATTACAATACGACAGCGGTGACCCCGGCGTATATTCAGATTGGGCGAATACCCGGCCCCGCCCACGCTGGTCCTTCTATTTGAAGCACCAATTTGCCGACCGGGAGCGGAACTCCGCTTTTGGCACCGGGACCTATCTGGGCAAAAAGAAGGTCCTCAACCTTGGTGCAGGCTTTGCCTGGCAACCACGGGCGATGTGGTCGGGCAATACGCTGAGCCCTGACTACCACGATATGCTCCACTTTGCGGCTGACCTTTACCTGGAATGGCCGGTATTCAAAGGTACAGAGGACGTATTCACGGCCTACCTTGGCTATTTTAATTATGATTTCGGACCCGGCTATCTGCGCAATATAGGCGCTAATAATCCTGCTACCGGCCTCCTGCTTAACGAGGCGAGCTTCAACAATAAAGGCAATGCCTTCCCTATGATTGGCACCGGGCAGGTTGTTTTTTGGCAAACGGGCTATCTATTGCCCAAAGGTGCCACACCCTGGGCAGGAGCCCGCCTGCAACCTAATGCTTCGGTTGAATACGCCCGCTACGACCGCCTGGCCGATCCCATGCTGGCCTACGAGCTGGCTATCAATTTACTGTTCAATGGGCATAGCAACAAGTTGACGCTGGGCGCTCAAAACCGCCCCGTCTTCCATGCACAGGAATCCGGAATTCAGGAAACCAACCGGCTGTGGATGGCGGTCCTGCAGTATCAGGTGGAGATTAATTAAAAATTGACTTCCAGTACAAAATGCCGACCGATTGCCAATTCACGAATCGTGCCGGTAAATTCTCTGTTCGTCTGAGAGGAAAATTCCGAATATCGGTTTTCCACCCGGTAGAAGCTCCACCCCAGGGCACTTTCAAGACCGAATTGGAAATGCTGCCCTACGCGGTAGCGTAACCCTGTGAAAAGATGGATGTTGTAAGAACGATAAAAGGCATCTTCCACTGAGAAATCGAGCTCTCTCGACAATCCATCAACTGAAAAGACCCCCATTTCGCCAATGGCAATATATTCGTTGATGAAAGTGGAGCGCGTGTAACCTATCTCCTGCCCGAAAGTTATGCTGAACTTGCCAATTGGGCGGTACCATTCCAGTCCAAAATTGAAATTGAAGTTCCGTTGATCCAGGGTCTTATCATCAAGTGAACGGTCTGCATCGTCTTCAATAGTGAAGCGGTTCAATACGCCAAGGCCTACTCTGTAATAGATTTGATAGGGGCCTTTCTGGTTGATAAACCTTTTGTAATAGATCATATTGGAAGTCCCAAACAAGTCCGTGTTCACTGGAGCCACAGCAATCATGTTCCGTAGTGTGTCCGTCGTTGGGGCATCCTTCTGAGCCGTTATTCCGGAATAGGAAAAGAGCACAAGCAAAAGTATTAACAGCTTCTTCATAAGCGCGGAATTTGGACAGGTGAGCGCACCTGGGGTTATCGTTGATGTATGAAAATAAAAAGCATTGTAGAAATAGACAATATAAATTCCAATTTTTTGAGGATAGACGCCGTAATTTTGGCTTATCAAGGCAAGAAATGTAGGCGGTGCAGGGGGTATCGATGAGGCTTTTAACGCAGATAGGGCGAAAAAGGACAAGTTCAAACCAGTACAAAATTTACGTTAATAAACTCTAATAATTGGTGTTCATATTATCTGGTATACAACTGATGGCTTTCGATTGACCAAAAAAGCGTATAATACCTACTCACTATACTATTATGAAAATCATCCACACTTCCGACTGGCACTTAGGCCAGAAATTGCTTTATAATGACCGGGAGGAGGAGCACCGCCTGGCTCTGGACTGGCTACTGGAAACGATACAGACCGAGCAGGCCGACGGGCTCATCGTAGCCGGCGATATTTTCGATATTGGCAATCCCCCCAACTACGCCAGGAGCCTGTATTACCGTTTTTTGCGCAAGTTGCTGAATACCAAATGCCGGCATGTGGTCATCACCGGAGGCAACCACGATTCTCCCGCCATGCTCAATGCGCCCCGGGAGCTCCTGCAGGCGCTGAATGTACACGTGGTCGGCGCTACCGGGGAAGACCCGGCGGAGGAGGTTGTGGTTTGGAAAGACGAAACCGGGGCGGTGGAAGCCATTATTGCAGCCGTGCCCTTTTTGCGCGATCGCGACCTGCGCTACAGCGTGGCCGGAGAAACGGGCTACGACCGGGTGGAACAAATCCGGCAGGGCATCAAAAAGCACTATGAAGAGGTGGCTGCTTACATTGAGGAGCAGTTGGACACCCAAAACGTACCGGTGATAGCGATGGGGCACCTCTACGCGACCGGCGCGGATGCCTCCGGTAAGCAGGACAATATCTACATCGGTAATACCGAGAATATCGAGGCCAGCCATTTCCCTGAATCCTTCGATTATGTTGCCCTGGGGCATATTCACCGGGCACAAGTAGTTGGCGGCCGGTCGCATGTGCGCTATTCCGGCTCCCTCATCCCACTGAGCTTCAGTGAAACCAAAGATGATAAAGGCATTTATGTGCTGGAATGGTCGGGCAAAAAGCTGGACAACATCCGCAGCCTTCCCGTACCGGTTTTCCGCCGTTTGAAAGGTATTACGGGGACGCTGGAGGAAGTGCAAGACAGCCTGGCCCGTTTTGTAAAAAAGGAGCGCGAAGGGCTGGAACCCTGGATCGAAGTCACCGTGTACCTCGACCGCATGGTGCCGGAGCTTAATACTGTTTTGCAGGAAACCCTGGAACAGGCGGGTGGGGGCGCTTCTATTCTTAAAATACAAGCCCGCTATCCACAGCGGCAGGACCTGGCCCGGCAGGATACGCCCGATCTGGACAGCCTGGAGACAGAAGCGGTCTTTAAGATGAAATGCGAGCAGTACGGCAGCCCGCCCGAGCAGATGGATGAACTCCTGGCTACCTTCCGGGAATTACAGTCCTGGATGACCGAATACAATGAAGTATCACAGTAAACTTGGTGACCTGAACTATGAGAATCAGAACGATACGACTGCTGAACCTCAATTCCCTGCGCACAGATCAAGTGCTGAATTTCGACGAATCTCCTTTGTCGGGCAGTGGACTGTTTGCCATCACGGGAGACACTGGTGCGGGGAAAAGTACTATTCTTGATGCCCTAACGCTGGCCCTCTACGGGCAGGTGCCGCGGCAGGCGCAGGAAGGCGAGATCATGTCTTACGGCACAGGCAAAAGCCTGGCAGAGGTGGAGTTCGAAGTGGGCCAGGAGCGCTACCGCAGCAAGTGGAGTATCTGGCGGGCCCGTGAAAAAGCGGAAGGTAACCTTCAGGATTCCCGTCGGGAGCTCTCCCGCTGGAATTCGGAAAAGCAGGCTTTTGAAATCATTGGTGAGAAGAAGCGGGAAGTCAATGACCTGATTACAGAGATTACCGGACTTGATTATGACCGTTTCTGCCGTTCGGTGCTACTTTCGCAGGGCGACTTTGCCGCCTTTCTGCAAGCTGATGAGCGCGACCGTAGCGAATTGCTGGAGCGCATTACCGGTACGGCTATCTATTCCGAGCTGAGTAAGGCCGCTTTTGAGCGCCACAAACTGGAAAAGAACAAGCTGGAAGCCCTGGAACAGGAATTGGGCATGCTCGACTTACTGTCGGAGGAAGAAGCCAGTGCGCTCGATCAGCAATTGAAGGGACTGCGCACTGCCGTAAAACAGCGGCGGGAAGAGGAACAACAACTGCGGGAACAGCTCAACTGGTTAACGCAGTTAGAGAAGTTACAGCAAAAGGAGCTGCGCCTGCGGCAGGAATCCACCGGGTTGGAGGAGCAAGCCACAGCCTTCCGCCCGCAGGCAGAACGGCTGGCTTTGCACCAAAAAGCCCTGCCTTTGCAGCTTCCTGTCCAACGCCTGAAAGATACTACGGAGCAGGTCCATCAGGTAAATACCGCTATTGCCCGGGCACAGGAAGAATGGCCCCTGCTTCAGGAAAGCGCCAGTCAGGCCAAAGCCGCTAGCGTTGCTGCTTTGGCGGAGTGGAACGCTGCAAAATCAGCACAACAGGAACAGGCGCCGGTACTGGAGCAGGTCAAAGCCCTGGACTTGCAGGTACAGGCACAAAAGGGGCCGTTGCAGCAGGAACGCAGGAAGCTGGCAGAAACGCAACAGGCCAAAGATAAAACAGCTGGCCGGCACGAAGTGCTGTCGGCTGAGCTACAGTCAGCAGAAGCGAAGTTGAAATCGGTGATGGCATGGCTGGATGACCACACCGCCTGGGCCTTGCTGTCGGAAGACTTACCGAGCATTAAGGAACAGCGGCAGCAGCTCGCCGACAGTTACCAAGAGTGGCAGAAGGCGGAAAAAGAACTCAGGGCGCAGGAAGCAGGACAGGACGCCCAGTCCAAAACCATTGCTAAGCATCAGAAGACGGTTGTCGACCTAAAGGGCAAGCACGAAAAGACTATTAAGTTATTAGAAAAAGTGGCCCCCAAGTCTTATACCACAGACACCAACGCTCTGTTGGAGCTGCTGCACGAAGAAATTGTAGGGCTCACTGCTCGTCAAAGTCAGCTCGAAAAGCTGCAGGGGCTGAGCCGGGATTACGAAAAAATACTGGCTACTCACAGCGGTCTGGAAGCGGAGCTAGAGCAACTGCAGGCCCGGGACCGTACCCTTAATACCCAGGTGCTGGGCACTCTGGATCAGATTGACGAGCTGCAGCGGACCTGGCAATACCGCAACCGAATTTACGACCAACAACGGGCGATTGCCAATTACGAGAAAGACCGCGCAAAGTTACCGGAAGGAGAACCCTGCCCCCTTTGTCTTTCCACAACCCATCCTTTTCGGGCAGAAGGCGTAGCGCCTCTCGTGGATGAAGCACAGGAGGCCTTAAAGAGGGCAGAAGCCCGACTGGAAAAAGCAAAGCTTCAACAGCGCGAACTCCTGACCGAGCAGCAACAAATTGAACTCCGTATAGAGCAGCTGCAGGGCGATGAAAAGAAGACGGTTTCCGGCAAGCTCCAGGAGCAGTACGAACAGCTCATTGGGTACGAAGAGCAGTTCGCAGCGTTGCAACCGAAAGAAGGGCAATGGGTAAAGGCGAATGCGCTTTCCGGAGAGATCAGCGCCTTGCAGGCCCAGCTGGAGCAACGGGAGAAAGACCGGAAACAGCTGAGCAAAGTCCTGAAGGAGCTGGATAAGATAAAGGCGGACTTGTCGGAGGCCGAGCGCCGCCATCAGGACGCAATGGCCGATCAACGGATCATTGAGAAGGAAGTGGCACGCCTGAAAAAAGCGAATGCCGATCTAGGGCAGAAATTTGAACAAGGCACAGCACGCATCAATCAGCTACTGGAGCGCCACGGGTTTACTTTTCAGTTGGAGACAGCAAAAGCGATGTTTCAAACCCTGGAAAAACGACGGGAAGCCTGGAACAGTCATAAGCAGGAATCGGAGGAGCTGGCGACGGCCATAGCCGTGAAGCAGACTCAGGTCAGGCAGCTGGTTCAGGAACTGGAGGAGCGGGAGCATACCTTTCAGGAACAAACCTCCACCGTAGCCGGGACGGAGGCGCGGCTGGCACAGTTGGAGCAAGAACGGCATGCATTATTTGGCAGCAAAGACCCGGTAGCAGTGGGCAAGGCTTTACAGCAGCGGCAGGAAGCAGCGGAAGCGAGCCGCGAAGCCGCGCAGGTGGCTATGATGCAGGCCGAGCAAGCGGTGGCTACGGCAAAGTCCGGCCTGGAAGAAAAGCAAGTCCGTCAAAAAGAACTGGAGGGTAAACAGCAGGGCCAGGAAGCCGCGCTCGAAACAGCGGCACAATCTGCTGGTTTTGGGGATGCCGCTACTGCACAGGCCGCCTTACTGCCGGAAGCAGAAGCCCAACAGCTGGAGGCAGAAGCAGAAACCCTGCGGCAAAGGCGCCAACAGCTTGAACAAACCCTAGAAGAGACCCGGGCAGAGCTGGAAAAAGAGCAAGCCCGCAACCTGACCGACCGTCCTGTGCCGGAACTGGAGGTCGCCCAGGAGAAAGCCACGGAGGCACTCGCCGGCGTACAGCAGCAGATGGGAGCCTTAGCCGAGCAACAGCGCCGGCAACAGGCGCAGCAGGTCAAAGCGGCTGGGCTGGCCGGGCAACTGGAAAAACAGCGTAAAGGCTACCGCCGCTGGGCGGAGCTCAATGATATCATCGGGCAGGCTGATGGCAAGAAGTTTCGCATGTTTGCCCAGGGGCTAACCCTGCAGAAACTCACCCAATTGGCCAATCACCACTTGCAACAGCTACATGGGCGTTATCTCATCCAAAAACGGGAAGGCGATACGCTGGAACTGGACATTGTCGATACCTATCAGGCGGACAACCGGCGCTCCATGAATACCCTTTCGGGGGGAGAGAGCTTTTTGGTGAGCCTCGCCCTTGCCCTCGGCCTGAGCGAGCTTGCCGGTCGGGATACACAAATCCAATCCTTATTCATAGACGAAGGGTTTGGTACCCTGGATGAAAACACCCTGGACCTGGCGATTGCCACTCTGGAAAACCTGCAGTCGGGAGGTAAAACGATCGGGATTATTTCTCATGTCAAGGCCCTGAAGGAGCGCATCGCTGTTCAGGTACAAGTGGTCAAACAAGGTAATGGATTTAGCACGGTGCAGGTGGTAGGGTGAGGTATTCATGCAACGTTCCGAACAAGCTTTTGTCTATAAGGGTGTATGTAACCAATTATGCAGGTCAGTCGTCATAGAGGCGATTGTTTAATTTTAAGAATTAAAATACCCGACGTTTATGAAAAAGCAATTTACCTTACTTTTCGCATTGATTTGTGCCTTTTGCCTGTCTTCTACCGGCACGCTACAGGCCCAGGATACTGGCAAAACCATTACAATCATCAAGACAGTGACGCATGAAGACGGCACTGTTACAACGGTAAAAAAGCGCCTTTCTGAAGGCGAAAGTGCAGAAGCTTACCTGAAGACGCTCTCAGCAGAGGAAAGCGGAAAAGAAGTCGACATTCAGGTCATGATAGATGAGGAGAACTACAATGCCGAGGAAGACGAGCCTGTATTCTTTTTCCGCCGTGCTGACTCTGGCGAAAACCAGGAAGAAGTTGAAGAGGTCCGGATCTATGTGCAGGGCGAAATGGGAGAGTTTAAGGAACTGATTGAGGAAAAGGTAATGGGGGAATATCCACATAGCCGGACCAAAAAAGAAAAAGCGGTCAAAGCTTTTTTAGGCATTTACCCCGGCAATACCGATGATAATCAGGGCGTAGCGGTAAGCGGTGTCGTCTCAGGAGCAGAAGCCGAAGCCGGTGGTATCCAAAAAGACGATGTGATCACTTCTATTGCTGGTTATGCCACGAATGGCACCAATGGCTTGCGGGGCGTACTGCGCAAGCTGGAACCTGGTCAGCAGGTAGCTGTTGAAATCCTGCGCGATGGTCAGCCACAGTCCTTATCTGTTACATTGGGCAAAAAAGAATACATGCGTACCGTGCTCAATGAAGAGCGGGAGCCCTGCGATGTATTCATTGGTGTATTCGTTGGCGGTAAAGGCCCGAACGGAGAAGGGGTACAGGTGACTGATGTTATCGGAGGTACACCGGCAGAAGAATACGGTGTGCAGCCCGGTGATCTCATTTTAGAGATGGACGGCGAAAAGGTCAATGGCAATTCCGAATTACTCAAAGTGCGCAATAAGCATGAGCCGGGCGACGAATTCATGCTCAAAGTCAACCGGGGCGGAATGGTCAAAGTGCTGGGTGCGAAATTTTATATCTGCGAACGCGTGGAAGAGGAAGCGCCGGCAATCGTTGAGGAAGATGGGCCGGCCATTGAAGTGCCCGGAGGCACATTGCAGCTTGCCACCTACCGGGCGTTCCCTAATCCAAGCTATGGAGTGGTCCGCGTTCAGTTTGCAGCGGATGCAGCACCGGTAAGCCTTCAGGTAACAGATATCTCCGGACGGGTCATACATAAGCAACAACTGAATCAGTTTGATGGCAATTACGATCAGGAGATTGACCTGAGCGGCGCTACGCCAGGTAATTTATTCCTGACGATTCAGCAAAACGGTCAGCAAACCACCAAGCAGCTATTGCTCATTAACCGGGTTTAGCAGCCTGTCCAGGATTAAATTTAGAGATTGATTTCTGTGCCCAGGGGACGATTAGTACCTTGGGCACAAATCGTTTATATGGCTTCCTTTGACTTCGACAGTTTCGCCAACCGCTTGCGCAAAATGGACAAACACTTACGCAAGTGGGCACGCAAGAAAAATATCACCTGCTACCGGGTCTATGATGCAGACCTGCCGGGCTTTCCGCTTGCGGTGGACCGCTACGAGCAAAACCTGCACGTTGCAGAGTACAAAAAGGACCATGGTATGGATGAAGATACCTATCGGCTATGGCGGGGTGGTGCCCGGCGGGCGTTAGCTGAAGCGTTGGACGTCCGGAATGAGCATATATTCTACAAAGAAAGGAAGCCTCAAAAAGGAAAAGAACAGCACGAAAAGCTCAGTGCACAACAACGGGAAATCGTCGTTCAGGAAAACGGGCTGCAGTTTATCGTCAATCTGGAAGACTACCTGGACACCGGGCTGTTTCTTGATCACCGGCTTACACGGGAGGCCGTTCTGGAGCAGGCTAAAGAGAAGCGGGTACTCAACCTTTTTGCCTACACCGGCTCGTTTACGGTCTATGCCGCCGCCGGCGGAGCCCTTTCCTCCACGACCATTGATTTGTCTAATACCTACCTGGAATGGGCCAGGCGGAACCTGGAACTTAACGGATTTATGAGCGATCAGCATCGCTATATTCGGGCGGATGCAAAAGGCTGGCTGCAACAGCCGGTGGAGCAGCTTTATGACCTCATTGTGCTGGATCCGCCTACCTTTTCCAATTCCAAAGCCATGTTTGATGTCCTGGATACGCAGCGCGATCATCCGGAGCTCATTAATGCCTGTTTGAAACGATTGTCGCCGGAGGGCTCGCTTTATTTCTTAACTAATTTCCGAAAATTCAAACTGGATACAGAAAAGCTCCAGGCCAGCCGCATTAAGGATATTACGGGGGCGACCATCCCTAAGGACTTTCGCAATCCCCGTATTCACTACTGCTGGTTGTTACAGCATTAATAGAGTTTATTAACGTAAATTTTGTATGTCCCTGAATTGCCTTTTTCACCAGCTCTGCATCACGCCTGCCTGCCGAAGTGTTCGACACGCAGGCAGGTCCTCACCTTCGTAGCTCAGGCTACGAGGTTCCGGGCGTTCTTTAATCTGGCAAAAAATCCTAATCCATG
>Ga0307978_1002388_pt1 | contig 13306 bp, 8 predicted proteins | sample OrgLakmetage1056_FD_203151 | JGI IMG/M metagenome (GOLD analysis project Ga0307978, IMG submission 203151) | Saline water microbial communities from Organic Lake, Antarctica - #1056 | ecosystem: Environmental > Aquatic > Non-marine Saline and Alkaline > Saline | place: Antarctica: Organic Lake...
CAGATCATATCGAGCTTTTTGTGCGGGTCCCGCACTCCGCACTATACCATCGGGCCTAATCGTACCACATATTCAAAAGACATACAAAGCTGATTATGCAATGCATCGACAATAGTTACGTCGGGGATCGTATATTTCTTCTCGCAGCAACGATATTAGCTATTTTAGTTAATTACAGCAAAGCTACGAATATGGATATACATGTGGTGCCTGTCCCTGCGTCGTCGCACCCACATATAATGGCACACCGCGGATGTTGTGCCAACGGTTTTGGAGGACACGCTCCCGAAAATACCATCCTAGCGTTTGAGTACGCGCATTCTGTCGGAGCTATGATGTTCGAGACCGATCTATGGTTCACGTCCGACCGAAATATCGTCATCATGCATGATAATACCCTCGATCGCACAACCAATTGTACGGGGCTCATCTCGAATTGGACCCTGGCGGAGATTCAGAACCAATGCGAAGCTGGCTCGTGGCTCGATCCAAAGTTTGTGGACACCAAAGTACCATCTCTGCAAGATTTGTTAAGTTTTGTGGCAGAAAGTGGTATGACCTGCGTTTTGGACCTAAAAGAACGGGGTTTGATGCAAACTATTGTTCGTGCTGCCGAACTGACTTCGAACCTTGACATGAGTCAACTCGTCGCATCCATCAACTACTATAATGATACCAAAGATGTAGTTACACGCCTGAAACGATCTACCATCCTCCTCAACCCCAGTGCTGATTCGCCCATTCCAACTGATATCAAAGGCTTATCAGGTGCCAACTACTTTGGAGATCTGCGCGAAGTAGGGATCGATGTCATATTTCCGACGTACTCAATGACTTCACCCTCAATAGTAGAGCTCGGATTGGCAGCTGCGAGGTATGGGGTGCAGCTCTGGGCGTTTACGATTGATGCACCGCAGGATTTGATTGGGGCAGCGGTGGCGGGTGTGAGGACTGTGTGTACGAATGATCCAAAGGGTGCATTATCGATGTATCAAGCCACGCAAGATTGTATGAAGGATGAGTGTAAGCTTCCTAATTTCTTTAAAGCAGAATCACAAATAAATTATATGGATACGGACTCGTATTCATCTGCAGACTAGAAACAATTTTGTTTGGGAGCTCAGGGATTTAGAGAAGGTGTGCGATCGAATGATCGGTCGAATGTCTCTTGCCTGTCGGGATTTTATAAGGGAGAGTAAAATTATCAATGAGGATGAATAGTTTAATTCTTGAGGAGTTTATTGACGGCTTGCGGACGCTTGCGTGCCTGCCTACTTACTACTGCCCCCTACTCTTGCTAGTAGAACTGTGGGAATCATGGATGCTTATAATGCCTGGCACTCTCGAGCTTTAATGTCTGCATTGGTGATCACAAATCTAAATCTTTAGAATTTGCGAGGAGAAGAAATCTAGGTTAGGAGTTAGGATAACGGAGTGTAGACGGACAATATCCCAGCTACATAATAGATGTTTATACAATTAGCAGAAAAGTTGAGACTTGATTTTCGGTACGGTTGGGTGGTTTAAAATAATAGAATAGTTAGCTGCGCTGAGAACGACCTACCTCTCTACCTATCGTAAATAGCTCTGATTGTCTCCTCCTCCTTCTTCATGGAGTTTTTGCAGCAGTTTGAAATTCTGAGACTTTTTCGCGAATTTTGACTCATGAAAACGCCATAACCTCAATCTCCGTAATACCTCTGAGCTCTGAGAGGAAAACGCGTGATTATCGATCATCAATACTTGAATCATAAATCATAAATAAACAGAACACGACCATCACTGTAATCAGTTTACGTGTATTATCTCTCCTTACATCCTAGATCTGCATGCGCTGTACCATCAAATCAAAATATCATGCTGAACGAAAGCCTATTAAGAAGTTTGGGGAGAAATCGAGAAATGGAAGAAAACGAATTGCAAAGTCCCTTGATGCTTCCGTCGCAAAATACTCTTACAGCTATTCATGATGAAGCTGCTGAACCCACTGCGATACCAGCAAGAAATAGATTTTGTTGGTCCAATCTATCGCAGCCGTCGAGTCTATCCGAGAATTTTTGTCAAACAATTCGCCGATTTCATGAACCAATTCTGATATTTTGTATAATTATCTTTCTGGTTGGCAGCTTCAGTGTACCAATGTCATTGCTTATTGCTTCGACTGATAGCACCATGCATCCCATTCCGCAATCATATTCGTCACTAGCCATCGACATTCACCGAAGAGCATTTGTAGCTGAAAAAGAAATAGAGCAAGGGAGGGGACTGACAGTGAACGATCCAATGAACGATCCAATACTAGTGTTATTGTCACATAATCATGATTCTTCAAGAGACGATGACAAACCACAAGTGGATGAAGAATCGCTCATTGACGGATCATCTCCACTTTTCTTTGCTGCACAAAATTATTCGCTCGGAATGCAGCCTTACATTCAACAAGAAATGCAAGAAATATATCCTTCCTGTTCCCTTAACAATACATACCATTTCAACGACACAAAAAGCATTCCAACAAGCATCAATGTCACTTCCTTTTATTCACTGAAAAATGACCGACTATACAATGCCGCACAGCAACTCGCTTCCAATAACGGAACGATCACCATCATACACGTCGCATTCTCCATTCCGTCCTGTATCTTTCAATCATATCTCAATGCTCCTACTGCTGATGCGAATTCGACACATGCGACAAAACCCATCCATAACGCACAAATACGATACAATCAAGCAATCCTCGCCTTGATCCAAACCTACACTGACCAAACTATACCTGCACCATCCGCAATTACCGCTAATCTTACTGTATCTTATACGGGAATGCAACCATTTCGGAATGATATGCATACGTCTTTATCGAGGGATATAGACCGGATGCATTATTTCATCCTTCCACTCGCCATGCTACTTTTTTCCTTTGCAGTTTTACGACGCATACATTATGTAATCATCATCGTGCCCATTGTGACAGTGGGTGTGATTGTAACGATATGGAGAGTGTTGTTGGTATGGTTAGTGAGTAGAGGAATTGTGCAGGTCACACAATTTACGATACAAGTGAATATGACTTTGACGTTCGGGCTTGGGGTGGATTATGCGTTGTTTTTACTATCCAGGTACTTTCAACAGATCGAAACATGTCTTGTTGCGGAATTGGAGGAAGCCGTGGATGGAGATGGGGAATCGGCAGAACATAGTGATGGGGAGGTAGAGGAGGAGCGGGAGGTAGATACAAAATGGAAGTTTGATAAGGAAAAGAGACATGATGCCATTGTGATCATGATACAATCGGCAGGACATACTATCATCATTTCGGGAATCACGCTAATGAGTACTTTTTGTGGTTTGTGGATCATGAAAATTTATTCACTTCGTTGTGTGAGCGTTGGGGCAGTGATTACGATTATGGTGTGTATGGTTGTAAATATAGTGATAGTTCCTGCATTGCTGTATTCCAAATTGGGGGATAAGGTGCTTGACTTGTGCCTAGAACAAAATAAGAGGAAGATTGTCCATCAAAATCAGACCTATGAACTGGAGGGACGCAAATTTGTATGGTCTATGCGATCTGTCAAGAAGAGGATGAGGGTTATGATGAAATATGTGAAAAGTGTTTGGAAAAAACGATCATCGTCTCAAGATTTGGCCAGGTTAGACGAGACTAATCATTTTGAAGAGTACACGTCTCTTCGTGATGTGCTGGATGAAACTTCGATGAGCGATGAGCGTGATGAAGGTGGTGCGGACAACTCGATGCATCACTCCGATCCAGTTTTAAGTTCGTTGCAACATTCATTAGGAGACAGTTGGTTGAGTGATGGAAGTGCAAGAGTAGAGCATCGGAATAATGATGAGCATAGAGAATCTTGTGCCGGACAATTATTTGATGAAACTTCCTATTGGTATAGACTTGCATGTTATTTGGTGAAACCGAAGCAGGGCATTTGCATTCTGGTCGCTATTATTGCTGTGCTACTGCCAATCTCCATCATGGCAAAGGACTTAAAGACATCCATATCATTGAAGTATATGTTACCAGTGCATTCCTCTTCGTTCAAAACATCACTGGAGCTGCAATCTATCTTTGGGAAGGGCACCTTATCTCCGTACCATCTTATTGTGAGCGGTGTGGAGACAGGCACGCGAGTTGATACAAGCGATGGATTTCAAGTTATGCAAAATATTGTTAAGGTGAGTTTACAGTGTTTTTTTATCACGTCGTAGGATTTACTATCTATCCCTCAATTGACGCATCCTATTCACTTAGTCGCTGGAGCAACCATTGGACGAGGTACCTGTGAATGCAACCTTAACAGGCATTGCCTGGGCAAATAAAAATCCAATATCCTTCACAACATTTCAGATTGCAAAGGAATGTACATCCTTTTGGACGTGTCCTGTCGAATCGCTGCGTGAGTTATCGAAGGTCTACAGTACATCTACGAATGACAATAATACGAGTACTCTGTATAGCTGTATTCTATCGCATGATCCATTTACAGACATTGGCATTGAGTGGTTAGAGGGTACCAGAAAGAAGTTAAAAGCTCTTGAGGAAAGTGGAGCTTTCCAGTATTACGAAATTGTATTGGAAGGTGGAGCAAGCGTGGAGTATGATGCAAAGATATCTGTACGTCAATCATTCCCTTCGATGGTGGGAATTGTGTTGACTGTTGTGACTGTGTTCTTGGCTTTCTTCTTTCGTTCGATCACAACGCCTCTCCGAAGTGTGGTCACTATTGCTCTTACGCTTAGTAGTGCGTATGGGATTTTATCAATTGCAAGCAAATACGATTGGTTCCGTGATGGGGGTGGTGAAGTGTCTTGGCTGACCGTCATTCTTTCCTTTAACATGATTGTCGGTTTAGCGATCGACTACGATGTCTTTCTGATGAATCGTATTGTCGAAGCTAGGTTGGCGGGTGATAGCCATTCAAATTCGATTATAAAGGGGGTCTGTACCACGGGGAATGTTATTACGGCTGCGGGTTGCATCATGGCAGTTTCGTTTGGAGGCCTCCTCATGAGTGATTCCAGTGTGGTGAGAGAGTGGTCTCTCACTCTAACTACAGCTGTGCTGATAGATACTTTCGTCATGCGAAGCTGCGTGGTAAGTCTAATATGGATCAGATTGACGATTGAGCAATTAATGCACCAATTCTTTCTAACTCATACTCATTTCTTCCAAGGTTCCAATCCTCATAGCCCGTATGGGAGATCTCTCTTGGTGGCCTCGGCAATTTCCAACTATAGTATTAAGTAATTCCACTTGAGATCTATGCGATGCAAAAGATACTATTCACTCCGTATACAATTGCAATCATTGCTTTCTATTGTGTATTGGCCATTAATTGATTCTTGAAGTAGCTCTCCTGAAGTCATATATGCATTCAACGTACTCGATGCAAAACACCAAGATGCGCCGTACAGGCATGCTTATAACTATAAAATTACACATTGGATTACTCTTCTTCGTCAGATGACTCGGAGTCAACGTCTGCAAGTTCAAGTTCTATATCAAATGAAAAGGGTGCGTCATTGTTAGCATCATCTTGCTTTTTCGACTCCCCTTTTGAAATTCCTTCGTCCGTGTTTGCATTCGTTGAATTATCATTCTTGATACCTTCAATATTATGCGAATCCCCACATGGAAGGTGTTCATCATTATTATCATCATCGGTATTTCCATCATCTCCATACCCATCTGCTCTGTCATCGTTGTCTTGCTGACTCCATGAGTAATGAAAGCTAGAAGTAGCATTGTCCATGTCGTCAACAACTGCACTCCCAACCTTTGCATTCTGGTCCAACTCTTGATCCGATCGTAACAATCTATCTAAGAAAGAATTTGGTGCCTTGGGCACCTCATCATCCTCAGCTTGTACTGGTACAGTACTCGTATATGCATCGGCCTCATGGTGCCGTACCGGTCCGTTCACATTCGCATGCATGCTCGCATCTATCTCCTTACCTGCGACAGGGCCACTTCGAACATTGAATAATTCTAATAAATCAGAGTTTGTCATGGTATTCTGATGTTGGTCAGAAGTGGGATCATTCCAGTTTTCAGATGCTCCACTTTGTGCAACCCGTGCCTGCTCCTGCATCTGCATCTGCGCCTGTGCTGTACGATATTCCTGATCGCCTCCATGGTGCTGTTGCTGAAATACAGAACTTGCATCAGTTCCGACACCAGTATTAGTGTACGCACCAGATTCTCCCTCGTCATCCTCTTCCTCCTCGTAAAACGAATTTGGATCAAAGTCATTGGCAACAAATTGATTTTGAGCAGCACTAGTCTGTAACGACCCTTGACTCTGGCCAGCAAGCGGACGAATGAATGCAGACGTTGATGCAGATGATGTAGAATGAGCATGAGCATGCACTGTAGGAGTCACGCGATTTGGATGGTTGCCATGATTTGTTGCCCTATGGTTGGCAGCAACAGGATACTGCTGATGCTGTTGCTGCTGATAGTTATTACTATGATCTATTCCATTCCCTCCCCAATGCGAATGCGATGATTTTTCCTGCTGCTGCATGGAAATATGACCTTGACCACGACTATGATCTATTTGCCCATATTGTTGTGGGTGCGGATTGTTCCTATGCGTATTCCTATTCCTATTCGCATCATTGGGATACCTTTCATCATGCAATTGCCGTAAATATTCTCCCGGTTGAAATGGTCGCTTCTTTTTATGCATGGCATTTGTCGATGCTGAGTTATTCATGTTCATATTCCTATGATCATGATTCGGTGGAGGTGGAATGTATTTGGTTGGTTTTTTGAATTTATTCGTCAGGAGCTTCTGCATTCCATTTGTTTTCCTTTTCTTGACCAAGTTAGGAGCAATTGAGCTGCTGGAAGTAATTATGGTGGTGCCATTATTATGATTACTATTACCACTATTACTACTAGTAGCAGTAGTAGTAATAGTGGTGCTGTATTCACCTTCAATCTCGATCAAATGCGTTTCCATTTCCAGCTCTATAATGCTACCATTCATAACCATTTGAGCTTGATCCGTTGTGATGGCAAGTGTGTCCAGTACCATGCTAGTAGTAGTAATGTTTGTGTTATTAGCGCAGGCGTGGAGATGGACAAGACCCGAGTGTTGGACAATTAGCTTCCCGTCGTTCCATTTCTTTCGTTTTTGGGTCTTGTGTTTTGTATAAAGACAAGTAAATGATTTCGACATTGCACGAATGAATGAATATATGCACTACTTTGATGTTTTAGTAGAGTATTAATAGATGGTAGACCACTCGACCGACACTCGAACTCCCAATAGAGAGAAAAGAGAGATTGTGAAATAGGAAGAAATAGGATGAAAAAGTGGTCACCAACAGCGACATGACACTAAGTTTATCTTTGATATTTACACTCTCCCCTCTTCCATGACATTTATCGGCGCGGGGGTACCGTCTGCCCGTAGAACGACTCACGCACTTGGAAACAATCCTTCTTCCGTTCCATTCCATCCATTCACATTTTATTTCAAGTACTTTTTATCGTTCAGGGTGTTCGTGTGCGCGGCGCCTTCCTTCCTCCCTCTTGACAGCAGCTTTTTTTCAATCAGTTTCCGTCTGCTGCCTTGACCGTCTGTCTTGCGACTTGCAATTTTTACTAGAAGGAATAATAAGGAATTTATCGATTGACTTTATTCTGTAGTACAAGTTCAACTTCCAGTAATATATTATTACACTTCCTACTCCTTAACAGCATACGCATTAGATATATATCTATATATATATCTACACTGACTGACTTACTGCGATCACAACATCATTCAACAAACGCTGCAATAATTTAGTTTCGATTTGCAACAGCAACGAAAGTACCCTGAAAGAATTATATTAAAATATACATAATATCTATTGAATAATCCACAAAAGCTCACGAGAACAATCTGAAGAGCCAGTCCAACTGAAGCTGCAAGTCAACGTCGAAGTCAAAGTCACATCAACGAACTTGTCAAGAGAAGAATACAATCCTCATCAATTCAATATAAATACATATCACATCATGCAGCTACGAACAGCATGTTCCTTGGTCATCACTGGACTTGTAATTGTCCCTCGATCAGTTCTAGTGACATCCTTCTCTCCCACATCGTCCACCAGATTTCACGCTAATGCCAATGCTAAAGCTAATGCTAGTATTAATACTAATACTCATCTTGGCGTCTCTTCCACCACTGATCTCGACACCAGTACCAATATAAGTGCTATTGACATGCCAAACGTTGTCGCTGTAGACGTCACTACCACCGCCACCTCAAAATCATCTGCATCCAAAAAAAATCGCAAATCAAGACGCAACCCCAACAAAGACATCAATTTCCTAGTCAAGAGAACAAACCAGCTTATCTCCCATCAACCCACATCCTCCACCACGAACAGGAACAAGACACACAGCACCGTCACCATCCAAACATTCCATTGGCTCATGGACGCATGGATCGCTTCACTCCACCCAACTGCGCCCGAACACTCTCTAAGTCTCATGAACTGCATGAAAGAATATAACATACAACCAACTTCCAAAACACTCACCAAAGTCTTGAACGCATATGGAAAGTGTGGAAGAGGCGGTGAGGCCGCACATGAAATTATGGTCTCATTCCTCGATGGAAAAAATTTAGACGGGAAAGAGATGTCTTTTGTTTATACGGCGCTATTGGAAGCTTATGCGGAAAAACCTGTTTTGGGCTCAGAGGGGAGTGTCAGGAATGCGGTCAAGACGGAACAACTCCTGGATGAAATGATGACGAAGAAAGGAATGACGCCCAATGGAAGGTCCTTCCAAGCTGTCATTCGCGCATGGGGGAATTCCAACGTGGAAATTGGAGCTCTCAAGGGGGAACAAATTCTTGATCGAATGGAGAAAATGGTGCAGAGCGGTGAGATGGAAGAATCCGAAGGGGCAAGTGTGATACATTACAATGCGGTGTTGGATGCATGGGCGAATAGTGTCATGGATGGCCATGCGTGGAATGCAGAGTCCCTCTTGAACAAAATGATTTCAGAGGGGAAGGTGCAGCCCAATATTATTTCGTTCAATACTTGTATTGATGCCTATGCCAAGAATGGTGATGGAGAAGAAGCGGAGGCGTTGATGAATAAAATGGAGGAATTGTATCAGAGCAAGGAAAATGTTGAGTGTAGGCCGAATCAAAGATCGTACAATGCTGTCATGAATGCTTTTGCAAAGAGTCTAGAGAAGAATGCAGCGGCAAAGGCTGAAAAAGTTTTAAGGAAAATGGCAAAGATGTACGAAGGAAGTGATGGTAAGGATCTCGGTATCAAGCCAGATTTCATTTCTTTCGCAACGGTTATAAATGCATGGGCTAGAAGCTTTGAATACGGAAAGGCCAAAAAGGCATTGCAGCTTTATCAAGAAATGGTGGAACTGTATAAAAAGGGAGATAGATCTCTCCGTCCAAACGGTAAGTATCTATTCCATTCCATTCCGTTCAATCGTTGTACGAGCCGAATGATCCTTGCAACGTCAGCATCTAAACGGCGATGGCGTGTACGGAATTTATTTATTCTTGACCAATGGGGCTAACACCACGCTTCTTTGTTGCCAATGAATAGTCGTTATCTTCAACTCTGTTTTGAATGCATGTGCATACACAATCGGAGATGACTTCGACCAGCAGAATGCACTGGAAATAGCTAGCACAATGATGAAGGAATTAGATCAATCATCCTATGGCAAAGCAGATCATATTACTTACGGTACTTTTTTGAAAGTATGTGAAAATGAAATGCGACAGAGCGAGGAGAGGAGTCAACTTGTTGACATTATCTTCAGAAAGTGTGCCAGAGATGGGCAAGTAGGGCAATTCGTCTTGGATCAAATGAGAGCAATGGCTACCCGAAGTGAACTTGAGGCACTGGTAGGTGTGCATCAAAGCTGGAAGGACTTACCAGAAGAATGGACGTGCAATGTCATTGAAGGGAAGAAGCAACGTCGGCAGTTTGTTTAACATAATGGAAACTCAATTACATTATTGGCATGGATGATACAGTTAATCAAAAAGGATAAAGTACACTATCTACATTATTAAAAGAATGATAATATGTATAGTTTGTAAGGTTCTAGCTAGACTTTAATAAAACGACAGCATCTAGTCCAACCAATGCACCGTAATGGTAATTCTTACTATCTTCTGTCAGCTGAAGTGAACCCTCCTTCACCATTCGATGTATCTGAATGTGGAGATCATCCTTCGCAGGCTGCTTGCTCCCTCCCTTCCATTTACTCAGCAAATCAGATACAGCAATGCCTGAATTCGACATGTTCTGGCCGTTATCCTTGGGGTTGTTTCCATGAAACTGCTCAATAATCCATATTGTCATTTCTTTTCGAGTTTCTATCCATTGATCTTTCTCCTTTTGTCTCTTGGCAAGGACGAGAAGTTTAGTCAGAGCTTTATTCTTCTTCAAGTCATCAATCTGTATTCCAGTTGAGACAAGTCCGCCATTCACATTTTTTCTCATTGACCTGTGTAGCTTGACCATTCTTCGAAACATATCACTGTGATCTGGACATTTTCTCACGAATTCTCCTACATGTCCAAATACGTTGAAGCCAACAATGACGCGTTTACCTTCCTCAATCTCGATAATTGGACCACTCAGATGAGGCAGAGTCCCGTTGTGCATTATGCCTTGGTTGAATTTATACGGAATAGAAACCCAACCATCTTTCACGACCACTTTCTCAACATTGTTCAAAAAGGCTTGAATGCGATGTACGATATTATGAGACTATCATATCTACCAACTACCAACGCGTTTCTGGTTATTGCGCGTTTGTAATTATTTCAAAGTCCAAAGAAGTTGTTGTTGTTTATTATTAATCCCCCTGCCCCCTGCGCTGGGAGCCATTCTCTTCAGTTCGCGCTAGTTTTAATCCGTAATACATGCGTCCGTCTAGCTATCGTAGGAATTCATAGCTTGCGATTGCTCACACATAAACATGATGATGATGATTCATCATTCATCATCATTCTTCATTCTTCCTAATCCGGAGGCTCATACTTTATTCCTTTTCATACTTCATACTTACAGAAAATGGTTGCTCCATCGCTGTTATTTTGCTTTGTCCCACTAATGCTACAGAACGTGGCATTTCAGACGCGCCCGACGACATGTGCGTTTACTGACAACAATATACCTCGATCGCGGAGTCCAACTACTGCTGTGGCTGCTGCTGCATCATCAATATCATCCAATAATTCGAATGCTGACTTACTTCCAGACATTCGCGAAGCGGTGATGGAAGCAGGTGGGGAACAGGCTTGGACGGAAGCGACCCAGATCCTTTCAGATTTTTTTGCATCGTCGGAGGAAGACGCAGAACTATGCTTGGCGGATGCGTACCGTTGGAAGGCCTACGTGAAAGCTTCAGACATGATGAAACTCAGACAGAATCCTGTCATTCCGGACGCGACCAAGGTACGAGAGGCACTGGTATGGCTCCAAGAAGGACCCCTGGAAATGAACGATCGTCAAATGCGCACTTGCATTCGTGAATATCCCAGCATCTACCTGGTCGAACCCAAGGAATCGTATCGTAAGGTCATGGGCTCAGCACCAAGAAATTATAGAGATGCAGGAATATTGAAAGAACTCATCGAAGATGATCCAAATATCTTGCAGGTTACGTACAATTGTGATGGCGAAGGTTGCCAATCGGTGTGCGGTAGTTGCTGGGTAGCCCGCGAAAGTCGGCTACCTTCCAGTCCGATATTCTAGTTTCGGATCATGAGTCTACGTGTTTTCCAATGCCGACCCGAACTATGTTGGACATACAGGGAAGCTCCTATCCTCTTTGCGGTGACAGCAACGCCGATAGAGGCATCGAATCAAAGAGGAAAATGTAACATTTGATTCAAGCAAAAGCAAATGAATTGATACTGTAAATTAATTGAGTAAAGCCTTAGTCCTGAGAGATGTTCACTTTAACAGCACTGATATTTGATGCAACCGGAATGGTCGATTGCCCTGCGAGCCATTTCTTCCACATTGGTTGATCAGCATCAGCTCTCGATATATACATGTTGACTACTTTGCCAACAACTGCTGCTGTCATTGCCCTTGTCAGTGCTGATCTCAAATCAGTACTCGTCTTCATTAGATCTGCAAGCTCTTCGAAGTCCCATTCGTAGAGTGTGGAATCTTGAGTTGCAATATAGGTTAAAATTGAATTCTTGGTAATAGCGGTCTTACTGGTTGATACCGAATCTTTCACATTTGGAGGCTCTTCATTCTTACCCAGCGTTGCTGGTATTCCTGCAGTTGCGAGAGTTGGTTTTGCCATTGTATCTTCCAATGGCGGAGGAGGAGGATTCAATATTCCACTGGACTTGTCTCTATCAGCGAGGTAATCCAAGAATGCAAGGTCTCCCACCCATGCACCAGCATCGCCACCAGCTAATTTCTTGTTATTTCCTGGAGAGCTGCTTGCAGCAGTGACCCTGCGTGACAGTGTAGAGACAGCTTCTGTACATCCAGAAATGACGAGATAGAATTTGTCCATTTGTTGTCCTGATTGAATGAGAACATCTCCGCGCTTTAGTTCTATCTTTTTTGCTTTTGCCAAGACTTTCTCAAATTGCCGCGGTGTTACTGCATGTGGTAAGAAATGCTCTTCGTATACATCTTCCTCTTGGCTTGTTAATCCATTAGGTTTTCCCTTCCTTTCTTCATAAATGTAATACACCATATAGGCATTTGTACCTGCAAATACACCTGACCAGACGAGTGGCCCTAGAACAATTGGCGGCGGGCGTGACATAAAATATACGATTGAACTAAGCGATCCTGTGATGGAAAGCAAGCGCAACTCCAAGATATCAGTTTTTGTGAACGCGAGAAAGGATGCAATGGAACCAAAGTTCAAAATTATGATGCCGGCATTATCCTTGAGCCACTGCTTTAGTTTCCTCCTAGCTTTTTTCTGGGTCTCCTTCGGGGCCGAGGCGGGTTGCATGAGCGGTTTCAGATTAGGAGGAGGCTGAATGGGTTTCGGGACAATGTTGAGTGGAGTTAGAAATTTCGTTAGTTTCGGCCACTTTTTGGATTGCTTCTTTTCACTTTGCTGAGGACGTATAATACGACGGGTGACTTTACGGTTGAATTTATCTCTGATGAATCTGCCTGGTCTAGATGCTGAGGTGTGCAAACTTGTGGAATTTTGAGCTGACAGAATTGTTTCTGATTTTTCAACTTTTCCAGTTCTTAGATTTGCTTTGAGCGCATTTTGACACATGCGGTTCATTGAGGA
>Ga0307978_1002392_pt1 | contig 13297 bp, 12 predicted proteins | sample OrgLakmetage1056_FD_203151 | JGI IMG/M metagenome (GOLD analysis project Ga0307978, IMG submission 203151) | Saline water microbial communities from Organic Lake, Antarctica - #1056 | ecosystem: Environmental > Aquatic > Non-marine Saline and Alkaline > Saline | place: Antarctica: Organic Lake...
CACATATAATAATGTGCGATAAAAATTAGAATACACCATCTAAGTATAAGTCGTCTATCTAGAATAGTGATTCTGATGTGTGACCGATTAGCGTTAGAAGGCACCAAAAGTCACAATAGCGTACACCCATAGGGGATGGTGCAGTGTGACACCTAAAGGCGTCACTGTAGGGTGTAAAATGTATTTTGTTACAGTATCATTATCGAAACCACCCTAATGTGACATAAACACTATGCCCCGTATCGGATATGCACGTGTTAGCAGTGCCAGCCAGGATCTAGATATTCAAATTGGAAAACTGACCAACGCGGGTTGTGAAGTCATCCGATCCGAAACGGTTTCAGGTGCTTCGCGCGATGGGCGCACCGAGCTAGAGACTGTGCTTGAGTTCTTGCGCCGTGATGATGAGCTCGTCGTTCATCGCCTCGATCGTCTTGGTCGTTCTACGCGTGACGTCCTAAATTTGGTTCATGAGCTGGATGCCCGGGGCGCCTCGTTGCGAATCCTTGAGCCAGATATCACGACGAAAGGTGCAATGGGTCGGATGATGATCACTGTCTTGGGCATGGTCGCGGACATGGAACTGAAGTTTATAAAGGATCGGCAGCGTGCCGGCATTGAGGTCGCGAAAGGCAAAGGCGTTTACAGAGGCCGACAAAAAACTGTGGATGAAGCCGAAATCCACACGCGCATGGCAAGTGGAAGCACAAAGGCCCAAGTTGCCAGGGACATGGGCGTATCACGAATGACAGTTTATCGTGCCTTACAAAAGCAGCCGTCTACTGATAATCGGTCTGCTTAAAGTTCCGTTCAACAAAGTGTCATAATTTTTCAGAAATTCAGAAATGGGTATGGCTTTTACTATGGGCTGTGCAGCGACAGCTATCTTGTCCGGACCCCGCCGGTGATTGAGCAGAAGTCAGCAGACGGCATAGTAGCCAAATGCCCGTCGTAATGGTAAGGACAGGGTGAAGGCCCCCGCTGAGAGGTAATACCATCATAATTGGCTTGGCCCCTGCACTTAACGTATGCACAATAAGTCAATGGAAATTGAATTCAACCCAGCCAAAGATGAGACCAACCGCGCAGATGCCCGCCGAATTATCAGCCTTTGTAAAGCCAACACACGGGAGATGAAACGCTATGCCAAAGCTTAAGCCAGGCACCATCTGGCCGACAGACGAAGAAGACGCCAAGATCAACGCCGGCATTGCCGCCGATCCAGACACATACGAGATGACAGACGCTGAATTTAAGCGCCTGCGACCGATGGGCCGGCCCAAGGCCGAGATTACCAAGGAGCGCATCACTATTCGTCTGTCACCGGACGTGGTAGAGCAGTTCCGGGCAACCGGCAGTGGCTGGCAACGCCGAATGGATCACGCGCTGCAAGATTACCTGCGCAGTCACAGCCAGTCAGATATTGAGCGGCTGGGGTAGTTGCTGTTCCGTGTTTACGTACACATAGGCGACGACACACGCCCATTCAACCACTTCATGTTGATGTGGCTCAGAGCGACGCGAGACACTTTTGGGATCAAATGATCCGGCACGGCGCATAAGAATTGAGGAAGAGGTACGGCAGAAATTTTTAGACAATCCAAATTTTCTGGGTGCAATAGCGGACCTTCTCATTGATGAGAACTGTGTTGATTTCTAAGTTAACGGCTCACCGTTTTATTTCTCGAAACCCGAAGGGTACGGATTGGCTCTGTGGTGACCTGCATGGCCAACATGACGCGCTGCAAAATGCTCTGTTTGAGTCAGGCTTTGACTCGGCGGTGGATCGACTGTTCCTGTTGGGCGACGTCATTGATCGTGGGCCAAAATCGAAAGAATTGCTGGCCTAGGTACTAGCCACGGATTATGTGCACTGCCTCATGGGGAACCACGAGCTTATGTTTATTGCTCGCTCGCTCAATGGCCAGTACCAGGATAAGCACCGATCAATCGGAGGTGCGTGGGTCGATTGCATCGACGTTTCTGAGCATCAAAAACTGACCACCGAATGCATCCGGCAGATGCCTTTGACGATCACGCTCGAATGCGAACACGGCAGCCTCGGCCTGGTGCATGCACAAAGTCCCGCGGATAACTGGCAGGATGTTCAGCAGGCGGCACCGTCTGACCGATTTGCGATTGACTGCACCTGGCCCTGGAATCGGGCCCAAGGATCAGACCAAACCATTGCTGGCATCACAGCCGTTGTGTCTGGGCACATTGGCACCACTTATGTGGTTCAAAAAAGCAACCAAGTTTGGATCGATACCCTGGGGAAAACCGGAAACTTGACGCTCGTGCCCGTTACCGACATTTTTGACTGGGTTAGGAGGAACACATTAAATGGATGAGCGCGCCCTGCACACTGTCATTGACTAATCTTATGGTAGTGATTGACTAATTTGGGTGCGGTCCGAGGGTATTTTATGAGTTTCGATATTGACACTGAAATAAAAATTGCCGTTGGTGTGCTCTTGGCGCTCTTTTCCCGGGTGAAGTGATTGAATGGGCAAGAGCAGCCGGGGCCAGTTCAAGCGAGTCGCGGCATGCGTGCCAAAATTTCGCCCATGGGCGGTAGTGGGTTTCGCCTAGGCTGCTCATGCAATGCGGCAATGCCAAGGGAAGCGTCGCCGTTCAATGTCGGGTAAAGTTCCGCGACTAGAGGGTCGTGTCCCGGTACGACCCGGCTCGAGCATCCTGCAAGTATGAGCGCTTTTCTCCATCCGGCCACCATGTCAGCAACATCGTGCGTGATATAAAATGGCAGTTGCTTCTCAATGTTTTCGTAAAGGTGTGCGGCGTCGCTCATCAGCACCACACAACCGCGAGCAGTATTCACACTCACCATTTGCATGCCTGGAGTGTGCCCACCGACGAGATGCGCTTGAATACCTGGGACGATTTCGTGGTCACCCTCAAGAAACCGAACGCGACCCTCAAAGTTGCTGCGTACCACGGCGCAGACGTCCTCCGCCTCAAATATTCCGCCCAAACTGATGTGTTCTACAGACATGCATCGGGAGGTGGCGAAGGCCATTTCCCTCTTTTGCAGATAAAGTGTCGCCGCGGGTAGCTTGGCCAGATTGCCGGCGTGGTCGTAGTGCAGGTGGGTTACCACAAGATCACGGACTGTCGCTGAATCGACCCCCAAGAGATTGAGCGACTCCATGGGGCACCGCTCCCACTGTCTGCCACGTCGTTGAGCAGTGACCTCACTGAAGCCCGTGTCGATTAGCACCGTGTGATTCGCCGAGCGCGCAAGCCAGATGTAGTAGTCCATCTTTAATGGAGCGTCCTGCGCCACTCCTCCGAGGAACGTGTGGGCGCGAGAAGTATCCAGATGTGCGTAGCGAAGTGCATACAGCTCATAGATTTCCGGCTTAGTCATGGTTTGGCCTCGGACGAGTAGGTTGACTCTGGGTTCAGCGTTTCCATCATCTCCAGTGCCGCAGACGCAGCATTGGAGACATGTTTAATGCTCTCGCTTTCGGCACCACTGCCATCTCGTTGGCGTATTCGAGCGATAAGTGCACGAAGTTCCCTTAGGCTTGCGTCGCCACGGGTTGGCTGTTTGAGGGAAAAAGTTCGCAACTGACTGACGCGAATATGAATGGATCGCAATGCTTGGGCAACTACTTCATTGTCTGCGCCATCAAGCAAAATTTTGTAGAAACGACTTTTTGCCTCAAGGAAACGTTCAGACGAAAATTCTGCGTAAACGCAGGCAATTTCATCAACCGCGACAGAAAGTTGCTCGATTTGACCGTCCGTCGCACGCTCTGCAAACAAGCGAGCGGCAAGACCCTCCATTACGGCTCGAACTTCATAAATACTTCGAGCCAGATTTTGGCTAATGCGGGCCACAATTGGGCCCTTGTTAGGGATACTTTCAATCAGGCCATCGACCTCTAATTCACGGAGGGCCTCACGTACAGACGTCCGGCTTACCCCAAGCAATTCGCAAAGTTCTCGCTCGATTAAACGGTCGCCTGGGAGAAAGCGTCCTTCAACAATAGCGTCAGTTATGTTCTGTGCCACTAGGCGGCGCGTAGGTGATGCCTGACTGACCACACGCATGTTGGAAAAAGTGGATGAGCTCATTGCATGGCCCAGCGAGTTGGAAGATCGCTCAATATTATAAAACGCTCTATTTTTCCCTTCATAATTAATTTCATTGAATGTACTCCTGTCTTCTTGTCATACAATATGATTGAATGATAGCGTATCAACAACTTGGGAGGCAACCGTCTTGTCACTCAAGAATTGAAGACAGCTAAATGAATTGAGTAGCAATCGCTACATGAGCAGATAGCGAGATCCGCCACGTCGATGGGATTTTCTATAAATGACATTTGAACAGCAAGGTTCACAAAACACTATAAAAATGAAAAGGAGTCACTAATGTCAGACCTTCACCAAGAATTCCAGACAGCACAGTTCGCCAAAGGCTTTGAGGTCAGAAGGGCCGTTCTGGGCGCTCCCTACGTCGATAAGTCTGTGCAGAACGTGGATCCTTTTATGGTGCCACTTCAAAAACTCGTGACAGAGTACTGTTGGGGTGAAATTTGGACACGCCCTGGCCTGGATAGACGCACACGCAGCCTGATCAATCTGGCGATGCTTTCCGCATTGAATCGGCCACAAGAACTGCGGTTACACGCCAAGGGAGCGCTCAACAATGGCGTGACTAAAGAGGAGATGCAGGAAGTCTTTCTTCAAGTAGCGATCTACTGCGGCGTTCCGGCGGCACTCGACAGCTCGAAAGCCGCTAAAGAAGTGATAGAGCAGTTCGAGGCAGAACAAGTCCGTGCAACTGATCAGGAACAGTAATGAAAACTATCTTGCCTCAAACAATAGGGTTCATCGGCTTGGGCGCCATGGGAGCACCTATGGCCCGAAGTCTAGCTCAGGCAGGCTATGCGTTACGCGTTTTTGATGTGCGTAGTGATGTTGCGGAGACGTTTGCCGATGAGACTGGAGCAACGGCTGTTGCTACTGCCGCATTGTGCGTCGATGGCGCTGATCTAGCCATTACGATTGTCCCGAACAGCGACATTGTGCAACAGATATGCCTGGGCACAGATGGCATTTCTAGCGCTGCGGTGAAGCCAAGGCTTCTGATAGAGATGACATCCGGCGTTCCCGACATAACTGTAGAGCTGGGTGATCGTCTCAGTAAATACGGTGTTGCTGTGATTGACGCCCCAGTCTCGGGAGGTGTTGCGCGTGCCGTCAGCGCGGATTTAGCGATTATGGTGGGGGGCAGCGACAAAGACGTGGAGTTGGCGACACCCGTTCTTCAGGTTATTGGAAAGACGATCACACACGTCGGCCCGCTCGGCGCAGGACAAGCCGTAAAGGCCCTTAATAATCTCGCGTCGGCAACCGGTTTGCTTATCGCATCTGAAGCTGTGTGGGTGGCCAGGAAGTTTGGTCTCGACCCCGAGCTCGTCGTTGATGTGTTCAACAACTCCAGTGGGATGAATAATTCCACCAAGAACAAGTTCAAGCCCTTCATTTTGAGTGAGACTTATGCGAGTGGATTCAGCCTTGACTTAATGGTGAAGGATCTTCGGATCGCTGTTGGTCTTTCTGAATCACTCGGGGCTGAAGTGCCGCTCGCAGTCGCTTGTCTCGCTCAATGGGAAGAAGCTCTTCTTCAGTTAGGACCAGGTCATGATCACACAGAGGTCGCAAAGGTAAGCGCAGACCGAGTGGGCACATCGACCTGAAGTGCATCTATGCCGGTCTTGTCGGCACATAAAGTTTAACAATCAACATGCAGCAATATTGCATGACAAAACAATAGGCGAAAAAACGCCATGAATATTTAGGTGGAAACATGAAATTTAACAACACTTCCCGAAGCTTGTCGGCGATTATCGCTTTGGCCGCGTTCAGCTCTCCTACTTTAGGCCAAGATGAGAAGGTGACGATCACATATAACGCCGTGCAATCAAAGACCGCATTTCTTTCAAAACTCGATCAGTTCTTCATTGATGCGGTTGAGGAAAGGTCTGGGGGAAATATTACGTTTGACACGTATTATTCCGAGACACTTGGCGGCCAAAAAGAAATTATTCCTCTTCTTGCGGCCGGTGCAGTAACGATAGGAGGCATCATTCCCGGATATCACTCCGGCGAAATGCCATTCGCCAGCCTCGCGAACGCTGTACCGGCTACCTTCTCCACCGACAATGTGTTGCAAATTTCGCGTCGAATGTATGAAGAAAATCCGGCTGCAATTGCCGAATTAAATCGTGTAGGCATTCACCCCCTCATATTGCGACATATGGGGCCGTATACGCTTCTGTGCACTAAGCCCATTCGCAATATGAAGGACCTCGAAGGGGTGAAGGTGCGTTCTTATGGGGCGTATATTCCAGTGATGCTTGAAGCTATCGGTGCTATCCCTGTTGCGATGGGATTTACTGAGACATACGAGGGTTTGCAACGGGGTTCAATAGATTGTTCATTCTTGTCGCGCGCCCTGTCCGAGGAGGCGGGACTCCATGAGGTTGCTAATTACTTAATGGATTTCAACTTCGGATCGATCAGTGCTTACACGATGTTCGTTTCGAATGATATTTGGAACAGCTGGTCCGCAGAGACGCGTAACCTAATCGATCAAGCTGCTCGTGAGGCTGAAAAAATGTCTGTACCAGTTTCTGAAGCGACCGAAGCTACAGCAATGGAAATAATGATCGCTTCTGGAGTCGAGCTTGTAGCTTTTGAGGAGCACGAAGCCCTTAACGCACGCCTTCCAAACATGCTTGATATTTGGGAAAGCCGAGTAATTAGCCAATTGCCTGAACAGAAAGACAGCGTGCAAAACACGAAGCGCCTGATTAACGAGTGGGTCGCAGAATCCGAACAGTAACCCGTTAACTTTAGCAGTAGTTTTTCTGAGGGGGTTAGAATGAATATAAAAATTATCGACAAAACCTTGGCCCTTATGACAGCCGCCTGCACCATCGGAGCAGCGCTTTCACTTGCGGTAATGGCATTTGTAGGGGCGGGAGATATTTTCGGCATCAACGTCTTTCAAAAAGGAATTCCTGGGGCAAATCAGATAGCTGAAGAAGCTCTTGCAGCCGCGTTTTTTTTGGGGTTGCCGTTCGCACAGCGAAAAGCTGCTCATGTAGATGTCGATATTCTAACCTCGCTTTTTTCACAAAAAGTACAAAACAGGCTTTTGGCTTTCACCCAGCTTTTTGTGGCCTGTATGCTAACTTTTTTGGCATGGAAGGCCTTCGATGCAGCTCAGCGTAGCTATCAGGTGAATGAAACAACGATGGGCGCGCTAATCTTCGCTATATGGCCAGTGAAAACAGCTATGGTCGTTGGCCTGGTTGTCTCAATCTTTGAGGCTCTGCGCCAAGTTATTCTCAGCATCTTCGCTCCGGTCACCAACCAACAACAGATGTCGCAGGCGATCTAATGGATCCTATTCTTGCTGGTGTAATCGCCATTGCCGTTCTTTTATCTCTTGTCGCCATCCGTGTGCCTGTCGCCTTTGCGATGCTAGGCGTGGGTTTTGTTGGGCTTTGTTTATTACGTAGTCCGCTTTTTGCCCTGATACAATTGCAGACTGTTCCCTATGCGCTGGTTGCGAGCTACACATTCGTAGTTGTGCCAATGTTCGTGCTTATGGGCTCAATTGCTGCTGAATCCGGGCTTATTAAAGATTTATATCGCGCCGCCCATATTTGGTTAGAGGAACTGAAGGGCAGCCTTTACTATGCAACAGTGGTGGGGTCGACTTTGTTTGCAGCTATATCAGGCTCAACCATCGTCAATTCTGCAATGTTTACGCGTGTTGCGCTGCCCGAGATGATCAAGTTCAACTATCATCGAGGCTTTTCGGCAGGCTGCATCGCAGGCGTAGGAACACTTGCGGCGCTGATTCCACCATCTCTGAGTTTCGTGATTTACGGCATTCTGACAGAGCAATCGATCGGACAGTTATTGATTGCCGGCGTCATTCCTGGATTGCTGACGGCAGTGATGTTCATCTTAGTGATAAAGGTCACCATCTGGATAAAGCCCAGTTGGGCACCAGAACCGGCTGCACGTCATAGCTATCGCGAACGGTTTCAAAGTCTGGGGGCTATTTGGCCAGTGACAGTTCTTGTCCTTCTAGTCCTTGGGGGTATCTATACAGGTATTCTGCCACCATCCGCAGCAGGGGCGGTCGGGGCGGTCGGGGCGCTGGCCCTCGCACTACTGCGGCGTTCAATCAGTGCACCGGGCTTGAGGAGTAGTTTTGAGGCAACAATCTCAATGACAGCTGTGATTTTCATCATACTCATTGGGGGGATGTTATTTTCACGCTTTCTGCTGGCTTCCGGCTTTGTGACCGAGATGAATTTGCTTGTTTCGGATAATGCGGTCAGCACCTTCATGTTCATGGCTTCGCTTGTATTAGTCTATTTCGTGCTTGGCATGTTTGTAGATCCAATGTCGATGATGGTAATGACTCTTCCGGTATTTTTCCCAATTAGTCAAGCGATGAACATTGATCCGATCTGGTTTGGCGTTATCGTAATCAAACTGGTCGAGATTGCTGTCATCACGCCCCCTGTAGGGATGAACCTTTTCGCCGTAGTTTCCGGGGCAGAGGGTAAAGTAAAGACGTCAGAGGTTTTCGTTGGCGTATTGCCTTTCTTGGTAGCAGAACTTCTTGCACTGTCTGTGCTTTTTTTGTTTCCGAGTTTAGCGACTTATCTGCCAGAGCAGATGATGAATTGATTGCTACAATCGGCAGTAGGCCTAGCCTAACCTTAGAGGTCTCAGGATATTAACCTGTATTTTTGATTCCGGAGGGTCCGAACTTCGCCGTAATAGCGCCGACACTCATGGTTGAGGGTGTTGGTAGCCCGGCGTAGCTTCGTACCAACGGCTTGCATGCTAAGGCTTTTGTTCCAACATCAGCATTGATAGGTCAACGTGACTGAGGTGTCGATGTGTTCATTCCATCGCAACAGGATGCTTGACTAAAGGACCTTTTACTTAGTTATTGAAACCACGATTATGCAGAAGCTGTGGAAGCACTATCGTGGCAGGAAATCCTAAATCAATACTGAAACAGACCTGTGCATTACTGTACTGACGGTAATAAAATCCATTTATAGGAATAGTGATTTATGAAGACCTTAAATGACACATATTTATTAAAAGATCGTTGCTTGGTTAATGGTCAGTGGGTTAAATCGGTTTCCAATAAAATGTTTTCGGTAATAAATCCAGCTAACGGTGAGGTGGTCGGTGGTGTCCCACAGTTATCTCCTGATGAAATACCAGCAGTTATCAAAGCATCAAAAATTGCTCAAAAATCTTGGGCGAAGCTAACAGCTAAAGAGCGCTCTGGGATTTTACGCAGATGGTTCGAGTTGATTCATGCGAATATTGATGACTTGGCTCTAATTATGACATCCGAACAAGGTAAACCATTAGCCGAAGCAAAAGGGGAAATTGTTTATGCTGCATCGTTTATCGAGTGGTTTTCTGAAGAAGCAAAACGTATTTACGGCGATATCATACCTGCTCCTAAATCTGATCAGCGCCTGACAGTAATGCGTCAGCCAGTTGGCGTGACAGCAGCAATTACTCCTTGGAATTTTCCGGCAGCGATGATTACTCGGAAGGTGGCACCGGCGCTCGCAGCTGGGTGTTCGATGATTGTGCGCCCTGCAGATTTAACTCCTCTGACCGCTCTGGCGCTCGGTGAACTAGCGCAAAGGGCTGGTATCCCAGATGGGGTTTTACAAATTATTACCGGTCCAGCCAGCACGTTGGGCAAAGTTTTGACCGACAGCAAAGAGGTTTCCAAACTCTCGTTTACCGGATCCACAGAGGTGGGTCGTCTGCTAATGGCACAGTGCGCGCCCACCATTAAAAAGCTATCACTCGAGCTTGGTGGAAATGCACCGTTTATCGTCTTTGATGACGCGGACTTGGACAAGGCGGTACAAGGTGTTCTCGCGTCTAAGTATCGTAATGCAGGCCAAACGTGTGTCTGTGCGAATCGGATTTTCGTGCAGAGTAGTGTTTATGAAGAGTTTACAATTAAACTTGCCAAAGAAGTCAGTTTGTTAAAAATTGGCGACGGTCTCAAGGACGGTGTTGATATCGGTCCTATGATTGAGGAGAAGGCGATAGTTAAGGTTGAAGAACATATAAAAGATGCTGTCACTAAAGGTGCAACACTTTTACAAGGTGGCAAACGCCTCGGAGGACTCTTTCTAAGCCCTGCAATTCTAACAAATGTAACACCCGACATGAAAGTTGCCGTAGAGGAGACTTTTGGGCCTCTTGCGCCTTTATTTAAGTTTGAAACCGAAGATGAAGTTCTTGCTCTGGCCAATGATACTATTTTTGGGCTCGCCGCCTACTTTTACACACGTGATCATGCCCGTATGGTTCGAGTTTCTGAGTCATTGGAATACGGCATGGTCGGCCATAATACTGGGCTAATCTCCAATGAAGTTGCGCCGTTTGGAGGTGTCAAGCAGTCGGGGCTCGGTCGTGAAGGTTCGAAATACGGAATCGACGAGTACCTTGAGCTCAAATACATCTGTAGTGCGATTTAGACTTTAAGTAGCCGGTATGTCTCCCTCTGCCAGCCTAATTGTCACGTTGGCGGTTTTGCCTAAATTAATGTCAGATTGAGCGGTACGAGAACAGTTGTGCCACGTTATTTCCTAGGAACGTAAAGCCTCCGTGTTGAAGAAGTTATTATCTCCAAAAAGCCGCAGCGTCATATCGACGGCGGAGTAGGAAAAAATATCGGATGTGACCCTTTATAGTTTGCTAAACAATGTCGACAACAAGGAATGCTTGTGCCGAGTAACCGGAATACCGGGGACGATTGGTTTCCAGAAGCCAAGCTGGTCGTCGTGATCGAAACGGCAACTATGTCCGAAGCCGAACTTGGCGCGTATTGCCGTCAGAAAGGCCTGTATCCAGAGTAGGTGTAGCGCTGGTAAGAAGCCTGCATGCTGGCCTGCAAAAAAGTCATGAGGAAGCAGCAGTGAAATTCTCGAAAGGCGATGAAAAGCTGAACTCGGTGAGATGACCAGTCGACCAGCATCGTGGTTTTGATCATGAACGACTAGCGCACCAAGCACTCGTTAATGACAAAACAAAGTGCCGGGGTACGCCCAAGCGGATGATATCCAACACCAATACAAAGATATTCTAAGGAGGCTTATTATGAACGTAGGAAACGAATCGAGAGCAACACTTGCGGATCGGGTGGACCACTGGCTAGCGGCACTTCGAATAGATGCCGAGTGCGTCGCAGCAACCCAATACTTGGAAATCAACCTTACTCTTTCATGCGGTGAATTCGAGCGTACCGTGTGTCTTGGTGCCGAGGATTCAACTGCTGCAGTGATAAGGGCTCGTATCGGACTCTCGGCACCTGGGACGATTTGGGAGGAGATTCTTTGTCCTGTTCCGCGCCCAGGGCGTAACTCTTTCGGTGCTCTGCAACGCCAATGTTCCGAGTTCCATGTTGACGCTGACCCGCTTGATATAGCCCGAGCTCTGCATGTTTTGGAAAGGGCTTTCGAAATAGCACATGAATTAGAGCCCAATCAAAACTCAGACGATGCGCAGTACACAACGGAAGCGTTAAGCCAAGTAACGGGACGGCACTCAATGGTGCGGTGTAAAAAATCAAGCGCTCGGATATTTTATGAGCATTCAGGTACAGGCACCCCTCTAGTGATGCTGCATACCGCAGGGTCAGACAGTAGACAGTACCTAGATATGTTGATACAGCCTCGTATTACCGACGACTGGTCCTGCTATGCGTTCGATATGCCATTACATGGCCGATCTTCACCTTCGTCGGACTGGGCGTGGGGTAAATATCGTCTCACGATGTCTGAATATATAGATTGGTGCCTGGCCTTTATTGAGCAGGTCGTCGGCGAGCCGGCGGTCGTTTTGGGATGTTCCATGGGCGCTTCTATATCTATAGCCCTTGCAGCTACAAAGTCGGACCTAGTTAAGGCTGTGGTTGCGCTTGAGGCACCCGATAAGTCGCCGGGGCGGCTTAACCCATACTTAAACCATCCAGCAGTCAATAGTGCCGAATATAATTCGGCATATGTAAGGGGCTTGATGAGCCCAACAAGTCCACTAAAAAAACGACAGTATGCGAGCTGGGTCTACTCTCAGGGAGGACCCGGAATCTACGCGGGTGACCTCTGGTTTTATAGCGAAGAATACAACGGCCTTGACCTTGCTCCGCAAATTGATACCACTCGATGTCCAGTGCATCTGCTTACCGGCGCGTATGATTACTCTGGCTCTCCAGAGGCTACACAGCGACTACACGAAGCTATTCCTGGATCTTCACTAACCATAATGCCAGAACTTGGTCACTTTCCTATGACTGAAGATCCAGCTCGCTTTCTAAAATATCTTGCGCCGGTGCTTGATACGCTTCGACCGGGTTCCTAAAGATATAGAGAGAAGTACTAAACACCCAAATAAACAGCCAGTAGCTGTCGCGAGGCTTCTCTTTTTCTATGCTTAATGCGCACTGTAAATTTTAGATTGGGGCAGTAACTTCAATAAGACATCGAATTTAATAATGATGTATAGCTCTAAAAATGTATTGAAAATGGAAAAAGCAATAATGTCGGAATAATTGATTCTCAGAGGCATAGCGTACTAATTTTTCCGTTTCGTGAACTGACCCCCGTTACGTCGTTTGAACTGGCAGCTCCAGCGCGGGGCCGGATTCCAGGGGCGCGGTCACAACCTCAGCGGCCATCAAGTTGCTCGCCTCAAATAGTAAGCGGAGTTGGTCGAGTCTCATAGCGCGGTTTTGTCCCTGCAAATATGAAATTTGAGCGGGCAAAGGTAGCGCAAGCTTGGGGTTTTGTCGCGGCGTTTTTCCCTGGTGTCGGCCTTGGTTTACCATAAGACCTGTTGTGCGCAACGGTTGGACGGCGAAACAAGCCGAAAGCGGTCTTCTGAGGCGTTGGTCGGAGCGACCAGAAAACGACCGTTTGGTGGACCTTCTCGAACCAGATTTGGGTTGATGAGTTGGAGTCATGCGGCCCCATTTTTCGTTAGGCAGCTCAGGAGCAATCACGTTTTCCGAAAGTAAGGTATCGGCCTCAGATTTTCCGAAAGTAAGGCTTCATTTTTCGAAAGTAAGGTATCGGGGCCTGACATTTTCCGAAAGTAAGGTAGTTGAGTTGAGCCTGAACCGAAGCAAAGGTGCCCGAGGCCCGAATGAGTGGTTGCCACCGTCCGGCCAATGCGGTTACGTGGC
>Ga0307978_1002398_pt1 | contig 13282 bp, 11 predicted proteins | sample OrgLakmetage1056_FD_203151 | JGI IMG/M metagenome (GOLD analysis project Ga0307978, IMG submission 203151) | Saline water microbial communities from Organic Lake, Antarctica - #1056 | ecosystem: Environmental > Aquatic > Non-marine Saline and Alkaline > Saline | place: Antarctica: Organic Lake...
TTAATGACAGGGAAAATGCAGATGCATATGGTAACTTTCGATCCTATAATAATTCATTTTCTCATGAAAGTGATGAGAGTGAATAATAGGACAAAACAGGCAGGGACTGAAAAAAGGGAAATACGTCACTATAATTCGTCACGAAATAAAAATAATACAGATACACACACAACCAACAACACAACTGAACATACATAACACCAAACTGGTCTATCTTCCAAAAAAATTGCCGCAGAAAGAATCCCAACAGTACATCAATGAGTTCGGATGAATTTCTAACCGCAAAGCCAGAAGGTACTGTCTCATCATCAATTGGCGGAAACCTTTCTAAATCCAAACAAAAGGCGGACAAAGATGCCTCTGTACTTCTACAAGAGCAGCAATATGAGATGATGATAAAGGCCGCCCTTGCAGCAAAAGATTTGAAAGGGAGTGCAGTCAAGGATTCATATCCGAAGGTGAAGGCTCCATCAACACTTGAAAGATCGAAACGGGATGGAGTATTTGGTCTAGTTAGAGGCACACCATACGGAGCATGTTTGACAACATCACAGACAGAATCCAAAGAGGAAGTATCATCAAGAACGGATAAATGGAAGGAATGGCGAGAGAAGAATTTTGATCCTATTCACTTTCCTGTAGAAGGTTTTGATCACATTTATGGTAAAAAAGATATTGATGCACAAGAAGATTATGGAGCCGAGGCGGCAGCTATAGCAGCGCAACTAGGTCCAGACGCTGAGAGTGACGAAGTTGACCCTGAAGCTGGAAGAGAGTATGGAAGTTGCCGCTCTCCTTTAGATGCCCCAATTGGTTCCTTGAAAGATAAGTGGAGGGTGTTGCCACATTTTCTACAAGTCAGAAGTCTTATGCGTCAGCACATTGACTCGTTTGATTACTTCGTCAATATCGAAATGAAGGAAATTGTTCAATCCCCGAGTGCTTGTGAGATCCGCAGTGAACATGACCCAAAATTTTATTTGAGATACACAGACTGTTGGGTTGGAGAGCCCAGTGTGGAGGAGGATAGTCACGCTACCTCACAAGCGACTCCGAATCAGTGCAGACTTCGAGATTGTACCTACTCAGCTCCGATTTATGTCAACATTAGATATACGAGAGGGCGCCAGATTGTTATCAAGAAAAAGGTAAGTTTGATCCTTTTTCCGAACAGTTCACACAACAAGTACTCCTATTGATTTGCTCACATTGAAATGTGTATAAACATCTTTGACAGGTTATCGTAGGAAGAATACCAATTATGCTTAGATCGTCGAAGTGTCTTTTAAGTGGCAAAACAGATCGCGAATTGGCAGCTATGAGGGAATGTCCACAAGATCCAGGTGGATATTTCGTTGTTAAAGGTGTGGAAAAGGCAATTCTGATTCAGGAACAATTATCGAAGAATCGCGTAATTATTGAACAGGATCCGAAAAAGAACCCTTGTGCAAGTATCACCTCCAGTACCAGAGAAAGAAAGTCGAAAGGTTATATCCTGATCAAGAATGGGAAAATATATATGAAGCATAACACACTTGGAGATGATATCCCCATAGCAATATGTTTAAAGGCGATGGGAGTTGAAAGTGATATGGAACTAGTGCAACTTGTAGGTAGCGACCCTGAGATTGTTGACTGTCTTGCCCCATCTTTAGAAGAGCCAGTCAAACTTGGGATTTCTACTCAGATGCAGGCTCTTCGTTACATTGGCAATAAAATCAGAAATCGGGCGCTGAGCTCAAATTTTACTTCATATCGCAAACCTCAGGCACCAGAAGATGAAGCGAGAGAAGTCCTTGCCAATGTGACATTAAGTCACATTCCAGTTGTTGATTTTGACTTCCGCGCGAAATGCATCTACATTGGTCACATTGTCCGCCGAGTGGTTATGGTCCGACTAGGAAAGGAACCTTTGGATGATAAGGATTATTATGGAAATAAGCGCCTTGAGCTTGCTGGAAGTTTACTGTCTTTGTTATTTGAGGATTTATTCAAGATTTTCAACAAAGATTTAAAGCGGCAGGCCGATATGGTTTTATCTAAAGCAAATCGTGCGCAAGCATTTGATGTTGTGAAATGCATCAGGCCTGATACCATCACTCATGGTATGGCATCTGCAATTTCGTCAGGTAATTGGGTTTTGAAACGTTTTCGTATGGATCGTGCTGGGGTCACTCAGGTCCTTTCTAGGCTATCTTACATATCTGCACTTGGTATGATGACTCGTGTAAATAGTCAGTTTGAAAAGACAAGGAAAGTATCAGGTCCTCGTTCTTTACAACCGTCACAGTGGGGCATGCTTTGTCCTGCAGATACTCCCGAAGGAGAGGCGTGCGGTCTCGTCAAAAACCTAGCGTTACTTGCTCATATTACAACCGATGAAGACACTGCTCCTATCGAGCGCCTGTGCAGAGATTTAGGTGCGGAAGATGTGAACATGCTTACTGGAAACGAAATCAATTCATCTGGTTCCTACCTAGTGTTCCTTAATGGTCTGATTCTAGGTGCTCACACAAGACCTCGCTATTTGGTCAAGATGCTACGAACAATGCGTCGACAGGGCCAGGCAGGAGAGTTCGTTTCTCTTTATCTTAATCAAGGGCAGCGAGCGATTCATATTTCGACTGACGGAGGTAGAGTGTGTCGTCCAATGATTATTGTAGACGAAAGGACTGCCATTCCTCGCCTGAAGCAATCGCACATTGAAGGTCTCGTTGCAGGCACAATCAATATTCGCGATCTACTAAAACAAGGAGTTGTTGAATATATTGATGTCAACGAGGAGAACAACTGTTTGATTGCTGTAACAGAGCGTGATCTAGAGGTTGCGAGAAAGGCAGGTCTTGATAAACGCAGAATGGCGTACACTCATCTTGAAATTGATCCACTAACTCTGCTTGGAGTTGTCGCTGGTTTGATTCCCAATCCCCACCATAATCAATCTCCTAGAAACACATATCAATCAGCGATGGGAAAGCAAGCTATTGGCGCAATCGGTCTGAATGAATATGCCAGAATGGACGGTATGATCTACACAATGATTTATCCAATGAAACCAATGGTGAAAACTAGAGTCTTGGATATTATCAATTTTGATCAGCTTCCGGGAGGACAGAATGCATGCATTGCTGTGATGGCGTACAGTGGTTACGATATTGAAGATGCAGTGGTTTTGAACAAAGCGTCTATCGACCGTGGCTTCGGCCGTTGCATGGTATTAAAGAAGTTCCAAACGAGCGTTAGACGATATGCCAATGGGGCAATGGATAGAACATGTGGAGCACCTGATGCCAGTCAGTTTCCAGAGGGTCTAGATGATAAACGGTATGCGCGGTATCGTGGAATTGACAAGGATGGTATCTGCATGGTTGGAGAATTAATGGATAATGGCTCCATTATGGTGAACAAAGAGTCTCCGTTGGATACTTCAACTTCAATTGGTGGAGCAGAGTTTGGATTGCAAGGTAATGGAATGGCTGCTTTGTCACAAATGGAGTACAAATATTCCGGAATGTCGTACAAAAGTGGTGCTCCATCTTATGTTGACAAAGTGCTGGTTACATCCAACGAGAACGAACAATTCTTGATCAAGGTTATGGTTAGACAAGTGAGACGTCCAGAAGTTGGCGATAAGTTTGCTTCCCGTCATGGTCAAAAGGGTGTATGTGGATTGATCGTACCACAGGCAGATATGCCATTCAATGAAATGGGGCACCCGCCAGATCTTATTATGAATCCTCATGGATTCCCATCGCGCATGACCGTAGGAAAGCTCATCGAATTACTTGTCGGTAAAGCCGGTGTTTACGAAGGTCGCCAGGCCTATGCGACTGCCTTCGGAGAAGAATTGGGTTCCACTGACACACCAGCAGCAGCATCTGAAGCCTTGATTAGAAACGGAATCAACTATGTTGGAAAGGATATTATGTACAGTGGCACAAATGGTCAGCCATTAGACGCTTACATTTTTTCTGGTCCAATATTTTATCAGAAATTAAAGCATATGGTTCTTGATAAAATGCACGCACGTGCAAGAGGGCCGAGAGCAGTCTTGACACGTCAGCCTACCGAGGGTAGATCAAGAGACGGAGGTCTGCGTCTTGGAGAAATGGAACGTGACTGTCTCATTGCGTATGGAGCAAGCAATCTCATTATGGAAAGGTTGATGCATTCTTCAGATGGGTTCTGTGCCAATGTTTGTCTCACTTGCGGTCTTTTGCAGTATCAAAATTGGTGTCAGTATTGCCGAAGTGGAGAACGAGTAGCGGATATCCGATTACCTTACGCGTGCAAGCTCTTATTCCAAGAATTGCAATCAATGAACGTGCTGCCTAAATTACGCCTCAAAGATGCATAAATACAGACAGGAACATATCTAACAGTATTTAATCATCAGATGAGCATTCTTTCTGTATTCTTCCTGCTGCATCTTGACGTGTTTGAGAGTAATCAATAATTAAAGTTCCGTTTGAACATCTGAGCATCAACATAGAAGTAACGGAACGAAGAAGGGGGAAGAGGCTAAGGCTAGAGCTGTATATGTGTAAACAATCATTGAGAATATTCACTGACAAAATGTGACTTCGAGTGGGTTCACTACTCAGAAACCAAGTGGCATTCTAACACGATCATTGGATAACTTATGACAGGAAAGACTAGTGTAGCGTGTAATGATGTAATGTAATGTCATCGTTACCATGGAAAAATGTTTGTAAATTTGAGTTTGTACAGAGAGGTTGGACGATCTTCATTGTCCAGTCGCACCTTCTTCATTCCACACAATCCCGTTTCTTCCTTCTCGGTCATCCTCCAACCCAATGGCCTTGGCACTGGTCTCCCAGTACTTGGTCTTGCCTCTCGTCTTGTCATTCTGCTTGAGCTGCATATATTTGTTCTTGACACTGAGAGGAATGCTTGAGCATTGTTGACAGTGCACCCTTTGCCAATTACAGGTCTGCCTATAGATATCTGCACAGTTCTTGGGAAAGAAGGATGCGGCGGGGGTTTGTTTCTTCTTGGGAGTATGGATGCAGTAGATGCAACGTAGACCAACTCGTCCAGGGTACTGTCGAGCACTACTGTATGAAGAGGAATGAGATGGATTGGAAGGAGAGTTGGACGGAGGAGAAACTGAGGCAAGCCGAGAAGCACTATTGCCACGTTTGGGAGTATTACTATTACTCCGCAGACTCCGTTTAGAAGGTACTGAATGTTCATTTTGAGCTCGTGCAAGAGGTATGGAAAAGATATCGAGTAGCTCCGCTCGAACAAACTGATGGAGAGAGTTGACGTGTTTTGACTCTTGAACATTATCAAGTGCAAGTCTTGCGGGTGGAGAGATGGTATAACCTCTGATCTGCTTTGTTCTTTCCATGGTTGCAGTTTTTACACCATCATTGTGAGTATCAATATCAATATCAATATCAATATCAGTATCATTGTCAGTATCAATTCCGTATTTTCGATTGTAAGAAGTAGATCCAACTCCAACTTGAACCTGTTCCTTCATGAAGCAAAGTGCGGCTGCTCCCTTGGCAATTTCAGCGGTATCATCTTGGTCAAAGGGTACAAAAGCGCTGTGATTGTGATTGTGATTGTGATTGTAACTATGATTGTAACAATGATTTTGTCTGTAGCTGTATCCATGAATATTGTGTTCAATGATGGGAGATTGAGAGCGTACGTTTGTGCATATGGGGGTGAATAAATTTGTAGAAGGAGAATCAGACTTGCGAGAATGCACGCCGATGGGATCCAAGAGAAATGGATCGCATTGTGGGGGCAAATATCCAGAGTCTATGTCAGTCCTGCGGCCATCAGTATGACCATTAATATGGCCATCAGTATGATCACCAGTATGACCATTAGCATGATCATAATAATACATCGTATCAGAAAGAGAGATTGAAGTTCTCCTTCTTTTGGAATTTGAATTTGAATTTGAAATGAAGTTGGCATTGGCATTGGAATCAATCATGAATGGAAGAGAGAAGGACAATCCGCAGGCACGTGTGGTATCCTTGAATTCAGTTTCATATTTGGATCTACAAGTATTGTTGTCCATAGATGAATTCGGTTGATACTGTTGCTGCTGCATTGGTGCTGTATGGTACATGTTGCTTCTAGAGGAGTAACTTGTTAGTGAACGAGGACGACGAATTGAATGATGTTGTTACTGCTATTTCATTCTATTCTTCTTGTTCCTTCATTCGGGATTCACTTACCAGTTTGATGGACGGATGGTCGTTGGAATGGGTAGGTGCGGTTTGGTTTGTTCTTTGATGGTTACGTTGTATTCTTTATCGTATGCTGCTCTCAATGGTCAATGGTATTTAATAAAAGTATAAGGAGCGGAGAGCGGAGCAAAACGAAAAAAGTAAAAATTTAAAAATGAGAGAGCTGAGCCAATATTTCAATTATTTTTGGCGCGGGGCAATTAAACGTTATTTTATCAACCATTAGATTTAACCGCATACCGTACGAGTAGACAGAAATTAGCCAACTTTCTGTTGCTTTTCTCAATAGATACAACAACAACAACAGTTCTAGTAGTAGGGACTGGATTGATGATGATACCATAAGTACCTTCAGTCAACTGCATCTTCCTCCAATCTGATATTTGAGTACCACTCAACCATTGCAGTTCATATTTATTCATTATCGACTCAATTGATAATGTGCAGATGAAGATAGGGAAAGAGGATTCAAGACAGATTACAGATTAATGGCAGAACACCAAAAACCTTACACCTCATTAGAATTCGTTGTATTTATTTTATATGTTACTTCAAAGAGTAAATAGTGAATAAGGATTCAATGAGATCTAATCAAAAACAAAACAAACGAAAGGAGAAAAATAGCTGGTCTGAACAAGAAGATGCGCTATTTGGACCATCACCTGCTAATCTATCTAATCTATACTACTGTGAACCTTGCATAAATACTACTACACGTCACAATGATGATGCTTCGAAAGAACCGCGGAAGGCTTCAGTTGCTGCTACAAGAAGACCAACATCAAACATTGACGATCAGAAAAGGAAAGTTACCATGCCTGCTCTCGCGAAGACGCTTGTTGGGAACGCCTCATCTCGAGTGGCAAATGTCATATCCATGGCTAAAAGTGAAATTTCCAAAAGGCCCCAATATCATGGGAATCAAAATAGTGCAGCTGCCAGGGCTAGGGTTGGAGTGAGACGAGGAACAGCCCTATCAGAATCCTCATCCACTGTCAGCAGCAAAATTCATGTCAAGAATGGAGGAAACAGTTCTAGACAATCTGTACCATCATTTACAACACCTGCTCTCAATAATCACTCAGATATTATCCGCAATGTTCGGAATGCAGCCCTTGCGCAAGTCCCGAATCTCTGCTCCCATTGTCATGCTTTCCCATTGCGTGCCGTATGCCACCCTTTCTTCGGCCCAAGCGAAAGGATCTGTTCTTCTCATCCCCCACAATCTATCATCAGGTGCATTTCATGCTTTCGATTTCAACCGAAGTATAAGCCATTTCAGCAGCTTGGGACTAGTGCTGCAAGAATATGTAATGCTTGTGCTCGAACGGCTGTTTTGGATGATAATGCTGCACGGCGATTGTATGAAAAAATATTATCCTTTATGGAGGGCCAGGGACTAGACATGTTTCAGGGCAAGATGTTCAACGTTCCCATCCAGCTTGTTGACGAGGATACAATGAATCAACATGATTCTACCATTGGATGCGACGCAAATGAAAAAAAGGGAGGTTTGACCATATGGTCGGAGGTACACGCAGAAATACCTATCTTATCAGGTGTTGCGAGAGGCATTGCAAATGCAACTAGTGCTTTTAGAGGGGCAAAGAGGAATGAATCTGATAGAGACACTGGTGGGGGAGTTTTGAGGAATATTGGAGCAGGGATACGACATGCTTCCGTAAAGCGGATTCTTATCTTGAAGGGCTTTCCGGAAAATCTAATGGCGAGCGTATTAGCGCATGAAGCGACTCATGCCTGGCTGTGTTATGACCCTATCAGACGATACGGAGTTCCTGGAGAACCATCTTCGTTCGGCCAAGTTCGAAGGATTGATCAGACAGTTGAAGAGGGTCTATGTCAACTAGTTTCCTATTTGTATCTTCAGCATCTCACTGCTGATGACAAGAAGAGGGGAATCTCTGACATGGTTAAATCATTTACTGGCGGGGATCCATCAGATCTGACATTGAATCAATATTACAAGTGGGCAATAGAAAACCATTCTTCTCCAGTTTACGGTGGAGGATTCAAAAAAGCAGCAAAGGCTTATTCGCAAACACTTGAAAATGGTGGAGGACTCAAAGAGTTGTTCCAATATGTGTCGATGCATAGAGATTTCCCCCCATAGTAAAAGTTGCTGACAGTTCATAGCTAGGAATGTTGTCATATTTCCAAAATTATTGTATTACTGATATTGTAGGTACCGCTACTTTGCGATATAATAATCAACCTGGTCCTCGTCATCTTCTTCCCTTGGTGCAACTTTTGCATATAAGACTAACAATTCTGGTACTGACTTGAACGAAGATTTCTTCACCAGATCCTCAACGTAAGGCACCAAATGATCAAATTTCCATTTCCCCCTCTCCTTGAACAAAGCTTTGAATCTTCCATCTTGTGAGCTTGGCAAGTTATCTCGAGGAAAGTATTTGAGGTAAATTGGTTCATCTACCTTCGCTTGCAACCCATTTGAAGCAGCGCTTTCTTCTTGCTCCATTGGACTTACTTCCTTTTCAATAAGGGCAATATCTCTAATGACGTTCAATTCTGGCTCGTAAGTGGCTCCCACCCCTGGCATCAAATTATGCCATTGCTGAATGAACTTCTCTTCTTCCCAAGGACCTCTTTTCATATTAAATACGTGATGCGCTACTATGCGCGCAATCTTTGCACATTGGTCCATGAAACATATGTTGAGGTATAAGTCAGAAATAGCCAATAAAAAAGACGCACGACCATCTTTGTAACGGCGCATACTTACGTAACGCACATTGAAAACTACTTACATGGTCAACATTCAGTTTGGCGCGTTCACCGATCACTTCCACAGTACATTTCTCTAGGCAATGCCTCAAAACCCTTTCATTGATATCGTCTTCGCATCCATCATTGCGATCCATAACTTGCTTTATCATGTCCTCCTTAACAACACCTTTCCCAGCATAATCATTCCCACCATCCCATTCAGACAGAACTCGTCGGATGACATACCAAACTTCCCTTTCCATTTCTTCCGATAATGTCCCATACCTGGCCGAAGGAAAGTCCGAGGATGAGGAAATATTGAAGGCCTTCATTTCATTCAAAGCGGCGTATATTTCTTTTTTGGAATGCATCAATTTCTGACATATACCATCAATAGAGATGCCTTTCGTGGGGTAGACATATGATTTCGCCTTCAATATCTGTTCAATTTCTGACTGTAAATCTATCTTCATCTGGATGCATTCAAGGAAGAACGTGTTTTTTTCTCTTACCAGTCTAGCTTCTTTGTCTGGTTGCTTTCCTGCATTGGGTGGAACGTGTTCACTGCTGCTAGCATCATTCATGTCGCCGTCATCCTTGATGAGCACATACGAATTACTAGTTTCAACCTTGACGAGATCAAAAGTCAAACCCTTTTCTTGAGATATAAGACGACATTTATTAGAATCTTTTTGCAACATAAAATGACTCTTTGTGAGATCTCCGGTGGTGAGATTGGTAGGTAGCTGCACCAGTAGCAGAGGTGGGGGCGAAGAAGTTGAAGCCGACTTTCCCAGAGATGGGAAATCCGTTTTTGGAATTTTTAGTGTTTTATCAACGAGATAATGATTTCGTTTGCTCATGGTTATGAGGGCTTGAATTCTAGTATTGCGCTTAGTTTGTTACAATTGACACTACGATACTACTGTGAAGATGCATCTCCTTCCTACTCGCTCATTGCTCATTGCTCATTGCTAATTCTTTGTTGTGCCGTTGTGCCGTCTTCGTTCATCGCTTTGTGTCTTGTAAATGATTTTTGGAGGGAAATTTTAAATCGTCACTCTATTTGAATTGTAATTTCTTCAGATTTTCATTTTACCGCCATCCTTTTGAAAAATAAAAGCGCCATCATGATGTGATGATGAGACGATGATGATGATGTGATGATGACCATCCATCCATCTCATGGCTCATGGCTCGTGGTGTTGTCTATGTACTATTATGCACTGTCTACATAATAGATGTGTCTTTTGGATCTTCTTCTCTAGCTAGCTACCGGTGATATTTCCAGAGCATCATCACCTCGACTATAGTGTCTCAAGACTTCACCTTCACCTTTTGGCAACATTGTATTCATTGGACGAACCAAGTGGCACTACTGCTGTATCTGTTCTTCTACACACCGCACTCAAAAAGCTGCATCTATCTGAGTACAGAAGAAAGACAATATGAAATTTCCATTTGTTGGTACTCGAATTTCTACTAATGTGCATTCCAATGGACTTAAGGACAAGGTTACTGAACATAATAAAAATGCAATACATCATTACCAGAAGAAAATAATGTTGCTAGTTGCGATAGGGATTGCTGCTGTCCACCTTCCAATAGTTGAAGCAATGCCAATGCAGAGAACATCTACAATACAAAATACTCGAAAAGGAAATACTCTCACACTCCACTCTCGCCCACTGCGCATGTCCTCCTCTCGCGCCTCCATCATTCGTGTACCTAGAGGAGGAGCTCAAGAGAAGCAATCAAACGATGGAAGCAGCACGGAAGTAGTGTCAGAAGAAGAAGAGGAGGAAGTGCATCAAACAAGTCCACGTCTTAAGCTCATGATCAAACTGCTTTTCATTACATACTATGGTTCATTGGGAGCACTCATGCCGTACCTTCCTGTATACTATCACTCGCTCGGACACTCCGGCCAAGCAATTGGACTTTTGGGTGCAGTGAAACCGCTCACTACCTTCATTGTTGCGCCGCTATGGGGAATCATCTCAGATTATACACAGAAACAAAGTTTTATATTGCAGTTGACATTCATTACTTCTATGATATTCCAACTGTTGCTCCCTTTGAGGGATAATGTTAATTATCTCGTTGGAATGGTATTTATCACTGCTCTTTTCAACGCTCCTGTGAAGAGTTTGATTGACTCAATGGTCTTGGACAAATTGAATAAAGATGATAGAGGACAGTATGGGAGATTGAGATTGTATGGACAATTAGGTTTTGGTATTGGTAGTTCTATTGTAGGGCATATGATCAGTCGTTCTACAGTGCCAAATACAAGCAATCCTTCTCCAATTGTAGAGAAGATTATACATGAAGCGATGGATGTTACAATTGAGGGTGCTGCTGCTGCAGCTGCATCAGAAGGAGTCACAAGGAATGCTATGGCGACCTTGAGTGAATTTCTATCTTCCTCTATAGAAAGTCTGGCTAATACCAAGGGATACAAACTTGCCTTTGTAGCATATGGACTAATGAGTATTCCAGCTTTCATCTGCATGAAGGCCTTTCGGCGATTTGATGCAGGGATACAGACTCAAGCTCTAAAGAAAACTGAGATAAAGAATGGAGTTGAAGACATCAAACATGGTCGCAGGCTTTTGGATGGAATCAATATGCTTCTTCACAATGGCGATGCAATGCTGTTTTTCTTTTTAGTATTTGTTGTTGGTGCAACGAGCGGTATTATTGAGAACTTTGCATACGTACGTATTCGAGAAGTTGGAGGGTCAGGCAAAGAGATGGGAATTTGTCGCTTAGTCTCATCGATATCAGGAGCACCAATGTTTTGGTTCTCAGGACCTCTTACTGAAAAGTTAGGTGCTGACCGAGTACTTGTTTTGAGTCTTTGCAGTTACATTCTTAGATTTCTGAACTATGCACTGATGCGCAAACCTTTTCATGCGTTACCTGCAGAATCACTCAGAGGCGTTGCCTTTGCAGCATTTTGGAGTACGGGAACAGTATTTGCTCACAAGATAAGCCCTCCAGGTATGAGCGCTACAATGCTTCTGTTTATGAATGCCATGTATGGTGGTCTTGGACAGTCAGTAGGTGCTATTGTAGGAGGTAAATTGCAGCAAAAGCTTGGCACAGTTAATACATTTTTGACTGCTGCGCTTGCAGACTTTGTCTTTGTGTGCTTTGTCACGGTCTATCTGAGCATGCGAAAAGACAGCAATTTTAGGAATCCAAAACAAATTTCTATGCCAAGTCGAAAGACTATGTAACTAACTAGGATATCAGTACAGCAGAAACATGTGTATTGTACTTATAATGATAAAGGTTTATTTGCTGTTCATACATTTTTGCTATGCAGAAGATAGAGATGATACCGCAGACTCTGAAAAAATGTCGTCGTCGCTTTTGGAACCTTCAGGGATATTGAGTGACCCGAGCAATTCAGAATCCTTCGCAATTTCTACACAACCAACTATTGCGATGTCTTCTCCTCCGCTGTTGGGTTCAACTTCAACACGAAGCGTGTGCAGTGCTATGTCTTGTTCGTGCCGGGCAGCCATTCTTGGCTCTTGGTAATCACTGGGACAGATTAAGGGAAGAAATTTCTGACCGAAATAAAAAGTCACGGCAGAAATAATATCCAAGCTTTTCAGTATGCTGTCCACCTCCAGGAGAAAACGATTGCGACCGAAAAATCTTGTAACGAGCACATTGTCAACAACACGCAAGAGCAGGAAGATGAAATGAGAATATACCATCAGAGCAAGACCTTGACCTTCGTTAAATTCTTCGAAGACATCGCGAGATTGGATAACAAGAACACATGCAATAAGTACGAGAACGCCCTGTATTCCATAATCCAGCGGATTCCATTCTATGGGAAAACTCGAACAGACTTTGCCCACGGAAACTACAAACCCATCACTGCTGTCCATGCTCGCGACTGACATTGCCTTGACTGGGCTAATAATTGTCGTGGTAATCAGAAAGATAATGATCGCCAATATTGCACTAACGAAAAAGAGGTCGAGTCGTTTTGGATTAAGTGCAAAAGGACGAAGTTGCCTTGCTTCACGCACAAGCTTGTTGATTGTTGCAACTTTTATAATGATGGGTAATAGCACCACTGCGTATCCAAGAACAGTCATCCATCTACTAAGCATGCAAGTTGAATCTCAAGTTTTGACAGCAATTGCAAATGATCCAGTGACAACAAAATCTGCTCCCACGATTATCCATACAAGAATGTCGACAGATACGAGTTTCAATACCATTGTGTCTTTCCAAGACACAACTATCGACGATGTCAATAATACGCAGAG
>Ga0307978_1002399_pt1 | contig 13268 bp, 14 predicted proteins | sample OrgLakmetage1056_FD_203151 | JGI IMG/M metagenome (GOLD analysis project Ga0307978, IMG submission 203151) | Saline water microbial communities from Organic Lake, Antarctica - #1056 | ecosystem: Environmental > Aquatic > Non-marine Saline and Alkaline > Saline | place: Antarctica: Organic Lake...
TGAGAGAGCCCCACTCTTTTTGGCTTTATCACTTGATCGCGGCGACCACTGAGATCTCCAACAAGTAGTTCAGGGCGTGCCATGCGTGCCTCCACGCAAGCGCGTGCCGGCGCATGGCCTTCCGGCACCCAGGCGTCTCAGACTTGGTTATTTCTTCAGCCGCCCAGAGGGCACCGGATTCGACTGGCTCACAATAGGCCGCTCCAGTCACCCTTCGTGGACACAGGGCAAAACCGTTCCGGTTTACCATCTTCGTGCTTTGCACTGCGTCATCCATTGCTTTGTTTCTCGTCGCTCAATTTTTATCCTATGGAGTTAACCGTATTTGGAAAAATTAAAGACCAATCGACGAAGACCACGGATTAGTGACATTTACGAAGTGGAGGAATCTCAATTTGTAAACACAACGGCGTGGCCCATTTACAGACCTAGATCTACGAAAATTAGGGAAGGAATAAATTAAAGATGGCGAAGTAATGCCCCCCTTTGGAGCTATACAAGAATTACGGCACGACCACAATTGGAGCTTCAAGAATGAAGGTAGCGCCCTGCCCGAGCGCGCTTTCGACGCGGATATTGATATTGAGCCGGTCGCACATTTGTTTGACCACGTAGAGTCCGAGCCCGGTGGAATGTTCGTCGCCAGTCGGCTTGGCGGAAAGGCGGGTAAACTTCTGGAAGAGTTTTTTCTGTTCCTCTTGGCTGATCCCGGGGCCGCTGTCTTCTACATAGGTGGTCACCGCATCCTCGGTGCGTTTCGTCCGTATGGTAACCTTCCCGTATTCAGGGCAAAATTTAACAGCGTTGCTCAATAGATTGTTTACGATGACGCTCATCCACTCTTCGACCCCATCGACCCGGGTGTCGGCTGTGGCCTTAATATCAAGCTTGAGCGTGATTCGCTTATGAGCCGCGTCCCCCTTAAACCGCTGAGCGGTCTTTTCCACTAGTGGGTTCCAAAGGACCGACTCCGCCTCTAAGGAGTCATGGTGGTCCTCGATGCGGGCAACATTCAACAGTTCATCAACAAGTGCGAGCATCTCCTCGCCGCTATTCTGGATCTGGTCGAGAGATTCCCGCAATTCCTCGGGAGAGCTTTCGTCAGGTAGACCGGATAGTGTCAACTCGCTCAACCCAATGATCGCGCTGAGCGGGTTGCGTAGGTCGTGGGCGACAATGCCTAGGAAATCATCCTTTTCCTTATTCAGTGTCTTCAGTTTGAGATTCAGTGCTTCCAGATCGGCGGCTTCCTTCTCGATCACGGTCTGTTGCTGCTGGATCAGCCGCGTATTTTCCTTCAGCTCCTGATTCTGTAGTTCGACGCTTGCTCGCTGGGAGCGCACCACGAAAACGCAAATCGCGGCAACGAGTGCTGTTGCCAGGAGGGCGGTTGCCACGTTGAAGTATAGTTGTTGGCGTAGTGGCGCGATGACCGATTCTTCGTTTTGCTCAACAATTAGATACCAGTTGAGTTCGGGGACAAAGCGGCAATTCATGATCCGGCGCTCGCCCTCTCGAGTATAGACAAGTGACTCGGTTTTGCCGGCGAGTAATCCATCGACGCTGTCGGCGAGACCTTCGATCTCCTGTAGGCTTTCATAGCGGAGCATTGGACTGTTGGAGGGACGGAGCACAATATCGCCGTTGCTGTCGACGAAGTAGATCTGCCGCTCATATTTGGCTTCGTAGCGGCTGATCAAGTGGTTCACTTTGTTGACCGTAAGTCCCACGCCGGTGGCCCCGATAAAGTTGCCGGCGTAATCCCTGACGCGGTGATTGATAAAGATGGTTATCTTATCGTCATTTGCCATGTCGGGATCGACATTGATCTCGTAGGGCTTCGTCATGTCCTTCATCCGAAAATACCATTCGTCGCGCGGCTCGTCTTTGTTCACAGTCTTAAGCAGACCGTGTGCGTGGTAATACTTTTTGGTTTTGTCGGAGACAAAGAAACTGGTGACCGTGCCGTATTCGATTTTGATCGTGTGAAGATACCGGACGATAGGGTCCTTCCTTTGTTCGCCGTTTATAGTCCAGTCGCGCAGGAAGGTGTCGTTCGCCATGAGCGAGGCGATAAATATAGGACGCAGGAGATCGCTCTGTATTTCAGAATAGACATTATCCGAGGTAAGCGGCAGCGTGCTATTAGCGAGAGTCTTGCGCACGTTTTCGCGGGCGACCCAATAGTTGCTCAGGGCGTTAGCGAGGAAGCTGACGAGCAGGAGAGCACAGATACTCCATGCCCAAAGCGATTTTTTATGAAAGATGTGGGGCATTTGAGGCTATAACTGAAATGAATTGAACTAATAGGAATTTGCTTTTCGGTGGCGTAGCCGCCGGGGCGAGGGTTAAGTTAAAGGGAGAGGGGCGATTTAAGGCTGATGGTTGAGGTTTGCAGGATGAATTATGTCCGGTGCGGTCAGGTCCGACTTGAGAGCTTTTATCGGATAGTTTGAAAACTAAAAAGCTCTCCTCTTTAAAGATAAGCAATAGCGAATTCCCCATAAAAACTAGTGCTTTCAAAGCATGCTCAAACCTTCCTGGAGAAATTGAATGATGTCATCAATGGCGATCAACGCCCAGTATTACTGGGGCGCGAGGGGGCGCATATACAATTCCCGGAGCAACTCTTCCATGTGTTAACCAAGGCTGCGCGCATGATGTCGAGCGGTCAGGCTGTAATGCTTCTTTCTGAAAATGAAGAATTCACCACTCAATCTGCAGCAAATCATCTAGGAATGTCACGACCACATCTAGTCAAACTGATGGAAGAAGGAGAAATCGAATTCCACCACGTAGGCACGCACCGCCGCGTCTACTTGAAAGACTTAAAAGCTTTTGAAACGAACCGCGATACAACGCGCCGCGCGAAATTAGATACACTTGCTGACAAAGTGAAGGCTGCGGGCTTAGATGGCGCTGAATACACAGGCTAATTATGTTGGCCGACTACAGAGTCTGCCTCGACGCATGTGTGCTGGCCAATTACGCGGTCAGCGACTTGCTGCTTAGACTTGCAGAACGACCACGTATCTACACGCCAGTATTTTCGGAGATGATCATCACCTTCAACCTCAAGGACTTTAAGGGTCAACACTTAGAGCAATGGGGCATCGAATCGAGGCACCCACAGGACTATCTCATAACACTCTTTGAAATGAAGCCCGAACTAGTGATTTCGCGACTGCACGATGCCGCAGCCAAACACGATCAGACGCCCCAACAAAGACTCGCTAAACTTTCAGTAGCCCTACCCCGCTTCACCGAATACGTTGCAGAGGAAATGGACTGGTCGCTAAAGTAAGCCTGTCGGCGGAGAATCTACAACGAGTGCGGTGCGGGACGCACTTGCGCTACGCACTTGCGCTACTTCAAGGGCATTGATGGTTCAGACGTATGGCGCGGAGGGACCCGCGCCGCTACCCAAACAAAACAAGAATTCGATGGGGTCATTCCGTAAATCTTTGTATAAATTCATGGTAGTCTGTATCGCCTTCATTCGCTTCTTTGTGGAATCGACTGGTATGCAGAGAGACCGCTTGAGCGGCTCCCATGTTCAACTTCTCACTGATCCAGGCATTTGGAGCAGAGCTACGCCTCTTCAATTGATCAGCGACCCATATCTTCCAGTCAGCTGATTTGCGCTCACAATGAATATCCTCGTTGTTTTTCTTGGCCGCATTCAAGCCTCGTTCCAGTAGCGACTCCCATTGCAGTTCGTTCGCTTCCCTCAGGGAAGTCCCTTCCAAAATCACCGCTTGCCGATCTCCGTCTTTCAACAATCCCTCTGATTTTAATACCTCCTTCTTGAACTCCAGAGTGCCGAGCGCCCATCCAGAGCACATTTTTTCAAATTCGAGCTTTCGCTGCTCTGATTTTTCTGCCGCCAGCCACCTCAAGTAATCACGATACTTTCGATGCCCGTGAGAGCTGTCTTTCAAGCCACCAGCTGCATCCAGTGCACCCGATACGTCCATAAAATCCGGACGCGATTTTGGGCGATTCAAATACCAGTAGCTAGACCAACGGTAATCGCCCAACTCATCCACCGAGCACATGCCGGCTCTCACTGGATTCAGGTGAACATAATGCAACAACCCACCAAGAGATGAATCCTCTTCCACGATCAGACTCTTGTAACGCCCTTGAAATAACTTCCCCTGCACTTGACGATACTTGTGGTAGCGATTGGCGAAGGTCGATTGCAACCACTTCATCCCATAGACCAAATTTCCATGTGGCGTGCGAATGACTAGATGGAAGTGGTTGGTCATCACACAATGCGCTTCCAGCACCCACCCGCATTTTTCACAAGCCTCAAACAAACACTTCTCGAAAGAACCGTGCGCACCTTCATTGATAAACAAATCCTGACGATAATTACCCCGGTTAATCACATGATACACCCCATTTGCTCGTTCTATTCGTAAACTACGCGCCATATCTTACACGAGTTCAAGATACAGGCATTTGAAGTCAATGCAAAGATTTACGGAATGACCCCCTCGGGTTTCTCGAAACTTTGTTTCGGGGTTCAATCTTTGTCGTCCCCGGTTCAGAGAACCGAGGCTACACGAAAAAGCTCTTCAAGGATCAAACCTTTTCGAAGGCAATATAACTTCCTACGGCAGCCAGCATCGAGCCTACGGACTGTGCACATGCCAGAACTCTTTTCGGTCCATCCACTCGACCAAGAGCATGTGAGGGAACGTAAGGGTGGATATGAGCACAAGGTAGAGCGCCACGCCTCTTTCAGGGTCGGCCTCGGTCGGGATCAGCCAACTGGCCAAATAAAGGAAAACCAGCGAGAGAACTGTGAACGGAAACGCACGGATGAAGAAAGTCACTAAAGAATGTCGAAGGCTTGTGGGGGTCTCTGGCTCTGTTTGATAGCGGCATAAACGAAGCACATGGCGTAAACCATGCCAGAGGCAGAAATACCAACCAATCGCGATCAGAGGCGGCACGAAAAAGAAAAAGGCGGCGAGGGCTAGACTCTCCAATAGCAGTCGTCGATTGGATCGTGTCCGATTGCGCATTAGAACGACGAGCTCTGCCAATAAGAGAAGGAGCAGAATAACTCCGACAAATAAACGCCCGTTCTCAAGATCGGGCGCGGTCGTTGAAAAAAGACTAGTGCAGCTTAGGAGGAATGCCTCCGTTTCGTTTGGAAAAGCGACCAGAGGCATACCAATCGGAGTGAGACCCCTTAAAAAACCGTGTAGCGAGCGAAAGCCAAAAGATTGAAACAGCAGGTTGTCCGGATGCAGAATCCGCTCGAAGGCTGTATCGGCGGTGCCCCAATGATAGATCGTGATGAGGAGAAAGGCCGTAAGTGCTAGCGCGGGGGCAAGCCACCAGAGCAATGCAAAAAGTAATGCCAGCGCGAGATAAAGGCTGGCCACGATTAAGAGACTCCCTAAACGCAAATGGACTTTCGCCAGACCGAGCGCAACGAGGTGATCGATCGCACCATGCGGTAAGCCGAAAAGTAATGCGCTAGCAACGATGGGGAGTAGGCGCAGCACGCCTTGATCGAATCCAAGTAAGACCTGCAAGAAGCCTCCGGCGATTGTCAGATAGACTCCGACTCGCGCAGCCGAATACAACCACGCGGGACTGGGCGCAGGGGACGGAGGCACGAGGGCAAACCATGCGAAACATTGTTTCATGGCTTGGTTTCAGTAAAAAGCGAATGCCAAAGCACGAGGCCGCGGGCCAAGAGCAAGCTGGTCGTAAAAAAGAAAAGTGCCTCTTCCATGGGTAGACCGAACAAGTCGAGACCTGTCCGAGTTGCCGTATGAATCGTCCAGATTCCATTTTGGATGGCGTACCCATCGACCAGAGAAAAGTAAGCAGTGGGAATCAAGGTCGCGACCAGAATTAAAAACCAATGACCAGACAGCGCTTTTGGATCAAAGACGGCTTGAATAGCCAGAGGGGGAAGGAACCAAAGAAGAATCGCACGCAAATAATAATCGGTCTCGGCTTGCAAAAAAATGAAGGCGGCGAGCCAGAGCGCTCCATAGCTCAGCAGGGTAAGAATACGGTCGCGCCACTGAGGCACTCGCCAGTTTGAGGGCATGATCGACCCGCGCAGAAGCAAGCAGCCAAAAATTGCCGCATTGAAAAGTGGCATCAGAACCATGAAGGCATACTCCTCTATCGGGACGAGGCCCAGCGTTGCCAGGACACGATCCTCGCCGTAGGACCAAACACCGCGCGCAATGATGAGGTTGTCCCAGGGCGTCGTCCAAATCAGAGCGATTGCCGCGAGAATGCCTGTGCCGACCCAATGCTTTTGCAGTGAATAACAGGGAGCCTGCGCGCGGCGATAAGCCAAAAGGAGAAAACCAAGAAGAACGAGACTCGGCGCGAGAACAAACAAGATTAGAAAAGTCAGGTAAGTCATGCCTTTCCTTTCTGAAGAGCGGCATGGAGCGTGCTTGAATGCTGAGGCGGAACCTTCGTCGACCACTCTTGCGCCATTCGGGTTCGGTAGTTCGGATACGCAGCCAGACCGGCTCGGATTTTAGAAAAAAGCCCTAGTCGCGTGCGTTTGCGCCACGCGCCTAATCCGCTCTGGCGAAGCTTTGTTCCAATGGCGCGATAGAAACTAAGTGCGAAGAATATCGCGCGGCGGTTGCGTGTTGGGATATACCAGTGTCCGGCCAAAGCACTCTCGTAATAGCGATCGGCGATTTGAAGAACTTGCTCAACGGCAGCATCGACTTTTCCTGTAGCGATGGGATCAGCTGTTTTTATAGCGCGCTCTATCACCTCCGGAGTGACTAAGTTCGCAGGCAGATAGTAACGACCTCTAGCCGCATCTTCAGCCACATCGCGAACCACATTGGTCAACTGTAAGGCGATGCCCAAATCGATGGCAAAGGGAGCGGCTCTAGTATCCCGCGCACCGAGAAGCGCCTGCATCAGCAGGCCAACCGTGCCAGCGACCCCATAAGCAAACCGAATCAGCTCGGCCTCTGTCTGGATGCTACGTGCGCCGCAGTCTTCTTTTGAAGCGTCTACAAGTTCAGCGGCGGCGTGCAGTGGGAGTTGGTAGGTTCGTGCCAATTCCAAAAAGTCCCCTAAGATTGGATCATCGCTCTGCTTCGCATCAGCGCTTAGATCGACGCGAAGCCGACTGAGCCATTCAGGCTCTCCTTGGGCGGTTTCGTCCGCGAGGTCATCAACGTAGCGGCAAAACTGATACAACCGTGCAATCGCTTCCTGCGTATCGGGCGAAAAAAAACGAGCCGCTAGGGAAAAAGAGCGGCTTTTTTGTTTAAAGAGAGTTTGCGGATCATCCGACATCAGATCGGGTAAGGGGCGAGGCGATCGACTACTTTGGCCGAACAAAGCACTCCCGGGACACCAGCCCCCGGATGTGAACCTGCGCCCACTAGATATAGATTTTTCAAAGTTTCAGACTTATTATGAAAGCGAAACCAGGCCGATTGCGAGAAAATCGGCGCAACTGAAAAGCCGCTTCCTTTGACGCTAAGATAGTCATGAGCAAAGTTTTCCGGTGACATATAAAAGTCGGACTGGATGTGACGACTCAACTCAGGCAAAATAGTGGCTTCCAGTGCGCTGACGATGCGGTCGCGCAGTTTCGGACCTTCGGTTTCCCAATTGATCGAAGCATTTAGATTGGGGACTGGTGCCAATACGTAAAATGAGTCGCAACCTTCGGGTGCGAAACTCGGATCGGTCGCGGTAGGTCGGTGGATGTAGAGAGAAAAATCGTCGGGCAAATGGTCCCCGTGGAAGATCTCCTGTATCAGTTCTTTAAAGCGTTCACCGAGCCAAATGGTATGGTGCTCGACGTCAGGGTATTGTCGATCTGTCCCGAAAAAAAGCACGAACAACCCCATCGATTGCTGCATACGACGCTGTTTTAATTTGAACAACGGAGCCTGCCTTTCTTGGCTCAAAACGTTTCGGTAGAGATGCAGCGGATCCATATTGGAAACGAGCAGATCAGTTGGGAATGATTCGCCGTTTTCAGTATTTACGGCGATCGCACGGCCTTCCGACGTAGGAATTGAGGTGACTGTAGTGTTTAGGTGAATACTAATGCCCTCTTCCCGCATAAGCTTTTCCATTGCGTCAACCAGTGCGCCGGTGCCACCCATGGCGAAGTGTATTTTCCATTTACGCTCGAGAAAATGGATCAGACTGTAGATACAAGTGGTTTCAAAGGGGTTACCCCCGACAAGCAAGGGGTGGATCGAGAAGGCACGCCGCAAACGATCGTCTTTCAAGTATTTACTGACCAGCTGCCAGACGGTTCGATAACAACCCAAGCGAATCATATTAGGCACTTGGGCGAGTAGCGTGCCGACCGAATGGAATGGCTGATCGGCTAGTTTCGTGAAACCCACATCAAAAATCCTTTCTGAATGAGCCAAGAGTTTTCGGTAACCATCAACATCGGGCGGGCTCAAACGCTCGATTTCTTTTAGAGTATCCGCGGGCGTGCCACCGTAATCGAAATGTTCACCATCGTGAAAATGAAAGCGATACCAGGTGTCGAGCTCCTTGAATTCAACGTAGTCACTACGCTTTTTACCGAACAGCTCAAACAGTTCATCAAACAAAAAAGGGGCCGTCAGAACAGTCGGGCCCGCGTCAAAACGAAAGCCGTCGCGCTCGAAAACCTGGGCACGTCCACCCAATCGTGAGCAGCGATCAAGCAGAGTTACCGTGTGGCCCTGAGCACGAAGGCGCAGAGCCGATGCCATCCCGCCAAACCCACCTCCTATGACGACGGCATTAGCCATGGGATGCTTCAAGCTCGACGAGCAGTTCTCCCGCCATCGTGCACAAAAGCATTCCACTTTTTGAGGGCAGCGTGTGCGCTAGGTCAACCGACGCTCGGAGTTCTTTTTTAGCCAATGCACGTGCTCGGGACATACCCTCCGTAAGTCCGAATTGCTCAACGAGTGCATTTGCAATGTTTGCGTCAGTTGGCTGGAGGCGATCAATTTTACGATCTTTGAGATCGTCTATTATTTGGTAACCTAGACCAAATCGACAGGCTGCTTCGTGTGCAGTCTCGACTAACTCATGATAGCCTGCTGCGATCAGAGGAAGCTCTAACGAGAGCGCAAATAACGGACCTGATTTCTGCTGTGCGATCTCCAACAGGCTTTCGACCGAGCGATCTTCGTTTGGGTTTAAGTCGCGGGTTTGGCCAAGGACGGTCTCTCCGACAGATTCATGCATGCGCTGAACCAACATTGAATTTATTTGCGCGTCGCCAATTCCCTTTAAGCAGACAAAGGCAGTCGAGACTAAACGCAGCGTTAATCCGAGCGCCACGTCGCGACCGAACAAGCTGTGGACCGATGCGAATCCCCTTCGCTTGAGGGCTGCGTCTTGATAATCGTCTTGAACGAGCGAGGCGTTATGTAGTGCCTCGATGCATGCAGCCAGAGCTATCGAAGAATGTTTTGATAGTCCCAGTTTTTGGCTGGCCTCAAGTGCAAGTGTAGAGCGGGTTTGTTTTCCCAGCTTTGTAAAGTGATGAACGAAAGCAGAGTCAATAGGACTCTCCCCCGAGATTGTCGGAGGGAGTCCAAATTGACTGCTGATTTCCAATATGACCTCAGTTAGAACTTCGTTAGAGTTCTTCTGAGATAATGTCTCATGCAAGACCAATGAATGACAAGGTTGAGGTTAGGGTAATAAATAGGATCATGCAGATACACTTGCACGATCAGCTTCTGTTTTCTTCATCGCGATCGCGAAGATAAGAATACCAAATACAGCCTTAGCTACGATGTCAGCAATAGAGTAACCGATTTGTACGAATGTGTTCGCAGTGGCACCATCGATTCCAAGCATTGGAAGAATAAAGACTATTGGATAAAATGCCCAAGAACCTATGACTAGGTAGCGAGCAGCGCTGACAAGTCCTTGTGCTTGTTTTGGCTGCGCATCTTGTGCGCTCTTTAGTCCGACAAAAAGTTCAAACACAATCCATAGGAAAGGTATCATTGAGAGTGACCACCATAACCATCGAGTGCCCGCTTCATTCGAAATTTCTCCTGGATAGCCAAGAATGATCATCAAAATAGCGAGTCCGCCAAGTCGGACAGACTTCTTAAATGTCTCTGATGCTGAGAGCTTCATCACGAGAATCAGTTCTACAAGTAAGAGAGGGACTGTTAGTAACCAGTCAACGTAGCGGTAAGCGTCATTAAAGGCTTCTCCAGTCGCAACGAGACTGCCATCTACTACGGTGTAAGCGTCCTGCCAACTACCATATATACGCCAGTAGTGGTAAAGTGCTATGAAGGTAACGAGTCCGCTTACAGTGACAGCAGTTTTATATTGATCTGCGACCAAAGAGCGGTTTATCCAAACAAACGCGGTTGCGGCAGCCATTGCCGCAATCGTCAACGAAAAGAAGTTGGCGACGAGATTGTATTGTCCGATTGATATTTCCATAATGATTGAGGTTGGGTTTGATTTGTTATGAGAGGTGAAAAATCAACTTTACCAAAAAAACCTTACAGATTATTTTAAATTATTCGCATCGATACTTTGTCTCCTATATAGTACCAAAGCACCACTATTTCAAAAGACCTGTTATTCGGCTTTCTTAAAAATAATTGGAGATTTTTCTCAATGCGTGTGCTCCTCTCAGGTGAGTATTATCCGATGACTCGTGTAGTCCTGCCACTAGGACAGGGTTGAAGCAGTCTATTGATAACTTACATTTGGCTATTTCTAGCTCCAGATGTAATTAACTTCTCGGCAAATACTACCTTAAGACCCTTGCTGATCGCGGGTGCCACCATCGAGAAGTGGTCGAATCCAGGAAGTAAGACTATTTCAAAGGAGTCGGGCGTGGCCCACGTTTCAATTGCTGCACCAAGTGGTTTGAGGTCATCAATGAAATAGGTGGCATCTTCTTCGTATCCGGTGATTATAAATAGTCGACAAGCCCTCTGCTCGGAACCATCGGCGGTCTCGGAAAGCAGGTTGAGCTGCCCGGCAAGAAAAGGGCTTCCCGCGACAATGCCTTTAAAATGCTCTGGGCTTTTTGCATATGTGTAGAGGGCAAAAAGCCCCCCTAGGGAATGGCCGAAAAGGTAGCGACTTTCACTATCAATGGGATAACTGCTTTCTAAGAGAGGAAATAGCTCTTTGATTAGAAAAGAGTGAAACGCCGGTCCTCCGCCGGAGTCGGGGCGACCGGCGAAGGGTTGGGGGCTGAGATCTCGACTTCGGTGATTGCCGTTTTCGAGATCCAGCGTACCGTAGCCGATACCTACCAAAATGACTGGTGGCACAGAACCCGTCCAGCCTAACTGGGTAGTAACGGATGCAACCAGTGGGAATGTGTGGTCTCCATCCAAGGTGTAAATAACTGGAAAAGTGCGCTCTGGCTCGGCGACCGCCTCAGGTGGGAGTCGCACGTAAATAGTGAAGGAATCACCAACGGATGTGGATTCAACTGTGATGACATCGGTGCCGGTGAGAACCGGCAGTTTACTGGTGGAAACTTCGGCCCAGAGTATTGATGAAAGTGCTAGGCTGGCAGTAAGTGTAATAGAGCGAGTCCATCTAAGAAAAGAGCTGAATAGGGAAATGTGCATTAATTCAGAAAGCATGAAAGATACCATTCTGCATTTCTCAGGAAAAGTCGCTTCCTTTCGGCTTATCTAAATTAAATGGGATTCGAACAGGTTCCAAAAGACCGGCTTTTGGTGCACTATAAACTAACAGAATTTTGCTTATTAGTGGGATTAACCGCCGAGGAAAGAAAAGACAGGAGTCGGACGCACAATAAAAGATGCGCTGCAAAACTGTCCGCTTGATTCACATATACCGTGTCTCTTTAAAGGAACATGTAAGCTAATTCAGCTCGGTGTAAGAGAGCCAATCGACTAAGCGAGGCGGAGCTGGCATAGCAAAGGCATATTCTACCCCTCATCTGCGGATCAGACAGCCCTTTTGGTTAGGCAATGATCGTTCTAACCAAAAGTCACATCTGAGATAAACCCCACCCCAGATGGCGCAGCTAAAAGTGAATTCCAATCAATACTAAACCGGAGGAAGCCCCCCTGAGATCGGAACCGATACCGCTGTAGTCGCCCACTCTCCGGCGCGAGCACCGGATTCAACGACTGCCACGGTCCACCGATAGCGTTGAGGCGCACTGTTGCTTTCAGGGAAAACCAACACATCGAATGTCGCTGTCGTTTGGCTCGAAGACACCACCTTAATTTGATGGGCTGTGTGGTTGAGTAAGCCTCGATACGTAGGGCTTTTCAGCATCTGCGTGAACCGATTGAGCGGTCCGGTCACCTCCCGATTCGCTGGATGCGCAAAGTCCCATGCAGTTTTGATTCCTGCGTCTCGGATAGGTTGATCATTATTTTTTAATCCTGACAACTGCTTCTGGAGAACGGCGGTTGCGTCAGAGAGCGCCTCCTCAGAGCCTGCTGACTCGAGTGCCGACTCGGCGCGTGCCTCGCTGCGGATAACACCGTAAATCGATAAAGCAAATATCAGAATCAGGAAAAGTAATATGAACACTTTCATGACAAACGTTCGCAGAACACCTCAAAAATGCAAATGAGTGAGGGATTGATCAACGATGAGTGCGAGGTCTTTTGCGGAGGCGGGCTGATTACTGACGCCGGTGTGGCGTCCGCGGAGCCACCTACACCAATACTTCTCTGAGGCAGTAGGACCTAAATACAGTCCAATTTGGGCAACAGCCCCGTTACCTTTGTGGTCATTTCTTGATCACATCAATCGCGCACTTTCGACTTCTGGAATGTAATTCCTATAGTATACGGGGCGGACGTTTCCTCGACCACCAATGGATCGCTCGATTCGGAACTTTCTCTGCGCAACTTCTGCAAGCGGAGGTAAAAAGATCGAAGGTCACTAACCTCGCGAACGGCACGTTCGAGACGACTAATCATCCTTTGCCTCCAATTTCTCAATGTCAGCTTCGTCCTGCTTCGAGCCTCGTATCTTTTTCATCCAAATCAGATCGGCGCGTGTGGCGACTCGTATTTTTCCGACCGGCGATTCGTCCACGACACTTTGATCAATAATCGCTTGATGCCGTTCCTCATGTCCGACTAAGAGATCAACCACTATCATTTCTTCGTCATCCTCGACGCTGTGTTTACCAAAACGATACAGGGTGATTTGCGTATTTTTAAAAGTCCACGGCTCGCTCAATTCAGTATATCCGATTCGTGCGAACAAGTCGCGGTAGCGAGGGAGATCGA
>Ga0307978_1002402_pt1 | contig 13259 bp, 12 predicted proteins | sample OrgLakmetage1056_FD_203151 | JGI IMG/M metagenome (GOLD analysis project Ga0307978, IMG submission 203151) | Saline water microbial communities from Organic Lake, Antarctica - #1056 | ecosystem: Environmental > Aquatic > Non-marine Saline and Alkaline > Saline | place: Antarctica: Organic Lake...
GTCAAGCAACGCCGATCCAAAGCCATGGACATGCGTTTTTATTGGATCAAAGACCGCGTCGCCCAAGACCAATACGTCGTCCATTGGCGCAAAGGCAGCAACAACCTTGCTGACTACTTCACCAAGCGTCATTCCCCGTCTCACCATTGCCTCATGCGCTCGCGGTATCTGGTCAACCTACACTGACCAGCTTCTCTGCAAGGGTGTGTTGAACCTGCCGCGTAAACACTTCCGGGTTATACTCAGATCCCGACCACAGACAAGCCGTATCGCCTAGCTCTCATCTCCACCAACAATCTCACACGACTACAAAGACTACGACCATCTGCCAACGCATCTTGCAGCAGCTTTCCGTGGTCTTTACACTACTTACCCATAAACTAAGTAGTTCATCTTTAGGATTGACATCGTTTCATCAATAATATTATTATTATCTCCGTCCCGCGTCTCGTCAAAATTCAAAATCACAACCTAAATGCGCGAATTGAACATACAGCATGGATGGATTCGCATCGTACCGATAGCTCTGCTATCCATAGTCTAAACGCCGACTTTGCCGTACGACTTGCCACTATACTGGCTGAGGAGAAAATACTATTGTAGTTGGTGCCATATCGGCAGTAGATGCGAAGGTAAAGTGCTAAACTGTGGTGTAGAAGCACTTGTTTCAGTAAATGTCTGCCAATGGCACTCACCACAAGAGTTCAAAAACCGTGTGCTCCGTTCATCCTAGTCTGGGAGGGATAGTGCGGCAGCAACCTTGACCTTGTGGAACTTTTTTATCCAGACGAACTCTTCAACATGCTCCTTGGTGCAGGAACTGAAAATCATCTTGATCGAGTGGATCCCAAGGGCATACACGTTGCGAGCGTAGACATCCATCTCTGCGGGGACAGGCTTACACCCAATCGCAGCGGCCAGCCATGTGGCAATATCTGCCACGCGGCTTTCTTCAAGGCTGTTGTCGACTCGCTCCTGCGAGGAAGCGGCTCGTGTTGCTGCCATTGGAGTGGTTGGGAAACGTCCACTTCCCTGGTTGCTGTGATCGCTACCAATGAGAGAAACGACCGTACTAGTATGGTCCTTCTTTGCACCTTTAACGGGTTGTGCACGCGGCTTCCGTTCATCCAAAGTAGCTTCTTGAGGAGGCGCCTTCCTCCTCTGGGTGACAGTAGCACTTTCAGATCTAGTCTTTGTATCGATCCGAGCATGCGAGGCTCCCCGCGGAGGCGCCGTTTGCTGCCCGACGGATGCTGACACACTATCTGCTCCAGCTCTTTGTCGTGTGTTTGCCTTGACACGCGCGGTTAGTTGTCCTCTTTGCTTTCGAGCGTCAGAGGGAGCGTCTGATTAAGGCTTCTTGGCCGTCGACGATGGGGACACTCTTACAGGAGTCGCTCCCGTACCTGCCACTAGCGTGGTGGAAGATCCTCTCGTCGTCACTTGGAGAATAGAACGCACTCTTCGGAGATTGGTATCCTCCATCAGAATATGATCCTTCCACCAGTCTCCAACGGGACTTCCGTCTTTCCAGCGACCAACACGAGTGGTACCATTCCGTAGGCATACACTTGCGGACTTATCGTGTCTCTTGTCTTTCAAAAAAAAAACTTCCTATTGTAGATGTATGGCAAAGGATGGAGATCTTTGGCTCGAATCACTGATGCATCAAAGCGGTTGCTCCTCCAGCTCGGTGCCAATGGGAGCCAAAAAGATCTCTCCAAGCCGTGACACGCTCCCTCTTTCCACTCGCCAATGAAGACCAAGCCTTCGTACATTTCTGGACCCACGGTTGTAGAAAACACCGAAACCATGCTCCACTGGACGACCTTTCGTTTCCTTCTTCTTCCGTTTACCAACAAACATGTCCCCATTATGCCACATCCATGTGGGCTTGTTTTTCGGACCATTTCGATCGTACTGCTTTAACTCCCCCGTTTTGCCTCCAACTCCTTGCTTCTTCCACCAATCCTCCTAACCCATAGTATGAGATTTCGCTTCTGCTTCACTTATCCACCATCCTTTGGCACTGCTCCAGCCAAATAGCTCATCAAAAGCCTGCTTTGTCATGTTGTAACGTATCTTTTTGAGAATTTGCGACAATCGACTCGGTGATCGATGACACCGCGAACCGTAATACAGTACAATACGACACGCAATCCATCGACTCTTTCGAGTCGGAACGGTCGAACGTCCACTACGAAGTGCGACAGCTAGAATCTATCTCCGATTCAGTTAGACTTAGGAACTGTAGTTTAGTTGAGTCTATCTATCTATCTAATTTTTTACTTTATAGGAAAGCGTTAGTTATGTTATCCATTCCGATACCGGTATGCAGTAGAAGCACAGTTAAGCGAGCGATACTATGGTGGTGCTAGTAACGCTAGGAGCCGACTACTATGCTGGTGAGGAGGAGCCGGCCGCACGCCAATTTTCCACGGCGGAGTGTGTTCCTCTTCTCATAGTTTCGCTTCGTCTACTAGCTGGGTTGCTAGTGCGGCAATAACGCGGGCCTCGCGGTATTTTTCATCCAGTCAAACGCTGCTACATCCTGTTTCGTGCAAACAGCATGCTCAATCATCTCAAACGAGCGAAAGCCAAGGTCATACAACTTGCGAGCGTAGACTTTCATCACTGGCCGGACGGGGTCGAACCCAATCGCTGTGGCTAGCCAGTCGGAAATATATTGCACGCGAGTTTGCTCAATAACTCCAATCGTACATTGGAGAAGCGGTCTCTCAAAGTCAAAGGGCTACACTACCAGTACGTGTAGAAATACGGTATCAAATCAATGCACTGTGTATCTATATAGTGATCTAGTTTGTGAGCTGCATAGCCCTGGGACATGTGCTCCACTAATATTGACAAAGTGCTGCAGTAATCCAGCGCTTGTGATACGGGTTTATCCAATCAAACCCTATGATATCCTCTTTGGTGCACACATTGACAATCATCTGCACCGAGTGAAACCCATGGTCATAAAACTTGCGAGCATAAATAGTCATCTCTTCTTGGTTAGGGTCGTAACCAATTTTGACAAGCCATTCGCGAATCCTCTCGACACGAACTTCCTTACTGCTGTTATCCACCTGCTCCCGCGTTGAAAAGGCAGCGTCTGTGACGGCGGCCGCCGATGAAGCTACAGTTCCTTGGCCGGTATCGCTATCGTCGCAGTCAGTCAGCGAAATAATCTGTGGATAATCTTGGGCCGTCGTTCTTGTACGATCCTTCTTGGCACGCTTGACTGGTCGCTCGTTCGGCCTTCTGTCGTCCGTAGAATTTTCTCGAGGAAGAGGCTTCACTTTCGCCGACAGAGACACTCTTGTACTCGCAGTCATCCCGGTTGCGGATTCATCCGCCTTCACCTTCATCTGATGATTGGCGAACGCGGCTACCGGTATTGTATTGTCCTTCCACCGGTCTTCCCCTTTCGTGGGTCCAACGTGAATGGTGTTATTATTCAAGGTGACAGAAGCATCTTGAGGACTATTGACGCATGCTCCACTGTAAACGAAAGGACGAGGAGTTCTTCTCTCCCTACTAGATGATAGCGTATATTCGTTCTTCTTCCACTTTGGCGCTGATTCGAGCCAACGCGCCTTGCCAGAGCCGTGGGCCTTTCCGTATTTCCACTCGCCAGTGTATACCAAGCCTTTGTTCTTTGGGCTATTGCAGTAGAAAGCTCCAAATCCATGCCAAAGAGGGTAACCTTTGGGATCCTTCTGCTTCCATTCTCCCAGATACATACTTCCATTGTCCCACATCCAGATGGGCCTTTCCTTCGGACCCTTTGGATCGTACTGCTTAAGCGCCATTGTCATACCCGCGAATCCATTCATCTTCCACCATTCTTCCTTTCCAAGGGTACGTTCTTTCGCTTCTGCTTCATAAATCCACCATCCGTTGATTCCACTGCGTACCCCGTCTATGGGTCGATCTGGAAGACCTAAAGGCTGCTTGGTCGCGTTCGCCATGGTCGTTTTGAATTTCTATGTCTTATGTGAGCACCGATCCAATTGGGCGGGAAATACAAAATGGCGCGCCAGTCGGCCGTCCGGTCCACGTTCCACCGGCTCTCCCTTGGTTATGGTTTGACTTGCTTGCTATCACATTTCACATTCAAACCGTACGAGGTACGAGTACTGTAGTCTAGTCTATTGTATGTTTTAGCAAATACAACGTATACCGGTACTATCGAACGGCGTAAACCGCTGTATCGTTGGGTGTTGTACAGTACAGTTAGCGACTACCTGTACCGGTTGTTTGGTATGGTAGTATTTCTATTGTTATTGGTTGTGGTTGGTGCATGGAGTTGGCGTCCATCAAAATCGAGCAAACTAATTACAAAGTAACGGCGGCACTGAGCATGCAGTGACTTAGGTAATCGTATGGCGACGGAGTCGGCGATATGGTTGCTCCTCGGTGGGTCGAAAGCCGGCGTCGGGATCGTTAATGTCCGGCATGTCTTCGTCTCCAGTCCCTTCTTCGAAAACAACCGCGAGACCCGGCGCCGTTTCGTCGCTAGCTTGGGCCTCTTGTAGCTGCTTGGCGAGCTGCTCTTGTTCGGAGCGTTTCACGAAGCGACCCTTGACACGAAGCCGACGATCCGCTAGACTTTTGCGGCAATTGTAACGAATCTTCTTGTTCCAGTTGCGTCGAGTACGCTTGTCGTTGTATCGCGCAATGATAGCACCACGCTCCGAAGGCGTGTATATTCCAATGCGTCCGTTCTGGTTGTATATCTGAGAGAGAGAGGATAGCAAAGGGTATATCACGGTTAGATCAAGGAATAATATGACATGGTCAAGCCAATGTATACTGCACATAAATATATTCGTTCGGTCTCACCTGCTTGTACTTGGCCAGCGCATGTGGTAGTGCGAGCTCTCCCTTTTCACCATTCATGGTTCCCTCGCTCAAGTCTTCCAAGAGTCGCGATCGCGCTCGTCGCAAGAGTTCATCCGGAGTCATGTTGGAGAGGTCCTCTTCTTCTTCCTTCTCCTGTTCGTCGCCGTCGCCATCATCGTCTTCCGCCAAGCTGTCCGCATCATGGTCCAACACAGAGTCGGGGCTTACGTCGTACGAGTAATCGGCGTCGCTATTACTTCGTTCGGCGCGTTTGAGAATAGCCGCACTGGCTTCGGCGAGCTCTTCTTCCAAAATGCTAGCAGGTAACACGAAATGAGATCGGTAATGGTTGCGGCTGTAGAGAGAGCCCCACTTTTCCATGGCTTCCGGGTTGGAAGCACTTCGTCGTCGTCCCCGTGGAGGCGGAGGAGGCATGGCTTCGGAATCATCATCGTCCGAAGACGAATAGAGAAAGCCGTGACTATAATATTGCTGCTGCTGCTGTTCTTGAGAAGCAGGATTGGTATCAAACTTTGCCTGTTCCGTGGAAGCCAAGGCTGCGAGTGCGTCTAGTCCCTGCGCACGTGACCGAGGCACCTCCCCCGACGACGACCCCCAAGTCTCCTGCTGGTCGTGTGCATCTAAAGGGGCGTCCAGAGAAAAGGCAGAGTCCACCAGCGGCTCCGCAATGGTGGCAATGGGAGCTATAGAAGGCGAAACCCCTAATAACGCCCGTGCAGCGTCCATCTCCCGGCAGTCCATGGCGGGGTGCGAGGCAGGGTTTCGCGTGAGAGTGCTAGTGGAAGACGCCATGGTATATATGTTTAGCGTTGGATGTGGTACTGTAGAATGCGTTCGGTGAACTGTTTAAGAAATAGACGGTCAGGAATCTCAGTGTGAGTTTCAGATGCAGATGTCAAGAGTCATTTCCCGAATGCAATCAATGAATCAATCACAAGGAAGCAAGATAGAGCGCAACGTGTGAAGCCATCAACGTGCGGTCGAGAAACACGCGAAGATTCGCTTGGCGTTTTCCTCTTCCCGTTTTCAGCCGGAAGACAACGAGCAACGAGGAGGTCGGTCGGCCGGAGGACGAAGCGCGTGACACGAATGACTGTTCCGATGCGTATTCTGACGCTGTACACTCGGTAGACTTTCTACAGGATGTTCAAGTTGACGGTATCGGCGCACAAAGAATCTGAGAAGCACTAAGATACGCGTTCAACCGGTACCGGCACTCAGGTTGAATGACGGGAATAAAGCGGTGGAGCCAATCACAACGGAGAAGAACCAACAACTGCTGCATTTCTGAAGGGCAACACTTATTGCCGATCGACTCCCTCGATCCACGTAAGACGGAACGAAAAAGAGACTCGATTCCTACTCGGGAGGACGCGACGTCGACTTTTCAACGACCAAGACGAACGATTTCGGTTCTTACCTTACGACAGCGGGATTATAAGAGGGTTGAAAGGGTCGTGGGTGACGAGGGTGGTCGTGAAAGGTTGTCTGGGCTGTCTGGGAGACGGGTATGGGTAGGGTTGGGGGCGTGCTGTTTGAAAATGTCCGTTCCTGCCTGCGCGTTTTTGCTTTTTGCGGCGCAGAATTCATCTTGGGAACGGGCGGCGGACAAGCTTCAAGGGCAAGATACTACTACAAGCGTACAACTAGTCTACGTAGTCTACGAAAAGAACAAGGAACAACATCCGAAGGCGCACGACTGAAAGAGCCTGAGCTTTTGCTTCCGAGAAGAAGCAATGTTCTGTTTAGGCGAGCCGTTACGGTAGTTACCTCATCGAACGGTATTGACCATGGGAATCGTCTCTTTTTTTTTAGCTAGTTAAAGCAATAATGATTGTCTTTTTGAAATGCTGAAGACTTGAGACAGCTACAGAGCATTTCATAATCGACTTATTAACTGAAAGCAACTGCGTCCTCACACCAAGAAGCAATTGTTGCTTCTGTCGGTCACTCTAATCATGCAAGCTCCATCTCTCTCTCTCTATTCGTAGTACGAAGACTTATGTGTAGCTTATAATATCACACAAACTACAAATAACATGCATTAAACCTCCTTGATAACGTCCAGAATCTTTCGTGCTCGCTTGTACTCCTTTCGCTTGTCGTGGTCGTCAAGTTTGTTCCATCGAGCGTCCTCTTCCTCCTCCTCAGTCAAGGCCGGCTTGGCCGCTGTATCAGCAGTATCGATCTCTTTCGTTTTGGTATTTTCATTATTGTCATTGTCCTCGGAATCCTCCCCTTGTTCATCTTGTGCCTTTTCGTATTCCTTGTATCGAACCGCACGTCGCGTCGCTTCTTGCAAAATGCGAGTCTTGGCGTCCCCACCCTTTAACCCTCGCAGATAACCCAACAGTGTAGCGAATGTTGTCTTGGATAGCTTGTCGGCTTCGTACATGTGTCGAATCAACCAGGATTGTGTATTCTTGTTGAATTTCCAAACGCTTTCGTCGCCGTCATTGTGTCGTTTCCACTGCGAGAGATAAGATGCTGCTTCGGCAGGGTCCTTGATTTTCGCGTTCTTTTTGGAAGACGATACAACCTTCTTTGCGGCTGCTGCCGAAGTTTTTTGTTTGGTAGCGGGAGTCAGTTGTGGGGGAGGCGGCACTACGGTAACACCATCGGCGTCCTCCTCGGGCGGTTCCTGCTTTTGCTTGAGCTTGTCATCTTGGGCTTGCAGCACATGCTTGCTGATCTTGCGCTTTTTCTTCTTGTGCACTTTGGCATTGATAGCTGTGTTTGTATCGGCAGTCATAATTTGAATCGAAATCTTTGCTCTACTAAAGGTTGCTTCTTGTATGGTCGTTGCAAGGGTCTCTCTTCTACAAATACAGCAGTAAGGTAACCTGCCTCCGGGCCATTTTGTTCTTTCCAAAGAGTGCTTGGCGGTGAGGCCTTTCAGAGAGGACGATGGACGGACGAACAATTGTTCCACTGGGCGCCAGCCGATATTTGAAAATTTTAGTTAGGGAGAATGGTTCCCAACGGAAAATGAAATCCAAGGAGACAAGAGTGAAACGGCAAAAAGCAGTCCCAGGAGCAACGCTTTTTCGGCCACCCCGAGCAAAGCCAGCAAGCTATAATATTATGACAAGCATTCGATCTCTAGGAGAGCACACTTGACGCTAATACAAAGGGGAATCAATCTTAGCCACTTCTGTATCCTTCTTCTTTACATCTGAAAGGGTTTTCCTTCTGTAGACGGAGCGGCTGCTAGCAAAGCGTATTGGTGAACGAGGGACGTCGCTGATCACATTGCACGCTCTTTGCATCGTGTCGTTCTTCTTCTTCATCATCGCTCACTGGCTCCACGATGATGAGTAACGCCATGCACACGCCGCAACGGCGGAAACCAAAACGCCGATCTCTGCCTTATTCTTCTTCGTCAGCCCCATCCACCCCAAAGTCGTCGTCGTACCATCAGCAGCGCCCGCGTCCCCCCACTGCTAAAAAGGAGTCGTTGACTAGTACCACACCCAACGGCAATCAGACCGCACCCCGCGCCATGTGCCAGTCCCCGGAACGTCCCAACAAGCAGCAACAGCAACAACTGTATTTTGAGTCGCCACGCTGCGAAGTATCCGATGAGGAACTCTTGCCCAACCCGACTGATTCCGCCAACTTGATTCAGCACGACGAGCGATGGAAGCATTTGGCCGAACAGGCCGGGCAGCACCAGCAAGATCAGACGACGCAACACGTGAACGTTCGTACCATGACACCGGCGGCACTCCGGTCGGGCATGCCCTTGCAAGCAGCTGCTCGAGTACGCTCGTTGCATTTGGAGTTGGACGAACGGGACGATCGATTGCCCGCCTGGTTGGATGTTATTACGACTATTTACTTTCATTTGGAACACTTGTATCTTGGTAGAGCCAACGCTGGTGACGAAGAAGACGACATCGATACGGAAGAAAAGAGCGAGAGTGAGGCTGCAGTTAGTGACAGTTTTGTTAGTGACGGAACTGCAGCTGCCACGTGTACTACGCTGTCGCCTCTTTCACCTCCAATCTCGAATCGCATGAGACGCTTGTACATTTTGTACCGCTTGCCCGATCTACTTTCGATTGATGGAGTGACTGTGACAGATCAAGAACGGCTCTTGGCGCGGCCTGACCACCCCAATGGGCACCGAGTCAAGCGTGACGAGTGGGTCGAGAATGCTTGTTTGTTGGATCAAATCGTCCTGGACGAAGAAGGAGAATGCTTGGCCGACGATGACTATGATGACGAATACGAAGAACGTGACGCCTTTGCACAACCCGTCACGTCATCTCCGCACGTTAGTGATTCCGTCGAAGTCGATTTGAGTGGCACTGCCAAGCTGGTACCGGCCAAACAAAAGTACCGTGTTACTATTGCTAGTGCTGCCCAAAGCTCCCTCCAACTGCAAGCCTCGGGAAGCATGTTGTCGGACAATATTATGAATCCGTTATCACCTGCTACCGGTACTCTGCTGATTGAACAACGACGCCATTCTGGTCCACATATACCCGAGCTGGCAGGAGCACCAATAGGCATGGCAGAGATAATGCGTGAGTTTGACAATTTGGAATATGACGCGGTTGCTACCGACACTGGAACGACGGCGGCTTGCGAATGGAGTGCCGCTTGCGGGAGGCTTTCACTGCCGTACTTTCGTGGCGACAGTGCTCGACGACTCAAACTGACGGATGCCGTGGCGACGACTGTAGCCACTCCCAAGATTCGACTTTCGTTTGGACGAAGGAACAAGGACTCGTCCAACAGTATTGGAAACAAAGAGACGGAAGCAGTCGATGTGGCCGTTGCAAAACAAGACGCAGTCGAGACAGCGCAAGACGAAAAAACGGTGGAAATACAGCAACTGCCATCACCAGATTCTCCATCTGACCCAATACTAGATGTAGTAGATGGCACACCCTCCATGCCTATGAATGATACCTTATTTAGCCCGTCGAGTCAGGAGGTGGAGATTGATGAGGCATTTCAGTCACGCTCGGCTTTTGGAACGTCCGAGACGTTGAGCGCAGCTATAGTGAAATCACAATCGGTTCCTCCCGCACCAAGACACGCCTTGATGCTGCAAAGGACTTTGGATCCGAGCAGCTATTCCCCCAATAAACAGTTACCGCCTTCCAAGTCACTCGCTTCGCCATTTCCCATGCAGTTTCGAATCCGAGCCAAGATTGGACAGTCTCTTTCTCGTGATTTATCGGTCACAACAAAGCTCAATGCCGAAGAAGACATGTCTAATGATGGTCCATCTGCACCACCTCCGCCACCGCGTCGACAACGATCGCCGTCGGACTTTAGCAGGGAGACCATCGAGTCTCCTATTGAGCTTGTGAGAGTGCAGTCCTCTCCATCCAAGCTCCCTCAAAGTGCAAGAAAGTCTATTATAGCTAGCAACAGAGGGGACTTGCCACCGCCTTGTCCTGGAGGAAGGCGCACCCCCACCGCTACACCCAAGCGCAAAGAAAAGAAAAAGAAGCGTGGGCCAGCAAAGTGGCGAGAAAAGCTGTCGCGATCGTCGTCTATTATTGATGACGATGAGGAGGAGGAAGATAGTTCCAGCGAATTTAGCTCGGACGAAGAAAACGTTGTCACGCTGGACCACTCAAGGCAACAATGACGCCTAGAGAAAATTCATATAGAGCGTTGATTACAAGAGCTTATTATTATGTTAGCTCCGTTTCTCGTATTGGTTGTAGTCTTAAAGGGGAAACTTCACCGCTCGATCTGGACTCGCAGATATCTACGCAATCTCCTTTCCACCAAAGCATTAATTTGAGGTCGTTATCAATTTCCTCCACAGACTTGCCAACTGTATCTGGAACTGCCATGTAGGCAAACAAGAAGCCCAAGCACGTGACTGTCAGGTACGCACCAAAGACAACGGTAGAGCCAAAAAAAGCTTGGGACGACAGAAAGGTGTACGTTACCAGAGCAGCACAAAGATAGGTGACCACCGTACTCGCTCCCAAGGCTCGTCCGCGGATATCCGTGGGAAATAGCTCTGATGTCAGCAGCCAAGTTAAAGGCCCAAAAGACATGGAGTAGCCAGACACTACCAAAAGCACCCCGGGCATGGCAAAGTGAAAGCTGGAACCCTTGTCCACGACTTCTTCTTCGCCTTGTCTTTGAACCTCAGTATCCCCAAACGCTATAATTAGCAACAACAATCCGACCGCGATTGTCGCCATGCCAGTCAGCAACAAGAAGCGTCGTCCGAGCGATTCCACCTTCCAAATAACCAGAACCGTGACTCCAAACTTAACTAAACCAATGGACAGGGTGGCCCAGCCTCTGACAAAGGACGAAGATGACTCTCCGTTACCAGCAACACCGGCAAATATAATGGGTGCGTAGCTCAGCACGTTGGTCTGTCCACATAGTTGTTGCGTTACCGAAAGAAACAATCCAATGTAGGTCTGTCTTCGGTATCGTCGGGCCGTAGTAGTCACAAAGGAATGCATGCCTCGAACGAGATTGACCAACAGGCAACAATAATGGGCGCACCGACCGCATATTCCAGTATTGGAGGATCCCGAGGGAGTAATGCTTGCCAATACATCTTCCATCGAAGTATCAGGAGATGGTCTCGCACTATAGGAAGACGGCGCATTCCCCGATCGACGTGCACTAGTCTCATTGTCGGTATCTTGATAGAGAGCGTCGTTGGACTGTATTCTCCGTAACGCGGCTTCACTCTCTTCATATCGTCCTTGTTCTTTCAACCACGTCGGTGACTCGGGCATGCTCCACATACCCACGAGCTGTACCAACGCAATTAAGCCGCTAAACCCAAACATGAGACGCCATCCATTTTCGTTACCTTCGGCCGATAGAATCCCTCCAACGGCAAAGGCCAGTAGAAAGCCGAGCGCAATAGACGCCTCATTGACACTCACAATAGATCCCCGCCATTCAGTGGGTGCAATCTCGTGCAGATACGACACATCCGCAATTCCTGACACGGCAATGGCAAAGCCAACTACGATACGGCCCGCGACCACCATTTCCAAGGACGGTGCCGTGTACAGCATGGCGGCACCCACCAAAAAGCATATATCGGTCCACAAAATGGCTCGTTTGCGTCCACAGGTATCGCAGATGCTTCCACCGAGTGCGGCGCCAATACCTCCGCCTAGATAGAGAATGCTAACGACCAATTCTTGCTGTGTGTGGTTCAGATCAAAGGCAGTGGTAAGTTGCGGTAGCGCGCCCGAAATGACTCCCAAGTCGTAACCAAAGATGATACCACCGAGTGAAGCGACGGCTGTAACTTGAATGACAAAGAGAGAAGGCCGTTGTCGCTCTTGGAGTTGACCTGATGCGGAATACTCGGAATCTTCCAAGGAGCCCACGGGGGAATCTACTCCGCCAGTGGAACGATACGGCGCGAGGGGCGTTAAGATCGGTCCGTTTCCTCCTCCTCCTCCATTGTTGTCTGAGGACTGTTCACTCAACAAGCTACCGCTCGAGTTCATCGCGGAAGTTCGTGAGGACGATGTTCGACGAGAAGTCATGAGATTAGTGTTTGTTGTGTGGTGTGTATGTCTTTGGATAGAGTTACTACTGGTATCAGCCGCGCCATGGTGCAGAGCCGAACTTTTTTGGCAACAGCGCAGAGATCACGCATCTCACAGCATTCAAATCACGTGAAAGGATTGAGTCGTGAATGGCGATGTTGAACGTATTGGGTTAGTACCCCGGACATACATCGCCCTTGATTATCCCTCGGTATCGATGATTGTCAATGCGTGCACTAAAGAAGCTATCATCGCCGGGTCAGATTGGATAGACCCGGGCCACAGCCAAGTGCCAATAATTGCCGTCCTTCGTTAACAGCATTCTTAGCGGAGAGCAAGATGATCGCAGTCTACGAGCGAGGAGGACGACCGGCAAGGAGGACGACTTTCCTCTCGACGCAGGAAGGCATTGCGTAAACATAACGCATAACGCGTAATGACCCTTCTTACGCCAGTACTCCTAGCTAGTAGACTATTTAGAGGTGAGCTTCTTGGAATCGAAGAATGCATCGAGGCAGGAATGTAAGGCTACTTTACGAGGACCACCAAGAACAGGCAGCAAGAAGCAAGAAGGCTATTCACACAAAAGCCACCGCCCCTAGTTTTACAAGTGCAGTCCTTCAGGAATGTCGCCTGCTATCTGTATTCGTTTGGTACCAACCTTGTGATGCGATCAATGTAGCTAGCTGATCATTGGCGGATAGAGAACCTAGATATGCTATGATAAATATGATCTCCATCCATCGCATCGCATGTTGAATCAACAATACACGTGTCCTCCCTTCTGTGTCCTTAGACAACAGCAGTGGCGAAGAGCTAGTAAGGTGAGGTTCAATCGACGTAAACCAGTTTATAAAAGATTATGAGAGATCTACAGTC